>Ga0207689_10005227_pt1 | contig 11643 bp, 9 predicted proteins | sample KBSMisM52_FD_184312 | JGI IMG/M metagenome (GOLD analysis project Ga0207689, IMG submission 184312) | Miscanthus rhizosphere microbial communities from Kellogg Biological Station, Michigan, USA - KBS Miscanthus M5-2 (SPAdes) (version 2) | ecosystem: Host-associated > Plants > Roots > Rhizosphere... | reverse complement strand
GGCGCTCTTCGGAGCCTGCACAGGTGGTGCATGGCTGTCGTCAGCTCGTGCCGTGAGGTGTTGCCTTAAGTGGCGCAACGAGCGCAACCCCTGTCCTTAGTTGCCAGCGGATCATGCCGGGAACTCTAGGGAGACTGCCGGTGCCAAACCGGAGGAAGGTGGGGATGAAGTCAAGTCATCATGCCCCTTACGTCCAGGGCTGCAAACATGCTACAATGCTCGGTACAAAGGGCTGCGATCCCGCAAGGGGGAGCGAATCCCAGAAAGCCGGGCTCAGTTCGGATCGGGGTCTGCAACTCGACCCCGTGAAGTTGGAGTCGCTAGTAATCGCAGATCAGCACTGCTGCGGTGAATACGTTCCCGGGGCTTGTACACACCGCCCGTCACACCACGAAAGTGGGCAACACCCGAAGCCGGTGGCCTAACCCTTGTGGAGGGAGCCGTCGAAGGTGGGGCTCGCGATTGGGGTGAAGTCGTAACAAGGTAGCCGTACCGGAAGGTGCGGCTGGATCACCTCCTTTCTAAGGAGCCTTTGGCACCCCGGCGCATCGGCGATCGTTCGATGCAGAGGTCGGGAGACTCCAGGTTGATGACACTGGCGCTCGTCGTTCGTCCTTCGGGGCGGCCGGCGAGCACACGCTGTTCAGCTTTGAGGGTGCGAACCCTCGGGCACCTTGAGAACTCGATAGCGAGCGCGAGCATCTAAACAGTCAAGTTATGAAGGGCTTACGGTGGATGCCTTGGCGCCAGGAGCCGATGAAGGACGCGTCTGGCTGCGAAAAGCTGCGGGGAGCTGCCGAGAGAGCTTTGATCCGCAGGTGTCCGAATGGGGAAACCCGGCCGGGGTCATGCCCGGTCACCCGTGTCTGAATCCATAGGGCACGTGGAGGGAACCGCCCGAAGTGAAACATCTCAGTAGGGCGAGGAATGGAAAGCAACCGCGACTCCCCTAGTAGCGGCGAGCGAACGGGGATCAGCCTAAACCGGGGCGGTGTCAAGCCCGACGGCGTTGCCGTCCCGGTGTCGTGGGACCTACACGCACCCTCGTCGGAGGGTGCACGGAGTCACAAAACCGACGTCTAGACGAAGGCCATGGAAAGGGCCGCCATAGGGGGTAACAGCCCCGTAGTCGAAAGGCGATCGGTCTCCGCGTAGGGATCCCGAGTAGCACGGGACTCCTGGAATCCCGTGTGAATCTGGGGGGACCACCCCCTAAGGCTAAGCACTACCTGGCGACCGATAGTGAACCAGTACCGTGAGGGAAAGGTGAAAAGCACCCCGGGAGGGGAGTGAAAGAGCACCTGAAACCGTGAGCCTACAAGCAGTCGGAGCTCTCGCTGGGTTTCCAGTGGGGGTGACGGCGTGCCTTTTGAAGAATGAGCCGGCGAGTTAGCGGTACGTGGCGAGGTTAACCCTTCTGGGGTAGCCGAAGCGAAAGCGAGTCTGAAACGGGCGAACAGTCGCGTGCTCTAGACCCGAAGCCGAGTGATCTACCCATGGGCAGGTTGAAGCGAGGGTAAGACCTCGTGGAGGACCGAACCCACCAGGGTTGAAAACCTGGGGGATGACCTGTGGGTAGGGGTGAAAGGCCAATCAAACTCGGTGATAGCTGGTTCTCCCCGAAATGCCTTTAGGGGCAGCCTCGGGCGTTCTCCGACGGAGGTAGAGCACTGATTGGGCTAGGGGGCCTACAAGCTTACTGAACTCAGTCAAACTCCGAATGCCGTTGGACCAGAGCCCGGGAGTGAGGGCGCGGGGGCTAAGCTCCGTGTCCGAGAGGGAAACAACCCAGATCGCCAGCTAAGGTCCCTAAGTTCGTGCTAAGTGGGTAAGGATGTGAGATCGCAGAGACAACCAGGAGGTTGGCTTAGAAGCAGCCACCCTTGAAAGAGTGCGTAATAGCTCACTGGTCAAGTGGTCTTGCGCCGACGATGTAACGGGGCTCAAGCACGACACCGAAGCTGCGGGATCGTTCATATGACTCGGCCCTGGCGGGAGGCCGCCCGGGTCCAGGTCGAACGATCGGTAGGGGAGCGTTCCGATGCGTGTGAAGCGGCGGGGGAACCCAGCCGTGGATGCATCGGAAGTGAGAATGCCGGCACGAGTAGCGAAAGAGGGGGGAGGAACCCCTCCGCCGTATGTCCAAGGGTTCCTGGGGAAGGTTCATCCGCCCAGGGTTAGTCGGGACCTAAGCCGAGGTCGACAGACGTAGGCGATGGACGACTGGTTGATATTCCAGTACCACCTTGATCGCGACCCGGCCCAATCCAGGGCACTAAGGGAACCCCTTCGGGGGCTACCGACCAACCTGGTAGTAGGCCAGCGATGGGGGGACGCAGGAAGGTAGCTCGACCCAGGCGTTGGTTGTCCTGGGGCAAGTGCGTAGGGAGGCCTCCCAGGCAAATCCAGGAGGTCATCATCCTGAGGCACGACGCCGAGCCGTTCAGGTGAAGCGAGTGATCCTATGCTGCCGAGAAAAGCCTCTAGCGAGTGATCAAGGTGCCCGTACCCCAAACCGACACAGGTGGACACGTAGAGAATACGAAGGCGATCGAGAGAACCCTGGTTAAGGAACTCGGCAAATTACGTCCGTAACTTCGGGAGAAGGACGACCGCAGTAGGGTGACGGACCTCGCGTCCCGAGCTCGAAACGGTGGCACAAACCAGGCCCAAGCGACTGTTTACTAAAAACACAGGTCCGTGCGAAGTCGCAAGACGATGTATACGGACTGACGCCTGCCCGGTGCCGGAACGTTAAGGGGAGAGGTTAGTGATCCTTCGGGGTTGCGAAGCTTTGAACCTAAGCGCCGGTAAACGGCGGCCGTAACTATAACGGTCCTAAGGTAGCGAAATTCCTTGTCAGGTAAGTTCTGACCTGCACGAATGGCGTAACGACTTGGGCACTGTCTCAACCAGGGACTCGGCGAAACTGCAATACGAGTAAAGATGCTCGTTACCCGCGGAAGGACGGAAAGACCCCGGGACCTTTACTCTAGCTTGATGTTGCGTCTTGACATGCGTTGCGTAGGATAGGTGGGAGGCGTTGAAGCGGTGCTTTCGGGCATCGTGGAGCCAATGTTGAAATACCACCCTTCGTTTGTTGGGACCCTAACCCAGGCCCGTTATCCGGGTCGGGGACAGCGTCTGGTGGGGAGTTTAACTGGGGCGGTTGCCTCCTAAAGAGTAACGGAGGCGCCCAAAGGTTCCCTCAGCCTGGTTGGCAATCAGGCGTCGAGTGCAAGGGCACAAGGGAGCTTGACTGCGAGATCGACGGATCGAGCAGGAGCGAAAGCTGGGCCTAGTGATCCGACGACGCTGTGTGGAAAGGTCGTCGCTCAACGGCTAAAAGGTACCCCGGGGATAACAGGCTGATCCTGCCCAAGAGTTCATATCGACGGCAGGGTTTGGCACCTCGATGTCGGCTCGTCTCATCCTGGGGCTGGAGCAGGTCCCAAGGGTCGGGCTGTTCGCCCGTTAAAGAGGCACGCGAGCTGGGTTTAGAACGTCGTGAGACAGTTCGGTCCCTATCCTCCGTGGGCGTAGGAGACTTGATGGGAGCTGCCCCTAGTACGAGAGGACCGGGGCGGACGAACCTCTGGTGTGCCAGTTGTCGCGCCAGCGGCACGGCTGGTTGGCCACGTTCGGAAGGGATAAGCGCTGAAAGCATCTAAGTGCGAAGCTCGCCCAGAGATGAGGTCTCCCACTGGGAAACCAGGTAAGGGCCCTGGAAGACCACCAGGTCGATAGGCGGGAAGTGGAAGCACGGCAACGTGTGGAGCTGACCCGTACTAATAGCCCGAGGACTTGACTCTTTTTCCTTGCTCGCGCTCGCTATCGTGGTTCTCGAGATCGCTCGAGGGCCGCACCCTCAACCCCGTCTGATGCGGGAATCCCGTGATCGGACACCGCGTTTCGGTGGCCATGGCGGAGGGGAAACACCCGGTCCCATCCCGAACCCGGAAGTGAAGCCCTCCAGCGCCGATGGTACTGCCCGGGTGACTGGGTGGGAGAGTAGGTCGCTGCCGGAACATCGTGCGAACGGGCCGCCTTCGGGCGGCCCGTTCCGTTTCCACTAGCCTCGAGCCGACACCATGCGGGAGAACCCATGCCGAAGTCGTTGAAGCCGCGTGCCGGCGCGCGCCCCAAGGGGACGCCGCCCAAGCGGGCCGAGCTCCCCCGGGAGGTCGAGGAGGACATCCGCCGGACCGCCCGGCCACAGCTCCAGAAGGAAGTGGAGTCCCGCCTGGCCCGCGCGATCGAGCGGCTCGAGCGCGACGATCCGCGCGGGGCGGTCCCCGAGGCGGAGAAGGCCAAGGCGATGGCCCCGCGGTCGGCGTCGGCGCGCGAGGTCCTCGGGATGGCGTACTACGGCGTCGGCCGGTGGCAGGACGCGATCACCGAGCTCAAGGCGTACAAGCGGATCTCGGGCCGTCCCGACCAGAACCATCTGATCGCGGACAGCCTCCGCGGGCTCGGCCGGCCGGTGGAAGCCGTGCCGCTCGCCGATGAGATGCTCCGCGATCGGCGGGTGCCCGCGGAAGCGAAGGCCGAGGCGGTGATCGTCGCGGCCTCCGCGCTGGCCGACGCCGGGCGGTTCGCCGAAGCGCTCGCCCTGTTGGCACGCGCGAAGACGCGCGAGGACGTTGCGCAGGACTACACGTTGCGCCTGTGGTACGTGCGGGGCGACGTCCTGGCGCGCGCCGGGCGGCTCGACGAGGCGGCCGCGGAGTTCCGCAAGGTGATGCGTCACGACCCGTCCGCGTTCGACGCGGCGGAGCGGTTGGCGGCGCTCGGCTGAGCGTCGGCTGCGGCATCGCGCTCCCAGCGTTTGCGCCAGTAGCGTGCGAGGCCCTGGGCGTTCATCTTGATCGAGCCGAGTGCGTCGTAGCGCTCGAGGTCGATCGGCCGGTGGGCGTCGGCCTCGAACTCCTGGCGAGCGAGCAGTTCCAGGACCGCGCGTAACGCATCGTCGGAGATGTCCGGCTCACGTTGCAGGGCCCTCTCGACGGTTGCGCACCATGCGAGGATCCGATCCGAGGCCCGGTCGAACGCGCCGTCGGGGTCGGGCACGGGACCGTAGTGCGAGGTCAGGAGGGCCGTCGGCCGGCGAGATCGCATCGCCGCGATCGACCCGAGAGCCCGCTCGACATCGACTTCCGGCGGCGGGAGCGCGGGCCGGTAGCTGTCGGCCCACGGCAGGTATGAGCCGATCGCCTCTCCCGTCCACATCGACCCCGAACGGTCGTCGTGCAACGCGACGTGGTGGGACGCGTGGCCCGGCGTGTGGACGACCGTCAGCACGCGGTCGCCCAGGGTGATCCGCTCGCCGGACGTGACGCTGCGGACGCGGTCGGGCGGACTCGGAACCATCGTCCCGTAGAGGGCGCGCATGCGGTCGCTCCCGTAGGTGCGCGCGGTGCTCGCCACCAGCCGGTCCGGATCGACGAGATGTCGCGCGCCGACCTCGTGCACCCAGGCCGTTGCGCGGGGGTACCGATCGAGGAGCGCGCCGACGCCCCCGGCGTGATCCATGTGGATGTGGGTGACGACGATATGCGCCAGTTCGTTCGGCCCCACGCCGAGTCGATCCAACGCTGCGACGACACGAACGTGGTCCGCGCCTGGTCCCGCCTCGATCAACGCCGGCTCGGACGCCTCGACGAGATAGACCGCGTTCAGCTCGCGCTCGCTCGCCATCACCGTGTCGATCGCGGTGATGCCCTCGCCGAGGCGCGAGATCCGGTCGTCCGGTTCCACGCGAGGAGTCTGTCACTCGACCGTCGTGTCGGACCCCCCGGCTAGGGTTGCCTAACGGAAGAAGGGGGCGCACATGCTCACGGTCAACGTCGTCGTGTTGGCGGGGACCGTGGCGGCCGATCCGGTCACCCGGCGGATGCCGTCGGGTGACGAGGTCACCGAACTGCGTATCTCCGTTCCGGAGACGGGCCGACGTCTCCTCCCCCTCCCGGTCGCGGCGTGGCACGCCACGGTCGGCCGTGCGGCGGTAGACGCGATCGCCAAGGGCGACGCGGTGCTGGTGCACGGGCAACTCGTTCGCCGGTTCTACCGGTCCGGAGCGGGCGCGCGGAGCCTCACCGAGGTGGTCGCCACCGGTCTTCGACGATTGGAACAGGAACAGGAGGAGCCCGAGATCAACGCACGGGCATGAACACCAACCCCGTGCGGGGCTTGGGCCAGAAGAACGTCGACTTGCGCGGCAGGCGCTCACCTCGCTCGATCGCCGCGAGCACGTCGCCGGGCGTCGTGGGTGGCAGGAGGTAGGCGGCGACCGCGTCGCCCGACCGAACGGCGTGCTCGGCGTCGCTCGCGCTGTGCGTGAATCGCAACGCGTCGCCCGGCGCGGCACGATCCAGGATGCGCTCGTGCAGCGTGCGCACCACCGGCGGGGCGCCGGGGAGGTTCAGCACTCCGAACGACGCCGCGCCGGTGGGATCTCGTTCGATGACGCCGACCCGACCGGCCGCGTCGTCGACGCGCGCCAGCACGCGGGCCAGATCCGGCGCGGCCTCGTCGAACGACGGCGGCCTGCCCGCGACCTGGACGCGGTGATAGGGGAGCACCGGAACGTGCTGGGTGCCGGTGTCGACGACGAGGGTCAAGATCGTGTCCCACGCACCGGGGCCGTCGTCGGCGTGTCGCTCGTCGCGGTACGCGAGCGCGGTGGTGTAGCGGTGGTGCCCGTCGGCGATCAGGAGGTCGTACGGGGCGAGCCAGTCGTCCACCCGCTCGTCGCCCGGGATCCGCCACAGGCGGTGGCGAACGGCCTCTTCGTCGACGAGGTCGAACAGCGGCTCGCCCTCGCACGTGCGGTCCAACAGGGCCGCGAGCGGGCCACTGGGCCCGGCCACCGTGCCGTAGATCGGCGACAGGTGTGTTCGCGTCGCCCGCAACAAGGCGAGCCGATCCTCGATCGGTCCCGGCATCGTCTCCTCGTGCGGGATGACGCTGCCGCCCCACGGCTCGAGGGCGAGCGCGACGAAGACCCCGCGGATCCGCCCCGCGGGGACGCCGGCGTCGTCGGTCCACGACATCTCGTACGCGTCGTATCCGGGCGTCGCGTCGGTGCGAAGCACCCCGTCGTGCTCCCACGCGGCCAGCAACGCCGCCGCACGCACGTACCGGCTCTCCTCGTGATCGGGGTCGAGCGAGCCGGCGGCCAGATCGAGATGGGCGACGTTGTACGGGCTCGCCGCGTGGAACCCGTCACGGTGGGGTTCGCTGATAACGTCGTACGGCGGCGCGGTCAGGTGGGCGATCGCCCCGGCGACGGCCGGGTCGTAGCGCAGACCGACGAAGGGGGCGACCCGTGGCATCCAGCTTGTATAGCAGCGCGGGGGTGGGTGCGGCCCTGCCGAACCGTCGTGTGTCAGGCGATGGGTTCGCCGCTCGGGAGGTCCGTGCAGCCGCGTGATCGCAGACGCGTACGACGCCTTCCTCCTGGATCTGGACGGGGTTCTGTACCGCGGAGACCGCCCCGTCGCGAGCGCGCCTGGCGCCGTCGAGTCGCTGCGGTCGCTCGGGAAGCGGCTCGCCTTCGTCACCAACAACTCCTCGCGCACGCCCGAGGCCGTGGTCGCGCATCTCGCGTCGGTCGGTATCGACGCGGCGCCGGGCGAGGTCGAGACGTCCGCGCTCACGACGGCCGCCATCCTCCGCGACCGGTCGGTGCACCGCGCCGCCGTGATCGGGGAGGAAGGGCTGAAGCGCGCGCTCTCCTCGGTGGGGATCGAGCTGGTCTCCGCCGATGCCGACCCCGACGCGGTCGTGCTCGGGTGGGATCGGCACGTGACGTACGACGACCTTCGGGACGCGTCCCTCGCCGTGCAACGGGGCGCCGCCCTGTACGCATCCAACGACGACGTGTCGTACCCGGCTCCGGACGGGTACACCTGGCCCGGGGCGGGGGCGATCCTCGCGGCCCTCGAGGCGGCGAGCGGCGTCGAGGCCGAGGTCTTCGGCAAGCCGAACCCGCCGATCCTGCGGGCGGCGCTGGATCGCGCCGGCGGCGGGCGGCCGCTCGTGGTGGGCGATCGGCTCGAGACGGACATCGATGGCGCGGCCGCCGTGGGATGGGATGCCGCGCTCGTCCTCACCGGCATCTCGACACGGGCCGAGGCCGAGGCCGCGGCGCATCCGCCCACCTACGTGCTCGAGGACCTGTCCGGGCTCCTCGCCTGAGGCCCGGTCCGGCCGCTCGACCGCCGAGGCTATGCTGAACCGCACCCGGAAGCCGAGGAGCGAGCTATGGCCAAGATGCAGGACGTCCGCAAGACGATCGAGGGATCGCTCGGCAACCTGACACCGACCCGTGCTCAGGAGATCGCGAAGGGCATGCTCGACCGAGACGCCGCCAAGGAGCAGGTCTCGAAGACCGCCGCGGACCTGATGGATTGGTCCCAGCGGAACAAGAACCGGCTCACGTCGATGATCCGCAACGAGGTGCGCGCACAGCTGAAGCAGGCCGGTGTCGCCACCGAGGAGGAGCTGAACGCCCTCCGCAAGCGCGTCCGCGAACTCGAGCGGGCCGCGAAGCGCCCCGGTGCGCGGTCGCCGGCGGCGAAGAAGAAGACGACCGCGAAGAAGACCACCGCCACGCGCACGGGCGCCGCCGAGGCGTGACCCGAAGGCGACTCGACGCGGAGCTCGTGCGGCGAGGGCTCGCGGTGAGCCGCGCGGCGGCGAAGGAAGCGGTGGAGGCGGGGAACGTGCGGGTCGCGGGCACGCTCGCCGCGCGCCCGGCGACGATGGTGACCCCCGACGTTGCGATCGACCTGCGGGGTGACGACGTGCGCCCCTTCGTCTCGCGCGGGGGCGGGAAGCTCGCGGCAGCGCTCGACCGGTTCGGGATCGATCCGAGCGGCCGGCGGTGCCTCGATGCGGGCGCGTCGACCGGCGGGTTCACCGACGCCTTGTTGCAGCGCGGCGCGAGCCACGTGATCGCCGTCGACGTCGGCTACGGGCAGCTCGCATGGTCGATCCGAACGGATACGCGCGTCACCGTGCTCGAACGCACGAACATCCGGGACCTCACACCCGACGCGCTCCCGTTCGCGCCGGAGCTCGTGGTTGCCGATCTCTCGTTCATCTCGTTGCGACCCGTCCTGCCGGTGCTGGCCGATCTCTCCGCGCCGGACGCAACGTTCCTCGTGCTCGTGAAGCCACAGTTCGAGGCCGGACGCGCCGACGTGGGTGGTGGCGGTGTGGTGCGCGATCCGGCCGTATGGTCCCGCGTGCTCGATGAGGTGATCCTGGCGGGCGCCGCGCTCGGGCTCGGGGCGCGCGCGGTGATGGCGTCGCCGCTGCCCGGGCCCGCCGGGAACATCGAGTTCGTCTTGCAGCTCGGCCCCGGTCGCGAAGGCGGCGCGGACGTCGGCGCCGCCGTGCATGAGGGGAAGGACCGGTCGGCGTGACCTCGGTCGGATTCGTCGTGCACGAAGGCCGCAGCGCGGCGGTGGAGGCGGCCGCGGCGCTCCGTGACCTGCTCGAGGGCGACGGGATCACGTGTCACGACGCCGCGGCCGCCGGCATCGACCTGGTGGTCGCGGTCGGTGGCGACGGCACGTTCTTGCGCGGCGCACACGCCGCCGCGAGGCTCGAGGTTCCCGTCTTGGGGGTCAAGGTGGGCCGGCTGGGGTTCCTGACCGAGGTCGAGCCGGACGACGCCGCGTCGCTGATCGTGCAGGCGCTTGCCGGCGACGCGCCCGTCGAGGATCGGCTGGCCGTCGTGGGCGAGCCCATGAACGGCGCCGCGTTCGAGCCGCAGTGGGGGATGAACGAGATCATGATCGAGAAGCGCGCGCGCCACCGCCTCGTCCGGCTGCGCGTGGAGGTCGACGGGGAGTACCTCACCACGTTTTCCGCCGACGGCGTGATCGTGGCGACGCCGACCGGCTCGACCGCGTACTCGTTCTCCGCGCACGGGCCGATCGTGTCGCCGTCGGTCGACGTGCTCGTCGTCACCGCGGTCGCGCCCCATATGGTGTTCGATCGCTCGTTCGTGCTCGGCGCCGAGCAGGTGGTGACGCTCGAGGTGGTGGGAGACGAGCCGGGGCTGCTGTCGGCGGACGGACGCGACGCCGTCGAGCTGGCGGTCGGCGCGGCGGTGCGGATCCGGCGCGCCGATCAGCCTGCGCGGTTCGTGCGCCGCCCCGACGCCGCCCCGTTCGTCGCGCGGGTGCGAGACAAGTTCGACCTGCCCGGCGATCCCGAGGAGGGCGCGTGATCCATCGGCGTGTCGGACGCTCGGGCTAGTATCCGCGCGTGCTGCGGCAGCTCCACATCACCGCGCTCGGCGTGATCCACGATCTCGATATCGAGCCCGCGCCCGGGCTCACCGTCCTCACGGGTGAGACGGGCGCCGGCAAGACGATGATCGCCACGGGCATCTCGCTCGCGATCGGGGCTCGCGGAGGCGCGCACCTCGTGCGCGAAGGCTCCGATGCAGCCAAGGTCCAAGCGCGCTTCGATGCTCCCGCCGGCGCCGAGGAGTGGGCCGAGGACGGCGAGGTCATCCTCGCGCGCTCGATCGCTGCCGACGGCCGGGGGTCGGCGCGCATCGGCGGCCAGCTGACGACCGCCGGCGCGCTCGGTGAGATGGGCGCCACGCTCGTCGAGATCCACGGCCAGCACGGGTCCCTCCGGCTGCTCGACGGTGGGACGCAGACGACCTTCCTCGACCGGGCGGCAGGTCCCGATCAAGTGGGACGCGCGGCGGCGTACCGCGAAGCGTACGAGCGGCTGCTCGAGCGCCGCCGCACGCTCGCGTCGCTGACCGAGGCCGCGCGCGACCGAGAGCGCCAGATCGACCTGCTTGCCTACCAGGTGCGTGAGATCGAGGCGGTCGGTCCAACCGCCGGCGAGACGCTCTCGCTCGACGCTGAGGAGGCCCGTCTCGGCCACGCCGAGCGGCTGCGCGACCTGGCCGACGCGGCGGGAGCCGCGCTCGTTGACGACGGCGGCGCAGCCGACCTGTTCGCATCGGCGGCCAGCGACGTCCAGGCGATCGCGGGCCTGGACCCCAGCGCGGGGGAGCTGAGCGACCGCGCGGCCGCCCTCGCCGCCGAGATCGCCGACCTGGGCAGCGAGCTGCGGGTCTACCGCGAGCGCGTCGCGCTCGACCCCGACCGGCTCGGCGAGGTCCGAGACCGCACGGCCGCCCTCAAAGGGTTGCACCGCAAGTATGGTGCGACCGACAACGACGTCTTGATCTTCCTCGACGAAGCCCGCGCAGAGCTGGCGTCTCTGCAGACCGCCGACGAGCGGCTCGCCTCGATCGAGGCGGAGGTGGCCGAGGCGAGCGAGCTCGTCACGACCCTGGCCGCGGAGCTCCACCGGGTGCGCGTCGACATCGCGCCCTCGGTCGCAACCGCGTTGACGGACCACCTCGTGGATCTCGGGATGCCGGGCGCCTCGATCGAGATCCTCGTCGAGCCGCTCGACGACCCCGGGCCGGCCGGCTCCGACCGGGTCGAGATGCGCTTCCGGGGCGGTCCCGGTCAGCCTCCGGCAGCGTTGGCGAAGGTCGCGAGTGGGGGTGAGCTCTCGCGCGTCATGCTCGCCTGCCGAAGCGTGCTCGCGGCGCTCGACGACGTCCCGACGCTGGTGTTCGACGAGATCGACGCC
>Ga0207689_10005226_pt1 | contig 11645 bp, 10 predicted proteins | sample KBSMisM52_FD_184312 | JGI IMG/M metagenome (GOLD analysis project Ga0207689, IMG submission 184312) | Miscanthus rhizosphere microbial communities from Kellogg Biological Station, Michigan, USA - KBS Miscanthus M5-2 (SPAdes) (version 2) | ecosystem: Host-associated > Plants > Roots >... | reverse complement strand
GTCGTCCCACGTGACGAGCCACGGGCACGCCGCGTGCATCGCCTGCAGATCGCCATCCGACTTGTGAAGCGCGTAGCGCCGGCGATAATCGTCGAGCGTGCGCACCCAGCCGCCGGTCGGCACGCGCACCGCGTTCTTCGCGTTGGGATACTCGTAGATGTAGTCGCCGAGGAACAGCACGACGTCCGGATCGTCCTGACGCATGTGCCGATAGGCGCTGAAATAGCCGTGTTCCCACCGCTGGCACGACGCGTACGCGATGCGCAGACGGGACGCCGCGGCTCCGGGTGCCGGAAATGTCCGGGTGCGCCCGACGGGGCTCTCCGCGTTGCCGACCATGAAGCGGTAGTAGTACCAGCGGTCGGGCTCGAGACCCGGCACTTCGACGTGGACGGAGTGCGCGAGCGCCGCGGCAGCGATGGATTGACCCTTCTGCACGATCCGGCTGAATTTCTCGTCCTGCGCAATCTCCCACCGCACGGTGACGGGATCGAGCCCCAGGCTCGATCCGAAGAGTCCCTGCGGATGAAGCCGCGTCCACAATACGACCGAGTCGTGCGTCGGCGAACCGCTTGCCACGCCCAGCGTGAACGGATCGCCTGCGATGCGGGGCTGGCTCCACGCGCTTCGCGGCAGCCAGAGGGTCGCGGCGCCCGCCGCGGCGAGTTGCAGCAGGCGTCGCCGGTCGATCGACGCCGGGCGGTTCGCGGAGGACGGCGCGAAGGGTGCGCCCGGGAAAGGATCGTCCACGCTGCGATGGTATCGACGCGGCAGCCTCGTCACAAGACGCCGGAAGTGCTAGGCAAGAGACCGCGTCCCGCGCAGCGCGTAATCGGTTAACATCGTTCGCGTAATCGGCGCGTCGTCGTTCCTCGGACGTCGCGCAATGGGGCGCGAGGGCCTGGGCCCTGCGGGCGCCTGAGGTATGAAGCCCGAAGGGCCCAGGCCTTCGCGCGACACACGCAACAAAGGGAATCCATGAGCGAAAAGGCATTCGCGTCGCACGCCGACGTCGTCGAGAAGAAGGTGAGCTTCGACAAGCTCTCCGACCACGCGTACGCCTACACCGCGGAAGGCGATCCCAATACGGGCATCGTCGTCGGCGACAACGCCGTGATGGTGATCGACACGCAGGCGACTCCCGTCATGGCGCAGGACGTCATCCGGCGGATTCGCGAGGTCACCGACAAGCCGATCCGCTACGTCGTGCTGTCGCATTACCACGCCGTCCGCGTGCTGGGAGCGTCGGCGTACGGCGCCGACCACGTCATTGCGAGCCGCGCGACGTACGAGCTCATCCTGGAGCGCGGCGCGCAGGACATGAAGAGCGAGATCGAGCGCTTTCCGCGCCTCTTTCGCGCCGTCGAGTCGGTGCCCGGCCTCACGATGCCCAATCTCGTCTTCAAGAAGCGCCTGACGCTCTGGCTCGGCAAGCTTCGGGTCGAAATCATGCAGCTCGGGCGCGGCCACACGCGAGGCGACACCGTCGTCTGGCTGCCGCAGGAGAAAATCCTCTTCTCCGGCGACCTCGTGGAATACGAAGCCACGCCGTACACCGGCGACGCGTATCTCGCCGACTGGCCGGACACGCTCGACAACATCGCAGCGCTCCAGCCGCAGAAGCTCGTGCCCGGGCGCGGCGCGGCGCTGATGACGCCGGAGGCCGTCAAGGCAGGCCTCGATGGCACCGACCGCTTCGTGACCGAGATGTTCGAGGCCGTGAAGCGCGGCGTGGACGCCGGCCACGATCTCAAGACGGTTTACAAGAGCACGTACGCGGCGCTCAAGCCCAGGTTCGGCCACTGGGTGATCTTCGATCACTGCCTGCCTTTCGACGTGACGCGCGCCTACGACGAAGCGACGCAATACCCCGATCCGCGGATCTGGACGGCCGAGCGTGACAAGGAGATGTGGGCGACGCTCGAAGGCTGATCGGATAGCACCGACGGGAGTCGATGAAGACGTACGTCAACCCCGTCTATCCGTATGCGCGTGCGGCGGAGCTCGATCGTCCGGGCGCGCAGCGTCCCGTCGTGATCGTCGGTGCGGGGCCTGTCGGCCTCGCCGCGGCGATCGATCTCGGGCAGCGCGGCGTTCCGGTGGTCGTCGTCGACGAGGACCGCACGGTGTCCGTGGGGTCGCGCGCCATCTGTTACGCGAAGCGCGCGCTCGAGATCCTCGACCGCCTGGGCTGCGGACAGCGGGTCGTCGACAAAGGCATCGGCTGGAACGTCGGCAAGGTGTTCTTCAAGGGCGAGCTCGTCTATCGATTCGATCTTCTGCCCGAAGCCGGGCATCGGCGGCCGGCGTTCGTCAATCTGCAGCAATACTGGCTCGAGCAGTACCTGGTGGAGCGCGCCTCGGCGCTCTCCTGCGTCGACCTGCGCTGGGCGAGCAAGGTCGTCGCCGTGCGTCCCCGTGCCGATGGCGTCGACGTGACGGTCGCCACGCCCGACGGCGAATACGCGCTCGGCTGCGAATGGCTGATCGCCGCCGACGGCTCCCGCAGCTCGGTGCGGCAACTGCTCGGGCTGGAGTGGGAAGGGCAGGCGTTTCGCGACCGGTTCCTGATCGCCGACATTCACATGACGTCGAATTTCCCCACGGAGCGCTGGTTCTGGTTCGATCCGCCGTTCCATCCGAACCAGTCGGCGCTTCTGCACAGGCAAGCCGACGATGTGTGGCGCATCGATTTCCAGCTCGGGTGGGATGCCGACCCCGAGGCGGAGAGGAAGCCGGAGCGCATCCTGCCGCGGCTGCGCGCCATGCTCGGCGACGACGCCGATTTCGAGATCGAATGGGCAAGCGTCTACACGTTCGCCTGCCGGCGAATGCAGCATTTCCGCCATGGCCGCGTGCTGTTCGCGGGCGATTCCGCGCATGTCGTCTCGCCGTTCGGAGCGCGTGGCGCCAACAGCGGCATTCAGGATGCCGACAACCTGGTGTGGAAGCTCGACCTGGTGCTGAAGGGACAGTCGCCGGAGGCGCTCCTCGACACGTACGACTTCGAGCGCACGCGCGCCGCCGACGAGAACATCCTGCATTCGACGCGGGCGACCGACTTCATCACGCCGAAGAGCAGGGTGTCCCGGACGTTCCGCGATGCCGCGCTGGCGCTCGCCAGGGATTGCCCGTTCGCGCGACGGCTCGTCAACAGCGGGCGGCTGTCGTTGCCGGCAATCCTTGCCGACTCGCCGCTCAACACGCCCGATCGCGACGCGGACTTCGCTCGCGGTCCCGGCGCGATGGTCCCGGGCGCGCCGGCCGCCGACGCACCTGTCGCGGGGCCTTCCGGAAGCTGGCTGCTCGACTACGTCGGCGGCGTCTTTGCGCTGCTGTGCTTCGATGCGGCCATTGTGCCGTCCGACGTCGTGGCGCTCGCGCAAGACGCCATTCGCTGCCGCGTCGTAGAGATTGGCGGGGTACGAGGGCAGATCCCCGCGGGCTTCACGACTCAGGCGCCTGCAGAGGCCCGCCCTCATGCCCCTCATGCGGCGACGCCCGCGTTCACACGGATCGACGACGTCGACGGACTCGCGGCGAGGCGTTACGACGCGCAGCCCGGCACCGTCTACCTCCTGCGCCCCGACCAGCACGTCTGCGCGCGCTGGCGGAAGTTCGATCTCGCGAGCGTGCGCGCCGCAATCACCCGCGCGACATGCAACTCCTGACGAGGCACCCCATGGCGACGCTCATCATCGAATCGAATCATCCGTCCCCGGACGATTTCTACGAGCGGTTGATCGCGATGCATCGTGGGCTTTCGGACGAGGAGAGCGCCCTCGTCAACGCGAAACTCATCCTCCTCCTCGCCAATCACATCGGCGACCCGGAAGTCCTTGCGCAAGCGATGGCTGCCGCGCGCGGGGTTGTCCGCGCTGCCCGCGCTCCGGGAGCAGTATGATGTAAGGCATCGGTCTCCAGGCGTGTCATGCGGCAGTGAACCGGTTCGATCTAAGCGTACTCGTTGTCCTGACGGCGCTGTGCGTCGGCGCCGGCGGAAGTGCGACCACCGTGGTGGCCACTGAGGTGGCCTCGGAGCGGCCGGCGCTCAGCGCCGCGGAGATTGCCCGCGTCGTCGAGAACGGGCCCTGGCCCCCGACCGTCGCGCCCGATCCGACCAATCGCGTCTCCGGCATGCCGGAAGCGATTGCCTTCGGCCGGCGCATGTTCTTCAACCCGCGTTTCTCGCCGAACGGCTACATCGCGTGTGTGGCGTGCCATCAGCCCGACCGCGGCTTCACCGATAACCTCCCGCGCGCACGCGGGCTCGCGCCCGTAGAGCGCAACGCCATCGCGCTGCAGAACCTTCGGCAGGTCCGCGCGTGGGGCTGGGGCGGTGCCAGCGACAGCCTGTGGATGGCAAGCTTGAGGCCGATCCTGGACCCGCGCGAGATCGGCGCCAGCGCGGAACGGGTCGCTTTCATGATCGAAACCGGCGACAGCTCGCCGTGCTATTACCGCGCGGCGTTCGGCGCGTATCCGTCCGCGCACGACCCCGAGACCGTGCTGGTCAACGTCGCCAAGGCGCTCGCCGCGTACGAGGAGACGCTCGTCACCGGTCGCACGCCCTTCGACGATTTTCGCGACGCGCTGGCGCGCGGCGAGTCGCCTCTGCCAACCTATCCCGTCGCCGCGCAGCGCGGACTCAAGATCTTCTTCGGGCGCGGCAACTGCTTCGCCTGCCACAAGGGTCCCAATTTCACCGATGCCGCGTTTCGCGGCACCGGCGTTGCGGCTTTCGTCGGCCAAGCCAATCCCGACACTGGCCACTTCGAGGGGCTGCAGGCGCTGCGCGCCAGCCGTTTCAATCTGCTGGGACGGTACAACGACGATGCCGCGAAGGCCGGACCGGGAGGCGCGCGCGAGATCAAGGTCGATGTCCGCGAGCGCGCGAAGTGGCGAACGCCGAGCCTGCGCAACGTCGCGGTGACCGCCCCGTATCTTCACAACGGGACGGCCGCCTCGCTCTACGACGTGGTGCGGCGCTACGCGAAGTCCGGGTCCGCGCAAACATTCGTGGACGATGAGCGGAAGGTGCGCCGGGTCGATTTGTCGCCCCTGGACATCGAAGACCTGGTGGCCTTTCTCGACACGCTCACGGATGTCGACGGCACGCGCCGGCCGCTGACGCCGCTCGTCCCCACGTCCTGTGACTGACGCCGCGAACCGCGGCCAGTTAGTCAGTGGAGATCGAGCGCGTGTCGGCGCAGATCGGCAAGCGGAATGACGGCGACCGTTTCCTCGTGCGTCGCAGTCAGGATCACCGGCGGCGCGCAGCCTGCTTCCAGTGCCTGACGCCAGGTCGCGGCACAGACGCACCATCGATCCCCGGGAACGAGCCCGGGGAATCCGTACTCCGGCACCGGCGTGATGAGGTCGTTTCCCTGCTGCCGGGCAAAGGCCAGGAACTCGGCCGTCACCTGCGCGCACACGACGTGCAGACCTAGATCCTCCGGACCCGTATTGCAGCAGCCGTCACGGTAGAAGCCGGTGCGGGGCGCCGTGGAGCACGGGGCAAGGGTGCCGCCTAGGACATTCTTCGCATCAGCGGGCATGGGTGGCCTCGGCAGTCTTCCGGTTGCGCGCGAGCCAGCGGTCGACCCGCGCGACGGTCTCGTCGACGGTGTCGTTGCGCCTGCCCTTTTGCGCCCCGATGGTCTGCACGAGCCGGTCGGTGCGCTCGATGTTGGGCGTGCCGGCGGCGAGCGCGCGTGCCGCGGACGACGGGCTCTGCAACATGAGCGATGCATTCGCGTACTTTTCGAAGGGCACGAGATCGCTCTCCGCGGCGCCGAGCGACACGCACAGCGCGACGACCCACTCGTATACCCGGTGCGAGGCGTCGATGTCCGAATGCACCGCTTCCTTGATGCTGCGCACGCTGTCGTCGCCGACGCAGCGATAGTTGCCGGCGAGCAGCATCGCCCATTTCGCGAGCGGCACGAAAGCGGAGTCGTACACGCGGAGCTTCACCGGCACGTCGATTTTGCCGTCGGGCGTTTCGAGGCGGGCAGCGTCGATGTCCGACGCGAGGCGCCGCAAGAGCGCCGTATGCGCGTCCGATTCGAAGCGTGCGGCCTTGAAGTTGGTCGGCAGCCGCACTTGCAGCACGTTCACCTTCTCCTCGGGCGGGCGAAACGCTTGTGCGTCCGGGCTGCACAGCGTCATGAGCTTCGGATCGAAACCGTCCCAGACGCTGGCGTCCGTGTAGCACGGCCGGCACGGGCCTGCAGGAATCGCCGGAATGCGCTTGAGATACGGGGGCGGCGGTATGTTCATGATCGACATGCAGGGAACCCCTGCCTTGGCGATGCGATCGAGCAATTCACGCACGCCGGGAGCGCGGTACTGCGGCTCCTGCATCGCCAGCACGACGAGGTCGAACTCCGAGGGATCGGCATCGGCTGGACCGCCCGCCGAGAGCTTTCCGGGGAGCGTCCGCGAGTCGAGCTCGGTAAGGCCGTCGCGGCCCTTGACAGGCGTGAGCACGCGCGTGCCTTCCCGGTTGATGAGGTCGGCCTCCGCCGGAAGACAGATCAATTTCGCCGCGTGGCCGGCGAGCAGCACCTTGGTCGCGAGCAGCGAGCCGTACGATGCGCCCAGGATGAGAACGTTGACAGCGGATTGCATGAGAGCTCCTCCTTGTTCGATTGCACTTCCAGAGGCCCTGACCTAGGACCGCCGTTCTCGCGCGGCGTTTTCCAGGCAGCCTCATTTTTTCAATCTTATCTTGGCACAACCGGCAGTTTCCATTCACGCGTGGACTCGTACGCTCGCGCGGCGCGCAGCACCAGCGCATCGCCGTGCATCGGACCCACGATCTGCACGGAAACCGGCAGGCCTGACCGGGTGAGGCCGCAGGGCACGACCGCCGCCGGTTGCTGCGTGAGATTGAACGGAAACGAAAACGGTGTCCAGCCGAGGAACTTGGGGAGGGCGAGCTCCCATTCGCCCGGCGCTTTTGCCTCGAAGGCCGGTACGGACACGCCCGGCGTCAGCAAGAGATCGTAGCGTTGATGAAACTGGCGCATGAACGACCCGAGCTCGCCGCGCCGCAACACGAGCTGCTGCAATTGCGCCACCGAGACCTTGCGCCCTTCCTCGGCCTGCCAGCGAAGCGCAGGATCCGTGAGCGCGACCTGCGCCGGCGTCAGGTTGCCCACAATCGTAGTCGAGCCGACGAACCACAGCTGGGTCGTGATTTCCTCGGGGTCGGCAAACCCCGGGGCGGCTTCGTCCACGTGCGCGCCGAGCGCGGAGAAGGATTCGGCCGCCTCGCGCACCGCAGCGGCGACTTCCGGATCGACGTTTTTCACGTATCCAAGATCGGGCGAAAACGCGATGCGGAGCCCGCGAACGCCATCGGCAAGTCCCACGCGATAGTCGCGTGGATCGTACGGCAGCGACGTCCAGTCGCGCGCATCGGGGCGGCTCATTACGGTCAGCATGAGCGCGAGATCCTCGACGCTGCGAGCGTGGGGTCCGATGTGCGCGACGGTACCGAACGGCGACAACGGATAGGCAGGCACGCGGCCGAACGACGGCTTGATCCCGGGGATGCCGCAGAACGTCGACGGTATGCGGATGGAGCCGGCGCCGTCGGTCCCGACGGCGAGCGGCCCCATGCCGGACGCTACGGCAGCGGCGGCGCCGCCGGACGACCCGCCGGGCGTCATCCGGGAGTTCCACGGATTGCGCGTGATGCCCGTCAGCAGATTGTCGGTCGTGCCCTTGATGCCGAATTCTGGCGTGTTGGTCTTGCCGATCAGCACGGCGCCGGCTTCGCGCAGTCGCGCCGTGGCCGGCGCATCGACATTCCAGGGCTGCTTGGGATCGATGGTCCGGGATCCGCGCAGCGTCGGCCAGCCGCGAGTGAGGATCAGGTCCTTGATCGACACCGGCACGCCGTCGAGAAGATCCTTCGGCGCACCCTCCTGCCAGCGCGCCTCGGAGGCTTCGGCGCTTTCCAGCGCGCGCTCGGCGTCGACCAGGCAGAACGCATTGAGCATGCGGTCGGTCTCGTCGATGCGCGAGAGCACCGCCTGCGTTGCTTCAACCGGCGAGGCGGCTCCGGTGCGATACAACTGCACCAATTCCGTGGCGGTGCAGTCGGCGAGATTGTGTGGGGGAGGACGCACGGGAATTTCCCAGGGCAGATGTTACAGCGACCAGGCTGAGGATTTGTCGAAACTCGTCGATCGCTCCACAATGTCGCATGGTTCCGGACAGGTTGCACCCTCCTTCTTCGCCCGGGATCGCCATCGGGGGCGCGCAATGACCTATGAAAACATTCTCGTCGAAGCACACGATCGCGTCGGACTCATTCGCCTCAACCGCCCGACGCGGATGAACGCGCTCAACGATGCGCTCGCCATCGACTTGAAGGATGCTCTCCAGAAACTGGACGCCGACGACGCCATCGCGGTCATCGTCATCACCGGGAACGAGAAGGTCTTTGCCGCCGGCGCCGACATCGGCGCAATGGCGGAGTGGGACTACCAGAAGGTCTATCACGACAACTACATCACCCGCGACTGGGAGCAGATTCGCTACGTGCGCAAGCCCGTGATCGCCGCAGTTTGCGGCTATGCGCTCGGGGGCGGCTGCGAGCTCGCGATGGCGTGCGATCTCATCATCGCCGGGGACACGGCGAAATTCGGCCAGCCGGAAATCACGATCGGCATCATTCCGGGGATGGGAGGGACGCAGCGCCTGCCGCGCGCGGTGGGCAAGGCGAAGGCGATGGACTGGTGCCTCACGGGCAGGATGATCGACGCGGCCGAAGCCGAGCGGAGCGGTCTCGTGTCGCGAGTCGTTCCGGCCGCGGACGTGGAGAAGGAGGCGCTCGCAGTGGCGGCCAAGATCGCGGGCTTCTCGCTCCCCGTCGTGCTCAAGCTCAAGGAGTCGATCAATCGGGCGTACGAGTCGTCGCTCTCGGAGGGGCTCCTCTTCGAGCGCAGGGAATTTCACTCGACCTTCGCGCTGGAAGACCAGAAGGAGGGGATGCGCGCGTTCGTCGAAAAGCGCAAACCCACGTTCGGCCACCGATAGGTCAACGCGGCCTCTCCCGAGGCGTTGAGCCAACCATCACGAACAGCCTGCCCATGAGGGTCTAGATGCGTCGAGCGCTTTACGCAAGTGTCCGTTGGCTCGTCATTGTCGCCGGCATTTCTGTCCTCGTCGGCTGCGCGTCGACGACGCTGCAAAGCACATGGATGGATCCGGGATACCGCGGCGGGCCGTTCAAGCGGTTCCTGGTCGTCGGGCTGAGCGCGAGGGATGTCACCGCCCGTCGCGTTCTCGAGGATGTCGTGGTCCACAAGCTCAAAGCGGGTGGCGTCGAAGCATTGCCGGGCTGGCAGTTCCTTGCAAGCAATGGGCCGGCGGATGAAGCCGCGTTTACGGCGGCGGTGGCGAAATCCGGCGCCGATGCCATGCTGATGGTGCGCCTCATCGCCGTCGAGACGCAGACGACCGTCTGGCCGCCGATGGGGCCGCGTTTCGGCTGGTACGGCTACTATTCCGGGTGGTACGCCTATCCGGAGGTCACGCAGTCGCAAATCGCGGTGGTCGAAACTACGCTATTCGACGTCCGCAGCCAGCGCGTCGTCTGGAGCGCAACGTCGGAAACGATCAACCCGACGAACGTGCAGAAGGATGCCCCGGTATTCGCCGATGTCATCCTCGGCGCGCTGCGCAAGGACGGCTTTCTGCCGCCTGCGACGTCGAAGTGACGGCGCGTTTCGCATCAGCAGAAGTCTCCTCGGGCTTCGTACTCCAGGCGCCCGCGGAGACTCCTGCCGATGCGTACGCCAGCGGCCTGCCGAGTTGCGCTGCCAGCGCCGTGAATCACGCCTGACGTGGATCGCCGCGCGCGATGATGACGTCGATGTCAAGCCTGCGCGGAAGTGAGCCGTAGTTGCGATCGTTGCGCGTCGCGAGGCGCGAAGCGATGAACGCATCGGCGACCGCGGCGTTGCCGGCCTGCACCAGCAGGCTCGCCTGCATCGTCAATGCCAGCCAATCCGCGAGCTCCCGTGCCCGGTATGGGGCGTCCTCCGTGTCGGCAAGCTCGGACTTGAGGCGGGCGACCGCGTCGTCCAACGCCGCGTTGCCGCCGAGCCCCTTGTCGAGCTCGGCAAGCCACGCTTCCAGCACATCCGGGTTCTTCGAAAACGCGCGCAGCACGTCGAGTGCCTGCACGTTCCCCGAGCCTTCCCAGATCGCGTTGATCGGCGCGTCGCGGTAAAGGCGCGCGGTGATGAAGTCTTCGATCACGCCATTGCCGCCGAGACATTCCATCGCCTCGTACGCATGTTGCGGGCTCCTTTTGCATATCCAGTACTTGCCGACCGGCAGGCCGATGCGCAGCAGGAGCCGCTCACGGTCGTCGCCAGGGCGATCGAGCGCACGGGCCATTCGCAGCGCGATGGCGAGCGAGCCTTCGACTTCGAGCTGCAGGTCGGCGAGCACATTGCGCATCAGCGGCTGGCGGACGAGCGCCTCGCCGAAGGCGCGGCGGTGCGTGGCGTGATGAATCGCCTGCGCGACTCCCTGCCGCTGGCTCGCGGCCGAGCCCAGCATGCAATCGAAGCGCGTCATCGCGACCATTTCCATGATCGTGCGCACCCCGCGCCCTTCGGCGCCGATGCGCCAGCCGAACGCGTTCCGCAACTCGATCTCGGACGACGCGTTCGACACGTTGCCCATCTTGTTCTTGAGGCGCTGCACTTCGATGCCGTTCTTGTGCCCGTCGGGACGCCAGCGCGGGACGAGAAAGCACGACAGGCCGCCCGGCGCCTGCGCAAGCATCAGGAACGCGTCGCACATCGGAGCCGAAGTGAACCACTTGTGGCCGACGAGCTCGTAGAGGTCGAGCCCGGCGTCCCATCCGATCGAACGGGCCGTCGTCGTGTTGGCGCGCACGTCGGAGCCGCCTTGCTTCTCGGTCATGCCCATGCCGATCGTGAGCGCGGTCTTTTGGGTGTGGGGAACGTTGCGCGGGTCGTAGCCGTTGGCCAAAATCTTCGGCAACCACTCGCGGCCAAGTTCCGGCGCAACGTTGAGGGCGGGCACGGCCGCGAATGTCATCGTCAGCGGGCATCCGTGGCCGGCATCGACCTGCGCCTGCAGATAGACGAGCGCGGCCCGCGCAACGTGCGCTCCCGCGCGCGGCGTCACCCATGGCGCGGAATGAATGCCCGCCGTCATCGCCATCGACATCAGGCGGTGGTAGCTCTCGTGGTACTCCACGAGATCGATCCGGCGTCCGTAGCGGTCGTGGCTCGCGAACCGCGGCTTGAATTCGTTGGCCTCGAAGCCCCACCGCGTGACTTCGGCGCTGCCGGTACGTTGGCCGTACTCGGCCAATTGCGGGAGCGCCCAAGCGGCGCCGCAGCGGGCGACGCCGTCGGTCAGTGCCGCGTCGCAGGTGAACGCATTGAAATCCGAGAGCGGCGGCGTCTGATTGAGTACCTGATACGGGTTCGCGGACGCATCCGGATCGGTAGAGGGTGGAGGCAGCGACATGGGCGGCTCCCGGCTCATTTCGAGCGGTAGCGGCGAACCGGCGACCCGGATCGCACGTAGCCCATCTTAACTTGGCTAACTGCGACGAAGCGCAACGACTTTTCGTTTCTCTT
>Ga0207689_10005225_pt1 | contig 11645 bp, 8 predicted proteins | sample KBSMisM52_FD_184312 | JGI IMG/M metagenome (GOLD analysis project Ga0207689, IMG submission 184312) | Miscanthus rhizosphere microbial communities from Kellogg Biological Station, Michigan, USA - KBS Miscanthus M5-2 (SPAdes) (version 2) | ecosystem: Host-associated > Plants > Roots > Rhizosphere... | reverse complement strand
GATCCTGCTGCGCCCGGTCGACGAGCTCGAGCTCACGGTGCGCTCGGCGAATTGCCTGAAGGCCGAGAACATCTACTACATCGGCGACCTGATCCAGCGCACCGAGACCGAGCTGCTGAAGACGCCGAACCTCGGCCGCAAGTCGTTGAACGAGATCAAGGAAGTGCTGGCGTCGCGCGGGCTCACGCTCGGCGCGCGCCTGGAGAACTGGCCCCCGCAGGGTCTCGACAAGCGGTAACGCTTCGCGAAACAGGAAAGACGGCCTGAAGGCCGTCAAAGGTGATCGGCCCCTGGGCCGGTCGGTGCACCCGCCAGTACCTGACACGGCTGGCGGTCTACAACAGGAAAGGAAAGCACCATGCGTCACGGACACGGACTCCGCAAACTCAACCGCACCAGCGAGCATCGCCTGGCGATGCTGCGCAACATGTGCGTCTCGCTGCTCCAGCACGAGGCGATCAAGACGACGCTGCCGAAGGCCAAGGAGCTGCGCCGCGTCGTCGAGCCGCTCATCACGCTGGGCAAGGAGCCGACGCTCGCCAACCGGCGCCTCGCCTTCGACCGCCTGCGCGACCGCGCGATCGTCACCAAGCTGTTCGCCGAGATCGGCCCGCGCTACAAGGCACGTCCGGGCGGCTACACGCGGATCCTGAAGATGGGCTTTCGCGTCGGCGACAACGCGCCGATGGCGTTCGTCGAGCTTGTCGACCGGCCGCAGCCGGTCGAGGCCGAGACCGAGGCCGTCACCGCGTCCTGATCTCCGCGCGCCAGGGGTGCACGGCATGGCCGAGCCGCTCCTTCGCATCTCGCACCTGACGAAGAAGTTCGGCGACGCCACCGTCGTCGACGACCTCTCGCTCGAGATCATGCCGGGCGAGTGCCTCGGCGTGATCGGCCCGAACGGCGCCGGCAAGACGACGACGATCCGTGTCTGCCTCGGCCTCACCGGCGCCGACGGCGGCACGGTCGAGGCCTTCGGGCTCGCACTGCCGGCCGAGGTGAGGAAGGCCAAGGAGCGGATCGGTGTCGTCACCCAGTTCGACAGCCTCGACCCCGACTTCACCTGCGCGGAGAACCTGCGCGTCTACGGCGCCTACTTCGGCCTGGCGCGCGCGACGATCGACGAGCGCGTTCCCAGGCTGCTCGACTTCGCGGCCCTGCAGTCGAAGGCCGGCGCCAAGCCCGGCGAGCTCTCGGGCGGAATGAAGCGGCGCCTCTCGCTCGGCCGCGCGCTCATCAACGACCCGGACCTGCTGCTCCTCGACGAGCCGACCACCGGCCTCGACCCGCAAGCGCGCCATCTGATGTGGGAGCGCCTGCAGAACCTGCTCCAGCAGGGCAAGTCGATCCTGCTGACGACGCACTTCATGGACGAGGCCGAGCGCCTGTGCGACCGGCTCATCGTCCTCGATCACGGCAGGAAGATCGCCGAAGGCACGCCGAGGAAGCTCATCGCCGAGCATCTCGAGAGCGACGTCGTCGAGGTGTACGGCGACGGCGCGGCCGACACCGCCGCATCGCATGCTTCGCTCGCGGAGCGCGTCGAGACGAGCGGCGAGACGGTCTTCTTCTACCTGCGCGAGCCCAAGCGCCTGCTCGACGCGCTCGCCGCAAACCACGACGTCCGCTACCTGCATCGACCGGCCAACCTCGAGGACCTGTTCCTCAAGATGACCGGTCGCCAGATCCGGGACGACGCCTAGCGCCATGCTGATCTCGTTCTACGCGCCGCCGCATCTCACCGCCCGCTTCTGGCCGGTCGTGATGAGGAACCTCCTCGTCTGGAAGAAGCTCGCCGGTGCGAGCATCCTCGGCAACATCGCCGAGCCGCTGATCACGCTGGTCGCGTTCGGCTACGGCGTCGGCGCGCTGGTCGGCCAGATCGACGGCCTGCCCTACATCGAGTACCTCGCCTCCGGCAGCGTCGCCGCCAGCGCCGCGCTCGCCGCGACCTTCGAGGCGCTCTACTCGGCGTACTCGCGGATGGCGGTGCAGAAGACCTGGGACTCGATCCTGAATGCGCCGATCGCGCTCGACGACATCGTCTTCGCCGAGATGCTGTGGGCGGCGATCAAGGCGCTGTTCTCGTGCGCGGCGATCCTGGTCGTCATCTTCCTGCTCGGCATCAGCCGCGCGCCGAGCATGCTGCTGGCGTTGCCGGTGCTCGGCCTGGCCGGGATCACCTTCGCCTCGCTGGCGTTGGTCTTCAACGCGCTCGCCAAGGGTTACGATTTTTTCACCTACTACTTCACCCTCGTCATCACGCCGATGACGTTCCTGTCGGGGGTGTACTTCCCGATCGCCCAGATGCCGCCCTGGCTGCAGGGAATCGCCCAGGTGCTGCCGCTCAAGGCCGCCGTCGATCTGGTTCGGCCGCTCGTCCTGGGCAACATTCCCGCCGATCCGCTCGGGCCGCTCCTGATCCTGACGGGGTATGCGTGCAGCGGCTACTATCTGGCGCTGGTGCTCACCCGGCGCCGGTTCTTCGGATAGCGGCGCCCCGTAAGCCGCTCCCGCCCGGCGCCGACCGACCCGCATGAAGGCACGAAACCCCGCCCTGGCCCCCTTCGCCCGGTCCTCGCCGGCCGCGATGGCGCTGCGCTTCTTCTTGCTTGCGATCGCGCTGCTCGCGCTGATCGCACTGCAGCCGGCGCGCGCTGCGGAGGACGAGTTCCTCGAGCCCGACAAGGCGTTCCAGTTCTCGGCCAGGCCGCACGACGCCAAGTCGGTCGAGGTGACCTTCGCGATCGCCCCGGGCTACTACCTCTACCGCGAGCAGTTCAAGTTCGCCGCCGCCGGCGCCACGCTCGGCGCCCCGGCGATTCCCCCGGGCAAGGTGAAGTTCGACGAGACCTTCCAGAAGAACGTCGAGACCTATCGCAACGCCGTCACGATCGTGGTCCCGGTCGACCAGGCCGGCGCCGAGTTCCGCCTCGTCGTCACCAGCCAGGGCTGCGCCGACGCGGGACTGTGCTATCCGCCGATGCAGAGCGCGGCGACGATCGGGCTGACCGGCTTCGGCGGGTCGGGAATGGCGCGCGTCGATCCGCCCGGATCGGCGTCGGGCGGAACGACGCTGGCGACGAGCGCGAGCACGGCGCCGCCGACCACCGCAGAGACCACCGGCATCGACGCCGTGCTGCGCGGCGGCTCGTTCTGGCCGATCGTCGGCGCGTTCTTCATCGCCGGGCTGCTGCTATCGCTGACGCCTTGCGTGCTGCCGATGCTGCCGATCGTCTCGTCGATCATCGTCGGCCAGGCCGGCAGCGGCGGCGGGCCGACGCTCGCCGGCGCCGGTGCGGGTGCGGGCTCGAGAAGCGCGTCGGCCGGCCAGTCGCGCCGCCGCGGCTTCGCGCTCGCCGCGTCGTATTCGTTCGGCATGGCAGTCGTCTACACCGCCTTCGGCGTCATCGCCGGCCTGGCCGGCGAAGGCCTCGCCGCCGCGCTGCAGAACCCGTGGGTGCTCGGCGCATTCGCGCTCGGCCTGGTCGCGCTGTCGCTCTCGATGTTCGGCGTCTACGAGCTGCAGATGCCGTCGTCGATCAGCTCGCGCATCAACGACGCGGCGCGAAAGCTTCCGGGCGGCAAGGCCGCGGGCGTGTTCGCGATGGGCGGTGTCTCGGCCCTCATCGTCAGCCCCTGCGTCGCCGCGCCGCTCGCCGGCGCCTTGCTCTACCTCAGCCAGACCCGCGACGTCTGGCTCGGCGGCACCGCGCTGTTCTCGCTCGCCGCCGGCATGAGCGTGCCGCTGCTGCTCGTCGGCGCGTCGGCGGGCGCGCTGCTGCCGCGTGCCGGCGCCTGGATGGTCGAGGTCAAGGCCGCGTTCGGCGTGCTCCTGCTCGGCGTGGCGCTCTGGACGGTGCAGCCGATCATGCCGGGCGCTCTCGCGCTCGCGCTCTGGGGCCTGCTTGCCCTCGGCGCGGCCGGTTTGCTGGTGATGCGCGCTCGCGCGATCGGGCCGGCGCCTGCGTCGGCAGTCGCGCCGCCGCGTCTGGCGTGGCGGCAGGCCATCGCTGCGCTGCTCGGCCTGGTGGGCGTGCTCCAGGTCGTCGGCGCGGCCTCGGGCGCGACCGATCCGCTCCAGCCGCTCGCCCGATTCTCGGCACGCAGCGACATCGACGCGTCGCCCGGCATGCCGCGCTTCCAGCGCGTCAGGAGCGTCGACGAGCTCGACGCCGCCCTGCGCACGGCCGGCCGCCCGGTGATGCTCGATTTCTACGCCGACTGGTGCGTCTCGTGCAAGGAGATGGAGCGCTTCACGTTCACCGAGCCCGCGGTGCAGAAGAAGCTCGCCGGCGCGCTGCTGCTGAAGGCCGACGTCACGGCGAACAACGCCGATGACCGCGCGCTGCTGAAGCGGTTCAGCCTGTTCGGCCCGCCGGGGACGATCTTCTTCGACGCCGGCGGCAAGGAGATTCGCGCCGCCCGCCTGATCGGCTATCAGAACAGCCGCGGCTTCGTCGAGACCCTGGGCAAGGCAGGGCTCTGAACCTTCGCGACCCCCTCGGCGTGTTAAACTACGCCTTCCAGTCGCGAGGTGGAGCAGTCTGGTAGCTCGTTGGGCTCATAACCCAAAGGTCGCAGGTTCAAATCCTGCCCTCGCAACCACCGAATCGAAAAAGGCCCTCTGCGCGAGGGCCTTTTCTTTTGCCCGCAGGATCGCGGATTCCGTCATGCGGGCCGTCCTAGCCGAACGGCCGATGCCGGCGTCCTTCATGCGTCCGGATCGAAGCGCGATACGCCGAGCGTCGATAGTATTTGTCTCGAGAAGAAGGCGCGCCGACGCAGCGCGTGATTTCCGGGAGTCATCGATGTCGAAGAACCTTCGCTTGCCTTTGCACGCCGAGGGCGCGCTGTCGATCGCATCAGCGACGAGAGCGGTCGCCTTCGCGTCGGCCGCGATCATCGTCGCCGTGCCCCTGCTGAGCGCCTGCGGCGACAGCGCCGACGCGCAGGGCGGGCCGCCGCGTGCGTCGCCGGTCAGCGTCGCGCCCGCGGTGCAGCGCGCCGTCACCGAGAGCGAGGAATTCAGCGGCCGACTCGAAGCGACCGAGTACGTCGAGTTGCGGCCGCGCGTCGCCGGCACCATCGACAAGGTCCATTTCGTCGACGGCGCCTTCGTCAAGAAGGGCGACCTGATGTTCACGATCGATCCGCGGCCGTTCGAGGCCGAGGTCGCGCGTGCGCAGTCGACGCTGGCGTCGAACAAGGCGAAGCTGGAGCTCGCGCAGAGCGAACTGGTGCGCGCCCAGAAGCTGCTCGACTCGCAGGCCGTGTCGCGCCAGGAGGTCGACCAGTGGACATCCGGATCGCGCACGTCGCAGGCCGACGTGATCGGCGCCGAGGCCGCGCTGCGCGTCGCCCGCCTCAATCTCGAGTACACGGCGGTGCGCGCGCCGATCTCCGGGCGCACGTCGCGCGCCAACATCACGGTCGGCAATCTCGTCAACGAGCAATCGGTGCTGACGACGATCGCCGGCGTGAGCCAGGTCTACGCCTACTTCGACGGCAGCGAGCAGACCTACCTTCGCTTCAAGGCGACGCCCTCGGGCGGCAAGGCGGCGACCGTGCGCATGGCCCTCGCCAACGAGCAGGGCTTCCCGCACGAGGGCCGGCTCGACTTCGTCGACAACCGCCTCAACGCGCAGACCGGCGCGATCCGCCTGCGCGCCAGCTTCGACAATTCCAAGGGTCAGTTCACCCCCGGCCTGGCGGCCCGGCTGCGCATGGAAGACCCGACGCCCTATCAGGCCGTGCTCGTTGCCGACCGCGCGATCGGCACCGACCAGACCAAGAAGTTCGTCTACGTCGTCGGCGCCGACGGCCAGGCGCAGTTCCGCGAGGTCAAGCTCGGCTCGTTGCACGAGGGCATGAGGGTCGTGCGCGGCAACCTGAAGCCGGGCGAAAACGTCGTCGTCGACGGCCTGCAACGGATCATTCCCGGCGTTCCGGTCGCGCCGCAGGTGCTCAAGGTCGACGACAAGGGGATGCCGATCTTCCCGCCGCCGGCCGGCCCGCCGGGCGCGCCGGCGAAGGGCTGAGCGGGGCGGACGATGGACATCTCGCGCTTCTTCATCGACCGCCCGCGCTTCGCGGGCGTGATCTCGATCTTCATCTTCCTGGTCGGCGTGCTGGCGATCTTTCGCCTGCCGGTCTCCGAGTACCCCGAGGTCGCGCCGCCGCAGATCGTCGTTCGCGCCCAGTTCCCGGGCGCCAATCCGCGCGTCATCTCGGAGACTGTGGCGACGCCGCTGGAGGAGCAGATCAACGGCGTCGAGAACCTGCTGTACTTCGATTCGCAGGCGAGCGCCGACGGCAGCCTGACGCTCACCGTCACGTTCAAGATCGGCACCAACCCCGAAGTCGCCGAGACCGCGGTGCAGAACCGCATCAACCGCGCGCTGCCGCGCGTTCCCGACATCGTGCGCCAGATCGGCGTGACGACCGAGAAGTCGAGCCCGAACCTGACGATGGTCGTCCACCTCGTCAGCCCCGACAACAGCCACGACGCGCTCTACCTGCGCAACTACGGCCAGCTCAACGTTCGCGACGAGCTGCTGCGAATTCCCGGCATGGGCTCGGTGATCATGTTCGGCGCCGGCGACTACGCGATGCGCATCTGGCTCGATCCGGCCAAGCTCGCCGCGCGCAGCCTCACTACCGGCGAGGTGATCGCGGCGATCCGCGAGCAGAACGCACAGGTCGCCGCCGGCACCGTCGGCGCGTCGCCGGCGCCGGCCGGCACCGAGTTCCAGCTCGCCGTCAACACGCAGGGGCGTCTCGCCAGCGAGGAGGAGTTTGCCGACATCATCGTCCGCACCGACCCCTCGACCGGCGGCCTGATCCGCATCCGCGACCTGGGCCGGGTCGAGCTCTCGTCGGGGACGTATTCGCTGCGCAGCCTCCTCAACAACAAGGAAGCGGCGGCGATCGCGATCTTCCAGGCGCCGGGCTCGAACGCGCTCGCGCTCTCCAACGCCGTGCGCGCGAAGATGGAGCAGCTCAAGCCCGATTTCCCGCAGGGCATGGGCTACAGCATCGTCTACGACCCGACGCGCTTCGTGCAGACGTCGATCCAGAAGGTGATCGAGACGCTGTTCATCGCCATCGCGCTGGTCGTGCTCGTCGTCATCATCTTCCTGCAGACCTGGCGCGCCTCGATCATCCCGCTCCTCGCCGTGCCGGTGTCGATCGTCGGCACGTTCGCGTTCCTGCTCCTGCTCGGCTACTCGATCAACACGCTGACGCTGTTCGGCCTCGTCCTCGCGATCGGCATCGTCGTCGACGACGCGATCGTCGTGGTCGAGAACGCCGAGCGCCACATCGAAGAGGGCATGAGCGCGCACGACGCGACGGTCAAGGCGATGCAGGAGGTCTCGGGGCCGATCGTCGCGATCGCGCTCGTCCTCTGCGCGGTGTTCATTCCGCTCGCCTTCGTCCCCGGCCTGACGGGCCTGTTCTACAAGCAGTTCGCGGTGACGATCGCGATCAGCACGGTGATCTCGGCGTTCAACTCGCTCACCCTCTCGCCGGCGCTGAGCGCGCTGCTGCTCAAGCCGCGCGACGCGCAGCAGGACTGGCTGACGCGCGCCATGGACGGCGTCTTCGGTCCGTTCTTCCGCTGGTTCAACGGCTGGTTCGGGCGCAGGAGTGAAGGCTACAGCCGTGGCGTCACACGGATCCTGCAGCGCAAGTCGGTCGCGATGATCGTCTACGCGGTGCTGCTCGCGCTGACGGCACTGCTCTTCACTCGCATTCCCTCGGGGTTCGTTCCGGCGCCGGACAAGCAGTACCTGATCGGCATCGCCCAGCTGCCCGCCGGGGCCTCGCTCGACCGCACCGACGCCGTGATCCGGCGCATGAGCGACATCGCCCTGAAGACGCCCGGGATCATCGACGCAGTCGCGTTCCCGGGCCTGTCGATCGCGGGCTTCTCGGCGGCGCCGAACGAAGGGATCGTCTTCTTCGGCCTGAAGCCGTTCGAGGAGCGCACTTCGCCCGAGCTGTCGAAGTTCGGGATCCTCGGCAAGGTCAATGGCGCGCTGCAGCAGATCCAGGGCGCGCGCATGTTCGTCGTTCCGCCGCCTGCGGTCGACGGCCTCGGCAACGCCGGCGGCTTCAAGCTGCAGGTGCAGGACCGCGAGGGTCTCGGCGAGCAGGCGCTCTACGGCGCGGTGTGGGGAACGCTCGGCCAGGTCTACGGCAACCCGAAGTCGAGCATCGGCACGCCGTACTCGACCTACGACATCAACGTGCCGCAACTGTTCGCCAACGTCGATCGCGTCCGCGCCAAGCAGATGGGCGTCAAGCTCGGCGACATCTACGACACGATGCAGGTCAACCTCGGCTCGCTGTACGTCAACGACTTCACTAAGTTCGGCAAGACCTATCAGGTGATCGTCCAGGCCGACGCACCGTATCGCGCCGACGCGCAGGCGATCGGCCAGCTGAAGACGAGGAACGGCGCCGGCGACATGGTGCCGCTGAGCGCGCTGATGACCGTCGAGCCGACCTTCGGCCCGACCCGCGTCACCCGCTACAACGGCTATCCGTCGGCCGACCTCAACGGCGCCGCCAACCCCGGCTTCTCGTCGGGCCAGGCCGAGATCGAGATCGAGACGCTCCTGAAGCGCACGCTGCCGCGCGGCATCGGCTACGAGTGGACCGAGCTCACCTACCAGGACCGGCTGACGCGCGACTTCACGCTGCCCGGAACGAAGACGCAGCTGCCCGTGCTCGCGGCGGTGATGATGATCGCGGTGCTGCTCGTCGTCCTCGTCCTCGCTGCGCAGTACGAGAGCTTCAGCCTGCCGATGGCGATCGTCATGATCGTGCCGATGTGCGTCCTCGCCGCGCTGTTCGGCGTCTGGCTGTCGCACTTCCCGCCGTTCGCGCAGCCGGGAGACCTCAACATCTTCACCCAGGTGGCGCTGGTCGTGCTGGTCGGCCTGGCGTGCAAGAACGCGATCCTGATCGTCGAGTTTGCGAAGGAGCTCGAGCAACGCGGCGAGGCGCTTCTCGACGCGATCATCCACGCCTGCCGGATGCGCCTGAGGCCGATCCTGATGACCTCGTTCGCGTTCTGCGCCGGCGTCCTGCCGCTCATCTTCGGCAGCGGCGCGGGCAGCGAGATGCGCCGCGCCATGGGAATCGCCGTGTTCTCGGGAATGCTCGGCGTGACGCTGTTCGGCATCTTCCTGACGCCGGTGTTCTACGTGCTGTTGCGCGCGCGTCGCAGCCGCCGCCTGGAGCGCGCAGCGACGGCGCCGCCGGTGCAGGCCGCGCCGCAACCGAGCGGAGGCGCGGGTGAATAGCATGGGTGCGACGGGCCGGCCGCGCCGTGTGCGGCTCGGGCTGCCGCTCGCGGCGGCGCTCCTCGCCGGCGGCTGCGCGGTCGGTCCCGACTATCGCGAGCCGAAGCCGGCGCTCGATGCCAGCTTCGTCAATGCGCCCGCCGCCGCCGCGAATCCGTCCAGTGCCGACATCGCCACCTTCTGGCGCGGCTTCGGCGACGCCGAGCTGACCGCGCTGATCGACCGTGCGATCGCCGCCAACGGCGACGTGCGAATCGCCCAGGCGCGTTTGCAGGAATCGCGGGCGAACTTGCAGGGCGCGCGCGCCGAGCTGCTGCCGAACATCGGCGTCGCCGCCGACGCCGGCCGCACGCTCACGCCCGAGTACCTGCTGCCCGGTGCGTCGCGCAGCCAGCGCACGACGAGCTTCTACGACGCCGGCTTCACGGCCAGCTGGGAGCTCGACTTCTTCGGCCGCAACCGGCGCGCGAGCGAATCGGCGGCGGCTCAGCTCGATTCCTCCCAGGCCGGCGTGCATGCGGCGCAGACCGTCGTCGCCGCCGAAGTGGCGCGCAACTACCTCGAGCTGCGCGGCCTGCAGCTGCGCCTCGCGGTGGCGCGCGACTCGATCGTCAACCAGCGCGAGTCGCTTCGCCTCACCAGCGCCCGGCTCGACGCCGGGCGCGGCACCCAGCTCGATGTCGCCCGCGCGCAGACCCAGCTCGCCGGCACCGAGGCGATCCTGCCGACGCTGCAGTCGGCCGTCGATCGCAGCAGCTACCGCATCGCGACGCTGGTGGCCGAGCCGTTGCGCGAGGTCGCCGCGCGGCTTGCGACGCCGCGCCTGTTGCCGACGCTGCCGGTCACCGATCTGTCGGCGCTGCCGCTCGGCACGCCCGAGCAGCTGTTGCGGCGCCGCCCCGACCTGGTTCAGTCCGAGCGCCAGCTCGCGGCGGCCACGGCCGAGATCGGCGTCGCTACCGCGGATCTCTTTCCGCGCGTCAACCTCGTCGGCCTGATCGGCTTCGCCACCAACCAGCTGAGCGGGTTCGGCGCGGCCACGTCGCAGCAATACTCGCTCGCTGCCGGCCTGACCTGGCCGCTGCTCGATTTCGGCCGCGTCCGTTCGCGCATCTCGGCCAGCGAGGCGCGGGCCTTGCAGTCGCTCGCTAGCTACGAGCAGACGGTGGCGACGGCGCTCGAGGAGACCGAGAGCGCGCTCAGCCAGTTCAGCCATTCGGCCGAGCAGACCGACAAGCTCGCCATCGCCGCGGCCAGCGCCGAGCAGGCGGCACGCCTCTCGAAGCGGCGCTTCGATGCCGGTGCGGTCGATTTCCTGATCGTCCTCGACGCCGAGCGCCAATCGCTCATCGCCCGCGACGCGCTCGTGCTGGCCCAGGTCGGCCAGGCGACGGCGCTGGTGAGCGTCTACCGCGCGCTCGGCGGCGGCTGGAGCGAAGCGCCGGCAGCGGTCGCCGCGAAGTGAGCGGCCGACGGCCGCGGCGATGAGCGACCCTGTCCTCGCCGAGACGCGCGCCTGGGTCGAGCGCGCCGTCATCGGCCTGCAGCTGTGTCCGTTCGCCAAGGCACCGCAGGTCAAGGGGCAGGTGCGCTACGTCGTCAGCGAGGCCGGCGATCCCGAGTCGTTGCTGAGCGCCCTGGTCGAGGAGCTGAAGCTGCTCGCGGCGACGCCGCCCGAGCGGATCGAGACGACCCTCCTCGTGCATCCGCGCGTGCTGACCGACTTCGAGGACCACAACGACTTCCTCGAGATCGCCGAGGCCGCGCTCGCGGCGCTCGACCTCGAGGGCGTGATCCAGATCGCGAGCTTTCATCCGCACTACCGCTTCGCCGGCAGCGAGCCCGACGACATCGCCAACGCGACCAACCGGTCGCCGCATCCGACCTTGCACCTGCTGCGCGAAGAGAGCATCGAGCGCGCGCTCGCGACCTTCGCCGATCCGGATTCGATCTTCGAAGCGAACATCGCGACGATGGAACGGCTCGGTCCGGACGGCTGGGCGTCGCTGCAGCGCGAGTGCCGCGAAGACGCCGAGCGCTAGCGTTCAGGGCGGTGGCGGCTGGGCCTGCAATGGCTTGAGCTGCTCGAGCAGCGTCGGGATCAGCTCGCTCACCGTCGGGTGGATGTGGACCGCGCGCTCGATCACCTTGTACGACGCGTCGGCGGCCATCACGTCGAGGATCGAGTGGACGATCTCGTCGCCCTCGATGCACAGCAGCGACGCGCCGAGGATGCGCTCGCTCTCGGCGTCGACGAGCACCTTCATGAAGCCCTGCGTCTCGCCGCGCTCCTTGGCGCGGCCGACGCGCGTCATCGGCATGACGGCGACG
>Ga0207689_10005223_pt1 | contig 11649 bp, 12 predicted proteins | sample KBSMisM52_FD_184312 | JGI IMG/M metagenome (GOLD analysis project Ga0207689, IMG submission 184312) | Miscanthus rhizosphere microbial communities from Kellogg Biological Station, Michigan, USA - KBS Miscanthus M5-2 (SPAdes) (version 2) | ecosystem: Host-associated > Plants > Roots >... | reverse complement strand
CAGCACCTCCTCCTCCAGCTCGGCGAAGGCCTGCTCGCGGTCGGCCAGGTAGCTCTCCCACGCGGCGGTGTCCCAGACCTCGACCCGCGTGTTCGCGCCGATGACCACGCAGTCCCGCGTCAGCCCGGCGTACTCCCGCAGGGCCGGCGGGATCGTGATCCGGCCCTGCTTGTCCGGCACCTCGTCCGAGGCGCTGGCGAAGAACACCCGGCTGTAGTCCCGGACCGCCTTCTGCGTCACCGGCGCCTGCGACATCGCCTCGGTGACCCGCTGGAACTCGGCCATCGGGAACACGTAGAGGCATCGCTCCTGCCCCTTGGTGATCACGACGCCCTCCGCGAGCTCGTCCCGGAACTTCGCCGGCAGGAAGAGCCGGCCCTTGTCGTCGAGCCGTGGCGAATGGGTGCCGAGGAACACGGCCCCACCTCCGCTCGACCCGTCGAGGCGGTCTCGGAGGCGGCCTGGCGGCCCCCTCGTCCTCCACCGCACGCCACTGTACCCCACTTCCCTCCACCCGACTCTTCTTTCGCATCCCCACCGCTCCACTCGCCTCCCGGAAGCCGGCGCGTCACTTGTACGTGATGCCCGATTGAGTAGTAATGTTCTCTTCGTCCGAAAGACACGAGTCCGAGCCAGGGAGGGATCGAGCGGTGGCGGAGGCTGCACCGGACCGCGGCCGAGGTCGGCGACGCGGACCGGCGAACGGCGCTGGAGCTGTCGGCGGTGCATGCCCCGGTGCCGCCCGCGGGCAGGGCCGAGCGTCCTGCCGGCGTCGGGCTGCGGCGCGGCGACAGCGGTGCGGCGGTGCGCGCTCTGCAGGGCCGGCTGCTCGCCGGCGGGGTCGATCCCGGGCCGGTGGACGGCAGGTTCGGCCCGCGGACCGAAGCGGCGGTGCGGGCGTTCCAGCGAGCCCACCAGCTGGACCGGACCGGCCGGGCCGACCTTGCCACCACCACCGCGCTGCTCAACCAGCGGGTACGGACGCCGCCGACCCCCACGGCGGCAACGGCCGGCTGCCGGCCGGTGAGCTGACCGGAGTCGGTGACGGCGAGCGGATGTACGTGCCGGCCGCGCAGGCGTTTCACCGGATGGATGCCGCGGCCACCGCGGCCGGGCGCGACCTCCATGTCACCAGCGGCTACCGGACGTACGCGGAGCAGGTGGAGCTCTACCGGGCCTACCTGAACGGGACGGTCAACCTGTCCGCTCCGCCCGGCCACAGCACGCACGGGCTCGGCCTGTCCGCGGACGTCAAGGTGACAGAGCCGGCGACGTTGCGCTGGCTGCGCGCGCACGCCAAGACGTACGGGTTCGTCAATGACGTACCGAGTGAGGCATGGCACTGGACCTGGCGCCCCTGACCCGGCACGGCCGGGCCAGGGGCGGACGGGTCACACCCCGCTGGCTACTCCTTCCACGCTGGCGGACACGACGGCACCGTTGCGACGGGTGCGCACCCGGATGGGGGTGTGCGGGTCGATCCCGGCGGCCATGGCGCGACGCAGCAGGCCGGCCAGCTCGTCGAGAGTCATGCCGTCGGGCGACTCGGTGGTCGCCGTGACGGTGCGGTGCGTCGTCACCTCGAGCCCGGGTCGGGCGGTGGGCGCGGACATGCTCCTCCTCGGTTGCAAGGACCTCCCAGGATCCCACGGCCGGTTGTCCGGCACGGAAACGAGCTGGTCGGGAGGAGCGTCGCAGCTGGATCGGTGCACATCCGTGCCGGGTTGGGAACACTTTGACAAACTGGTCCGTAGGTAGGGGCAGGTGCTCTGAGGCTGCCCCCGTTTCGGGTGGCCGAACCCCGGCGGCCCGGCGAGGAGGCAGGCGTGGCGGTGCAGGACGCGACGGGCGGCGCGGGACCGGTCCGGGTGGACGTGGTCGGCGAGGCCGGAGGCCGGATCGCGGCGAACATCGAGCGGGTCATCGACGGCAAACCGGAGACCGTCCGGCTGGCCATCGTGGTGCTGCTCGCAGAGGGCCACCTGCTCATCGAGGACGTGCCCGGCGTCGGCAAGACCAAGCTGGCCAAGGCGCTGGCCCGGTCGGTGGACTGCTCGGTCCGCCGGATCCAGTTCACCCCCGACCTGCTGCCGTCGGACGTGACCGGGGTCAGCGTGTACAACCAGGAGTCGCGCGACTTCGAGTTCCGGCCGGGCGCGGTGTTCGCCAACCTGGTCGTCGGCGACGAGATCAACCGGGCCTCGCCGAAGACCCAGTCCGCGCTGCTGGAGTGCATGGAGGAACGGCAGGTCACCGTCGACGGCACGACGTACGTGCTCGAGTCGCCGTTCCTGGTGGTGGCCACGCAGAACCCGATCGAGATGGAGGGCACCTACCCGCTGCCCGAGGCGCAGCGGGACCGGTTCATGGCCCGCATCTCGATGGGCTACCCGGACGCCGCCGCCGAGATGGTCATGCTCGCCGACCACGCCGGAGCGGACCCGCTGGACGCGCTCGCCCCCGTCTCCACCGCCACCGAGGTACGGGCGCTGATCGACATGGTCCGCCGGGTGCACGTCTCCGACCCGGTCCGGCAGTACGTGGTCGACCTGGTCAACGCCACCCGCCGGTCCCCCGACCTGCGGCTCGGCGCGTCCCCGCGAGCCAGCCTGCAGCTGCTGCGGGCGGCCAAGGCGCAGGCGGCGCTGTCCGGGCGCGACTACGTGCTGCCCGACGACGTGCAGCGGCTGGCCCAGCACGTGCTGGCGCACCGGCTGCTGCTCACCGCGGAGGCACAGATCGCCCGGCGCGGCACCGACGGCGTGGTCGACTCGGTGCTCCGCTCGGTGCCGGTGCCGCGCCCGGCCGAGGCGCCACCGGTCGGCCGGAGGGTCTGAGCCGGTGCGGGCCGCGCTGTCCGGTCTGACCACCCGGGGTCGCTGCCTGCTCGCCGCGGGGATCGCCTCGGCGCTGTGCGGGCTCGTGCTCGGCGAGCGCGACCTGCTCCGGGTGGCGGTGTTCCTCGTCGCGCTGCCGCTGGTCGCGGCGGCAGTGGTCGCCCGGACCCGGTTCCGGCTGTCCTGCAGTCGCGACGTCACCCCTGCCCGGGTGCCGGCGGGTCAGCCGGCGACCGCGCGGCTGGTGCTGGAGAACGTCTCGTTCCTGCCGACCGGGCTGCTGCTGCTCGAGGACGAGGTGCCGTACACGCTGGGTGGCCGGCCGCGCTTCACCGTCGACCGGGTCGGGCCGGGCCAGCACCGGGTGGTGCAGTACCCGATCCGCTCGGACGCCCGCGGCCGCTACCGGATCGGTCCGCTGAGGCTGCGGCTGGCCGACCCGTTCGGGCTGGTGGAGCTGACCCGGTCGTTCACCGCGGTCGACATCCTCACGGTGGTGCCGGCGGTGCATCCGCTGCCGCCGATCAAGCTCGGCGGCGCGTGGGAGTCGGGCGGCGAGAGCGTCAGCCGGTCGGTCGCGATCCGCGGCGACGACGACGCGGCCACCCGGGAATACCGCAACGGCGACGACCTGCGGAAGGTGCACTGGCGCTCGACCGCCCGGGTCGGGAAGCTCATGGTTCGCCGGGAGGAACGGCCCTGGCAGGCAAGGGCGACGGTGCTGCTCGACACCAGGGCTGACGCCCACCGCGGCGACGGCCCCGGCTCCAGCTTCGAGTGGGCGGTCTCCGCGCTCGCCAGCGTCGGTGTGTACACCGCCCGCCGGGGCTACTCGCTGCGGATGATCACCGACGCCGGCGTGGCCGCGGGCGGCGCCGAACTGACCGACGAGGGCGTGCTGCTCGACCACCTCGCCGAGGTGCAGGTTTCCCGGAACCGCACGCTGGACGCGGCCGCCGGGCCGCTGCGCGGCGCCGAAGGACTCGGCACGCTCATCGCCGTGGTCGGCATCCTCGATCCGGAGCAGGCGACGCTGCTGGCCTCCACCCGCTCGCCGAGCGAGATCTCGATCGCCGTGCTGGTCGACGCCAACAGCTGGCTGGGGCTCTCGCCGCGGGCGCAGTCCGAGTCGGACGCCGCGTACGACGCCTCGGCCGAGGTGCTGATGCGGGCCGGCTGGCGGGTCGTGCGGGCCCGGCACGGCGACCGGCTGCAGGAGCTGTGGCCGACCGCGGGGCAGCGCCCGGGCGGGGTGGCGCTCGGCGCCGCTCCCCCGGCACAGCGCGGCGTGGAAGGGAGCGTGGCCTGGTGAGGACCAGCACGAGGATGACGCTGGCCGCCGGGGCCTCGGTCGCGCTCGGCGCGGCGCCGCTCGGGGCGGTCTTCGACGAGTGGCGCTGGCTCTGGTACGCGTGGGCCGCGGTCGCCACGGTCACCGGCGCACACCTGCTGGCCCGCTACCTGCGGCTGCCGGCGGCGCTGGTGCCGGTGTTCGGGGCCGCCGGGCTGCTGCTCTACCTCACCGCGGTGTTCTGCACCGACGGCGCGCTGTTCGGCATCATCCCCACGCCGGACAGCCTGCAGCTGTTGCGGGCCGGCATCGACGAGGGCTTCCAGAACATCAACGACTTCGCGACCCCGGTGCCGACGACGACCGGGCTGGTGCTGCTCACTGCGGGCGCGCTCGGCCTGACCACCATCGTCGTCGACTTCGTCGCGGTCACCCTGCGCCGCCCGGCCGCGTCCGGGCTGGCGCTGCTCGCGCTGTACGCGGTCCCGGTCGCCGTCGTGCTCGGCAACGTGCCGTGGGTGCTGTTCGCGATCGCCGCCTGCGGCTACCTCCTGCTGCTGCTGGTCGAAGGCCGGGACCGGTTGACGCACTGGGGCCGCCCGGTCGGCGCGAACCCGCGGTCGGCCAGCGCCGGGTCCGGCCCGATCCAGGCACCGCCGGACGAGGTGCCGGCGCCGCTGACCGGCCAGCGGATCGGTGCGATCGCGATCGCGCTGGCGGTGATCCTCCCGCTGCTCGTGCCCGGGATGACCGGCAACACCCTGAACAGGCTCAGCCAGAGCGGGTCCGGCGACGGGACCGGCAATGGCAACGGCCCGCTGAACGACTTCGTCGCGCTGCGCGGCCAGTTGCGGCAGGGCGACCGGGTCACGCTGATGACGGTGAGGACCACCCTCGACCGCCCGCTCTACCTGCGGACGAAGGTGCTCGACCGCTACCAGGAGAACAGCGGCTGGTCACCCAGCAACGTGTCGGCTCGCAACCAGGTGGACAACGGCGCAGAGCTGCCGGACCCGGCGGCCGGCGGGCTCGACACCGGCTCCCAGCGGATCTACAGCACGGACATCCAGCTCACCAGCAAGTACAACGACAACTACCTACCCGTCTACTACGCGCCGAAGAGGCTGGACAACGTCAACGGCGACTGGCGCTACGACAGCGGCAAGTCGGTGGTCGTCTCCGACCGGCGGCACGGCGACTTCAGCTACACCGTCACCGGGGAGGAGCCGACGCCGACCGCCGACGAACTGCAGAACTCGCCGGCCCTGACCCCTGACCAGCGCGACCAGCTGGCGGACCGGCTGACCATCGTGCCGCCCAACCTCGACAAGCTGGTCATCGACACGACCAACAGCATCACCAAAGACATCACCTCGCCGTACCTTCAGGCCAAAGCGATCAACGACTACTTCACCGACGGCAAGCACGGCTTCTCGTACTCCGAGGTCACCATCGACGGCAACAGCGGCAGCAAGCTGGTCGACTTCCTCAAGGGCAAGCAGGGATTCTGCGAGCAGTACGCGGCGGCCATGGCGGTCATGCTGCGGGTCAAGAACATCCCGTCCCGGGTCGTGATCGGCTACACACCCGGCACCCTGGACCAGGGCCGGTGGACGGTGACCAACCACGACGCGCACGCCTGGGTCGAGGCCTATTTCGCCGGCGTCGGCTGGACCTACTTCGACCCGACACCGCTGACCGACGGGCGGACGGTCGCCCCGGCGTACGCGCCGCGGCCGCAGGCCTCGAACGGGGCGTCGTCCGGGGCGTCGGCGTCGGCGAACCCGTCCGCGGGGCCGACGGCGAACCAGATCCCCCAGCAGGACCTCAACCCAGGCTCCTCCGGCAGCGGGTCGCAGGGTTCCGGCCTGATCACCCCGCGCCGGCTGCTGGTCACCGCGATCGTCGTCGCGGTGCTGCTGCTCCTGCTCGTGCCGGCATTCGCGCGGGTGTCGGTGCGTCGGCGCCGGCTACGGTCCGCGGGCGGCGCCGATGCGACGGCGGCGGCCAGGGCGGCCTGGGACGAGGTGGTCGGCACCGCCGCGGACTACGGCGTGCCGGTGCGGGCCAGCGAGACACCGCGCGGGCTCGCCCGCCGGCTCGGGCACGATCTCGACCTCGACGACGACGCCAGCCGGGGCCTGCGGCTGGTCGCCCTGGCCGAGGAGCGGGCGCGGTATGCGGCGCACGCCGGGGTGGACGGCGACCTGCCGGACGCGATCCGGGCCGTACGGCACGGCCTGCGCGGCGAGGCGGACCGGCGGCGGCGCTGGCGGGCCACGCTGCTGCCGCCGTCGACGGTGCGGGCGGCCCGGGCCGGGTCGACCGCTCGGGCGGAGTCCGCGTCCAGCACGCTCAACCGGCTCGGCGAGTCCCTCCGCCGCCCCGTAACCCCCCGCCGCCGCTAACCCACCCGTCCCGGCGCCGGCGACCCGAACAACCGCCGACCCAACAGCCGGCGACCCGGACGGCTCCGGCGTCCCTGACGGCCAGCGACCCGGGCCAACGACCCGGATGGCTCCGGCGACCCGGACGGCTTCGGCGGCGCCGGCTGCGGGCGAGTCGGACGGCTGGTGAGACGGATGGGGACTGGCGGACCGCCGGGTCTGACGACGCCGGGTGGCCCGGCCCGGTGCGAGGCGACTGCCGCCGGGCTCGGGTCAGTCGGAGGGGGAGATGCGCCGACGCCCGGCGCGGGGCGCCGAGCGTCGGGGAAGGGAGTCGGTCAGCGGTCGTCGAAGCGGCGGCGGAAGCGCTCTTCCATGCGCTGCAGGAGCGGAGTCTTCCGCTGCTTGCCGCGGCGGGAAGCAGCCGGCTTCCCTTCGGTGCCGGCGACGCGCAGGTCGGGGCGTCCGGCGGCCTTCTTGTACTGGGAGGCCGCGTACACGAGGGCGAACAGCATGAAGCAGAACCCAGCCACGCCGAGCGCAATCGTGCTCGTCATGACGCCGGCGAGCAGCCCACCGAGGCCCAGGACCAACAGGACGACGGCACGGCGAATCCGCCGGCGGGCGTGCGTGCGCAGATCCGTCGAGCTGACCGTCGAGGCGAACTTAGGGTCCTCGGCGTACAACGCGCGCTCGATCTGCTCAAGCAGGCGCTGCTCGTGGTCCGAGAGCGGCACGGCGCCCCTCCTGACAACAGGTGCTACCGCAACGGCAGGGGACCGCCGCGGGACAACGTGGCGACGGCCGCAGCGGGCCGCCACCACGAGGATACGAGGCGATGTCGTACGGGGAAAGGTGGGCGGCCGGCCCCTGCGACCCGATGTCGCACAAGATCGCGCCTCAGCAGGTCAAGCCGGGTCTCAAGAACGCTCGACACGCCCGGAATCAGGCATTTCTCCGGGCGTGTCGCCAGCGCCGCCCCCCGTATTTTGGGTGGTGCGTGAGACCAGCGTCGCAGGCCGCACCGCGCCGGACCCGAACCGGTCGACCGCACGGTCGACGGCACGGTCGGCGTCCCGCCAGCCGCGCTCACGCGCGCCGAGCTCCAACTGCCGGGGCGACTCCTCGGTCGGGGCGATCCCCTCGACCCGGACGCCGACCAGCCGGATCCGCGGCCGGTCCAGCTCCAGCCCGTCGTAGAGGGCCCGGGCGGTCGCGTAGATCTCGTGCCCGGCGTCGGTCGGCGCGGGCAGCGTGCGGGCCCGGGTGATCGTGCTGAAGTCGGCGAACTTGATCTTCAGGCTCACCGTCCGCCCCGCCTGCCCCGCGGTCCGCAGCCGGGCCGCGGTCTTCTCGGCCAGCCGCAGGAGTTCCCGGTGGATCACCGCGTGCTCGTCGACGTCGGCCTCGAACGTCTCCTCCGCGCCGATCGAGCGGTCCGGCTCGTCCGGCACGACCGACCGCGGGTCCTCGCCGTTGGCCAGCGCGTGCAGGTGGGCGGCGACGCCGTCGCCGAGCGCCCGGGCGAGCGCGGGCAGCGGCAGCGCGGCCAGGTCGCCGACCGTCCGAAGGCCTAGCCCGGCCAGCTGCGCCCCGGTCCGCTCGCCGACCCCCCAGAGCGCGCCGACCGGCAGCGGGTGCAGGAACTGCCGCACCCCGTCGACCGGCACGACGAGCAGCCCGTCCGGCTTGCACCGGGACGAGGCCAGCTTGGCCACGAACTTCGTCGGCGCCACCCCCACCGAGCAGGTGATGCCCTGCTCGTCGGCGATCCGGGCCCGGATCCACTCGCCGATCCAGCCGGGCCGGCCGAGCCGCCGGCGGGCGCCGGTGACGTCCAGGAACGCCTCGTCCAGCGACAGCGGTTCGACCAGCGGCGTCACCGAGCGGAACACGGCCATCACCCCGGCCGAGGCCACCGCGTACCGGCGCATGTCCGGCGCGACCACCACCGCCTCCGGGCACATCCGCACGGCCCTGCCCATCGGCATCGCGCTGCGCACGCCGAACTCCCTGGCCTCGTACGTCGCGGACAGCACCACCCCGCGCCGGCCGCCGCCGACGATCACCGGCCGGCCGCGCAGCTCCGGGCGGCGGCGCAGCTCCACGCTGGCGTAGAAGGCGTCCATGTCGACGTGCAGGATCGGGCAGCCGGAGTCGTCGGCCGGCGGACCGGTCGGCGGACCGGTCCGGCCAAGCTCCTGGCTGCGACCCACAGCGACCCCTGGCGGTTCAGCGCCGGGCGAGCAGGTGCAGCTGCGCCGCCACGTCCCGGTATGGCGGGCGGCCGGCAACCGCCGCCTCCAGCTCCCGCAGGGACTCGATCGCCCCGGGCTGGCCCTCCAGCACCGCGCCCGGCACGAGGTCGGCCACCACTCCGACTCCGTGCAGCTGCTCGACCCGCAGCCCGGCCGCCGCCACCAGCTCGCCGAGCTCGATCGCGTCGAACCGGCGCAGCATCGGGTCGGCCGGCCCCGACCGCCCGTCCGGGTCGGTGGCCAGCCGGATCGCGTCGGCCAGACGGCCGCCGAGCGCCCGGGCCAGCACCGCCGCCGCCCGACCGGCCGCCAGCACGCTGGCGCAGCCGCCGGGGCGCAGCGCGCCGGCCACCGCGGCCAGCGTCTCGGCCGGCGAGTCGACCACTTCGAGCAGCCCGTGGCACAGCACCAGGTCGTACGAGCCCGACGGCACCGCCGCGGGCAGCCGCTCGACCTCTCCCTGAAGCGGCGTGACCCGCTCGGCCACCCCGGCCTCCTCGGCCCGCCGGTGCAGCGTGGCCAGCGCGTCGGCGCTGACGTCGAGCACCGTCACTCGGTGTCCCAGCTCGGCCAGCGGCACCGCCGACACTCCACTGCCGCCGCCCAGGTCGAGTACGTCCAGCCCGGCGGCACCGGCCGCCGACCGGCGATCGAGCTCCGCGCCGAGCACCGACCACACGACCCCGCCCCGGGCGAGGCCTCGCGACCTGACTGTCTCCGCGCCCATCTCCGGGCCCACCTCCCGACGCTCAGCCAGGCGAGCGTAGGCGAGAGAGCCGGTCGCAGCCGAGCCACCGGGTCAACCGGCCCGCGGCACGCCGATGGGCATGGTCGGCACCAGGCCTAGCGTGGTCTCCACCAGAGCCAGGAACGTGGCCGCGTCGCGCAGCAGGTCGTCGGCCTCCCGGCCGGTCACCGCCCTGGTCACGCCGGCCTCCGCGGCGGCCCGCTTGGCCGCGCCGGCGGCGAAGAACGCGGCCCACTCCCCCAGCTCCGGGGCCACCTCGGTCAGCAGCACCCACGCGCTGGTCGGCCGGCGGCGGCGCAGCCGCGGGTCGGTCGGACGGGTCCTGGCCGCGAGCACCGCGGCGGCGCCGCGCAGTGCGGCCAGGTGGGCGGTCGCGTAGCGCTCGGCCGGCAGGGTCAGCGTCGCGGCCTCCCGCAGCCCGCGCCGGGCCTGGTCGAGCAGGCCGAGCGCGGACGGCAGCAGCTGGGACGGCACCCGGGACGGGCCGAGCCGCCGCACGGTCGGGTCCATCTCCCTCACTCCTCCACCAGCGTCGCGGTCCACCGCGGCGGACCGGCCGCCACGTCCCGGCACAGGTCGAACACTTCGACCCGGGCCGACATCCCGGCCGCCGCCTCGACCCGCCACAGTTGCCGGTCAGCCAGCTGGACCGGGACGGAGTGGATCACCGCCACGGCCCCGGAGCCGGCGCCGGCGGCGGCCGGCCCTGCGGCCCGGGCGGGCCCGGACCAGCGCCAGCCGCCGGGCTCGCGCCAGCGGGCCAGCACCGAGCGCACCACGTAGAGCCGGCCCCGCAGCAGGAACATCTCGGGGTCGCCGGCCGTACGCGCGACCTCGACCTGCTCCTCGAGGATCGTCTGGACCGAACGCATCTGGTGATCTCCTCCGACGACGGCGAGCTGGGACGGGTGCGGACGACCGGGCTGCCCGCCGGGCGGCGCGGGGGTCGAGGGCCGCACCGCCCGACGGGAGCGTGTTCGAACTGGTGTTCGAACACGCCGAGACTATCCAGTGATCAGGCCGGTCCGCAACGGGACTGCGGCGTGTCGCGCGAAGATCTTCGAACAGATTCGAACGCGCAGGTCAGAGGCTGAATCACGACGGCGGTGAGCCGGCCCAGAGCCGGTCGCGCAGGCCGACGACCTCGCCGACGACGACCACTGCCGGCGGGCGCAGACCTGCGTCGGCGACCGCCGCGGCGACCGTGTCCAGCGTCGCCACGAGCACCTGCTGGTCGGGCAACGTCGCCCGCCGGACGACGGCCACCGGGGTCGAGCCAGGCCGGCCCCGCTTGACCAGCTCGGCGGCGGCCGCCCCGACCCGGTCGAGCGCCATCAGCAGCACCAGAGTGGCGGGGCCGTCGGCTAGCGCCTGCCAGTCGCTCAGGCTCAGGATCACTCCGAAATGGCGCACCGGCACCGCGTCCCCATCCACCAAGTTCGTTTGCTGATGCCTGGCTTCTTCGGGCGAGAGGTGCGCGACGATCTGGTGGCCGTAGAAGTCGAAGTCCACCCACTCGTCGGAGCTGCGGCCTTCGGGGCAGCCGAGCAACTCGCCATAGAAGCGCCGGGCGGCGCCCAGATCGTGCATCGGAAAGGCGAGATGAAAGAGCGGAACCGAGCTCACCCAGTTGGCGTATCAGCGCGGCCGGCGCCGCGCAAGGCCGCCCCGGCCTGGCTGATCGCCCTCTCGCTCGCCCTCGGGTTGCTCGGCTGCGCCCACCAGGATCAAATTGTGGCCCAGGTCGCGCAAACGCCCGGCTCCTGGCGCCTGCTGCTGGCGTTGCTGCTCGGGTTCTTGCTCTCGTTTCTGGGCTCGCTGCCGATGACGGGGCCGCTCGCGCTCCTGGTGCTCGATCGCACCGTCAGCGGCCAGCGCCGCTCGGCTTTCTGGATCGCGCTGGCCGGAGCGCTGGTGGAAGGAGTGATCGCCGGCGCGATCGCCGCGCTCTTGCCGCTCGTGCTGCAGTACTCGACGAGCATCGTGCGCATCGCTCGCATCAGCGGTGGGGTCGTGATTTTCGTGGTCGGTCTGAGTCTGGTGTTGCGCCCTCAGACGGTCACGCAGCTCGAGACCAGTCACAAGGGCCAGAGCCTGCTCGCGGGCTTTCTGGCCACGGCGCTCAACC
>Ga0207689_10005220_pt1 | contig 11659 bp, 8 predicted proteins | sample KBSMisM52_FD_184312 | JGI IMG/M metagenome (GOLD analysis project Ga0207689, IMG submission 184312) | Miscanthus rhizosphere microbial communities from Kellogg Biological Station, Michigan, USA - KBS Miscanthus M5-2 (SPAdes) (version 2) | ecosystem: Host-associated > Plants > Roots > Rhizosphere... | reverse complement strand
CCAGCTCCGCTATCAAGTCTACTGCGTCGAACGCAAATTCGAGAATGCGGACCAGCATAGCAGCGGGCTGGAAATCGATCAGTACGACGGCCATTCGATTCAGGGCGTTCTCTATCACCGCCCCACCGAACGGCCGATCGGCACCGTCCGCATGATCCTGCCGACCGATGGCACCCATGACCGTTTGCCGATCGAGCAATTCCTGCGCGGCAATGGCATCCACATCTCGGATATCGTGGATATCGACAGGTCGGTGGAAGTGTCCCGCTTCGCCATTTCCAAGGAATTTCGCCGCCGCTGGACCGACGATCTCATGATCTCGTCGCATCCTCTTTCGCCCCAGGACGCGGCCCGCCAGGCCAACCTGGCCTTTCTCAGCCTGGTTCAATTTTTCCTTCGTCAGAGCATCGAGCGCCGCGTCTTGTATTGGACCGCCGTGATGGAACCGATGCTCCTTCGCATGCTGGACCGGATGGGCATGCATTTCCGGCCCATCGGCCCGGTGGTCAATCATCACGGGCTGCGCCAGCCGTCCTGGAGCTACATACCCACGGTCCTGGAAGAGATGAAATTCGAGCATCGCGACTATTGGGAAGTCGTCACCAATGGCGGTGAGCTGAGCGAAAAGATGGCGTTGCTGGCGCCAACACCCATCGCCATGAGGGCCCGGGCTTAGAGCCTGAGACCGCAATACTCCGACGCCGGCGCATCCCCCAGCCGATTTACGGTTAATCTCCATGCCGCTCTCGTGTATTCTCGCACTGCCGCAAATTTCGCGGCGGGGTTTGTCAGTTCGAATGGCCTGCGATCCATTCAACTGCCATTGAAAGACACCGGATGGCTTCGGGCTTCTCTTACGCGGAGGCGTTTGACCGCAATATCGGCTGGTTCACGGACGGGGAGCAGCAAGCCCTTAAAGGCAAGACCATTGCCATTGCCGGGATGGGCGGGGTCGGCGGGGTTCATCTTCTGACCCTGGCGCGCTTAGGTGTCGCGAACTTCCGCATCGCGGACCTGGACAGCTTTGAGCTGGCCAATTTCAACCGCCAGGTCGGCGCCATGATGTCGACCCTCGACCAGCCCAAAGTCGAGGTCCTGGCCAGGATGGTCCACGACATCAATCCGGAAGCGAAGGTGGCGCAATTCCCCGCCGGCGTGACGCCGCAAAACCTCGATACCTTCCTGGATGGGGTGGACCTCTTTATCGACGGCTTCGACTTTTTTGTCCTGGACATAAGGCGCAAGGCCTTTGTCCGCTGCCGCCAGTTGGGCATTCCTGCGATCACGGCGGCACCGGTGGGCATGGGGGTCGCCTTTCTGTTCTTCTCCAAGGACGGCATGTCGTTCGAAGAGTATTTCCGTTTCGAAGGCAAATCCGAGCTGAGGCAGTACATCAACTTCCTGCTGGGGCTGGCCCCCAGTGGCATGCATCGCGCCTATCTGGTCGATCAAACGCGGCTCGATATCGCCCGGCGCAAGGCGCCTTCCACCATGATCGGCGTCGAGCTGTGCGCCGCGCACACCGCGGCGCAGGCCGTGAAAATTCTGTTGCGGCGGGGCGAAGTGAAGCCGGCGCCCTTTCACTATCACTTCGATTCCTATTTGAACGCATTCAAGAGCGGCCGCAGGGCGGGCAACAATGGCTTGCTGCAGCGGCTGAAGGGCGATGCGGCCGAACGGATGTTGAAAAAGCGCTTGGGGACCAGCGGTGCTGAACTTTTCCCGTCTGCCACCGGCCGTTGAGCGGATCCTGGAAGCCGCGCATTGGGCGCCCAGCGGCGACAATGCCCAGCCCTGGACCTTCGAGGTCCAGGATCCCGGACGCTTGGATGTCTGCGTTCGCGTCGAGCCGGGCAATGTTTATGAATACCGCCATGGCGAACCGACGCTCATCTCCGCAGGCACGCTGTTGGCAAATATCGCAGTCTCGGCACCTTCCAATGGCAAACGGGTCCATTGGGACTATCTCGGCGCCGAAGGCCCCCTGCACCGCATAAGGGTCGTGCTGGAAGACGACGCCCAAGCGTCGGACCATCCGCTGCATGCGGAAATCCAGCGGCGCTCGGTTGACCGCAGGCCGTACCGGATGCAGCCCCTGAGGCCTGAGGACAAGCAGGCCTTGGCGGAGGCCTTGGGTCCCGGCTGTTCCGTGATCTGGCATGAAAGCCTGGCGGCGCGGCGCAAGATAGCCGGGCTGACGCGCCTGGCGACCGACATCCGGCTGCGCATTCCGGAAACCTTCGCCATTCATAGCCGCATCGTGGATTGGCAGCGCGCCTATAGTCCCGACGCGATCCCTTCCCGCGCGCTCGGCGTCGATGCCATGACGCAAAAAATGATGCGCTGGACACTGGCCAAGCGGAAAAGAACCGAGCTGGCCAATCGCCTGGGGTCGCCTTTCTTTGCCGGCATGCAAATGGACTTTTTGCCGGGTATCTTCAGTGCCGCATATTTCGCCTTCCGTTTTCAGGAGGCGCGCAAGGCCGGACCCGAAGGCGTGCGTCAATTGCTGCGGGGTGGCGAAGCCGTCCAGCGTTTTTGGCTCACGGCCAGTAAGCGGGGGTTGGCGCTGCAACCTTGCCTGGCGACGCTGGCCTTTGCGCACTACGGCCTTGCCGACGAACCCTTTACCGTCAGCCAAGCCGAGCGGCGCAAGGCGCAAACTCTGGCGCGCCGGGTGGTCCGCGACCTGGGCGACCTGCAATCCACCTTCTTTGTCGGCCGCATCGGCTATCCGCAAGCGTCAAAGTTGGAGAGCCGCTCCTTGCGCCTCCCCCTGGACCGGCTGGTGCGGGACAACGCGTAGCTTCAACGCGGGCGGGGCATCAGCCAGATGCCCCCCGCGGTCAGCGCCACGATCGCCGCCAGCAATAGGAACATATGGTTCGTGGCCAGCATGATGCTCTGGCTTTGGACCAAGCCATCCAGCGAATGCAGGGCTTGCCCAGCACCCAGCCCCTTTTCTTCAAGCTTCGCCATCAAGTCGGGCGAGACATTCAACCTGCCTACCAGATTGCTGCGGGAAGCGACCGCGTCCGTGCTCCATGCCGAAATGGTGACCGCGGTGGCGATGGCGCCGGCGATGGTGCGCAGGAAATTGATCAATCCAGAGGCCGCGGCCGTCTCGCCCGGACTTACCGAGGTCATGGAAATCGTCATCAGCGGCACGAAAAAGAGCGGAATGCCGATTCCCATCGCCAACTGCGGCAGGATCATCTTTTCGAAGCTGATATTGAGAGCATAGCCGGCACGATAGAAAATGGAGAGCGCCAGCACGCACAGGCCGGCCGACATGACCAGGCGTGGATCCAGGCGGGTCATGAGAATCGCTGCGATAGGCGCGACAATCACCCCGAATATGGCTTGGAAAGCCAGGACATAGCCGGACAGGGTTGAGGTATAGCCCAAATTTATCTGAAGCCAGAGCGGCATCAGGACGATGGAAGCGAAGAAGGCGCCAAAGGTGAGGGACAGGGCAGCCGCCGAGACGGCAAAGCCGCGATGGCGGAAGACACGCAAGTCGACCACCGGATGATCCTCGGTCAATTCCCAGACCACGAAGACAGCAAAGCCAAGCACCGAGATCACCAATAGACCGACGATCCATGGCGATGCGAACCAATCCTGGTTTTGGCCATTGTCGAGCATGATCTGCAGCGCCCCTACCCACAGAGCCAGCAAGCTGAGGCCGACGAAATCGATAGGCACCTTGGAAATGCGGGATTCTCGTCCCCGAAACAGCCACCAGGCGCCCAGCGCGCAGACGGCGGCGATAGGGATGTTGATGTAGAAAGCCCATCGCCAGCCTATCGTGTCGGCAAGCGTGCCGCCGAGGATCGGGCCGGCAATCGGCGCGAGAATGGTCGTCATCATCCACAGCCCCATCGCCAACTCGACGCGATGGGGCGGGGTGATCCGCATGATCAAGGTTTGTGAGGCCGGCATCAGGGGGCCGCCGCACAGGCCTTGGAAAACGCGGAACACCACCAGCATGGTCAGGGACGAGGCGATGCCGCACAGAACCGAAAAGACGGCAAAGCCGAGGATCGAAACCAGAAAGGTGCGAACCACGCCGAACCGCGCAACCAGCCAACCTGAAAGCGGCACGGTAAAGGCTTCGGCCACCGCATAGGAGGTGATTGCCCAAGTGCCCTCAGTGGTGCTCGCCGCGAAGGCTCCTGCGATATGAGGCACCGCCACGTTGATGATGGTGGTGTCCAAGATCACGATAAAAGTGGCCAGCGAAAGCAAAAACACCGCGGCGGCTAGCGCACCGCCCTGCATGGGCGGCGCATCGTCCTCGCGATCCGGTCTCAGGGAAATTGCGTGATGGTCCACCGATGGCTTTCGCGGCTGATGAACAAGGATTACCGCTCCCTCTGGTCCCTCACAAGCACGGGCAAGACAAAGGCGATTCCTTTTGCCCGGCTTGACTGGTAATTTCGACACAAAGTGATTCGGTTCCACGGATTTGAACCGGGGGCTCAATCTGTTTGATCTGCTGGGCAAGGCCTGAGGTTTTGCATGGCCTATACCGAGGCTATCCACGCGCCCGGCGGAGCGATCTCCGGCAGCCTGTTGAAAGGCCGGCTCACCCGTATCCGCTGGCGCAAGCGCCTGCTGGCAGGCATCGCACTCGGTGCCCTGGCCGTGGCGGCCGTCGCGACGGCACGTTGGTACGTCAGCCTCAACACCGTGTTCACCGATGATGCCTATGTCGAGGCACCCTTGGCTGAAATCACGCCGCAGATCGATGGCACCATTCAGGAGGTGCTCGTTTCCGACACCCAGCACGTCCAACGCGGCGACCTTTTGGTTCGCTTGGATCCGGCCGATGCCGATCTCGCAGTTCAACAGGCGCGCGCCAATTACCAACAGGCCCTTCGTCGGGTGGAGCAATACACCGCCAATGTGAATGGCGCCTTGGCCAATGTCGGGGGCAAGCAATCCAACCTGAGGCGAGCCGAGCTCGACCTGCGGCGGCGCACCGGCATTTTGGAGGCGGGCGCCGTTTCCGGTGAGGAAATCTCAAACGCCCGCAACGCCGTGGATGCAGCCAAGTCGGAGCTTTCCATCGCCCGCCAGCAGTTGGCCGCACAGCAAAGCCTCACCCAAGAAGCCGACCCGGAAAGCAATCCGGAAGTGCTGGCCGCCAAGGCTGCCCTGAGCAAGGCCCTGCTTGACTTGGACAGAACCGCGATCCGCGCCCCGGTCGATGGCGTGGTGGCGTCGCGCCACGCTCAGATCGGCCAGCGCGTGAAGGTCGGATCGACATTGATGAGCGTGGTTCCGCTGATGGATGCCCATGTCGACGCCAATTTCAAGGAGGTGCAGCTCAAGCACATCCGCCCGGGACAGCGAGTCGAACTGACCGCCGATCTATACGGCTCCGGTGTGATTTTTCATGGCAAGGTCAGCGGATTGGGCGGTGGTACCGGTTCGGCCTTCGCGGTCATTCCCGCCCAGAATGCCACCGGCAACTGGATCAAGGTGGTGCAGCGCCTACCGGTTCGGATCGCTTTGGATCCCGGCGAGCTCGCACGAAATCCCCTTCGCGTCGGTATTTCCATGACCGCCAAGGTCTATCTGGATGAGACCGATCAGACCTTGCCGATGTTGAGAACTGCGACCCTGCGATCCGCCTATTGAGGCTGCTTTTTGGGCCTAGCAACTATAGGTTGTATGGATGTTTTATCGGGTGTTGCCATTTCGCCAGACGCACGGCCATGATGGCGCAGGCCGCAGCTTTGCATTGCACTGTTTCTTAGGATTCAATAGCTTATCCAAAGATCGGGCTCCGCTAGGGGTCGCATCAGTTAGGGGGTTCGTCATGGGATCGCGCTTCGAATTCAGCCCGGTTTGGGCTCAACTGGCCGCGGCTGCCGTAATCATGTTTGTGAGCCTCTGCAGCCTTGCGGCTGGTCCCGCTGCTGCTCAGCAGGCCGAATCGCCCAAATACCTGATCGGACCAGGGGACATGCTCCAGATCTCGGTTTGGCACAACCCTGAGTTATCCACCAATGTGCCGGTGCGGCCCGATGGCCGGATCTCCACGCCGCTGGTGACCGATGTGGTCGCTGCCGGCCGGACATCGGAAGATCTCGGCCATGAAATCGAAGCCCGGCTGAAGAAGTTTGTTTCCGACCCGATCGTGACGGTGATCGTCTCAAGCTTTGTGGGACCCTATAACCAGCAGGTGCGCATTGTCGGAGAGGCCACCACGCCCAAGTCGCTGCCCTATGTTTCGCACATGACGGTGTTGGACGCGATGATCGCCGTGGGCGGCCTTACGCCCTATGCTTCCGGCAATCGCGCCAAGCTGGTGCGGCGGGTTGCAGGCAAGGAAACCGAAACCACGCTGAGAATTTCGGACATGCTGAAGAACGGCGATCTGAGCGGCAATACCGAACTGCAGCCCGGTGATATCATCATTATTCCCCAATCCTTCTTCTGACGCGTTTTTGAGCATTGAATCATCACCACGAGCTGGGGAAGCATCCTTTGGTACAAAACACGCACGAGATGCTGCCCGGACGGCGTCGTAATCTTATGGTAAACGGCACGGCCTGGGCCGCGCTGACGGCCGGACTGCTGTGTGCGTCTCCTTCCATCGCCCAGGACTCGCCCGTCACCTTGGCCCAGGCTGCCGCGCCCGCGGTGCAGCCAGCGGCCAATCCCGAGCGTCCGCCCAGCGAAGTATCGAGCTTTGCCGGCTCGCTAATTCCCGGATTCCAGTTGGGTGCGAGAGTCGATCTCAGCGAGACCTACACGACCAATTCTTACGGCTACTACACCACCGGCAACAACGGGGATGATCTGATCACGCAGGCCGGCCTTTTTTTGGATATGCACGAGCATTCGCGGAGCGTAAGCATCGATGCCTCGTACGGCGGCCAACTTTATTATTATGCCCGTGATACCCAGCCGGTGCAGTTCATCAATGACCTGCAGGCGGTGGGTCAGGTCATCGCGATTCCAGACTATTTGAGCTTCATCGGCAGGGCCTTTGCCCAGCCCGTTGTGAGCAGCAGTTCCGCCTTCGGCAGCGCCTATGGCATCGGTTCGCCGAACGGCTATCGCAATGGCTATGGCTATACGGTTGGCCCCGACATCACCTTCAGGTTGGGTGATTTCGCCAGTTCCGACACCTTGGCGACCTATAGCGCGGCCTATTTCGAAACCCCGAACGGTTTCGACCCAACCATTGTGATTCCAGGGGTCATCGGTCCGCAAAATACGCAGATACGTTCCGTGCAAGAGACATTGAGAAGCGGCGAGTTCTTCAGCCGCTTGCAATGGACCGGCGTCGGCACGTTCATGGAAAACGAAAGCCCGCAAGGCCTGTTTTCGGCAAAGATGGGCGTGGTGACGTTTCGATACCTCATCCAGCGGGGCTTCTCGCTGCTGGGAACCGGCGGTTATAACGCGCTGACCAACTCGATCGGGTTCAACAGGAGCATTTCCGGTCCAATCGCAATGGGCGGCGTGTCGTACGAAAACGAAAATTTCAGTCTCGAAGCCCAAGCGGGCCAAAGGTACAACGCCTTGAGTTATGAGGGCACGGTTCGCTGGAATATCGGGCCGACGACAGCCTTCACCGGCGTGGTGACCGATGGCGTGAACACACCCGAAGGACAGCTGCTCTCCAATCTGGGCGGCTTGACGGCATCGTTGGGCGGCGTGCTGACGAACGGTTCGAATATCTATGCCAATGGGTCAACGGCCTCGCTGACCTCCTTCAACCTGCAGCAGCAGGGCAGCCTGTCGTTCGACCAGAGCGTTGCCCGTTACCAGCGCGCGGTTCTCACTTTCCTGCAAGACATAGAGCGCAATCATATAGCCTTGTCTGCGTTCGCCGAAAAGCGCACGCGGCTCGCCGGTCCGATCGTGGGAAGTGATGTGAGCAATTCCTGGGGGGGGTATGCCACCTATTCCCGTGACGTCAGCCGGCTCACCAACGCTTCGCTTTACGCGGGCTATACCTATTATGACGAGTTACAGGGCCATTCGAAGTTTTTCAATTTCGGTGGACAGGTGGGATATTCGCTCTCTCAGCAGACCAGCGCTTATTTTCGTGCCGACTATTTTAAGCGCGAGACCTCCCCATCCTTTCAGAGCCTTTCGCCCATCACCGGCGGCACCGACGAGTTGCGGCTGACAATCGGACTGAGTCATCGGCTATAGGTCCGTTCGTGCAACCTGGCGCCGACCAGCCTGCGACGCACACCATTCCCGGGGCGCCCGTATCCGTTCGTCTCATGCGGGATGGCGATGCGTTAAAGTGGGATGCCTTCGTGCAAGAGAGGGAGGAAGGCACTTTCTTTCATCGTAGCGGTTGGCATGGCATTTTTCGGGATGTGTTCCGCCTCGAGCCCCGCTACCTGATCGCCGAGCGAGAGGGCCGCATCGCCGGCATCTTGCCGCTGGTGCTTCAGCGAAGCCGGCTGTTCGGCAATGCCCTGGTGGCCGCGCCTTTTTGCGTCGAAGGGGGACCGTTGGCCGGCGATGACGAGGCCGACGCCGCCTTGGTGGATGCCGCGCTTTCCCTTCAGCGCGAAACCAAGGCACCCTATATCGAATTCCGCACCCGCCGCGCGCGGCATGACGGCTGGACCGTGCGCAAGGATCTGTACGCCACCTTTTCCGGCCCTTTGAGTGCCGACGATCAAGAGAATCTCAAGGCCATACCGCGCAAGCAACGGGCCGTGGTGCGCAAGACGCTGGATAGCAAGCTGGTCAGCGAAGTCGCCGAGGGGGCAGACGACATGTTCCGCGTTTATGCGGAGAGCGTGCGCAATTTGGGCACGCCGGTTTTCGCCAAAGGCTATTTCCGCCGGCTCAAAAACACCTTCGGTGCCGATTGCGACATCGTCGTGATACGTGACGAGGGAGTGCCGGTCAGCGCCGTCCTGAATTTCTATCATAAAGAAACCGTGCTGCCCTATTACGGTGGCGGCACATTGGCGGCGCGGCGCAGTGGGGCCAACGATTTTCTCTATTGGGAGGTGATGCGGCGCGCGAGTCTACGCGGCTACCGGCGGTTCGACTTTGGCCGCAGCAAGGCCGGTACCGGCGCCTTTGCATTCAAAAAGAATTGGGGATTTGAGCCGGAATGGCTGGAATATGAATATCATTTCCGGCCCGGCGAGACGATGCCGGATAAGAACCCTTTGAATCCGAAATACCGGCTTTTCATTGAAACCTGGAAGAAGCTTCCCTTGCCGCTCGCAAATCTAATCGGTCCATGGATCATTCGCGGCCTCGGCTAATCGCGCCCGCAGGACCCATGCCGATGACCCACCTCAAGAGTCAGCGGATCCCGTGATGAAGATAACCGTCTCCGCCGTCTTCGATCTGCCCGACCTGGCGGCCAGCTGGATGGAGCTCGAGAAACGCGCCGATGCCGGTTTTTTCCTCTCTTGGCGGTGGATCGGAAGCTGGCTTCGCGCCACCGGCGCAAATCCCTTGCTGGTTAAAGCTGTGGAGGGGGACCAGATAGCCGCGCTGGCCTTGCTTGTTCCTTCCCGTCGCCGAAGCCTGTTTTCTTCGGCGCGCCAGTTGTGCCTGCACGAGACCGGTCGACCCGAATGTGATGCGGTGATGATCGAACATAACCACTTGCTGCTTGCGCGGCAGGCACCGCAAGGACTTGTCGCCGACATATTGCGCCAACTCCAGGGAGCCGATCCTGGCTGGGATGAATTGGTTCTTGGAGGCGTTTCTCCCCAGCTGATGACCGAGGTCAGGGCAGCGGGCCTGGCGGTGGTGGTGGACCGGTTGTCGCCGGTTTTCGGCGTAGAGCTACATCAGGCTCAAACCCAGGAGCAATGGGAAAGCGCCTTGTCGTCAAATCAGCGGGCCCAGTTGCGGCAGTCGCGGAATTTCGCGGAACGCATTGGGCCGTTATCGCTGAGAGCCGCCGGCGATGCCCAGGCCCTTGAATTCTTCGAGAAGTTGACTGCCCTGCATTCCGCCTATTGGCAAAGCCGGGGCAGGCCCGGTGCCTTTGCCACGCCCTTTGCGAGGGCCTTTCACCGCGAGATCATCACCTCCCAAACCGGGCCGGGCCGGGTGGAATTGCTGGAACTGAGCGCGGGCGAGCAGGTTTTGGGTTACTTGTATAACTTTGAATATGGCGACAGGACGTACAGCTATCAAAGCGGATTTGCCTATGGCGATGACAACCGGCACCGGCCGGGGCTGCTCGCCCATGCGCTGGCCATCGAACGCGCGCGCAGCCGTGGCATGCGCGTCTATGACTTCCTGGCCGGAGACGCGCCTTACAAGGCGCGGCTGGGCCGAGAGCTAGGGCAGATGGTTTGGTGCCGGGGACAAAGAAACAGGACCCTGCTCCGGTTTGAGCGCGCTGCGCATGCCCTCTATGACCGATTCCGCAGCGCCAGGTCGCCCTGACCGACGCTAACGCCAGCTTGCGGCAAGCTCGGTCGCCGCCGAACGGTCCTTGAATTGGGTGTTGCTCGCCAACAGGGCCTTTAGCAAGTCACGGGCGGCGTCACGTTTGCCGTTGGCGTCCAAGACCCGTGCCAGATGGTAGGTAATCTCGCCGTCCTTGGGCTTCTGCGAATGGGCTTTGTTGAGCAGCTCCAATGCCCCCGCCGCGTCCTTCTGCTGAAACTTTATCCATCCCAGCGTATCCGCGACATCGGGTGAACTCGGCGCCAGTTTTTGCGCCTGGGTAAGCATGGATAGCGCCCGCTTCGGATCACTGGTCTGGATCAAATAGCCCAAATTGTTGAGAGCGACCACGTTGTTGGGACTTTGCTTCAGGATAGTTTCATATTGGGGGACGGCGCGCGCGCGATCCTCCTTCTCCATGAAGATGTTGGCGTAGGCCAAACGCACCAGCAGGTCGTTGGGATTTCTGGCAAGCCAATTGGACAGCAAGGTCGCGGCACGCTCGGTGTTCTTGGCGCGCAAGGCGTAATCGCTCAATCGCAGCACCACCACATTGGCGGGCTTATCAGCCAGGCTCTTGTTCAGCACGGCTTCGGCTTGATCGTGATGTTTGGTCAGTTCGAGCGTCTGCGCCAGCAATAGGTCGGCAGCCGTGCCTGGATTGGCGGTCTGAAAGGCGCGCGCCGCCGCCACCGCCGCATCATTGCTTCCTTGTTTCAACAGCAGTTGGATCTGGGCTGTTCTGATGTCGGCAGAGGCCGGCGCCAGCTTGACGGCCGCTTCCATGGCGCGCACCGACCCGGCACGCTCTCCGGCGGACAGCAGCGCATTGCCCAAGAGGACCTGCGGACCGGCCGAGGTGGGCGTCAAAGCCGTAAGCCGGCGATAAGTCCCCACCGCTTCTGCTTTCTTCCCCATGGCGAGCTGGATATTGCCTAGCAAGACAAGGCCATCCCTGTTGGCGGGCTGAATGCGGACCAACTCGCTGGCAGCCGGCAGCGCGCTCTTGAAGTCTTGCCGTCCCAACAAATAGCGGATGAGTCCCATCCGCGGCGCGACGCTCTGAGGCGCGGCAGCGATCGCTTGGCCAAGCAGGCTTCGGACATTCCGGTCCTGCCCCTGTTGCCCGGCAATCTCAGCCAGTTTGAGATAGGCTCCCAGGTTCTTGGGATCTTGCGCCAAAATGGCCCGCAGATCCTTTTCGGCCTCCGTGAATCTTCGCGAGGAAGCTAGAAACTGGCCA
>Ga0207689_10005217_pt1 | contig 11662 bp, 10 predicted proteins | sample KBSMisM52_FD_184312 | JGI IMG/M metagenome (GOLD analysis project Ga0207689, IMG submission 184312) | Miscanthus rhizosphere microbial communities from Kellogg Biological Station, Michigan, USA - KBS Miscanthus M5-2 (SPAdes) (version 2) | ecosystem: Host-associated > Plants > Roots >... | reverse complement strand
CGAGATCGACCTAACGTTAATAAGCAAACCGCTTGCTGTCAAGCAGATATGGAATCGGATCGCTGACACCCGCTGTGCTAAAGGCCCTCAGTCTTAAAGCGCAAGAGTCACAGTCGCCGCAAGCCTTCTCAGAATTCCGATAGCAGGACCAGGTAAGTTCAAAAGGTGACCTAAGTCTTTGCCCAAGTTTTACTATTTCCGACTTCTTCAACGCTATTACGGGAGTCCTGATTTCGATGTGAGTTTCGGGCTTGGTACCGCTAATTATCACCTGCTGGAACGCATCGTAAAACTCAGGACGGCAGTCAGGGTAGCCGGAAGAGTCTTCGGCTACAGCGCCTATATAAATAGTTTGTCCCCCAATGACTTCGGCCCAACTGGTGGCGATCGATAGCAAATGAGCATTACGAAATGGCACATAGCTCGTTGGTATGCCCTGGCCGCCGAGAGCGGCTGGGGTGACTTCGATATCTTTGTCCGTTAATGACGAACCGCCGATTTGCGCGAGATGTTCGAGGGAAACAACCAGGCGTTGTTTGACCTTGTAATGCTCGGCAAGTTCCTCGAAGGCGCGGCGCTCGCGCAGCTCGGTTCGCTGGCCATAGGACACGTGTAGGAACGCCAATTCATCCGCCTCTTCATTTGCTACCGCGGCGGTAACACACGAATCCATCCCGCCCGACACCAAACAAACTGCGAGATTCAACCGAGCATTCACGCTTTGGTCCGGGGCCGGAGGCTCATAAGCTGATTCGTCGTGACCTCCCATTAAACTCCGCGCGCCTCCGACCCCCAGATGTACTTGTGAAGTTGCAACTGCATGCGAACGTCTAGTCCGCTGGATGAAATCCACTCCGCCAAGTCTTTTAGATCCAGTGCGCCCCAGGCTGGCGAAACAAGAACTGCCCTGGCGCGGCGCTCTAAGTCATATCGTTTGATAATCTCAAGCGCGTATTCCCAATCGTCCCGGTTCATAATTACAAATTTCACTTCGTCCTTATCGGCTCGCAGGCATTCCAAATTGGGCCAGTGGTTTCGCTCCGCTTCGCCAGAAGCAGGGCATTTGACATCCAGGATAATCCGGGCCCTGTGATCAAGCTCTCCGGTTGAAACGAAGCCTCCCGTTTCGACCAGCACTTCGAATCCTTCGTCACACAACCGTTCGATCAAGGTAAACGCTTCGCGCTGAGCCAGCGGTTCGCCTCCTGTTACTTCGACGAGCTTGCAATCAAAAGCGCGCACCTGGTTGATCACATCCTCAAGTGTAAAATGGTCGCCTCCTGTAAATGTATATTCGCTGTCGCACCAAACGCAGCGCATCGGACAACCCGTCAGACGCACAAAAGCACAGGGACGCCCAGCATGCGTCGATTCACCTTGTATCGAGCGAAATATTTCAGTGACTCTTAGCATTGAATCAAATGTTTGAGTCCGTCCCACTGCCAGCAGCTTTCCTCAGCCAATATTGGCTCCCGGCGCGCGGAGCTGATTCACTTTCTGGAAAGTCGAATCTAGCCCACCGATCAAGTGGTGTCAAAGTTCTGAATAAAGCTTCCGGCCTGCGGCAACTGGAACTCCCGCGGCACATCCAAGCTTCTGTAGGCCGACACGCCACGAGGCCCGACGTGATAGCATAAATAACGCTGGCGGTTAATAGATTCCCGTGAGTCAAAGAATAGACCAAATCGGAAAGCTGTTTGTCGAAGGCGCTGCCCGCTTGCTTGAGCGCGCCACGGAGAATCACGGCTTGCAGGCTGAAACGCTTGTACCCAGGGTCAAGTCCGCCGTCGACAAATACATTTTACGGGACGAGCCAGAAGCTTCGGCGGAGGTCATTCGGGACTTCATTGACAAACTCCAGGCCGATGATCTCTGCCTGATCGTTGCTTGTGAACAGGGAAACCAAAAGGCCTGGACGGACTTGGTTGAGCGTTTCTCTGCAACAGTTCGTTCCGCCGCTCGTTCAGCAAGCTCAAATGAAGAAGGTGCCGAAGATTTGGCGCAATCCATTTGGGCGGAGCTTCATGGCCTGCGTGTTCGCGAGGACGGAAAGCCGGCTGGCAAGCTTGCGTATTATTCCGGTCGCGGTTCGCTGGCAGGATGGCTGCGAGCAGTTGTTGCGCAACTCGCTATTGATCAACATCGCAAGCAGTCCCGATTGGTGCAGACGGAAGAGGACGCGGATTTTGATCGAATCATTCAGCAGGGTCAGGATGAAACGACCTGGTCGGGACACGGCGCGTCTGCAAATCCGGAACTACAGATTTCAGCAAAGCTTGCCGGAGCGCAGATGCAAAAGGCGCTGGCAGAATCCGTCAAAAAAATGTCGGCGGAAGATCGGTTGCTGGTTAAACTTTACTACTTTGATGGTCTCCGCTTGCGGGAGGCTGGGGCCGTGCTAGGCGTACACGAAGCGACCGCAAGCCGCCGGCTAACCAGGATTCATGGTGAGTTGCGGCAGCAAGTAGAGCGGCTTCTAATCGAGCAAGCGGGCTGGACTCAGCCTGAAACAGCGCGGGCATTTTCGGAAGTTGCGCTGAACCTGGAAACAGATATCGAACCTTTGTTGGCAAATGAACCGATCTTGATGAAGAAAGAAAACGAAGTTGCAGGATGAAAGTAACATTAATGCCCAATCAATGATTCTTCCGGCGCAAGCAGGCATGCCGGGAAACGTTCTTGAGAGGGTGCAGAAATTAGCCGGATGAAACAAGCAAACAATAACGAAGTCGAACTCATGTTACGAGCGCTTGCGCGCCAGCGCACCAGTGCGGCCGGGCAGAGTGGGTCGGATGGCGGAGACACGCAGAGTATCTCTTCCGATCACCTCGACGCGGACGAGCTCAACTCCTTTGCGGAAGGGTTGGCGCCGGCTCCCGCTCGCGCTCGATACACAGAGCATCTCGCCGAGTGTGCGGCGTGTCGCGGCATCGTTGTGGGCCTGACTCAAGCTGCCGGCATAGCCAATCGCCTTGAGGCACCGGAAGAAAACCCACGAGCAGGCTTTTGGCACAGACTAAGTGAGTTCTTGTCGCCAAAGGTCCTGGGGTATGCCATCCCGGCTTTGGTATTAACTGCAGTTATTGGGATTGGTTTCGTCGCGTTGAAGCAGCGGGAAGGATCTCAATTCGTCGCGCAGAATGATCGTGAAGCACCCGCCGTAGCTCAAAACAAGTATGATTCAGCGCCCGGCTCGGCTGTTCAGCCAAAGCCGACAATTCAGAGTGGCACCGAGTCAGGCGGGACCGTCGAACCGCTCAAAGAAAAAACTACTCTCGAAGACGAGAAGCTTCGAGCAGGTAAAGGACTGCTAAAGCCCGACGCCGATGCCGCAAAAGTAGTGCCCTCAAAGGATGCCGGCCAGCCAACGGAAGTTGACTCCCTTGCGGGCTCGCGACCCTATTCTCCCGAGCCAAAAGCCGCGGAAGCTCCGGCGCCACCGCCCGTTATCAACCTAGAGAAATCCGGCGAGCTTGCAAAAGAGCGGTCTGAAAAGCGTGAAGACCAGCCCGTTGCTCAGAACGAGGAATACCGGGTGCAAAGGGATGATGTGCACGGACCCAATCGTTCACGCAGTAATACTGCGAGCCCGATGAGTCAACGTGGTGCTGGGGTTGGGAGCGGACGCGGGCTGAGCTCGGATAAGAATAAGAAAAGCGCAGACGTTGAAACCCGTTCAGTAATGGGAAGACACTTCACACGGGAAGGCGATGCCTGGGTTGATACGGCCTACGAATATTCACAAGCGACGGTTCGAGTAACACGAGGTTCGGATCAGTTTCGTGCGCTGGTCGCCGATGAACCCGGTCTTCGCACCATTGCCGCACAATTAGACGGCGTAGTCATTGTTGTCTGGAAAAACCGGGCCTACCGCATTCAGTAACACGAGAAACAAACCGATTAGCCTTTTCGTACGACAGGTACGATGCCTGCCGCCGATTGGAGAGACTCTACGTCTGTCCTCCCAGGTGGGCAGGTGTTAACATTGCCTGAACCTTTAGGATTCTGGGAAGCGTTCACCGGAGACGTTATGTACTGTCCAACCTGCGGCAACGAAATTTCAGTTGAGCTCAAGTATTGCAATCGCTGCGGAGCCAACCTAGCAATAGTTCCTGAAAGCTACCCCGCTGCCTCCTTCAAACCCACCAAGTTGGGTCTTCCGGCCATAGTTCTTGGATTAACGGTCACTATTGGACTTGGGCTCATATTCAGCGGCGCAGCTGAACTGGCGGAGAGACAGCTTCATCCGGCGGCTATTGCCTGGATGGTCATATTCAGTTTGGCGACTTTGTTTGGTTGCACCGCGCTCATGATCCGCTTCTGGTTAAAAGTCCTCGCGATGAATCGAGAAGTCTATCAGGCGCCGACACAGATTCGCGCTCCGTTACAAACGCCCGCGCAACTGTCAGCGACCCGGCAACAGTTTCAGCCGCGCCTTGAACCAATGCCCAGCGTCACCGAACACACCACGCGCACCTTCAGTCCGGCATATCGAGAAGGTTCGGATCCCAACGCGCGTTGACACCTAACAACCCAGGATCACCCTCGCTGGTTAAATCGAAGCCGATGACTCTAAAGCCAAGCCCGTTCAGCGCACTCTTAACAGCATCTCTCTTAGTCGGAATTTCAAGTCTATTTCTTCTTGCTGAAGCAACTGCGCAAACACGGGAGGCTCGCAGATTGTCCTCAGCAACGACTGCCCGGCAACCGCAGGTCGCGCGAATCGTGCAAGAGATCGACGCGCGCAACATCGAAAGAACTATTCGTAAGCTCGTCTCTTTCGGCACACGCAACACGCTTTCGACGCAAACAGATTCGAACCGTGGTATCGGTGCCGCACGCGATTGGCTGTTCAGCGAATTCTCTAAAGTCGCAGAACAATCCGGTGGTCGCATGACCGTCGAAAAGCAAACCTTCGAACAACCCAAAGCCGCACGCGTTCCCCAGCCGACAATGATCACAAACGTGGTCGCAACGCTTAAGGGAACTCAGCCTGAATCTTCCGGGCGCACCTACATTGTCAGTGGCCACTACGACTCGATGTGCTCCAGCCCGACGGATGCTACTTGCGACGCACCGGGAGGAAACGACGACGCTTCAGGCACCGCCGCCGTTCTGGAAATGGCGCGCGTGATGGCGAAATACAAATTCGACGCAACTATTATTTTCATGGCCGTGGCCGGAGAAGAGCAGGGCTTGCTCGGTTCAACCTACGCAGCTGAACAGGCAAAGCAAAAAGGGGTGGATGTCGACGCGATGTTCACTAACGACATCATCGGGAATTCGCTGGGCGGCAACGGAGTTCGCGATGCCCATACAGTCCGTGTCTTCTCGGAAGGTGTGCCGTCAAGCGAGAAGCCGGAAGAAGCAACCGTGCGGCGTGGCGTGGGTGGTGAAAACGATTCGGCCCCGCGGCAGTTAGCTCGCTTCATCAAGGAAACAGGAGAGCGTTACGTACCGGCCATGCGGGTGATGATGGTTTACCGCCGCGATCGTTATCTTCGTGGCGGCGATCATATTCCATTTCTTGAACGCGGCTTTCCGGCGGTCAGGTTTACCGAGCCGAATGAAGACTATCGTCATCAGCACCAGAACGTTCGCATTGAAAATGAGGTGCAGTATGGCGACCTGCCGCAGTTTGACGACTTCAACTATATCGCCAACGTTGCTCGCGTAAATGCTGCTTCTTTAGCAGCGCTCGCGCTGGCGCCGGCGCGCCCGAGCAACGTCGGTTTGCTTACCACGCGGCTCACTAACGACACTGATTTAAAGTGGGACGACAATAAAGAGGCGGATCTCGCCGGCTACGAAATAGTTTGGCGGGATACCACCTCCCCGGTCTGGACTAATTCCCGAGCAGTTGGAAATGTAACGAGCTTCACCGTGAAAGGCATGTCGAAAGATAACTACTTCTTCGCCGTGCGCGCGGTAGACAAACAAGGGAACAAATCCCCCGCCAGCTTTCCCCATCCGGTGAGATGAGGTTGATAGGATCTCACGAGTTACGCTCTGCTTTCTGCTCGGAACCTGGACGTTCGCTGCTGAACCAATAACAGTCACAAGCGTACCGCAGGTTTTCGCGCGTTACGCTCACTTGCGGGCGAGGGCGCCCGGCTCCCAGCAATCACTTGAGTTGTAGTGTTCGATTTATTCAACCTTATTGCCTGGGTGTGCGTCTAAACATTGCTGGACTGAAAGTTCTACAGATTAAGGTTTAAGGTATAAAAATCGGGACGCCTAATATGAGAAGTACAAATAATAGAGTGTTTGCTCGCCGCAACGAAGTCGCGATCCGCTTAATGGCATTTGTAACGACCTCAGCCCTGCTTTTCGGCACATTCATACCCGGTCTGACGGCTCAACAAAGGGCCACACAGACTAAGGCCCTTAACGACGAACAACGGATCCTCCACGTGCTCAACCGCCTCGGTTTTGGTGCGAGGCCTGGCGACGTGGCACGCGTCAAGGCCATCGGACTGGACAACTACATCAACCAGCAACTAAACCCGCAGAAGATTAATGACGCAGTTGCCGACGCGAAGATTAGGGATTTGTCGACGCTCAATATGACGACGGCCCAGCTATATGAGAAGTTTCCGCAGCCCGGCCAATTGCTCAGGCAGATGGAGCGCCGCGGCGAATTGCCGGCGGAGCTTGCGAGCGCTCGCGATAACCGAGTAAAGGCTGGCGCTGGACCCTTGCCTGGTCAACCGCAGGCAGGCGAGGGCATGGAAATGCCAGGCAACACAGCTGAAGCGAAGAAGGATGCAGACGCGTCAAGCGATCCAAACCCGCGAGACAACCAAAAATACCGTCAGGCCTTACGCGACTATTACCAGCAGCATGGCCTGCAATTACCGCAACGCATTTCGGCTGAGTTGCAAGCATCTCGCATTCTGCGCGCGGTATATAGCGAGCGACAGCTGCAGGAAGTGATGGTTGATTTTTGGACTAACCACTTCAACGTGTTTGCCGGCAAGGGTGCCGATCGCTGGCTCCTCACCGCTTATGATCGCGACACGATCCGTCCCCACACGATGGGCAAGTTTTCAGATCTGTTATTGGCTACGGCACAAAGTCCGGCGATGCTTTTCTACCTCGACAACTTCCAAAGCGTCAGCCCCAATGCGCCGGCGGCTGGAGCCGGGCAGCGTTTGCGGAATCAGCAGCGTGGCGGATTTTTCGGCGGCTTGATGCAGCGCAATCGCAATCCGGAAGGAGGCGCACCGCAACCGCCAGCCAACCCGCAACGGCAACGACGAGGCATCAATGAAAACTACGCCCGGGAACTGATGGAATTGCACACCCTCGGTGTTGATGGCGGCTACACGCAGAAAGATGTTCAGGAAGTTGCGCGCTGCTTTACGGGATGGACGATCTTTGCCCCGCGTGGTGGCGGCGCTGCTGCTCAGGTAATGCTCAACGGACCGCGTGCCGAAATGTTGCGCGAAAACGCGGGAACGTTTTTCTTCAATCCGCGCACGCACGACGATGGCGAAAAGATTGTCCTGGGCCACAAGATTCCTGCGGGGGGCGGAGTCAACGATGGGCTCACGGTGCTTGATATTCTGGCGCACAGTCCAGCCACGGCAAAGTTTGTCGCTACCAAGCTGGTGCGCCACTTCGTTTCAGACAATCCACCGCCCGGCCTAGTCAACCGCGTTGCCGCGACTTTCACCAAGACCGATGGCGACATCCGTGAGGTGCTCCGCTCGATCTTTTTTTCGCCGGAGTTCAATTCGGCTGGTTCCTATCGAGCCAAGATAAAGCGGCCCTTCGAGTTAACCATTAGTGCGATCAGGACGTTGGGCGGCGAAACAACCGGCGGCCCACAGTTGCATCAATGGATAGCGCGCATGGGCGAGCCGCTCTACGGGTTTCAGACGCCCAATGGCTATTCCGATCTGGCCGAGAGCTGGGTGAATACGGGCGGCCTGCTGGAACGTTTTAATTTTGGATTGATGCTCGCAAGCAATCGCATCCCCGGAACTCGCGTCGATCTCAATCAGTTTGTTTCGAGTGCGGATGGCCAGTCGTTGAACAAAGATCAAATCATGGATCGATTTCTGGATTTGATCGTCGCGGGAGACATAAGTACGAAAACCAAAGCGGCGCTCTTGAAACAACTTGATGAACAAACCACTGTCGTGGTTCCCGCGGTGAGCCCGAAAACAACGCAATCCAGTGACAGCATAATGAATGAATCGAATGAATCGATTGCTTCTATGGATAGGGAGCCTCTCATCAGGCAGCGTGGGCAGCGGCAACAGCTGGCTCGTGCGAATGCCAACATAACCGATCCGATGACCAGGATCGTGGGATTGATACTAGGTTCACCTGAGTTTCAAAGGCAGTAAGAAAAGTTTCGGGTTCCAGGTTTCAAGTTTCAAGTCAAAGATTCGGAACTTAAACTCAAACTTGAGACTCGGAACTAAGAAATTGAGGTTTACGAATATGAATCGCAGGTTTTTTATCAGGTCGGGAGGAGTCGCGCTGGCCAGTTTTGGCTTGATGAGTACAGCGCCGTCATTTCTGCAGCGCGTGGTGCTTGGTCAATCTCGAGTGCGCGTAACTGGTGGCCGGCGTAAAACACTGATCGCAATTTTCCAGCGGGGAGCAGTGGATGGATTAAACATGGTCGTGCCCCACGGCGAAAGTGCCTACTACGATTTGCGTCCCGCCATTGCTGTCGCGAAACCGCAAGCGGGGAACGCAGAAACTGTAATTAATCTCGACGGGTTTTTTGGACTTCATCCTTCCCTCGCACCGCTCAAGCCGCTGTGGGATTCGAAGCGCCTGGCCATAGTTCACGCAGCAGGTTCCCCGGACAATACTCGTTCCCACTTTGACGCGCAGGATTACATGGAATCGGCGACGCCGGGCTTGAAGGGAACGGCCGACGGCTGGCTCAATCGCTATTTGCAAAGCAAGCCTGATCCGGACCGCAGTCTTTTCCGGGCCGTCTCTATGACGCAACTCACGCCGCGAGCTATGCAGGGGCAAGCACCCACGTTGGCAATATCTAACCTGGCAGATTTCACGATTCGCGCCGGGAAAAGTTCGTCGAGTGTCCAGGGTGGCTTTGAAGCAATCTATGATCAAACAGTGAATGATGTGCTCGGAGGAACCGGTAGAGAGACTTTTGAAGCGGTTAATTACCTTAAGAAAGTTAATCCGGTGCAGTACAAGCCCGAGAACGGTGCGCAATATCCGCGCACGCCGTTTGGTAATTCCTTGTTACAGATCGCGCAGTTGATAAAAGCAGGCGTCGGTTTGGAGATAGCCTTCACTGACACGCCCGGTTTGAATTGGGATACACACTTCAACGAAGGAAACGGCCGCGGACAACTTGGCAATCTATTGCAACAGTTCAGTAACAGCATCGCTGCCCTTTATATCGATCTCGGGCAGCGCATGGACGATGTTGTGATTTTGACAATGTCGGAGTTTGGGCGTACCGCCCGGGAGAACGGAAGTCGCGGCACCGATCATGGACACGCTAACGCCATGTTTGTTTTAGGCAACGGCATTCGCGGTGGCAAGGTGTATGGGCAGTGGCCCGGGCTCCGGAGTGATCAGTTATACGAGGGTCGCGATCTGGCGCTGACTACCGATTTCCGCGACGTTTTCGGGGAGATTGCCAGCCGGCATCTAGGAACGTCGAACCTCCAAGGGGTATTTCCGGGGTACGCCTCGACGCCAACCAAGTTCAAAGGGTTTCTCGGATGAAGACCGTGAAGAGTGAAAAGTGAAAAGCTAAACCCCGAGAGCGAAGAGTAGAAATCACTCGTTCTTCAAGTCTTAACTTTTCACCCTTCACCTTTCACTTTTCACTGTTTTTCTCACCATCCCAGCCTGCCAAACCGATTAATGAAGTAAAGCATCACCACGGCAATCAGCGAAACGATCACGGCGAGCGTGAGCGCTTCGTTGTCTCGTCCCGCCTGAACCGCGTCGTAAATCGCAACTGAAGCAGTTTGCGTGCGGCCGGGGATGTTCCCGGCAATCATGATCGTGACCCCGAAATCTCCCAGTGCACGTGCAAAAGCGAGCGCTGTTGCGGCAAGTACGCCACGCGAAGCGAGCGGCAAAGTAACCCGAAAGAAGATCATTCGACCACCAAGCCCAAGAGTTCGGGCGGCAGCCTCAAGTTCCGTGTCTACACCTTCAAACGCGGCGCGAAGACTTTTGGTTACCAATGGCAGGGCGTGAATCGTAGCCGCAATGATCGCCGCCCCGACGGTGAACGTGAGTCGGATACCGAGGCGGTGATACAAGAAGCCGCCGAATGAGGAGCGGGTACCGAGCAAAACCAGCAGGTAGTAACCAAGCACCGTCGGCGGCAGCACCAGCGGCAAGGTTATCAAAGAATCAATCAGGTGACGTCCGGGGAAGCGCTTTCGTGCCAGCACCCACGCCAGTGCTGAGCCGGCGACCAGCGCAATCAACGTCGCGGCGCTCGCGACCGCGAAGGACAACTTGATGGGAAACCAATCGATGTTGCCGGGAAAATACATTCAACTATTTTCGATCCGCGATCACGGCAATTATCCGCAGGGGCCCGCCGCTGCCGCCTTTAATCTTCATGGGGAGCGCTATCACCGAGAATCCTTTGTTGGGAAGCTTGTCCAGGTTCGCGACGTTTTCAAAGGCTGGAATGTCTTTGGCAAACAAAGTGCGATGGCTCTCAAACAGCTTTGATTGTCCGTAATCAATGCTGGCGGTGTCGAGACCGATGGCTTTGATTCTTCGGTTCTGCGTCAACCACCGCGCCGCATCAGGATGCAGGCCGGGGAAGTGAAGCTTCGCGACCGCGGCAGCGCCACGCTCGTCGGTGCCCAGGTATCTCTTTCGATCAGGATAGAACTTTCCGAATCCCGTACGCAGCAACACAATGGCTCCTGCCGCAATCATCCCGTGGCGTTGTTCCCAGTTCTTAAAGTCCCTTTCGGTAATCAGATAATCGGGATTCTGTGCGCAGTGTTTCGTGACATCCACTACGATCCCTGGGCCAACAAGTTGTTCGAGTGGAATTTGATCTGCTGAGTTTCGCCCTTTTGCAAAGTGAACCGGGGCATCGATGTGGGTCCCGCCATGCTCCGCCGCCGAGTAACGGTAAGCCGAATAATAGTAGCCTTGTTCGGTCGTCCCCTCGAAATCTTTTTCGAGTTGAAAGGTTTCGGCCGTGGGCCAATAAACGGCTGAGGAGTCGAACGAGTAGGAAAGATCGATGATCGTGCCCGAGGGGAAACCGGCGGTACGACTCTGACCGTTAGCCTGACTGCTTGCAACTCCGGTGAGTAAAACAAGTGAAAGCAGAAAACCGAACCTTTTCATCGCGAATCCTCCTCGTCGTTTAAGGGTCGTTCCGTTTGTAGGGGGCATGTTAACGCAGAGCACCAGTTTGTTAGAACTGAAGTGGAGTGATGGTGATTCAGAACCTGTCGAACCGCGTCCGGTTCTGTCCGGCAACAGTCTGGTTAACACGTCGGCTTGCGGTTACAATCCCTCTTCTTTCTTAATGCCTTGCCTGACATGATTCCACTCCGAAGGTTAAACCCATGATTGATTTCAGCATCCCGCCCGAACTCGAAGCCGTGCGTCAGAGCACCGCCGCGTTCATGGAAGAGTTCGTTTACCCGAATGAAGACAAGCTGGTTGA
>Ga0207689_10005216_pt1 | contig 11662 bp, 16 predicted proteins | sample KBSMisM52_FD_184312 | JGI IMG/M metagenome (GOLD analysis project Ga0207689, IMG submission 184312) | Miscanthus rhizosphere microbial communities from Kellogg Biological Station, Michigan, USA - KBS Miscanthus M5-2 (SPAdes) (version 2) | ecosystem: Host-associated > Plants > Roots >... | reverse complement strand
TAATCAATCAATCTAAATATTTTATACTAATTAGCTTTTAGATAGAGGTCAATTGCATAATGTATTTGATTAGATATTTATCATATAAATGATGTAATCCGCATACGCTAAATTTTACCAAAATTGGGACTTTAATATCACTTCAATCTAGGTGGAATTGTATCTGTAATGTTTCACTAAAATTACGAATAAAATGATTATGTCTTATCTTAGTTTGATTATTTCTCGGTTATCTGGAACAATTGACCTTATTTTTAACCTAGAAAATATATTGCTAGCTACATTTTCCGACTTGGATTTTTCTCCGTGGTTAACTAGTACCCGTTTGGGCTTGACTCTTGCAGTAAAATTCATAATCTGACTAAAATCACTATGTCCACTAAATCCGTCAATTTTTTGACTCTCACATTTTATTGGAATGACCTTGACCTTGCCTTTTTCATCCATCATGCTTATCTCCATCAATCCTCCATCTATCACCCTTCTTCCCAGTGTTCCATTTATCTGGTAAGAAACAAACATTATTTTATTTTTCTTGTCTGGTGCAATTTTCTTAAAGTATTCCACCGATGGACCTCCTTCTAACATACCAGAGGTAGCCATTATGACGCTGGGATTTTCATCATTGAATACATCTTCCCTTCGTTCATAGCCATTAATGACTGTAAAGTATTCTGATTGAAACGGATTAACGCCGTTTGACACGGATTTTCTAACATCAAAGCCAAGGTAGTGTGCATATGCCATGTGTATGGCGCTAGCTTCAGAAATCATACCTTCAATGAAGACAGGGGCCTCCATTAAACGTCCTTCTCTCATTTCCTTATCAAGGACCAACATTATTTCCTGTGCCCTTCCAACAGCAGGAACTGGAATCAATACCTTACCTCCCGACGATAATGTCTTGTTGATAGCATCAGTAAAGGTTTTGTATACTACGGATTGATCCGGCATTATGTCAGCAGAATTACCATACGTACTTTCTGTAATTAGCGTTTCGACTCTAGGGTAAATTGAAACGGCACTGTCAAGTAATTGTGTCCTGGCATATTTGTAATCACCGGAATAAAGAATATTATGAGTTCCGAATACATTGATATGTACTGTAGCGCTCCCCATTATATGGCCGGCATTATTGAAAGTTATTGTAACATCAGGCGAAATATCGGTTGGTTTTCCATAAGGTAAAGTTATGCAATGCTTAATCACTTCGTTGACATCTCTTGTTTCATAAGGTAAAAACGTGCCATTGCTTTTGGATATCTTGACTGAATCGTATTGTAAAAGTGTCATTAACGGTAGAGTTGGTTCGGTACAATATACCGGCCCCTTGTATCCAAATTTGAATAATGCCGGTAAGAATCCTTGATGATCTATATGCGCATGGCTTATGATTACTGCATCGATCTCATCAAGGTCAAAGTTAAACCAGTCTAATCGTGGATATGCTGATAAACCTAATGGTTCTCCGGGGTTAATGCCACAATCAAGCATTATCTTGCTTTCGGAAGTTACGACAATGAAGCATGACCTACCAACTTGTTTAACCCCGCCAAGACAGAAAAGGGCTATTTCCTCCTTGTTTCGCAACTTTGATTTGAATTCGGCAAACTCTGATCTCTTTTCACTGGAATGATTTGCAAAATTTAGATTGGAATCATTACTTTGGAGAACAAGTGAAGGTCTAAAGACCCTTTTGCCTAGTGATTGTAGGAAAAGATTTCTTTCCTTAGTGGAGCTCTTTTGAGTAGAGTGTATCATGTTCATGCTACTTGATTGGATATGAGGAGACCTCAGTGTATGAGCTATCCAACCAGTGGTTTGAGCAATATTGATGACCATGTTTGCATCTATTGACTCTGGACGGTTTACTTCAAGAACTACTTCGCCTGTTGCATCATCGCAAAATACAGCAGAGATTGTAACTTCATTTGGTAACATCTTTATGACGGCGGCTCTTGTTTCTTCTTCTGACAGCCTAATAGAAGTATCGGTTCTTACCACAAATCTTTTTTTAACATTTTTCGAAAGAGCGGAAAGATAGTAAGTCAATTCAGTCAAGGAAAATTTAGGATTTAGTGTATAAAGGGCAACATACGGGCCTTCAAATCGTATATTTGTAATCTGTGATTCTTTTGGAATTGATTTGAGTATTATATCTTTGAAAAAATCTTCATCAACTTTTTTTGTACGTTGGATTTGATTAGGGGGTAGTGTATTATTTTGTTCTTTAACTTTGCCATTGTTCTCTATAGCAGGAATACTCTCATCCACAGAATTTTTACTTAAATTTTCATTGGCCACTTTAACATTCTTCTAGATACTCGGTCTCGTTTTCCATTATCCTTACACTAATAGTGATAATCAATTACTATCACAACACGACATCGCATGGTCATTAAAGTTCTTACCGGTTGTATCCATATTGAAAGTGAACTTCTCTCTTAATATATATTATGGAATTAAATTGACATAAACTATTTTTTACTCTAGAAAGGTGCGTAAGGAAGAATAAAAGTCATAATAACAATAATAACCATGATCAAGGATACTGCTGAAGAGATTTGCTTAAGACGATTCTTATCAATCCTTGATCTGCTTTCTATGAGTGAACCATAAAGCTGACCGCCATCCAAAAATGCGATAGGAAGCGCATTAAATATCCCTAAATTAAAATTGATGAACCAAAGCCAGAAGAGTGTGTTTGCAATTATAGGAAAGGTTGAGCCAAACACAATTGAATTGTATTTTGGAGCCATGGCATCTGAAAATGGAATAAATTGACCATTTAGAGTTGGCATAGGGAGCATAGGAACCGGCCGGTTGATGTCAAATGTGAAAGCAAAGAATCTCTTGTACGATTCTAGCGTTACATCTGGATCAAGTGATATTGCTACTACACCGAGAATAGGTTTGGTTGGATCCGCACCCGCTGGTATCGATAGAGTCTTTGTTATTTGTTTACCCTGTCTGTCTGTCCAAACTATTTGAAATTCTTTACCTATATTTGATCTTAAAACTTTAGACAAAGCCTCCTGACTATGCACTTCAGTTTGAGCAATAGTTTGTATGCTAGAACCTCTCGTCAAACCAATACTGTCAGCCAAAGAGCCATCTGTTACACTAATTATTTGCAATCCGTTCTTTTCAATATCCTGCGTATGGATAGGTGTTAAGGTGGATATTACCACAAATAGCAGAGTCATAGAGATTGCGGCAAGAATCATATTGTTAAGCGGACCTGCAGTCAGAACCGCACTCTTCTCCTTCAATGTTGCCTTTTCTAATTCTGTTTTGTCAAGATTAACAAAAGCCCCAATTGGAATAAAGAGCACAAAAGCAATTCCGGTTGATTCCACCTTTATTCCATATACTCTTGCAACTATGCCATGACCTGCTTCGTGTATAAAGACGCTGATTACGAGCGCAACTAAGGTGTAGGTAATTGGAAGAAGCGGATTAAGTATAGGGATAAGAAAATTACCTCTGGGACCTATCTCCCTGACATCCTCTCTCAGAGAAACATTTGTGATAAGAGTCGCTATTCCACCGACTATTAATAAGATAGCAATCGCGGTTATAACTGGCATTAAATAAGTATTTGCTCTCGCATAGGCCTTTGCGATTCTTGTCTTTGCTATATAATCGAAGAATTTTAGCCCAAATGGAGTATGAAGTAAAATCAGGGGAAACGGGTGAAAAATATCAGCATGAACCCCTTTTTGTTTTTGTTTTTCCAGATCTTTAACTACAATAATTTACATATTTAAATCAACTCATAGAAATTGAACCATCAAAATTATAAATTTAATTAAATTAAATCGATCTAAATAATATTGTAAAATACAACTTCAGAAGAGAGTAATATCCTAAAAATACTTAAATCGTTACCAATCAGTCTTTTTTCCACATTTCTACAACAGACAACTTTGATTTTTCGGATCCATTACTTTTTTCCAATTCGTCTTCCAATTTTTTTCTGCGAGTAAGATGATCTGATTCTTGAATGTGACTCTCCAGAGACGTTGACTCTATTGCACTCTGACAAATATTGCAATAAAACTCTTCCATTAACAACGTGTATTTCATCTACCAATTTTAAGATAATTGTCGTCGTCGAATTGCTAATGAACAAACTAAACCATACGAATAGAAATTTGCAAACAATTTATTAACTTACGACGATCGTACTAGAAATAATAGGTATTAGATCAGATTTGCAAGACTCTTTGCTTTTGCCTTTTTTCATATTAGTTGGATTGATTGCTGGCCTATTGGGATCGATGATAGGAGTTGGAGGAGGAATAATAATATCTCCTGCTCTGACATTCCTTGGTTTCTCTCCACCACAGGTAGCAAGCACTAGTTTATTTGCAGTTTCTTCAACCAGTATTTCCTCCACTCTGGCTTACAGTAGGTCAAAAAAAATCCAATACATGCTAGGAATAAAGATGGCATTGTTATCAATACCTGGTGCAATAATTGGATCTTTTTTTTCTGTTAGAATCGACCCAGGCTCATTCAAGATACTTCTAGCAATAATACTAATTGGTACAGGAGTATATCTAATTTATAAGAAGTCGATACTTGCTGGAAATTCCTTGTCGTTTCAAAACAAATGGGTAAAAATTCTTTTTTTCGCCAGCTCATTTGTTGCTGGAATCATTTCCAGTTTATTTGGTATAGGAGGAGGAGTTGTATTTGTTCCCTTAATGATAATGATTCTAGGATTAACAATGTATTTGGCTGCTCCTACTTCACAATTTATTCTCATGATAACATCTCTAGTAGGATTATCCACTCACATAATACTAGGAAATCCGCAATATTTACCTGCGATCTTACTGTCAATAGGGGCATTTGCCGGCGCTCAAATAGGATCAAGATTATCTACCAAATTAAGTGACCAAAAACTGAGATTGCTACTTGGTTTAACTTTTATCGGAATTGCGCTTAGAATGATACTTGATTTTTACCAAATTGTCTAGTGGACAAATTCAAAAAGAAAAATGGAGATCATGAGCCATACCAAGATTTGAGATAAAGAACAGAATTCCACCCATATTTGCAAATCAAGTGAATGCGCGTCATAGTCAGTCTTCCTGTCCTAAAAAAAGGGCAATATGATAAAAGTAATAAAGTGGACCTAAAGATATCTATCAGACTGCAGATTATTGTCCATTCAAATTCCAGTGAAAAATATTTGGGTTCATGGAAACAAGGTTCGCTATCTGGATTATGATAATGTCGAGACAAAGAAAAAAGATATCTTAGTATTGTTACACGGCATAGGCGCATCTGCCGAACGATGGTCTAAGGTGATTCCATTTTTTTATGATCATTTTAGGCTAATTGTTCCAGACATTCTTGGTTTTGGTTATAGTGATAAGCCAACAGTTGAGTACAATATACCATTCTTTGTAAAATTTCTAGAAGATTTCCTGAACAGTTTGGGAATTAAGAAAACAAACATAGCAGGCTCATCTTTTGGGGGATTAGTTGCAACTGAGTTTGCAATTAAGAATAGCCAAATGGTAAACAAACTAGTACTAGTTTCCCCAGCTGGGACCATGAAAAGTTCTACAAGAACATTGGAAGAGTATATTCTCGCATCGCTTTACCCAACGCATGATAACGTTTGGAGAGCTTTCATGAATATGGCATTTGACCCCCGAACAGTTTCGGAACAAACTATAGAAGATTTTATCGATAGAATGAAACTTCCTAATGCAAAATACGCCTTTATGTCTACTATGCTTGGAATCAGAAATACTCCAAATTTGGCGTCTCGACTCGATAAAATACTTTCACCAACAATGATAGTATGGGGAGAACAGGACGAAATGATACCGCTCAAATATGCAGACGATTATAAGAAAATTCCTAAATCTAATTTACAAATAATACCAAAATGTGGTCATACACCCTTTACGGAGAAACCAGAAATATTTTCTAAAATAGCAATCGATTTTTTGAAAGGATTCAATAGTATTAAATAAACGTATCCTAGAATTTAAAGCATGGGTGAAGATAAGCCTGAAGTTAATGAAGACATGGAATCATACAAGAAGGCAATAGATAATACGACACAGGCACAACAAGATTTCTTTAAGAAATTTTCAAATATTCAATTGGACGCAATGCAAAATTTCTTTTCAATGCTACAAGGCCTGACATTTCATCACGCAATGTTCAAGACTACTATCCAAAGCGGCGGAAGAATCTCAATACCGGAGGCGGAGAGGCAGGCATTGAAAATTGATGATGGAGACCTTGTCCAAGTCATAGTAATCCCTATTGAAAGAAAACATAAGAATAGTTCCGACAAATGACTTTGGATTAATTAATCCCAAGTATCGCTGTGAACTGGATTTAATTAGTTTGACCGTGATTTGAGCCATTGTCCTACTTTTGGTAAAACGTTGTTCTGAGAATAGCTACTTGCAATCAATCCCACATGGCCTGTGTGGAAACGTATTAATCGTTTATCTTCACTCGATACTACTTCGTTTAACGGGACGCTACACTCAGGAGAGACCAGATGATCTTCCTCTGCTACAATATTTAGAAGAGGAACTTTTATCTTCTTCAGGTCTACAAGAGCCGTTCCTAATCTAAATTGGTTTTTAACCAGTAGATTTTTCTTGTAGATATCGTTTATCCATTGTTTGATAGTCTCACCTGCAATTGGCGGTGTATCATACAACCACTTTTCAATGCGCAAGAAATTCTGGACAAATGATTCATTGTCAATATTTTCGACGAGATTAAAGTACTTGTTAACTCCCTGCTTGAAGGGTTTCAAAATAGAGTAACATTCGTATAGCTTTTCTGGTGGCAGGTAACCTATGTAAGATACTAGCTTATCAATATCCATCTGTTTTGAAATATTTCCTATTACTGTTGTATCTTTACTTGTATCAATTACTGGTGCAATAGTAACCAAATTTTTGATCTTTTCTTGATGCAATGATGTATACATAGCGGACATAGAAGATCCCATGCAGTATCCATGAATAGTAATTTTGTCTGAAGAATTATTATTCTGGACGATTTCCACACAATCATCAATATAAGAATTTACATAATCATCAAACGAAACGTACTTGTCCATTCTATTAGGAGATTTCCAATCAAGTAAGTATACGTCAAATCCTTGCATCAAAAGATGGCGAATCCAACTTTTGTTAGGTTGAAGATCAAGTACATATGACCTGTTAACCAATGCATATACAACCAATATTGGAGTAGAAGAAACCCTTTTCACTAGACTGCGATAATGCAAAAGTCTGTACAGCCGGGTCTCACATACAATATCGTTTGGGGTATCACCTACAGAAATATGATTGCCTCTGGATAATAGTTCCACTGTTTTGGCTACTTTCGAGAGATCAATTCCGATCCGTTCTGGGGTTTTCCGTTCTTGGCTAGTCATTTTTAAATCAAATCAACAATTTACTTTTTTTCCAATTTTTCGAATCCATTTTTTAGGGTTCTTAAAGTCTTCTTTATTTCTTGTAGATCCTTCAGAACTGTATCCAATTCCGATCGAGTAGGTATATTTAATAGATTAAGATTTTTTTCTACTATTTTGTTAACATGATTTACAAAGTCAAGCTGCTTTGAATATACTTCGTTATAGGATATAGCAAACTCTTTTGAAGAAAAAAGGGAACTATATGCTTCTTCAAACGCGTCAATTACAAGAAGCCTAAATTTTTCAGAATTCGGATCACTTATGTTTGGATCTGATTTTGATCTAAGAATAAGGTTCCCGAGAGCTTGGAATTGAGTTTTGGACATTTGCAACCAGTAATTGGAAAAATATTTCTGAAGATCTACAAGGATTTTGTTCAACGTTATCAAATCTTCCATGTATTCATTGTAGTCTTTATTTAGAACACTAAACATCCCGAGGGTCGGAATATTCTGTAATTTCTTCCATTTTTCAAAGATGTCATAGTTATTAAAATCATTCAAAGCATTATGTTCATCTTTCAATTCCTAGTACCTATTTAATACTCGATTATTTAGTATATTTACTTTAAATAAAAATTGCACTAGATAATCTCCACTTCTCTTTTTTGAATAAGATAGCTATAAACACGACAGGACCTGCCTTTATAGTGATATAATCGTGTAGACATCCTATCAATCAAATTTAAGGCTTTTTGGAATTCATTTTGAATAAATGTAGATTAATAAAGTCTTTTGATACTATTAATCAATATGGGATTTATCGACGTATTTAAGAAATGGAGACCTAAAGGGAAGATGTACAGTTTTAGATGTAATCAATGTGGAAAAGGCTTTTTATCAAGCTATGCTCTTGAAGCCCCTGTATGCGGTAAATGTTTGCAAAAGATAAAATCCTCCGATTCTACGATTGACTATGATAAAATATGCATTACGTGCGGTAACAAGGGAGTCATATATGCTAAATCTCAATGTCATTCATGTTATTTTGGCCTTAAAAGTAATATGAAATAGTAAAAAATTGTTGCTAAAAAAACTTTGTAACTTAGAACTTCCAAAAGTATGGTAACATTTTTCTTTTGTAAGTGGATGATGGAACTCTCAAATGAGACAAAACAAAACTTTAATTTGGGATTGTGGACGGAACTAATTTCATTTTCCTGCCAAACCACAGATACGAAACACCGTTGAATGACTTCATCTGTAATAGCTTCATACCTGTAATTTTTTCTATTTTCGTTAATCCCGTCAGGTCGATAAAATAGTTTTTTGCTTCAACAACTATGAATTCCAAGTTTTCTTCTCTCACCGTTACGTGGTTATATTTTAGAAGATCATTTGATACAACGGTATGAAGTATCCAATAGACACATTCGTCTATTTCTATTTGCATTTATTATCCATATGATAAGTTTTTAATTTCTATTAAGAAATTTGCTAATATTATTTAGAAAAAACCATAGGAAGAATGTCTTTTAAAAAACTATCAAAAGCATCGTAGTATGAATAGTAGGATCATATGTTACAATTTGATTCGTGGAAATTATTATCCGACGAAAAGAGTGTGATAAGGCGATATTGGAAGGTTCTTGCCAATCATTAACTTTAAAAATACGCTATCTTCTTTTTGAATTGGCTTTTCTTTTGGTCTTGTTTAGTTTCAATAATATTAATCCCGCTGCCCCCCATAATAATACGGAGATAGGATACTGTTGGAAAAACCAGGTGACCCCTCCACCTATCGCAAGAACCGCTCCTATTATACCGAGAATCTTTTTCTGTTTCATCATGGATCATCCGCCTATTGTAATCCTCACTTTTCATATAATCAATCTAACTGCCAATTAAACAATTGTATGAAAAACAAATTGATGTTGTTGTTACTATCGATTTTGTCGAATCTTAAATATAATTAGAATAAATAAAAAAAATGTGAGAATAGCCCCAATTCTTTGCTGCTACGTCTTCACAATTATGTTGATCTCCTTAGTTGTACCCATTAATCAGGTTCATATATACGGAGAATCAGGGACGCAGGTGTGCATCAATGGAAATTGTGAAACCGTTTCAAACCACGACGGATACCATATCGAAAATACCTGCGAAAAACATGAGTGTAACACACCTAGTTATCCAGTCAACTCTACGATGCGGTAAACTAAAGTTTACAAAAAAGACAATAATAGCTACACAAAATCGAGAGTCATTAGTTGTATTTGCCTATTTAGTTTAATGCATCTTGTTACACGATGCTGAAATGTCATTTTCTTTAGCATTCTTCTCACATTTTTCTTTGTCTACGCTGCATATTTTGACCTTAATTCCATCCTTACCTTCACCGTTTGCACAGTACGAAAGATCAGAGGAATCAGCATGAATCATAATAATATTCAATTGCATAATTGTTAACAAGATAAGTATCGAGACGATCACAATACTTGCAATTCCAACCATAGTTAAGTATGTAGGTGCTGCAATATTTAAGCGAAACTCTGCGAAGCATGTCTCATTTTATCTATTTCAATAACTCTGTATCAAGAGTCTGATAAGTCTGCAAAAACTAGCATGTAACTAACCCTAATTATTGTCTCAACTTGTTTTTCAACATTTGTGTCTCAATTCCTGTTTCAATTCGTGTCTCGATTGTCTCAATCTGTGTCTCAAGCAGAAACTCAGTTTTATAGTCAATTTTGTTTTCTTCATTTTTAATCTCATATTTTCTAGGAGTAACCAAATGGTCGAGAAATTAATTTGCGCTATGCTTATCATTAGCCCATATGAGAGAGTTCCATCTTTATAGTCAATTCAATCGTGAATTGTTGTATATACAGATCAATCTAATACATCGATTTCTTTTCATATAACCACAGAGATAATCATAGAGTGGAAACAAAGGGGTTCCAAATTTTAGTAAGATTCTTACATAAGAATCGTTCCTATACTCTTTTTGGGTAATTATGCATTAAACCAAAGGATCTAGATTTAACAGGGAGTTATTGAAACATTACAACATCGCAGCAGTCATGACAGATTCTCCTAAACATGATAATTTGGAATTTTTGTCGGAACCTGTAATAACAGCAAATCATTCTTTTATTAGATGGCATGGTAAACAAATAAAACCCAGATACAATTATCTTTACTCAAAAGAAGAATTAAGACCCTGGGTTGATAAGGTCAAAATGATTACCTCTGAAACGGCAGTTGTGAGAGGATATTTTAACAATCATTATGGAGCCCGAGCTGTAGTAAATGCGATCGAATTCAAAGAAATGTCTGGCACAATTTTATCTGTCAAGGAAAAGGACGTCCTTAACCATGCTCGAAATTTCATTTTTCAGTATTCAAGGCAATCAACATTAGATGATAGCCTAACACAATAAATGCGTGAGTTGTCAGAATAAAGTTGACTACCAATCCTGTCATATAAAATTCAATTTTTGTCGAATTCTTGATGACGCTTAATGCAAATTAATCGGAATCCAGGGTCACTTTCATGCCTTTGGAATTCTAGAATATTTAGCAATAATGCACCTTTCATTAATTGCTCGATTTTCGTGCTTATGCAGCACATCTAAAGTAAATTACAGACGTATTATGTCTCATATTGTTAGGCCATCAATTGACATTGAATTTAAAACGATCTCCTAGGTTTTGTCTCTCACATTTGAGTGTCAGAATATCAATCGAGCTGCAAAAGCATTTTATTTATATAACTCGACGTTCTAGGGGAATTATGGCTAGAGTTGTAATCAAATGTGCTGCAAATGGTCCTAATTTAATAGAACTGGACGGAACTGTATTTGCTGCTATGTGCCGATGTGGCGCAGCCAATACAAAACCTTATTGTGATGGCGCACATGCAAAAATAGGATTCAAAGCAGAAGCAAAAGAGATCATAGTTTCAGAATAGTTATATCAGGTTACCAGTGTTAACTAGGAAGCCCGTATGTTAGTTCGTTCCTAGTGCTTTTTAATTAGGTTGATATTCTTCAAAATCTAGAGAATGCTGCCTTTTTTGTTTGGTTGGCAGTCCCCGGATCTACTATCGTAAGATGATACATAGATTAACGATTGGCGCACACAGCATCATCTATTGGGATTCAGATTGTAATCTAATACACCTATAGCTGATAGTATCAAACGATGATTAGTACCAGCCACAAGGACCTACACTTACCACTTA
>Ga0207689_10005211_pt1 | contig 11666 bp, 11 predicted proteins | sample KBSMisM52_FD_184312 | JGI IMG/M metagenome (GOLD analysis project Ga0207689, IMG submission 184312) | Miscanthus rhizosphere microbial communities from Kellogg Biological Station, Michigan, USA - KBS Miscanthus M5-2 (SPAdes) (version 2) | ecosystem: Host-associated > Plants > Roots >... | reverse complement strand
TCGTGCTGCAGGAGCGCAGTCTGCCGATGACCGATGCCGTCCGCTCCGTCGGCGAGCTCCTGGGCATCGATCCGCTGCACGTGGCCAACGAAGGGAAAGCGCTCCTCGGCGTCCGCGCCGACGCGGTCGATTCAATCCTGGCCCGTCTCCGCGACCACCCGCTCGGCCGCAATGCCACCGTCATCGGCACCTGCAACGAGGAACGCCGCGGCTCGATCATCCTCGACACCGGATTCGGAAGGAGGCTGCTTGCCGAGCCGGATGGCGAGCCGCTGCCCCGCATATGTTGAACGTCGCCGTCCTCTGCTCGAAACGCGCGCCGGGTCTGCCGGCGTTGCGCGAGCGTGTGCATGTGACGTGCGTCCTCGAACGCCGTCCTTCTCGCGCGCGTGATCGCCAGGAGTTCGACGCGGAGACTTTGTCCATGCTCCGCCGTTTTGACGTCGGCGCGGTGGTCCTCCTCGGCTACCTCTTCGTCATCACCGAGCCGCTGCTGGCCGCGTTTCCGGATCGCATCATCAATATTCACGACGCCGATCTGACATTGCGCAACGCCGACGGCAGCCCGCGCTATCCCGGCCTTCACGCCACGCGCGACGCCATCTTCGCCGGTGAGCGCGAAACGCGCAGCAGCGCGCACGTCGTCACGTCACAACTCGACGGCGGACCGGTGATCGTTCGGAGCAAGGCCTTCCCCGTCGCCCCGTTCATTCACGAAGCCGCCGCTCGCGGCGAGGACGACATCGTCCGCGCGTATGCCTACGCGCAGCGCGAGTGGATGATGCGCAGCAGTTGGGGCGAGCTCGCAGCAGAGGGGGTTTCGATGCTGAGCCTCGGCAAGCCGTCTCGCACAGACAAGAGTGTCTGTGCCACATCGGTCCGGGTAATCCGTGTCCCGACCGCGGATCTTTCAAATAGCAATGCCCCGGCCGCAAGCCGGGAACAATGTGGCACAGACACTCTTGTCTGTGCTGCCCCAGCCGGAGCCGCAGCATGAGCCACATCTCGCTTGTCATCGAAAGGCTTGTATTGCTGGATCTCGCCGGCGACGGAGAGCGGATTGCGGCGCTACCTGTCATCCTGAGCCGCCGGAGGTGCGTAGCCGTAGGCAGAGCGCCGGAGGACGGTCGAAGGACCCCCTCCCGACCTGCGGGTAGGTGGGGGAGCTTGTCAGCCAATAGCCTCCGTCCGTCCTGGTTAGCAGCCGGGGATTCTTCGGCGTCCTACGCCACTCCGCCTCCGGCTACGCGGCTCCGGCAGCCTCAGAATGACAGTGGTATTTGTGCCCCTGCCGGAGCCGCGGCATGAGCCACATCACGCTCACCATCGACGACGCGGTCGGCACGATCACCATCGATCGCCCGCATCGCTTCAACTCGCTCGACGTCGAGACCGCGCGCGATCTCCGCAAAGCCGGGCTGCAACTCGCACGCGACCGGAACATCCGCGCCGTCGTCCTGCGCGGAAGCGGCAACGTCTTCTGCAGCGGCGCCGACCTCAAATACATCCGCAACGGCGGCGAGGCGGACGATCTCGGATACCTGAAACCGTCGCAGGCCGGCTATGGTGAGATCTTCAAGCAGATCCTCGAATACATCCACAGCACCATCTCCGAGATCCGGCGCGCGCCGAAGCCGTTCATCGCCGCGGTCGATGGAATCGCCGCAGCCGGCGGCTTCGGACTGGCGATGTCGTGCGATCTCGTCCTGGCCTCGGAAAGCGCCACCTTCGAATGGGCCTACTCCAAAACGGGACTGACCGGCGCCGAGAGCTCGACCTTCATGTTGCCGCGCCTGGTCGGCCTTCGCCGTGCCTTCGAGCTTCTCTTTCTCAATCCGCGGCTCAACGCGCAGCGCGCCTGCGAGATCGGACTGGTCACCGCGGTCTTTGCGAACGAGACCTTCGACGACAACGTGCAATCTGTGGCACGCACGCTCGCGGCTGGGCCGACCGAGGCCTGGGGAATTGCCAAAGCGCTGTTGAATGAAGCCAGCGGGATGGACCGGCTCGACCACCACCTCGATCGCGAGCTCGACAACCTGGCACGCATCGCCGACGGCGCCAACTTCGCCGAAGGCATCAACGCCTTCTTCGAAAAACGGCCGCCGGTCTTCGGAGTCAACTGATGCACGAATACTCGATTGTTCAATCGCTGGTCGATTCCGTCACCGCCGCGGTTGGATCTCGAGAGGCCTCCGTGCATCGTGTCGACGTCGCCATCGGCGAGCTTGCCGGCGTCGACTGCGCGCTGCTGACCACCGCCTTCGAAGTCTTCCGTGCCGGAACCATTTGCGAAAACGCCGCGCTGCAGATCGAACGGGTGGCCGCGCTTTGGGAGTGCCCGAAATGCCGCGCCGCCATCGTGCGCGGCGGCTTTCTTCGCTGTCCGTCGTGCAACGAGCCGGCGCGCCTTTCCGCGGGCGACGAGATCTTTCTGCAACGAATCGAACTGGAGGTGTCGTGATGTGTCAGGACTGTGGCTGTGGTGATGTGAATCTCGTTCCGCTCGACGTGCAGCAGCGGATCCTGGCGCGCAACGAAGACGTGGCCGCGCATAACCGGCAACACTTTCTCGATCGCGGCATCTTCGCCATCAACCTGATGGGCTCCCCCGGCTCCGGCAAGACCGCGGTGCTCGAAGCGACGGCCGCCGCGTTCGAAGGCGGCAGCAAACTGGCCGCGCTGGCTGGCGATCTGGCCACCGAGAACGATTCCAATCGCCTCGTACGCGCCGGCATTCGCTCCCGCGCCATCACCACCGGCCAGGCCTGCCATCTCGATGCGGAGCTGGTCCACCACGAGCTGCATCATCTCGACCTGGCCGGCGTCGAGTATCTCTTCATCGAGAACGTCGGCAACCTTGTCTGCCCCGCCGTCTACGACCTCGGCCAGGCGAAGAACGTCGTGGCCCTGTCGGTCACCGAGGGCGAAGACAAGCCGCTGAAGTACCCGACCATGTTTGCCAAGGCCGACCTCGTGCTGCTGACGAAAGTCGATCTTCTGCCGCATCTCGACGTCTCACTCGATGCCATCATCGACTCGCTCTCCCGCGCCATGCCCTCTCCCAACGTGATCGCACTCTCCTCGCGCGGCGGTCTCGGCGTGGACGATTGGCTCGGCTGGCTCCAGCGCAACCGGGCCATGGCATTCGATGAGGTCATGGCGTGACTGGCGCGACGTGGACCCTCGGCGCTACCGCGGCCGCCATCGGCGCGCTGCACACGATGGCGCCCGATCACTGGATGCCGTTCGCCGCGCTGGCCCGCGCCCGCGGCTGGAGCGCGCGCCGCGCCGCACGGACGACCATCCTCTGCGGCTTCGGTCACGTCACCACGTCCGCCCTCCTCGGCATCGCCGCGCTCTTCGCCGGCCTGGCGGCCATCCACATGATCGGTGGCAAACTCGAGAGTTTCGCAAACGTCCTGCTGATGGCGTTCGGAGCGATCTATTTGATCTGGGGCCTGCGCCGCAGTTTCCGCCGCGATCCGCTGGCGGTGATTCACCCGCATCAGCATTCGCACGGCCATCACGATCACGACCACGGCCTCACCGAGTGGTCGCTCTTCGTCCTCTTCTCCGCCGATCCCTGCGTGGCCGTAATCCCGATGATCCTGGCCGCCGCCGGAGCCGGCTGGCTCGCCGTCGGCGCCGTAATCGTGGCCTACGAGCTGGCCACCATCGCCACGATGGTCGTCCTGGTCACCGCCGCCCACTCCGGCATCCGCGCCATCCGCGCCCCCTGGCTGGACCGCTACGGCGACGCCGCCGCGGGCGCGATCATCGTCTGCGTCGGCGCGGCGATGGCGGTGCTGGGGACTTAGCGTCGTTTCATACGCGCGCGTCGCCCTCCACCCGCTCGCCGGATGGAGTGCGTCAGTGGTTACGACTGCATGGTGGATCGGCCGGAACGCCGTGTAGATCAGGCTTCGGGGGCCCTGGCGGCAGGTAGAACGTCGTCGGGCCGCTTCCCGACATGTGACAGACCAGGCAGTTTTCCTTCGCCATGATCTCGCCTCCGGCCATCTTCTTCGTCGCGACCGGTGCGTAGCCGGTTGGCGGCGTGAACATCGCCGGCGTCACGTTCTGCGGGATCTGATACGAGTCATACACGATCTCCCCATACGCCTGATGAAAGGCACCGGCGCCGCCGCCGGTCATACCGTAGGGCTGTTTGTAGAAGACACCGTTGATGGTCGGGCCCCCATTCGCATACATCGCGAAGTAACCCTGGTCCTTGGCCGGCGACCGCTTCGCGGGCGATCCCGAGGTCAGGAACCATTCGACCGGCGGCAGTGTCGGAGGGGTCACCGGCACGCAGCTTCCCGCGTACGGGACCGGCAGCGGCGGAACAGGCAGTTTGGCGTTGTACCGGGCCACGAGATCCGGACGCGGCGGCCCGAGGTTCACGGCCACGAGCACCCACTTCTTCGGATTGCAGGTGATGCAGTAGACGCGCGCCGTGTACTGATTCGAATAATTCGGATCGGGCACCAGGAGCCACTGCACCTCCTGATTCTTGAACGAAACCGGCTCGCCGGGGAGGAGCGGCGACTGCTTGAAGAGTGAGCGGAAGTACGTCGTGCTCCCGTCGGTGAAGTAGAGAACCTCGTTCTTGTTCGCCGGATTGGGCGGATGAATCTCCTTCAGCTCATGAACGAAGAAGGTCATCCGAAACGTCGGGAGCAGTTGCGTTCCCTGAAGGTATTTCGGCTGCGACGTTGCGCCGCAGAGCAGGATCACGATGAGGGCAAGAAACAGAACCAGTGAGCGGAATGACAAACGGGTCACACGGCACCTCCGGCTGAATTGTGGTTGGGGAATTCAGGAGAGATGGTACATCGACTCGCCTTCGGCGTGATCGACTTACCGCTTCTCTTTCAGCTGTCTGGCCGCCTACGAACCAAGGAACCGCGTCACACCACCTGTGTGACTGACGTCAACTCGCCACCATGAGAGCGTCGCGCGAAGACGTAGTACAGGACCGGCACCGTCAGCCGCGACAGGAGCAATGACGCCACTTCCCCCGCCATGAGCGAAATCGCCAGACCCTGAAAGATCGGATCGAAAAGAATCACGCTGGCGCCGACGATGACCGCGGCCGCGGTCAGCATCATCGGCCGGAAACGGACGGCCCCCGCGTCGACGACGGCTTGATCGAGCGGCATTCCCTGCTTCAGGCGCAGCTCGATGAAGTCGACCAGGATGATGGAGTTGCGCACCACGATGCCGGCGCCGGCGATGAAGCCGATCATCGACGTGGCCGTGAAGAACGCTCCCATCATCGCGTGCGCCGGAATGATGCCGACCAGCGAGAACGGGATCGCGGCCATGATCGTGAGCGGCGTGCGGAACGACTGGAACCAGCCGACCACCAGGATGTAGATCAACACCAGCACCACGGCAAAGGCGATGCCGAGGTCGCGGAACACTTCGTAGGTAATATGCCACTCGCCATCCCACTTCATGGCGAAGCGCTCCGTCGAGAACGGCAACCGCGAGACCAGCCGCTCCATCGAATACCCCTCCGGCAGCCGAAGAGTTTCCAGCGCGCGATTGAGCTTCATGATGGCGTAGACGGGACTCTCCTCGCTTCCGGCGATGTCGGCGGTCACGTAGACCACCGGCATCAGATTCTTGTGGTAGATGCTCTTCGGCGCGGTCACCGCTTCGATCGTCACCAGCGTCCCGAGCGGCACCAGCGCTTCGCTGCTTCCTGTCACCTGCAACGCGCGCAGCGCTTCGACCGATGACCGGAGCGCGCGCGGCACTTCGATGCGGATGGCCACGTCCTCCGCCTCGCGCTCGTCGTGCAAAAGCCCGGCGTTCATGCCGGAGAGCGCCAGCCGCAACGTGGCATCGATCTCCGCCTGCGATACGCCGCTGAGCGCCGCTTTCTGTCGATCGATGACGAACCGGTATTGCAGTTGATCGTCTTCGACATACGAATCGACGTCGACCACGCCGGCGGTGCGGTCGAAGATGGCCTGCACCTGTTTCGCGATCGCCATCTGACGCGCGTAGTTGGGGCCGTAGATTTCGGCGACCAGCGTCTGAAGCACCGGCGGTCCCGGCGGCACTTCGGCGATCTTCACCCGCGCGCCGGCCCGCCGCGCCACGGCGCTGATTTTCGTCCGAATGCGTTTGGCGATGTCGTGACTCTGCGCGCTGCGCTCGCCCTTCGGCAGGAGATTGACCTGCAGATCGGCCACGTTGGCGCCGCGGCGCAAAAAGTAGTGCCGCACCAGGCCGTTGAAGTTGTACGGCGACGCGGTGCCGGCGTACATCTGCCAGTTCGCGACCTCGGGAACATCGCCGAGGGCAGCGCCGATGTCGCGCGCGACCGCGGTCGTCCGCTCGAGCGTCGTCCCCTCGGGCATGTCGACGATGATCTGCAGCTCGCTCTTGTTGTCGAACGGCAGCATCTTCACGCGAACCACTTTGAAGGCGAAGAGTGAAACGGCCGCAAGGAGCAGCAGCGCCACCATCGCCAGAAACGACCGCCGCCACTTCGTGTCGTGGATGATGCGGCCCATCAGACTCCGATACATCCTCGTCGACCATCCCTCGGCGACGGCGTGTCCATTCCCTTTTCGCGATAACAGCCGCCGCGCGGCCCACGGCGTGACGATGAAGGCGATGGCCAGCGAGAAGAGCATCGCCGCCGTCGCTCCGACCGGAATCGGCCGCATGTACGGTCCCATCAGTCCGCGGACGAATCCCATCGGCAGGATGGCCGCGATGACGGCGAACGTTGCCAGGATCGTCGGATTGCCGACCTCCGCGACGGCATCGATGGCAACCTCCCGCATCGATCGATCGCGATTCTCAGGCAAGCGGTAATGACGAACGATGTTCTCGACGACGACGATGGCATCGTCGACCAGGATGCCGATCGAGAAGATCAGCGCGAAGAGCGTCACCCGGTTGAGCGTGTAGCCGAACAGCTGGAACACCGCCAGCGTCAACGCCAGCGTCACCGGAATGGCGATGGCCACGATGCCCGACTCGCGCCAGCCGAGCACGAACCCGATCAGGAGGACCACGGAGATCACGGCAAGCAGCATGTGGAAGAGAAGCTCGTTCGATTTCTCCGCCGCCGTCTCGCCGTAATTGCGCGTCACCACGACTTCGACATCCGCCGGAATGGCCACACCGCGGAGCGTGGCGATCTTCCGCTCGACGAGCCGCGTCAGCTCCGTGGCGTTCGCTCCTTTGCGCTTGGCCACGGAGATCGTCACCGCCGGACGCACGACGTCGCGGCTGCCGTAGTAAACGTAGTCGGCCGGCTCCTCGGGACCGTCGGCAATCGTAGCGACGTCGCCGAGGTAGACCGGATGCGCGTTCACGACGCCGGCGACGATTCTTCGAGCGTCATCGGCATCGCGGAGAAACCCGCTCGTCCTTACCAGCACTTCGCGATCGCCGGAGGCGAAGGTACCGCTATCGCTCGCGCTGTTCGCCTGCTGCAGCATTGCCGCAACGTGCGCCAGTGTGATGCCGCGCGCGGCGAGTTTCGACGGATCGATCTGCACCCGCAGTTGCCGGCGTGTGCCGCCGATGATCGTCACCGCGGAGACGTTCTCCACCTGCTTGATCGCGGTCTGCAATTCCGCCGCGACGCGCCGCAGCGCGAAGTGATCGTAGCGGTCGCTCGACAGCGTGAAGGCCAGCACCGGCACGTCGTCGATCGATCGCGGCTTGACCAGCGGCCCGATGGCGCCAGGCGGAATCCGATCGGCGTTCGCGTGCACCTTTTCGTTGAGCCGCACCAGCGCCGCTTCCTCATTCTCGCCGACTTTGAAACGCACGACCGCCATCGACGAGCCGGCCGATGAAGTCGAGTAGATGTACTCGACACCGGGGATTTCCCACAGCAGCTTCTCCATCGGTGAGGTGACACGCTGTTCGACTTCCTTCGGCGACGCGCCCGGCATCTCCACAAAGACGTCGATCATCGGCACGACGATCTGCGGCTCTTCCTCGCGCGGCAGCAGCATCACCGCGCCGATCCCGATGAGGATCGAGGCAGCGATGATCAGCGGCGTCAGCTTCGACTCGATGAATGCCGCCGCCAGTCCGCCGGCGATTCCGCGCTGGTCGCCACTCACGCGCCGCTCCTGACGATCACGCCCTCGCGCACGCGGGCAGGATCCGCGACGATCGATTCGCCCGCGTCCAGCCCCGAAAGCACCTCGACCCGCGCTCCGTCGATTGCGCCGAGGGTGATGAGCCGCATCCGCGCGACGCGATCCGCACCGACGACAAACACGCTCGTGAGTTGCCCGCGGTGAACGATCGCCGATAAGGGCACGGTGACCGCGGAGCGCTCGCCGATCGCGAACGAAACATTGACGTATGTTCCGGAGCGAAGCGGCTTCTCGATCTCGAGCTTCACTAGTGCCGACCGCGCACCGGCATCGACAGACGGCTGGATGCGTGTCACCCGCGCGTTGAGGCGCTCGCTGCCTGCGTCGACGAATGCGTGGTCGCCGGCACGAACGGCCACGTTCTCCGGCACGTTCGCGTCGACGCGCGTGGCCCGTTCGTCCTCGATCGCGATCAGAGGTATGCCCGGCGCCGCCTGCGCTCCGGGATCTGCAAAACGCCGCGTGACGACGCCGTCCATCGGCGCGCGCACGCTGCTGTAGCCGAGAACCGCCGCCGCCTGCGCCGATTCGGCGCGCGCTTCGCCGCGACGGGCCACGAGCCGCGCCAGCTCGGCCTGAGCCGCCGCATTCCGCGCGCGCACTTCGTCGAGCTCCTGCGGGCTGGCCGATCCCCGCTCGCGCAGCGCCGCATATCGTTGATAGGTCGACTCGGCCAGCTTTGCGTTCGCCGCGGCCGCATCAATGGCGCGCTCCACCTCTTCGCCGCCGGCACGAGCCCGATCTGCCTGCGCCCGCGGCCCACGCGCATCGATCTCCACCAGCACCTCACCCACACGCACGCGATCGCCCTCGGCGACGAGAACTCGGACAACAGTCCCGACGACGTTCGCCGACAACGTGCTCGCGGTCTGCGAGCGAACCGTGCCGGCGACGTTGTGGAACGCCGTCAGCGACGCGCGCTGCACCACAACGACCGGCGCGTCGACGGTTGCGCGTGGCGGCGCCTGCTCGGGATGCGCGCACGCGGCCAGCAGAAACGCGAAAAAAAGAACGACTTCAGATGAACGGCTGGACATCATTGAGATCTCCGGTGGCGCGCAGCAGTTCGGCGTGCGCGACGACACTCTCGTAGCGGGCGGCAAGGAGCTCGAATCGGGCAGAGACCAGCGCGGTCTGGGCGCGGAGCTGCTCGGTGATCGTGGTCAGGCCATGTTCATAACGGTCGCGAACGATGCGCGCGGCGGCCTGGGCCTGTTCGACCGCGGCGGCGGCGACCAATGCACTCTCCCGCGCGGTGCGCAGCCGCTGCCACGCCGCGATCACCTCCATCGTCACCGCGTCGCGCGCCATGGAGTCGCCCGCACGGGCGACGTCGATCTCTGCTCGCGCCGCGGCAACGCGCGCGGGGCGGGCGCGGTCGAAGAGATCGATCGTGACCACCACTGCTCCGGTGTAATCACTGTTGCGACGTCCGAATGTCGACGACCCGCTCGCGCCGGCCGTAGCAAAGGCGTCGACGCGCGGGAGAGCCGCTCCCCGTTCCGCGGCAAGGCGTAATTGCGCGTCCGACGTCACCAGCGCCGCGGTCCGCACAGGTGCACGGCTGGACACGGCGTGGGCGATGGCGGCATCAAGATCGGGTTCGTCGGACGGCACCGAGGGAATCGCTCCACCGATCGGAATGTCGTCCCGCCGCGGGCGCTGGAGCAAGGTCGCCAGCGCCGCGCGGGCGATGGCCTGCTCGCCCTCCCCCGCGATCAGCCGCTGGCGGAGCGTGGCCACCTGAACATCCGCGGAAAGCGCATCGGACTCGACGAGCAGTCCCTGCTCGAACCGGTCCCGCGCCGCTTTCGCATCCGCCTCGGCAGCGCGAACCGCGTCCTTCGCCACGACAACCTTCTCGCCGGCGACGATGACGCCGTAATAGCGCGCGATCACATCCGCCCGCATTCGTTGTCGCGCCTCTTCGAGCTCGAGCGAGGCCCGGCCGGCGGCATTGCCGCTCTGGCGAACGGCAGTGGTGGTTCGGAAGCGGTCGAAGATCGCGAAGCGCGCTGTGACCGATGCTCGATCGTTGGTCAGTGCCGGCGGCGCGTTCAGGAACGCTGGATCGAAGTGGCGCGGTGCGAACCTTCCCTGCTCGAGCAACGAGCCGAACACGAACACCGGATTGTTGCCGCGCGTCACGCTTTCGCTGGCCTCGATGCGTGGAAACCGTGCCGCGCGCGCTTCCGCCTGGCGAGCCACAGCGGCCCGCTGCTGCGCATCCGAGCCGGCGATGGCCGGGTTCTTCGAAAGCGCCTCCTCGACGGCCTCGCGCAGCGTCAGCCCCTGAGCCGCGGCGCTTCCCGCCAGGGCGAAGACGACGGCGAATCCGGCCAGGATGGTCTTCATGCCGCCACGCCTGCCTTGCGAAGGATGGTCATCATCGGACACCAGTTCGTGAACGCCGACTGCAGCAGGTTCAGCCCCACGAAGGCGTTCAGCAGATAGAACCACGGGCTGACCCAGTAGCCGAGGGCCAGAGAAGCGAGGACGAAGAGACCGGCGATGAGGCGGAGATAACGTTCGATGGTCATGGGAATCCCTTTCACGATCGGCATGATATAACTGTATAGTCATATGCCGATGTGACGAAGCGCACACATTCCCGTGCGCCAGGCGGTTTACGATGCCCCCGATGCCTCCAAAGAAGAAAACGCATGACCCGCTGTCGATCGAAGTGATCGATCTCGTGGCCACCCGCTTCCGCACGCTCGGCGAGCCGATCCGCATCCGCATCCTGCAGTCGCTTCAGAACGGCGAGCAGAACGTCACCGCGCTGGTCGCCGCGATCGGCTCGACGCAGCCGAACATCTCCAAGCATCTGCGGATCCTTCAGGAAGCCGGTCTGGTCGGCCGAAGGCAGGACGGCAACAACGTCTACTACGCGATCGCCGATCCGACCGTCTTCGATCTCTGTGACGCCGTCTGCAACAGCATCGGCACACGGCTGACGAAACACGCCTCGATCGCTATGGAGTTGCAGCGGCGCGCCCGGCGCCGGTAACCGATGTCACTCCGGCCGGCGGCGGCGCGGCCACACGCCTCGCGAAAATCTGCCGCGCCAGCAACTTCAAAATCCCGCTGACCCGGAAGTTGCGCAGAAACGCTCCCGGCGCAAAGAGCTCGCTCTTGTCATTGATGGTCCCCTCGGAGAACGCACGGACCTCGGCGGAATCGAGCTCGCCGTTCGCCAGGAGCTTGCGCCGGATCGCGCGCGCCGTGCCCATGCGCTTGCTGACGGCGGCGGCACAATCATCGCTGATCCGTCCATAACGCCGCTTCAGCTCGTTGAGTCGTTCCGCGGCATCGTAGGTCGCATCGACGATCTCGGCGCGCGTCATCCAACGCGTTTCGTAGTTGAGGATCGACTCCCAGTCGCGCTGCTCCAGAAGCGCGCGATGCTCGGCCAGCGTGTGCGCGCGCATGATGTAGCCGTGCCGCTCGGCGTTCTCGAAGCCGCTGCTGCCGGGATCGATGAACGGTCCCATCGGCGTGATGAATGCGGAGAGCCTG
>Ga0207689_10005209_pt1 | contig 11669 bp, 8 predicted proteins | sample KBSMisM52_FD_184312 | JGI IMG/M metagenome (GOLD analysis project Ga0207689, IMG submission 184312) | Miscanthus rhizosphere microbial communities from Kellogg Biological Station, Michigan, USA - KBS Miscanthus M5-2 (SPAdes) (version 2) | ecosystem: Host-associated > Plants > Roots > Rhizosphere... | reverse complement strand
CGCCTCCACTCGCTCCAGCGGCACCCGGTGCGGCTCAGCAGGCGACGCGGCCACATCCGATGGCGGCGAGACATCAGCGAAGACAGAGCCTGGTCTATCAATATCGAACATGAATTTGACCCTAGCATCAGGGTGTGACAAAACGGGGCGAGCCGGGTTTCATCGTGAGCAGGACACGAACAGCCGATCCTGATTCGTGTGTCCGGGACGATGCCCGGCCGGCCGTCCGCTGAGACAGTAGGGCATGGCCGAGAAAACCACTGTCCGAAGCGTGACCTACGATCTGCTGCGATCCCTCGGGCTGACCACCGTCTTCGGCAATCCCGGTTCGACCGAACAGACGTTCCTGCAGGAATTCCCCGATGATTTCAGCTACATACTGGCCCTGCAGGAAGCCTCCGCGATCGCCATGGCCGACGCCTTCGCCCAGGTCACCGGGCGCCCGGCCCTAGTCAACCTGCATTCCTCGGCGGGCGTGGGCAACGCACTGGGGAACCTGGTCGCGGCCTACCACGGGAACACCCCGCTGATCGTCACCTCGGGACAGCAGCACCGCGAACTGGTGATCGGGGAGCCGTACCTGGGCAACCGGGAGGCGACCACGTTCCCCAAGCCGTGGGTGAAGTGGTCCTATGAGCCGGCCAGGGCGCAGGACGTGCCCGAGGCGTTCATGCGGGCCTACGCGCTGGCCGTGCAGCCGCCGGCCGGGCCCGTCTACCTGTCGGTTCACATGGACGACTGGAACCAGCCGATGACCGGCCCGGCCCGCGTCCGGATGGTGAGCAACCGGTTCGCCCCCGACCCGGAGCGGCTGCGGCTGTTCGCCGGCCGCATCTCCGCCAGCCGCCGTCCCGCGCTGGTATTCGGCCCGGAGGTCGACCGCGCCGGCGGGTGGGACGCGGCCGTCGCCCTAGCGGAGAAGCTGCGGGCCGCCGTCTACGGGTCACCGCTGCTGGACCGGGCCTCCTTCCCTGAGGACCACCCGCTGTTCCGCGGGCCGCTCGGCATGTCGGTGAAAACCATTAGCGACCGACTGGCCGGGCACGACCTGGTCGTGGTGATCGGCGCGGAGGTGTTCCGCTACTACCCCTACGTTCCCGGCGCCTACCTCCCGGCCGGCGCGGAGCTGGTGCAGATCACCGCCAACTCGGAGGTCGCCGCGGCCGCGCGGGTGGGCGACAGCCTGCTGGGCGACCCTAAATTGGCCATCGACCAGCTCCTGGACCTGGTCGCGGAGGGCTCGGCGCGTACCGCCCCGGAGCCGATGGCACGGCCGCGCCTGCTTCCGCAGGTGCCGAACAACCCGCTCACCCCGCCGGAGGTCTACGCCGTGCTGAGCCGGGTCAGGCCGCCGGATTCGGTCATCGTCAACGAATCGACCTCCACCATGGCTCAGCAGATCGAGTGGCTCCCGACGGTCCGGACCGGATCGTTCTTCGCCACGGCGAGCGGGGGCATCGGCTGGGGCGTGCCGGCCGCGGTCGGGGTAGCGCTGGCTGACCGGGACCGGGGCGTCAGCCGGGCCGTCATCGGCTTGATCGGCGACGGCTCGTCCCAGTACTCCGTGCAGGCTCTCTGGACCGCCGCTCAGCACAAGCTGCCGATCGTGTACGTGGTGATGCGCAACAACGAGTACTCCATCCTCAAATCGTTCGCGGTGCTGGAGGAGACACCGGGCGTTCCCGGGCTGGACCTGCCCGGGCTCGGCATCGCCGACCTGGCTCGCGGCTGGGGATGCCGCGCCGTCGACGTCGAGACCACCGGGGAACTGGAGCAGGAGTTCAAGACGGCCCTGGACGCCGACACCACGACGGTCATCGTGGTACGCACCCAACCCCAGCAAGCGATGCTGTAAAGGCCTCAGGCGTGGTCGACGAACAGGTCGGCCTCCGGCTCGGTGCCGGGCTGGTAGGCGTACCGGCCGAAGTCGGTGACGCCCTCGGCGGCCAGCACGTCCTCGCACAGGAACGCGTTCCCGGTACAGTCCCGGCTGGGCCTGGTGATCACCGCGTAGGCCGCGTCGGAGTACAGCTCGGGCTTGCGGGCCCGGGCCATCGCCGCCTCGCCGCCGAGCAGGTTCTGCACCGCGGCGGTGGCGATCAGCGTCCGCGGCCACAGCGCGTTGGAGGCGATGCCGTCATCGGCGAACTCGGCGGCGAACCCCAGGGCGCACAGGGTCATCCCGTACTTGGCGATCGTGTAGCCGACGTGCGGGCCGAGCCAGCGCGGCTCCAGGCTGACCGGCGGGGACAGGGTCAGGATGTGCGGGTTCGCCGATCGCTTCAGGTGCGGGATGCAGGCCCGGCTGACCACGAACGTGCCGCGGGTGTTGATCGACTGCATCAGGTCGTAGCGCTTGATCTCCAGCGCCTCGGTGCCGGACAGGTTGATCGCCGAGGCGTTGTTGACGCACACGTCGATCCCGCCGAACCGCTCGACGGCCTGCGCGACGGCCCGCTCGACCTGGGCCTCGTCGCGGATGTCGCCGACTACGGGCAGCGCGCGGCCGCCCGCCGCCTCGATCTGCGCCGCCGCGGTGTACACCGTCCCCTCCAGCTTGGGGTGCGGCTCGGCCGTCTTGGCGATCAGCGCGACGTTGGCGCCGTCCCGCGCCGCCCGCATCGCGATGGCCAGGCCGATGCCACGGCTCCCGCCGGAGATGAACAAGGTCTTGCCCGCCAGCGTCATCGGGGTCTTCCCTACGGAGAGCGGGAACACTGCCCGTTCGGGATCAATGCCCATCATTTTCCTGCAGGCGGCGGCGGGACGCCTCCACCTCGGCCTCGGCGGCGGCGCGGTCGGCCCAGGCCGTGTCCCGGACGCCCTTGCCCGGCTCCAGCGCCTTGTACACGGTGAAGAAGTGGTGGATCTCCAGACGGTAGAACTCGGGTACGTCCTCGAGCTCGCGCAGGTTCTCCTGCCGGGGGTCGCCGGCGGGCACGCAGATGATCTTGTCGTCTCCGCCCTTCTCGTCGGTCATGCGGAACATTCCGACCGGGCGGCTGCGGATCAGGCAGCCGGGGAACGTGGGCTCCTGGACCAGCACCATCGCGTCGAGCGGGTCGCCGTCCTCGCCCAGGGTGTCCGGCACGAAGCCATAGTCGGCCGGGTACTGGGTCGCGGTGAACAGCGTCCGGTCCAGGCGGATCAGGCCGCTGTGGTGGTCGACCTCGTACTTGTTCCGGCTGCCGCGCGGGATCTCGATCAGGACGTCGAATTCCATGGCTCAGGCCGGGGGAGTGCCGAGTAGCAGCGCGTAGGCCCGGCGGTCGAGCCGGCCGGACAGGTCCAGGTGGACGAACTTCTCCTCGGTGTACTCGTCTAGGGCGTGCGGCCCGAGCTCGCGGCCAAGACCGCTCTGCTTGTACCCGCCGAACGGGTAGGCGGCGTTGACCATGTGCCAGTCGTTGACCCAGACCGTGCCGGCCTCGATCTGGCCGGCTACGTCGAGGGCCCGCTGGTTGTCGGTGCTCCAGACCCCGGCGGAGAGCCCGTACTCGGTGTCGTTGGCGATCTGGACGGCCGCCTCGGTGCTCTCCGCGCGGATCACCGAGAGCACCGGGCCGAAGATCTCCTCGCGCGCGATCGTCATGTCGTTGCGGACGTCGCTGAAGATCGTCGGCTCGATCCAGAAACCGCGCTCGAACCCCGGGCCGGCGGGCTGGCCCCCGCCGTAGGCCAGGGTGGCGCCTTCCTTCACGCCGGCGTCGATGTAGCGCAGGATCCGGTCACGGGCCTCGGCGGAGATGACCGGACCGAGGTCGGTGGCCGGGTCGAGCGGGTCCCCGACCGAGATCGTCCTGGCCCGCTCGACCAGCCGCTCGACGAACTTGTCGTGGATGGCGTCGGCCACGATGATCCGGGTGCCGGACTCACACGCCTGTCCCTGGTTCAGCAGGCAGCCGAACAGCGTGCCGTCCGTGGCGAGGTCCAGGTCGGCGTCGTCCAGGACGATGTTCGGCCCCTTGCCGCCCAGCTCCAGCGTCAGCCGTTTGACGTTGCCCGCGGCCATCCGCATGATCTCCCGGCCGACGGCCGTCGAACCGGTGAAGGCGATCTTCCGCACGTCGGGGTGGCTGGCCAGCCGGGCCCCGACGACGTGGCCCTCGCCGGGCACGACGTTCAGGACGCCGGGCGGCAGCCCGCACTCCTGCGCGATCCTGGCGAACTCGAGCAGCGTCAGCGGGGTGTGCTCGTCGGGCTTGATGACCAGGGTGTTGCCCGCGGCCAGTGCGGGGCCGATCTTCCACATGGCCAGCAGCAGCGGGAAGTTCCACGGCACGATGGCCGCGCATACGCCGATCGGCTCACGGCGGACGATTCCGCTGGCCAGCGTGGGCACATGCAGCAGCGGCCCGGTCCGCTCGAAGGCGTAGCTGCGGGCCAGGCCGGCGAAGTAGCGCAGGTGGGCGACTGAGAAGCCGATCTGGAAGGCAGCGGCCTGGCGGACCGGCGACCCGTTTTCCAGCGCCTCCAGGACGGCCAGGTCGTTGATCTGCTCGGTGAGCTTGTCCGCTATCGCGTCGAGCACGGCCGCCCGCTCGGCCGGCGGCGTCCGGCGCCACCGGCCGTCGGCGTGTGCGGCCTTGGCCGCACCGATGGCCCGGTCGGCGTGCTCGATGCCGCCCTTGGCCACGCTGGCTACCAGCTCCTCGGTGGCCGGGCTGCGGATCTCGAACCGGTCTTCGGTGTCGACCCAGGCCCCGTCGATGAGCATGGAGTAGCGCCGGACGGTGTCCATCCCGACCCCTTTCGCCGTCTGATCCACGACGCTAGGCCGCGGCGGACCCGGCGATAACGTGCCGGCGATACGAGGATGAGCCGTTCCCTCGGGCCAGCGGCACAACGGTTGTGCCGGCGTACCAACGTCAGAGGACAGGCTTGATACCGGGGGCCGACGACCGCCCGGGCGCCCCTGCTGGACAATGGGCATGTGACGAACCTGGCCAGGAACCTGACAGACACCACCCGGGTCCACGCCGGCCGGGTGGCCGTGCGAGTGGACAACGCGGCGATGACCTACCGGGCCCTGGACGAGGCGAGCGCCCGGGTGGCCGGGCTGCTGCACGAGCGCGGCCTCAAGCAAGGCGACCGGGTCGGCATCATGATGCCGAACGTGGCCGAGGTCCCCGTGGTGTATTACGGCGTACTGCGCGCCGGTGGCGTCGTCGTCCCGATGAACCCGCTGCTCAAGGCGCGGGAGGTCGCCTACTACCTGGGCGACTCCGGGGCCGGGCTGATCTTCGCCTGGCACGCGTTCGCGGACCAGGCGCGCGGCGGCGCCGAGCAGGCCGAGGCGGAATCCATCGTGGTGGACGGGGACAGCTTCCCCGACCTGCTCGCTTCCGTCGAGCCGGATTTTGAGGTCGCGGACGCCGGGGACGAGGAGACCGCGGTGATCCTTTATACGTCCGGCACCACGGGCCACCCGAAGGGCGCCGAGCTCACCCACGGCAACCTCCGCAGCAACACCGAGGTGTCGTGCACCGACATCGTCCAAGCCGGCCCGGATGACGTCATATTCGGCGGGCTTCCGCTGTTCCACGTGTTCGGGCAGACGGTCGCGCTCAACGTCGCGGTGGCCTCGGGGGCGTGCCTGACCCTGCTGCCGCGGTTCGACGCCGGGCATGCCCTGCGGATCATCGCCGACCACCGGGTCACCGTCTTCGAGGCCGTGCCGACCATGTACGTGGCGCTGCTGCACGCCCCCGACCGCACGGACTACGACACCTCCGCGCTGCGGATGTGCATCTCGGGCGGCGCGGCCCTGCCGGTCGAGGTGCTGCGCGGGTTCGAGGAGGCGTTCGGCGTACCGGTACTCGAGGGATACGGCCTGTCGGAAACCTCGCCGGTCGCCTCGTTTAACCACCCCGGCCGCGAGCAAAAGCCCGGCTCGATCGGCACGCCCATCAGGGACGTGCGGATGCGCGCCGTGGACAACGACGGCCACGAGGTCCCGCAGGGTGAGGTGGGCGAGATCGTCATCAGCGGGCCGAACGTGATGAAGGGTTACTGGCATCGGCCGGAAGCCACCGCCGAGGCGGTCCGCGACGGCTGGTTCCACACCGGTGACCTGGCCCGGGTGGACGAGGACGGCTACTTCTACATCGTGGACCGGAAGAAGGACCTGATCATCCGCGGCGGCTACAACGTCTACCCGCGGGAGATCGAGGAGGTGCTCTACGAGCACCCCGCGGTCGCCGAGGCCGCCGTGATCGGCCTGCCGCATTCGTCCCTCGGCGAGGAGGTCGGGGCGGCGGTGGCCCTCAAGCCGGGGGCCGTCATCACCGCCGAGGAGCTGCGCGACTACGTCAAGGGCCAGGTCGCGGCCTACAAGTACCCGCGCCACGTGTGGATCATGGACGCGCTGCCCAAGGGCCCGACCGGCAAGATCCAGAAGCGGGACATCGTCATCCCGGACGGCCTGACGGCGTAAGGCTGCTGTCAGGTTCGGGTGCCGAGGAGGTCATAGGCGGCGACCCACAGCGTGTAGGGGTTGGCCAGGTCCGGGTAGGCCGCCGTCATCCGGTCGATGAGCCCGGCCGGGGCGGAGCTGCGTTCCAGCGCTGCCTCGAAATCGGCGATGTAGCGGCGGCATTCGGCGATCTGGCGGCGGGCGTCGTCGTCGGCGGCCTGCGGGTTGCGGTGACCGGCGATGACAGTGTCGGCCTCCAGTGCTGCCACGGCATCCAGCGCCCGCACCCAGCTGGCGCGGGAATCCGGTGTCGACCCCATCAGCCACATGTGCGTCTGGTTGTACACGACGTCGCCGGAGACGACCAGGCTCAGGCCCGGGACGTGAACGAGGCTGGAATGCCCCGTGTCGGTGGTCCCGACCGGGATCATTGTGGCCGTCGAGCCTCCGACGGGGATAGTGGTGGCCGCCAGCGGGGCCGGCGGGACCGGCTTGCCGGTTAGCTGGCCGGGAAAGAAACCGCCCCAGACCTGCATGTACCCCGGCGAGATCTGTTCTTCCATCGCGGGGATGGACTCGGCCAGGGCCACCGGGCTGGCCTCCGGGAACTCCGCCAGGATCTCCGGCAGCCCGAGGAAGTGGTCGGCGTGGGGATGGGTGATGTATACGTACCTCAGCTCGCGGTCGTGAGACTTCACCCACGCCGCCAGTTCCCGCCCCTCCTGTTCAGTGATGAGGCAGTCGACCAGCAAGGCGCCGTCATCGTCGCTGATCAGGGTCGAGGTGGACGGCGGCCAGGTCGCCGGGCCCACCGCCTCCTCGAAACCCGGCACGGCGCTCGGGATCGGCTTGGGCGCCACCGCGAACACGTCGAAACCAAGGCTCATCGCTTCCTCCTCCGGCCGTGCTGTCACGCATCATGCTCGCCGGCGTGACGGCGGCGGGGTATCCGCACGTTGACTGCATCGCTGCCCGCCGCGGGTGCAGTCATGATGCGGATACCGTCACCCCGGTGCGCCGCCAGATGCTGGTGGCCGTGCCGTAACAGGAAGGACTCCGCAATGCCCATGATCGACGTGTACGCCACGGCGGGCACATTCACGGACAAGCACAAGCTCGCCACCGATCTCGCGGCGACCCTGATGGCTATCGAGGGGGTTCCGGATATCCCGATGTTCCGCCAGAACACGGCCGCCTTCGTCCACGAGCTGCCCGCAGGCGACCTGTCGAACGTCGACGGCGCGTCCAGCTACGTTCGCGTGCAGGTGCTCACCAACGCGGGCGCTCTCGACCGCGCCAAGCAGATCGCGGTGGTCAGCCAGTTCACCAGCATGGTCGCGGACGCCGCCCGCGACCCGGCGCTCGCCGACCGCACCTGGGTCCTCCTGACCGAGGCCGTGCCCGGGGGCTGGGGCCTTGGCGGTCACGCGAACACCAATGACGAACTTGTCGCCGCGGCACGCAAGCAGATCGCGGAGCTGCAGGCCATGGGCGGCGGGCCAGCGACCTAGCCGGCCCGGTCGATGAGGTCGCGGAGCTGGTGACGGCCGGCGATGCCGAGCTTGGGGTAGGAGCGGTACAGGTGCGAGGCGACGGTGCGGGGCGACAGGAACAGCCGGTCGGCGATCTCCGCGTTGCTGAGGCCGCGTCCGGCCAGGATGACGATCTCGCGCTGCTGTGCGGTGAGCCCGGCGAGCGCGTCCGGGCGGGCCCGCGCGGCGTGCGCGGTCACGCCGCAGGCGCGCAGTTCGGATTCCGCGCGCCTGGTCCACGGCGCCGCGCCCAGGCGCCGGAAGGTTTCCAGAGCGTCCCGGAGGACGGGCTTGGCGTCGTTGATCCGCCGCTGGCGTCGCAGCCACTCGCCGTAGTCCAGCTGAAGCTGAGCCCGCTCGAACGGCCACGTGTTCCCCGCGGGATCGGCCAGCGGCGCAGCCAGATACCCCTCGGCGTCCGCCGGCTCGGCGAGGATTCCGCGGGCCCGGGCCGCGAGTTGCTCCAGCCGGGGCCCGGGCGCGGGGTTCACGCGGGCCAGCGCCCGTTCCAGGAGCGTCCTGGCTTCCAGGTGCCGTTCGGCGCGCGCCGCGGCGGCGGCGAGGTCGGCGACGGCGAGGTAGGAGAACGGGTGGTGCAGCGGCGTGCCGTCGGTGGCGAAGAGCTGGCTGAGCTGCGCGTAGGCGGTCACGTAGTTGCCCTGGGCGATCGCGGCAAGGCCCGCGGCGTGCCGGGCCCGGGCGGCGAACCCGCGGTATTCGGACGTGTCCACGGTGGCGCGCACCCGGGCCAGCAGCGGTGCTACCCGGTCGGGGTCACCGCGCATGGCGACCACGGTGGCCGTGGTCAGGTCGGCCGAGCAGGCGACGGCTTCCATCTTGTAGGCGGCAGCGATGTCGCTGGCCTCGCGGGCGGCGGCGAGCGCCTCGTCCCAGCGTCCGCTGTCGATGCAGGCCCATTCCAGTGCCCAGAGCACGCCGCCGCTGGCGCCGCGGACGCCGGGGGCGCGCAGCCGGCTGAGGGCTTCGCGTAGCACCCTGACCGCCAGTTCGGTCTCGTCAAGCAGCCAGGCCGCCCCGCCTACTTTGCCCAGGTCACAGAGAGATCCGCTGGCTATGCGGTGCAGGTAGGGGACGGTTTCGGTTCTTCGGCCGAACGGGTCCGTGCATGCCGTGATCCATATCCGGTTCTCGTCTATGCGGCTGGCCGGCCAGTTCTCGGCCGGCACCGGCTCGTCCAGGGCGTCGAGGGCGTCCAGGGCGGCACGCGCCTTGGCGCAGGCTTCGGCGAGCCCGGTTTGGTGGGCGACCGTGGCGGCCATCCCGGTGGCCTCCCACGCGACGGCCGGCCGCCCCGGGGATGCCTCGGCGGCGACGGAGATGAGGGTTTCGAGCGCGTCGACGTTCCGGTTCGACCACAGCAGCGACCAGCCGATATCCAGCCGTGCGGCGATGCGCAGGTCCGGATCGGAGGTCAGCGTGAGCACCTTGCCCGCCAGTTCCCGAACCCAGTCGGCCTGTCCGGCGGGGAGGGCCAGATCGGCGGCGGCCAGTAGTCGCCGGGCCTTGTCCCGCTCGCCGGGGCTGAGCTCGGCGGCACGTTCCAGGGCGCGGGCCGCCGCGGCGGCGCCGCCGCGGCGCTGTGCCCTGGCCGCGCTGCCCTCGAGCAGGGAAGCCACGTGCTCGTCGGGTTCCAGCGCGGCGGCGGCCAGGTGCCAGGCGTAGCGGTCGGGCTGGTCGCGGAGCGCGTCCGCGATCATCAGGTGCGCCGCGGCGCGCTCGGCGAACGGCACGGCATGGTAGACGGCCGCGCGGACCAGCGGATGGGTGAACCGCGGACCCGGCCGGTCCATGCGGATCAGGCCCGCCGCCTCCGCCGGAGCCAGAGCGCCGGGGGAGAGCCCGGGCACGGCCGCGGCCGTCAGGTCCGGGATGTCGGCGACCGCGGCGAGCAGCAAGGCGGTCCGGGTCGGCCCGGGCAGGGCGGCGAACCGGGCGGCCATGATGGCGGTCAGCTGGCCGGTCAGCGGAAGCGGCTCATCAGCCCACAGACGCCCCGCGGCCGGGTCGGCCGCGATGACCTTCGACAGCTCGATCAGGGCCAGCGGGTTCCCGGATGCCTGGGCGAGCACCTGCTCACGGGCCCGGCCGCGTGGCGGTCGCGGCTGGGCGTCGAGGAGCCGCCCGGCTTCCGGCGTGCTCAGCGGCGCCAGCCGCAGCGGCCCGGGAAAGTCCCGGTCCAGATCCGCGGGCGGCTCGTTCCCGCGGGCGGCCAGGAGCAGCACGAGCCGTTCCGATTCCAGCCGCCGGGCGGCGAAGGCGAGCGCGTCGAGAGAGGCGGGATCCAGCCATTGCGCGTCGTCGGTGACGACCAGCAGCGGGCTCTGCTCGGATAGACCTGACAGCAGCGTGAGCACGGCGATACCGGTCAGCAGGGCGTCGGGTGGCACGGGGTCTTCGGAGATCGCGAAGGCACCACGCAAGGCCTTGGCCTGCACAGCGGGCAGGCTATCCACGCGGTCCAGCACCGGCCGCAGCAGCTGGTGCAGCCCGGCGAACGCCAGGTTCTGCTCCGACTCCCGGCCCGCCGCCGCCAGGACCCGCATCCCCGCCAACCTGGCCCCCCGCGCCGCCTCGGCCAGCAGGACGGTCTTGCCCATGCCCGGATCGCCCAGGAGCAGCAGCACCCGGCTTTCCGTATACGGCGAGGCCACCAGACCCCTCAGCCGGGACAGTTCCTCCTCCCGGCCGACCAGGCTCGTGTCCTCGTCGGCCATCCCGGGGAACGCCACCGTCACCCGCCCAATATAGGCACGTTGATCCGTGCCGGGAACGCTGTGATCGGTGCCGGGGTGCCCTGTGCCGTGAAGTCGCGGAATTCCAGCGTGGTGCAGTCAACATGCGGATTCCCCCAGGTTCCTCCGGCAGATGATCATGGCTTGCGACGTCGTGCTGCTCATGTCAGAGGAAGGTATTCACATGCCCACCACCACCAGCCAGTACTCCGGCTTGCCGAACAAGCTGGTCAGAGCCGCGAACGGCGTCGACTACGCGTACCGCGACACCGGCCCGGAGGCCAGCGGCGTGCCGCTGGTCCTTTTCCAGCACTTCCGCGGGAACCTGGACAGCTGGGATCCCGCGCTGATCGACGCGCTGGCGCAGAACCGGCGGGTGGTGACGTTCGACAACGCCGGAGTCGGCGGCTCCACCGGGACAACACCGCACAGTGTGGAGCAGATGGCCCGCGACGCCATCGCGTTCATCGCCGCCATGGAACTCGGCCAGGCGGACCTGCTCGGGTTCTCCATCGGCAGCTTCGTCGCGCAGCAGGTCGCCCTGACCCGGCCGGCCATCGTGAGAAGGCTGGTCCTGGCCTCCGCGGCGCCGCAGGGCGCGGCGGGCATGCACGGCTGGGCGCCCGGGGTCATCGGCGCGGTCGGCACACCGCAAACCAGCCCGGAAGCGTACCTCAGCGTGTTCTTCGCCCCGACCGCGTCGAGCCGGCAAGCGGGCAAGGAAGCCCTGGGGCGCATCTACGCCCGGACCGGGGACCGGGACGCGGCGACAACCTGGGCGACGCGTGAAGCGCAGTACGACGCGGTCTGCACGTGGGGGATCCCCGATCACGCGCTGCTCCAGCGGCTCAGCTGCCTGCAGCTGCCGGTGTTCGTGGCCAACGGCGACAGCGACCCGATGATCCTGCCGCACTACTCCTACCTGCTGGCGGGCCTGATCCCGCAGGCCCGGGTGAAGATCTACCCGGA
>Ga0207689_10005206_pt1 | contig 11673 bp, 7 predicted proteins | sample KBSMisM52_FD_184312 | JGI IMG/M metagenome (GOLD analysis project Ga0207689, IMG submission 184312) | Miscanthus rhizosphere microbial communities from Kellogg Biological Station, Michigan, USA - KBS Miscanthus M5-2 (SPAdes) (version 2) | ecosystem: Host-associated > Plants > Roots > Rhizosphere... | reverse complement strand
GGGCGTGAACGGCTCGGTCGCCTTGCGGAAGTACATCGCCGTGACGATCCGCAGGTAGTAGTACATGCTGATCGCCGAGTTGATGACGCCGAGCACGACCAGCCAGAGCAGCTGGCCGTCGCTCGCCTCCATCGCTGCCTTGAAGATGTAGAACTTCGCGAAGAACCCTCCGGTCGGCGGAATGCCGCCGAACGACAGGAGCAGCACGGTCATCGCGAGCGCGACCGCGGGGTGCTGTGCGCCCAGGCCGGCCCAGTCATCGACCAGCAGGCGCTCGCGGTTGCGCGAGCCAACGAACGTGACGATCGCGAACGCGCCCATCGTCGTGAAGCTGTACGCGATCAGGTAGTAGACGAGGCTGGTCTGCGCGCTCCGGGCGCCCAGCCCGAGCGCGCAGATCCCGACGAGCAGGATGCCGCCGTGCGAGATCGACGAGTACGCGAGCATGCGCTTGATGTTGTCCTGGCGCACCGCGGTGATGTTGCCGATCGTGATCGTCAGGCCGGCGACGATCGCGAGCGGGCTGGCCCAGCCGAGCGCGCCGACGGGCACGACGCTGCCGCCGAGCGCGCTGCCGAACACGCGGATCATCGCGGCGATCGCCGCGGCCTTGACCGCCGCGGCCATGAAGCCGGTCACCGGGGTCGGCGCGCCTTCATACGCATCGGGGGCCCACATGTGGAACGGCACCGCGGCGACCTTGAAGCCGAACGCGATGACGAGCATGAGGCCGCCGGCGACCACCAGGCCAGGGTTCTTGGTCGCGGCGAGGCTCGAGGCCAGCTCCGCGATCTTGGTCGTGCCGGCGGCGCCGTAGATCAGCGCGATGCCGTACATGAGGAACCCGGTCGCGAACGCGCCGATCAGGAAGTACTTCATCGCGGCCTCGTTGCCGCGCTTGGACTGCCGCCGCATCGCGCACATCACGTACACGCCGAGCGACATGTTCTCGATGCCGAGGAACACGGTCACCAGGTTTGCCGCGTGCGCGAGGATCACCATGCCCGACGCCGACAGCAGCATGACGCCGTAGTACTCGCCGACCTGCCAGCCGTGCTCGCGCTGATGGGCCGGTGAGATCAGCGCCGCGAGCGCCGTGGTCACCGCGAACAGCGCCGACAGCACGTAGGCAGTTCGGTCAGCGATCGCCATGTCGCCGACCAGCGACACGGCCGGGCCATCGCCGAGGTGGCGGTAGGCGAGGACGGACGCCACGGCCGAGGCCAGGCTGCCGAGCACCGCGAGCGAGGTCAGCGACGAGCGATCCTTGCCGCGATAGAACGCCTCGGCGAGGACCAGCAGCATGCCGGTGATGGTGAGGATGAGGTACGGGGCCAGGTAGCCCAGGTGACTGATCTCGAATCTCATGGCGTGGGCCTCCCCGAGGGCGTGCCGGCCGCGGGTGCGGCGCCGGCGGGTACCGCCGCGGCGGCGTTCGCCGGAGCGCCGGGTGCGGGCTCGCCGGCAGCGGGCGGCGCGGCGTTGCCTGCAGGCGGCGCGACAGGCGCGGGCTCGCCGGCAGCGCCTGCGGCCGGCCGCGGCGCGCCGGCAGTGATCGTCCGCTCGATCGCGTTCGCGCTACGCGCAACCTCACCGGGCGGCTTCTCGGCGTCGGCCTGGCGCTGCTCGCACGGGATCATGCCGAACACGTGAGGCGGGCCATCGCACTCGGCGACGCGCCGGCCGACGTCGGACAGGAACCGGTTCACCGCCGGCTCCATCACCACGAGCAGCGGCCGCGGGTACACGCCCATCACGAAGATGCCGATCACCAGCGGGATGAACGTCGCGAGCTCGCGGCCGTCGAGGTCGGGTAGCCGGCCGTTCTTGGCCTTGTCGAGCTTGCCGAAGAACACCTTCTGGAACATCCAGAGCAAGTACACCGCGCCGAGCACGACGCCGGTCGCGGCGAGCGTGCCGAGCAGGCGCGGCATCGGGAACCCGTAGCCGCGCGGCAGCGTGTCGCCGGCGATGAACGTCCCCAGGATGGTCAGGAACTCGCCGACGAACCCGGACAGCGCCGGCAGCCCGGCCGAGCCCATCACGATGATCAGGTAGAGGCCGGCGAACACCGGCATCTGCTTCCAGATCCCGCCGTACTCGGCGAGCCGCCGGGTGTGGCGCCGCTCGTACAGCACGCCGATCCCGAGGAACAGCCCGCCCGTGGTCAGGCCGTGCGACAGCATCGCGTAGATCGACCCCGAGATGCCGTACGAGGTCAGCGCGAACACGCCGAGCGCGCAGAACCCGAGGTGCGAGACCGACGAGTACGCGACCAGCTTCTTGACGTCGTCCTGCGCGAACGCCACGAACGCGCCGTAGATGATGCCGATCACCGCGAGCACCGAGATCGCCGGCGACCACACCGCCGCGCCGTGCGGGAACAGCGGCATCGCGTAGCGCAGGAAGCCGTAGATCCCGAACTTCAGCAGCACGCCGGCGAGGATCACCGAGCCCGCGGTCGGCGCCTCGACGTGCGCGTCGGGCAGCCAGGTGTGCAGCGGGAACAGCGGGACCTTGATCGCGAACGCCAGCGCGAACGCGGCGAAGCACCAGATCTGCGCGTCGTACGGCAGCGCCACGGTCAACAGCTTCTCGAGGTCGGTGGTGTAGCCGCCCAGCACCGCGCCGCCCTGGACGTAGACATAGAAGATCGCGACCAGCATGAGGAGCGAGCCGACCATCGTGTAGATCACGAACTTGATCGACGCGTAGAGCCGGCGCTGGCCGCCCCAGATCCCGATCAGCAGGTACATCGGGATCAGCATCACCTCCCAGAACACGTAGAACAGGAACAGATCGAGCGCGACGAACGCGCCGAGCATCCCGGTCTCGAGCACCAGCATCGCCGCGATGAACTCGCGCACGTGCTTGTCGATCGCCTTGCCGGTCCCGAGCAGCGTGAGCGGCATGAGGAACGTGGTCAGGATGACCAGGAACACCGAGATGCCGTCGACGCCGGTCTTGAAGTGCGCCCCGAGCCCGGGGATCCACTCGACGTCGACCACGAGCTGGAAGCCCGCCACCGTCGCGTTGTAGTAGCCGCGATTGAGCATCAGCAGCGACGCGAGGAAGGTGACCAGCGTGAACGTCATGCCGATCCCGCGGTGCAGCGCGGTCTCGGTCTTGGGCGTGCACATCACGAAGATCGCGCCGAGGATCGGCAGCGCGAGGATGAGCGGGATGATGAAAGCGCCGGGCATGGCTACCTGGCCCCCTGCCCGGCGGGCTGCGTGCCCCGCGGAACATTCAGGTTGATGGTCTGCGTGACCTTGAACTCGCGATGCGTGATCAGGTCCTCGACCCACATCGTGATCGGCCCGTCATAGCTGGTCACCGTCACGTCGCGCTGGTCGAGCAATGCACCCGACTTGTCCTTGTCCTTGAGGCCGTCGCCATCGAGGTCCCAGTAGATCCGCGCTGTCGCACCGACGATGCCCGTGCCCGGATCGGCGTGCAGCTTGAGCTTGCCGTCCGAGATCTCGTACGTGAACCCCGGCTTGTGCTGGCAGTCGGTCATCATGAACACCAGCGCACCGCCGACGACCACGCCGACCAGGTAGCGCTGCACGTTGCCGTTCTGGAACCACCGCGAGATCCGCCCGAAGATCCCGATCACGAACGCGGCGCCGTTGACCGCGACCGTGTCGATCACGAAGCGGTCGACGACCTCGAACAGCCCGCGCGCGACGGTCTTGAACGGCCGCACCAGGATGGCGTCGTAGACCTCGTCGAACCACAGCTTGTGGAGCGACGCGTTGTAGGTCGACGCCAGCGGCCCTTCGACCAGCGTGGCGACCGTCCGCGACGGGCCGCGGCCGTAGAACAGGTACGCTCCCGCGATCCCGGCGAGCGCGACCAGCAGCGCCACGACCATGAGCAGGGCGACCGTGAGGTCCGACGCGTGGCCGGCGATCGGCGCGGCGCCCTGCCCTCCCGATGCGTACCACTCCGACGTCACGCTGGGCGCGAGCCAGGTGGCGAACGCGTGCCCGATCTCGGGCAGGTGGAAGTGCTCGAAGTGCGGCAGGCCGATGAACCCGACCACCGCGGCGAACGCGGCCAGGATGATCAGCGGCACCGTCATGTTCCACGGCGACTCGTGCGCGTGGCGGGCCGAGTCCGAGCGCGCCTCGCCGGCGAACACCAGGAAGTACAGCCGCCACATGTAGAACGCGGTGCCGAGCGCGCCGAGCAGGAGCCCGAACCACAGGAACTTGCCGTACCAGAACGGCCAGCCCGGCGGCTGCACGGCGAACGCGCCGGCGAGGATCTCGTCCTTCGAGAAGAACCCTGAGAACGGGAAGATGCCGGCGATCGCCAGGCACGAGATCAGGAACGTGATGTGGGTCCGGGGCAGCCGCGAGCGCAGCCCGCCCATCGTCAGGATGTCGCCCGGCGTCGTCGAGCCCTCGTGCTCGAGCGCGTGCATCACCGAGCCGGCATCGAGGAACAGGCACGCCTTGAAGAACGCGTGCGTGCCGAGGTGGAAGATCGCCGCGGTCCAGTTGCCGGTGCCCGCCGCGACGAACATGAAGCCGAGCTGCGATACCGTCGAGTACGCCAGCACCTTCTTGAAGTCGGTCTGGGCGAACGCGATGAACGCGGCGACCAGCGCGGTGAGCAGGCCGACCGTCGCGATGACGATCAGCGCGGTGGTCGACGACGCGTACAGGAACGACAGCCGGCACACCATGTAGACGCCGGCGGTCACCATCGTGGCGGCGTGGATCAGCGCCGACACCGGCGTCGGGCCGGCCATCGCGTCCGGCAGCCACACGAACAGCGGCAGCTGCGCCGACTTGCCGCACGCGCCGATGAACAGCAGGATGCCCGCCGCGGCGGCCAACCGCTCGCCGCTCCAGAACCCCTGGACGTAGGCCGGCCCCATCGCCGAGCTCGCCAGGTTCGCGAAGTCGAGGCTGCCGCGATCGGCGACCATGATCTTGAACGCGTTCATGTGCTCGGCGTCGAACGCCGCCGCGCCCCTGGTCGCGCGCGCCACCGCGTCGGGATCGACGCCCTTGGTCGCCCAGAACAACAGGAACATGCCGAGCAGGAACGCGAAGTCGCCGATCCGGTTGACCACGAACGCCTTGCGCCCCGCGCTCGCGAACGCGTCGTTCTCGTACCAGAACCCGATCAGCAGGAACGAGCACAGGCCGACGCCCTCCCAGCCGATGAACATGACCGGCATGTTCGCGGCGAGCACGAGGATCAGCATCGAGCCGGTGAACAGGTTCAGGTAGCCGAAGAACGCGCTGTAGCGCGGATCGTGCGCCATGTACCCGGTCGAGTAGATGTGGATGAGCAGGCCGACGAACGTGACGATCAGGATCATCACCGCCGACAGCGTGTCGAGCCGGAACGCCAGCTGGGCCTTGAACGAGCCGACCTGGATCCAGGTGTAGACGGTCTGGCCGAGACCGACGCCGCCGGCGCCCGCGCGGAACTCGGCGAGCAGCGGGCCGAACACCGAGTACACCGCGACGCCCAGCGCGCCCGCGACCGACGCGATCGCGATCGTGTGCACCGTCTGCCTGGACAGCCAGCGACCGATCGTGAGGTTGAGCAGCGCGCCGAGCAGCGGCAGCGCCGGGATCCACACCAGGAGCGGCAGGGTCAGATCGGAGCTTGCTTGGTCCATGCTAGTGCCTCAGCGTCGTGAGGCGGTCGACCTCGACGTTCTTGCGACCGCGGAACACGGCGACGACGATCGCGAGCCCGACGGCGACCTCGGCGGCCGCCACGGCGATCACGATCAGCGCGAAGGTGTGCGCCGACAGATCGCCCCACATGCGGGAGAATGCGAGCAGCGTGACGTTGGCGGCGTTGAGCATGAGCTCGACCGCCATCAGGATGATCAGCGCGTTGCGGCGCGCGAGCACGCCGCCGACGCCGATCAAGAACACCACGGCGGCGAGCACCAGGAAGTGCCCGTAGCCGATGTTCCATACGATGTCGTTCATGCCACACCGCCTTCCATGCGCTGTCGCGCGCGCTCGTCCTCGGGGCCGAGCGGGCGGGCGATCGCGATGGCGCCGACCACGGCGACCAGCAGGAGGATCGAGATGGCCTCGAACGGGAACAGCCCGGCGTTGAACAGGTCGGTGCCGACCGCGCCGACCGAGCCCCAGTCGAGCCGCTCGGTCTTCGCGCAGCTGTTGTCCTTCCAGGCGGTGCACACCGGGACGCCCTGCGGCGCGGCCATCGCGGTCTGCGGGTTGGGCGGCTCGACGTGCACCAGCATCAGGATCAGCCGCACCACCAGGTACAGGATCGCCAGCCCGCCGAGCGCCTGGCCGGCGCGGCCCGACGGTGCGACCGGCTCGTCCTCGGGGCGGTTCAGGATCATCACGACGAACACGAACAGCACCATGATGGCGCCCGCGTAGACCAGCAGCTGGACCACGGCGAGGAACCGCGCGTACAGCATCATGTAGATCGCGGCGATCCCGAGGAAGCTGCCGACCATGCCCATCACCGCGGCGATCAGGTTGCGCCGCGTGACCACGAACAGCGCGCCGACCACCGTGATCAGCGCGAAGCCCCAGAACACGATCGCCATGCCCGTGCCCGACGACCCGGTCAGGTCGCCGTGCTCGTACTCCATGCTGCGGATCGAGCCGGGCGTGGTGAGCACCTTCTCGGTGGGGCTGAGGTCGACCGGCACGGGCCTGTCGGCCGGCGGCGGCGGCACCAGGTCGAGCGTCGCGCGGCGGCCGTCGGGGAACACCGCGTCGGCGACGAGGATGTCGATCGTGCCGGCGATGGTCTGGTTGCCGATCGTCCGGTTGGGCGCCCGGTGGACCCGGCAGGTCAGCGCGGTGCCCGGGGGCAGCGTCTCGCGCGCCTTGGCCACCATCGGCGGACACGGCTCGGAGACCAGCGTCTCGGCTGCCGCATCGCGCACGAAGGTCGCGATCAGCGCGAGCGCGACGGCGAGCGCGAGCCCGCCGGTCCGGAACGCGGACATCCGGGGAGTCCCGGGATTCAAACGCGACGGAGCGATCATGCCGCCCTCCCCTTCCGGGTCGAGATCTTGGCCTCGAAGTCCGCGCGGAACTTGGTCAGGAAGCCGAGCATCGGCCACGCCGCCGCGTCGCCGAGCGCGCAGATCGTGTTGCCCGCGATCCCGTGCGCGATGCTCGCGAGCAGCTCGAGGTCGCCCTCCCTGCCGTTGCCCTCCGTGACCCGGCGCGTGACCTTCTCGAGCCAGCCGCAGCCCTCGCGGCACGGCGTGCATTGCCCGCACGACTCGTGCGCGAAGAACTTCATGATCCGCCACACCGCGCGCGGGATGTCGGTCGTGTCGTCCATCACCACGATGCCGCCCGAGCCGGCCATCGTGCGCAGCACGCGGCCGCCGCCGAGGTCGAACGTCTGGCCCTGGCGCACCATCACGGGCTTGATCCGCTCGTCGGTCTGCAGCGCGTCGAACTCGCACGGCACGTCGAGCTCGCTGGCGTCGAGCGGCGGCATCGACACCCCGCCCGGGATCACGGCCTTGACGCGCCGGCCCTTCCACACGCCCTTGCACACATCATTGATGATCGCGTTGAACGTGATCCCCATCGGCAGCTCGAACACGCCGGGCTTGTTGACGTGACCGGACACGCACACGATGCGCGTGCCGCCCGAGCGCCCCATGCCGAGCGCGTTGAACCACGCGCCGCCCTTCTCGATGATGAACGGCACGTTCATCAGGGTCTCGACGTTGTTGACGATCGTCGGGTTGCCGAACAGCCCCTTGACCGCCGGGAACGGCGGCTTGAGCCGCGGCTGGCCGCGCAGCCCCTCGAGCGAGTTGAGCAGCGCGGTCTCCTCGCCGCAGATGTACGCGCCGGCGCCGCGATGCACGGTGAGCTGCACCTCGACCCCGGTGCCGAGGACGTTCTTGCCGAGGTAGCCCTTCGCGTAGGCCTCGTCGACCGCCTTCTGCAGGACGAGGTACTCGCGCATCATCTCGCCGCGGATATAGATGTAGTTGTGCACCGCGCGCAGCGCGTGCGCCGAGATCACCATGCCCTCGATCAGGAGGTGCGGATCCCAGAACATGAGCTCGCGGTCCTTGCAGGTCCCCGGCTCGGACTCGTCGGCGTTGCACACCAGGTGGACGGCCTTGGCGTCCTTGGGCACGAAGCCCCACTTGACGCCGGTCGCGAACCCCGCGCCGCCGCGGCCGCGCAGGTTGGAGGCCTTGACCTCGTTGGTGATGTCCTCGGGGCGCATCGCGAGCGCCTTGCGGAGCTGGACGTAGCCGCCGGTCTTCTCGTAGCCCGCGACGGTGCGCGCGTCGTTGTTGCCGAAGCGCGCGGTGACCAGGTGCGTGCCGATCGCGGCGGGCATCTACAGGACCTCCGACTCGGGGTGAGGGCGCGCGCGCAGCCGGGCGATGATCCCGTCGACCTGCTCGGGCTTGATGTCGAGCAGGTACTCGGTGCCGACCACGGCGCACGGCGCGTTGGCGCACGCCGCGATGCACTCCTCCTCGACGAGCGTGAACTCGTCGTTCGACTCGCCGGGCGCAAGCCCGAGCTTCTGCTCGAACGCCGCGAGCACCTCGTAGCCGTCGCGGAGCATGCACGAGATGTTCGTGCACATCCGGATCGTCTGGCGACCGCCGGGCTCGCGGCGATACATGGTGTAGAACGTCGCGACGCCATAGACGTGCGCGTACGGCAGATCGAGCGTGCGTGCGACCAGGCGAAGCGCGTCATCGGAGAGATGGCCGTGCTCCTTCTGTGCGAGGTGCAGCGCCTGCATGACGACGGGCTGCTTGGTCGGATACCGTTCGCACGCCGCCGCGATCTTCTTCTTGGCGTCCGCGGAGAATTCAAGTGACATCGGGATGTTGCCTTGGCGAACCGCGAGGAAAATAGGGGGTCGCGATAGCCGCGTCAATCGACCCGCCGATCAAAGCGCTGCCCGTAGTCGCGCAAGGACTTGTGATAGATCGTCCCGGATGCCCGAGGACGTCCCCGCCGCGCAGACAAATCGGGCACTCACCCGGATCGAGCGGTTCGCCGTGCGGTTCGCCGAGCTCGCCAACGAAGATCCGCGCGGCAAGTGGTTGCAGACGCGGTTCTTGCGCGGGGTGTCCTACGTCTGGGTCCGGGCCGGGATCGCCAACCGCATGCTGGTCGAGGGCCTCGACGATCTGATGGCGCTGCGACCCGAGACCGGCGTGATGCTGGTGTCGAACCACCGGAGCTTCTTCGATCAATACGCGATGCTGCTCGCCTGCTACATGGGCCCGGTCCCGTGGGCCAAGCGGCTGTATTTTCCGGTCCGGTCGAACTTCTTCTACGACCAGCCGCTCGGCATCGTGGTGAACGCAGCGGTCGCGGCCGGCGCGATGTACCCGCCGATCTTCCGCCAGGCCGAGCGCCGGGCGCTCAATGACGACGCGCTCGACCGCATGGTCGAGATCGTGCGGCAGCCCGGCAACGTGCTGGGCATGCACCCCGAGGGCACGCGCGGCAAGGGCCCGGACCCGTACACCTTCCTGCCCGCGCAGCCGGGGGTCGGCAAGCTGGCGCTGATCGCGCGTCCCCTCGTCATCCCGGCCTTCATCCTGGGCCTGGGCAACAACGTCCTCGACGACCTGCGCGCCAACTTCGGCCGGGACGCGCGGGGGTCGCGGGCGATCGTCACGGTGTTCGGCCCGCCGGTCGACTACTCCGACCTGTGTGTCGAAAAGCCCCGGCCGACGCTCTACAAGAAGTGCGCCGACCGGTTCATGACCGAGGTCGCCAAGCTCGCCGTCCGCGAGAAGCAGCTGCGCGCGGAGCTCGCCGCCGGCGCGATCGCCGAGACCGACCCGCGCTGGGTCGACGACCGCCCGGTCAGCCGGTTGTACGCGCGCGAAGGCCGGGACTGACCCTGCCAGTTGCGCGACTAGCAACATTTCTGATGCCGTCGCAGAATCGCAGGCGATGCTCGGGCAGCCCATCCGAAAGGTCGCGCCTGGACAGCTGCCGTCGCCGACGACCAGCTTCGTGGGGCGGCGGCACGACCTGCTGCGGGTCAGCCGGTGGTTCGCGACCGGGCATCGCCTCGTCGTGATCGTCGGGCCGCCCGGGATGGGCAAGACGCGCGTCGCGGTCGAGTACGCGGCGCAGGTCGCCGAGGCCGGCGGGGTGGCGGTGCGGTTCTGCGACCTGACCGAGGTGCGCGATCTCGACGGGCTGTGCGCGCACGTCGCCGCGTGCCTCGACCTGTCGCTCGAGCCCGGAGCGGACGTCGCGGCGTCGATCGGCCTGGTGCTGCGCGAGGGCGGCGACCTGCTCGTGCTCGACAACTTCGAGCAGCTGGTCGACGTTGGCGCGGCGACCGTGGCGAGCTGGCTCGCGCGCGCGCCGCGGGCGCAGCTGCTCGTGACGTCGCGCGAGCGGCTGCGGATCGACGGCGAGATCGTGCACGAGCTCGAGCCGCTGTCGCTGCCGTCGGGGTCGGACATCGCCGGGTCGGAGGCGATCGCGCTGTTCGTCGACCGCGCGCGCCAGCTGCGGCGCGACTTCGCGCTGACCGACGGCGACGCGCCGCAGGTCGCCGAGATCGTGCGCCGGCTCGACGGCATCCCGCTCGCGATCGAGGTGGCGGCCGCGCGGATGGACGTGATGGGGCCGGCCACGCTCGTCGAGCGCATGCCGCGGCGGCTCGACCTGCTGGCGAGCGGGCGGCGCGACGCGACCACCCGGCAGGCCACCCTGCGCGGCGCGATCGACGGCTCGTGGAACGCCCTGACCCCGGCGGCGCAGCGCGCGCTCGCCCAGGCCTCGGTGTTCCGCGGCGGGTTCACGCTCGAGGCGGCCGAGGCGGTGCTCGATCCGTCGGCGCACGGCGATGCACCCGCGGTCGTCGATGTGCTCGGCACGCTGCGCGCCAAGTCGCTGGTGCGCGTGCAGGGCGCGTCGGACCAGCCCGCCGAGCTGCGGTTCAGCCTCTACGAGAGCATCCGCGACTACGCCGGCGAGAGGCTGGCGGCATCGGGCGACGTCGCGGCGACCCGCGCCCGCCACGCGCGCTACTTCCTCAAGCGCTACTGCGGCACCGAGCGGCACGCCGGCAAGGCGGTGCGGCGCCCCCAGCTCATGCTCGAGCGCGACAACCTGATCGCCGTGCTCGAGAACGCGCTCGCCGCCCCGGCCACCGCCGACACCACGCGGGCCGCCGCCGAGGTGCTGCTCGCGATCGACGCGGTGCTGCCGCGCAGCGGACCGTCGGACGCCCACCTGGGGTGGCTCGACGCGGTGCTCGCCCGGCCCCCCGAGCTGCTCGGGCCCGCGCTGCGCGCCAACGCCCTGCTCGCCCGCGGCCGCGCGCTGATCGCCCGCGCGCGCTTCGACCACAGCCTGCCGAGCAACATCGAGGCGCTCGCGATGGCGCAGGTGCTCGACGACCCGCGCCTCGAGGCGCGCGCGCTGATCGGCATCGGCATCGGCCACCACCGGTCCAGCCGCGACGACGAGGCCCGCGGCCCGTTCGAGCGCGCGCTCGAGCTCCTGCGCGGCTACGACCCGCGCCTCGAGAGCGTGGTCCACGGCTACCTCGGCGCGATCGAGCAGCAGGCCGGCCGCATGCATGCGGCGCGCAGCCGCTACCGCGAGGCGCTGCGCGCGATCGAGACCGGCGCCCCGCCCAACCGCGCGTTCCTCGAGTCGACCGTGC
>Ga0207689_10005200_pt1 | contig 11681 bp, 14 predicted proteins | sample KBSMisM52_FD_184312 | JGI IMG/M metagenome (GOLD analysis project Ga0207689, IMG submission 184312) | Miscanthus rhizosphere microbial communities from Kellogg Biological Station, Michigan, USA - KBS Miscanthus M5-2 (SPAdes) (version 2) | ecosystem: Host-associated > Plants > Roots >... | reverse complement strand
GACCAACTATTGAGCGTCCCATGTTCCAGCGGCTGCGCGAAGACATTGCCTGCATCCTCGAGCGCGACCCGGCCGCTCGCAGCGCCTGGGAGGTGCTGACCTGCTACCCCGGCCTGCACGCGCTGGTGCTGCACCGCCGCGCGCACTGGTGCCGGGCGCGCGGGCTGCATTGGCTGGCGCGCTTCATCTCGCACCTCGGGCGCTTCCTCACGGGCATCGAGCTGCATCCGGGCGCGACCATCGGGCGGCGCGTGTTCATCGACCACGGCATGGGCGTGGTCGTCGGCGAAACCGCCGAGATCGGTGACGACTGCACGATCTACCAGGGCGTGACCTTGGGCGGCACCTCGCTGACGAAAGGGGCCAAGCGCCATCCGACCTTGGGGCGCGGCGTCATCGTCGGCGCCAACTCGCAGGTGCTGGGCGGCTTCACGGTCGGCGACGGGGCGCGTGTCGGCTCGAATGCGGTCGTCCTGAAGGCGGTGCCGATGGGCGCGACGGCGGTCGGCAACCCGGCGCGCATCCTGCACGCCGAGACCGATGCGGTGCGCGAGGCGGCCGCGGCCAAGATGGGGTTCTCGGCCTACGGCATCACCCAGGGCGATGACCCGATGTCGCACGCGATGAAGGGCCTGATCGACAACGCCTCGGGTCACGAGCACCAGATCGCGCTGCTGTGGCAGGCGATCGAGAAGCTCTCGCAGCGCTCGCGCGAACTGCCCACCGGCGACTGCGTGCCGGCCGATGCCCACACGGTCGAGACCTTCGACGCGAACCGCTACAACCAGCTCGTCAAGTGAGCCGACGGAGCGAAGCACCTGTGGAATTGTGCAGCGCAGTCGGCTCGGTCAGAGGTCATTCGGCGATTGAGGGGCGAAGGCCTCACGGCCTCTGATCCCGGCGACCTGGGCAGCGGTCGCTCGAGTTACAGCATGCTCACAGCAGCAAGAGCAGCGGCAGCAGCAGCATCAACCCGCTCCAGTCGCGCGGCACCTCGAGCAGCAGGGTCTCGCTGTACGGCGTCACGAAGCCGTCCGGCTCGACGCTGCGGTAGCGGAAGTAGTAGCGCCCGCCGCCGGCCGGTACCGGCACGGCCCACTCGGGCGCGGCGAGTTCGGCGCGTGCCTCGATCTGCGTGAAGCCGACATCGTGCGCCAGTTCAACCTGCTGGCGATCTTGCGCGCGGCCGCGCCAGGTGAAGCGCAGCGCGCTGCCGTCGTCTGACGGGCTGACTGCCGGTGCGCTCGGCAAGGGGCGCAGCTCGAAGGCTTGCGCCTCTCCGAACGGACCCTGATCGCCGCCGGCACGCACGCTGGCCAGGCGCCAGAAATAGCGGCCGGGAACACCGATGTCGGCGCGCAGAGTGGCCGCATCGAGCGCCGCGCGATCATCGACGATGCGCGTGAACGCGGCGTCTTCGGCGATCTGCAGATGCGCCTGTGGCGCGTCGACGTTGGGGGCCCAGGCGAACTCGACGCTGCCCACCGCCTGCTTCGCGCCGGCGCGCGGCGTGCGGTAGGCTGGCGGCTGCGGCCGGGCCTTCAGCACGAAGGCGCGCGAGGCATCGAAGCCCTCGATGCCTTGCGCATCGATGCGCCGGGCGCGCAGATGCCACTGCGCATCGTCGAGGCCGGCGATGCGCACGTCGCCGCCGGGCGCGAACCGCTGGTCGCTGACGATCTTGTCGAAGGCGCTGTCGGCCGCCACCTGCACCCGCAGCGGCGTGGTCTCGGCGGGCAACGCGAAATGAACCACGAGCTGGTCGAAGCGCTCCGGGACCGCCGACAGCTCGGGTGCCGCGAGCAGCCTGGCGACCTTCGGCGCGGCATCGCCGGCATCGGCAATCGCGCCGAAGCCGGCCGTCAGATCGGCGCCGGCGGCGTTGCCGACCGCATCGATGTGGACGACGCCGTCAACCACCTCGGCGCGGGTGCGCCCGGCTTGTGCATCGATGCCGACGCGGTAGTGCGTGCCGCGCACGCCGATGATCGCGGTCGGCGTGACGACCTCGAGCGGCTTCGCACGCAGGACCTTCGTCGCGAACACCTCGACCGAGCCGCGCAGCACGCGCATCGTGCCGGCGAACCAGCCGCTCGGCGCGTTCGCGGCGGCGGCCTCGGCGGCGCTGGCCGACGCCGGTGCATCGGTGCGCTCGCCGAGCCGCCGGCTCGCCGCCAGCTGAGCCAGGCTCGACGGCGGCAGCCGCATGTGCGATCCGTCGGCCAGCTCGATCACGGCCGAGCCGGCCGCGCCGGTCTGTACCGACTGGCCTTCGGCGAGCACGGTGCCCGCGGATGCCGCGATATCGGCCGCCTGCACATCGCCGGTCACGCTGACGAGCCGGGCGCCCACTGGCTGGCCGCGCAGCAGGCGGGTCGGGATCTTCAGCACCTGGCCGGGCTGGATCCGGTTCGGGTCGGGCAGCCGGTTCAGGCGCGCGACCTCCTGCCATGCCGCGGGCGAGACCAACACGCTTTGCGACAGTCCGATCAGGGTGTCGGCGCGCACGACGACGAATTCGATCGTCGGGTCGGGCGCCGCGGCCGCAGCCGCCGTGGCGCCGAAGATCGCGGCGAACCCGGCAATGGCCAGCCGGCGCGCGAATCGCGCGCCCGAAACCGTCGGAATCGAGGCTCGGTGGCGGCGCGTCACGCAGTCTTTCAGGGGGCCGACGGGGCCGGTGTCGGTGCCTGCGCCGACTTCGGCCGGAAGGCCTTGCAGACTGCGGGATCGGTCTCGATGCGCGGCCCGCCGATCAGGTCGATGCAGTACGGCACCGCCGCGAAGATGCCGTGCACCGGGGGCTGCGCGCCGGCCAAGCCAGCCAAGGTCTCGTCGATCGCCTTCGGCTGCCCCGGCAGGTTGATGATCAGGGCCTGGCCGCGGATCACCGCGACCTGGCGCGACAGGATCGCGGTCGGCACGAACGCGAGGCTGATCTGGCGCATCTGCTCGCCGAAGCCGGGCATCACCCGGTCGGCGACGGCCAGCGTGGCCTCGGGCGTCACGTCGCGCGGCGCCGGGCCGGTGCCGCCCGTGGTCAGCACCAGATTGCAGTGCTGCGCGTCGACGAGGTCGACCAGGGCGGCGCTGATCGTCGCCTGCTCGTCAGGGATCAGCCGCGTTTCCCATTCGATCGGATTGCGCAGCGCGCTGCGCAGCCACGCCTGCAAGGCCGGGATGCCCTTGTCTTCGTAGATGCCGGTGGAGGCGCGGTCGCTGACCGAGACGACGCCGATGCGGATGACCTGGAATTCACTCATTCAGGGCGTGCTGCTTTATGAATTGAAAGAGCTCTCGGTAGGCGCGGCCGCTGCGCTTTTCGGGCACCAGCGCGGCGTCTTTCCGGGCGGCGCGGATCAGGCTGCGCAGCTGCTGCACGTCGGTCTGCGGATGGTCGCGCGTCCAGCGCGTCACCGCGTCGTCGTCTGCGAGCAGTTCGGCGCGCCAGCGTTCGGTGTCGTGCAGGGCCAGCGAATCCTTCGCGCGGCCGAGCTGCATGTCGGTGACGGCCTGGCGGATCGGCTCGATGTCGTGGATGCGCATCAGCTTGCCGATGTACTGCATCTGGCGGCGCCGGCCTTCGTGCGTGCGTGTCTTTTTGAACTGGCGGATGGCGTCGAGCAGCGTCTCGTCGATCGCGAGCGCATCGATGCGCGCGTCGGGCAGCGCGACGACCGCCTCGCCCAGATCCTGCAACTCGTGCGACGCCTGCTTGAGCCGGGTCTTGCTCGGCCGCTCGCGCAGCGTCGCGTCGGCAGGCGGGGCGCCGCCGAGCGCATCGGCGGGATCGTGGGAAGGCGCAGTGGGCATGAGGCGGGCGGGCGAAGGGGCTGGGTATGATAGTGCGCGCCAGCCCCCGTGTAGCCTCAGTATCGCTGCGTTCGCCCTGACCGGAGCTCCCCTGCCCATGCCACTTTCACCTTCGCCCGCCGCGCCGCCGTCCGGCTTTGCCTATGCCCGCGCGCAGTTCGAACAGTACGTCGACGACGCGTTGAACCTGGCCCGCACGCTGGGCGCGAGCGACGCGGCTGTCGAGGTGTCCGAAGGCGTGGGCCTGTCGGTGTCGGTGCGCAAGGGCGAAGCCGAGAACGTCGAGCGCAACCGCGACAAGTCGATGGGCATCACGGTGTATGTCGGCCAGCGGCGCGGCAATGCGAGCACGTCCGACTTCTCGCGCGCGGCGCTCGAGCAGACGGTGCGCGCGGCCCACGACATCGCACGCTTCACCGCCGAGGATTCGGCTGCCGGCCTGCCCGAGCTCGACGACATGGCGATGGGTGCCGATGCGCTGCGCGACCTCGACCTGTTCCATCCGTGGCAGATCGACGCCGAGGGCGCGCTGGAGATCGCGCTGCGCTGCGAGGCCGCGGCGCTCGAGGTGGACGCACGCATCACCAATTCCGAGGGTGCGGGCGTGTCGGCGCAGCAGTCCCATTTCTTCGCCGGCAACAGCCGCGGCTTTCGCGGCGGCTATGCGAGCTCGCGGCACTCGTTGTCGGTCGCGCCGATCGCCTCGTCAGCCAACGACCGTGGTCAGGACATGCAACGCGACGCCTGGTACACCTCGATGCGTGCGCCGCAGGATCTCGCCGCTCCCGAGGCAGTCGGGCGCTATGCGGCCGAGCGCGCGCTGTCGCGGCTCGGCTCGCGCAAGATCAAGACCTGCGAGGTGCCGGTGCTGTTCGAGTCGTCGCTCGCGGCCGGCCTGCTCGGTGCATATGTCCAGGCGACGAGCGGCGGCGCGCTGTACCGCAAGTCGAGCTTCCTGCTCGACAGCCTGGGCCAGCGCGTGCTGCCGGAACACATCGACATCACCGAAGACCCGCACACGCCGCGCGGCAAGGGCAGTGCGCCGTTCGACGACGAAGGCGTGCTGACACGGCCGCGCGACGTCGTGCGCGAAGGCGTCGTGCAGGGCTACTTCCTGTCGACCTATTCGGCACGCAAGCTCGGCCGGCGCACCACCGGCCACGCGGGCGGGTCGCAGAACCTGGCGCTGACGAGCCGGCTGACGCAGGCCGGCGACGATCTCGATGCGATGCTGCGCAAACTCGGGCGCGGCCTGTTCGTGATCGAGCTGATGGGGCAGGGCGTCAACTACGTGACCGGCGATTATTCGCGCGGCGCGGCCGGTTTCTGGGTCGAGAACGGGCGCATCAAGTACCCGGTGCACGAGGTCACGATCGCCGGCAACCTGCGCCAGATGTTCCAGGGCATCGTCGGTGTCGGCGCCGACCTCTACACAATGGGCAGCAAGACGATCGGCTCGGTGCTGATCGACCGGATGAAGATCGCCGGCCTGTAGTCCCGCGGCTCCGCCGGCTTCAGGTGCCGGTCGCGGCGTGGAAGAGCTTGCCGGAGCGCGTGCCGCTGCGGCAGAACGCCAGGATCGGCTTGGGCAGGTCGGCGAGCAATTGCGCAAAGCGGGCGATCTCGTCGGGCGTCTGCACTGCCGGCGCCACCGGCAGGAACTCGTAGCGCAGCCCGGCCGCGACCGCGGCCGCCTCGATCTGTGCGCTGGTGGGCTGGCCGGGGCCGGCTTCGAAGTCGGGCCGGTTGTTGATCACGCTCTTGAACCCGGCCTGCGCGGCCCACGCCATCGCGGCGGGATCGAGTTGCGGCGCGACGCAGACATCGGCGCTGAGCTGCTGAACGATCGGCGCGCTCATGGCGCGAGCGCTTTCTTGACGGCCGCCGAGACCAGCGCCATGTCGGCCTGGCCCGCGAGCTTGACCTTCACCGCGGCCATCACCTTGCCCATGTCGCCGGGGCCTTTGGCGCCGAGTTCGGCGACGATGGCGGCAACCTGTGCAGCGACTTCGTCGGCACCGAGGCGTTGCGGCAGATAGGCCTCCAGCACCTTGAGTTCGGCCGATTCCTTCTCGACCAGGTCGGGGCGGTTGCCGGCGCTGAACTGGGCGATCGAATCCTTGCGCTGCTTCACGAGCTTGTCGATGATCGCGATGACGGCGGCGTCGTCGAGCACGATGCGTTCGTCCACCTCGCGCTGCTTGCACGCGGCGAGCAGGCCGCGGATCGTCAGCAACCGCGGCGCGTCCTTCGCGCGCATCGCGTCCTTCATGTCTTCGGTGATTCGGTCTTTCAGGCTCATTCGGGGCTCCGTGGAGGGCGGGCTGCGCCATTGAAAAAGCCCGCGTGGCGCGGGCTTTTGCAGGGCATGGACCGCGGGCGCGAAGGGCGCCGCAGAAATCAGAACAGCTTCTTGGGCAGCTGCATGCTGCGCACGCGCTTGAAGTGGCGCTTCACTGCAGCCGCCTTCTTGCGCTTGCGCTCGGCGGTGGGCTTCTCGTAGAACTCGCGGGCACGCAGGTCGGTCAGCAGGCCGAGCTTTTCGATGGTGCGCTTGAAGCGGCGAAGAGCGACGTCGAACGGCTCGTTTTCCTTGACGCGAACGGTGGTCATGCAGATCTGGCGGGTATTTGGGAAAGACGACGATTATAGCTCGCCACGCCCGGTAGAGCAATTCGCCGCCATGGCCCGGGCGCAGGCGGCCGCGCTGGCCCAGGCCCACTGGAAGTTGTAGCCGCCCAGCCAGCCGGTCACGTCGACGACCTCGCCGATGAAATGCAGCCCCGGGACGAGGCGGCTTTCGCAGCTGCGCGAATCGAGGTCGCGGGTGTCGACCCCGCCGGCGGTGACCTCGGCCTTGCGGTACCCCTCGGTCCCGGTCGGGGCCGGCGACCAGCGATGCAGGTGGGCGGCGAGGGCGGCGAGGTCGAGGTCGCGGCTGTCGGCCAGCGGACGATCGCCCACCGGCAGCGTCGCCAGCCAGGCCTCGGCGAGGCGGCGCGGCAGCAGGTCGGCGAGGACGGAGCCGAGTCGGCGCCGGGTCTTCTTCGCCTCGCCCAGGGTGCGCGCGAGGTCGATGCCGGGGGCGAGGTCGACGTCGATCGCGTCCCCGGGCCGCCAGTAGGTCGACGCCTGCAGCGCCGCCGGGCCGCTCAGGCCTCGGTGGGTGAACAGCAGGTCGTCGACGAACTCGGCCCGGCGCGCGCCCCGACCGGCGGCGATGCGGACCGGGAGCGCGACGCCGGCGAGCGCGGCGAACGGCTCCCAGCCGGATCCCGCGGACACGAAAGGGACCAGCGCCGGCCGCGGCTCGACGATCCGGTGGCCGAGTCGCCGGGCGAGGACGTAGCCCCACTCGCTGGCGCCGATCTTCGGAATCGAGAGGCCGCCGCTGGCGACGACGAGACGCGCCGCCTCGACCGGGCCGCGCGCCGTGGCGAGCTCGAAGCCGGCGGCGCCGACGCGGACCGACTCGGCGCGGCACGGCTGCCAGCGCTGCACGCCGCCGGCCTCGCATTCGGCGACGAGCATGGCGATGATCTGCGCGCTCGAGCCGTCGCAGAACAGCTGCCCCTTGTGCTTCTCGTGCCAGGCGATGCCGTGGCGCTCGACGAGGTCGATGAAGTCGCGCGGCGTGTAGCGGGCCAGCGCCGAGCGGCAGAAGTCCGGATTCTCGGAGTCGAAGTTGCTCGCGCCGACGTCGACGTTGGTGAAGTTGCAGCGGCCGCCGCCCGAGATCCGGATCTTCTCGGCGACCTTCTCGGCGTGGTCGAGGAGGACGACCGAGCAGCCGAGCTGCCCGGCGATCGCGGCGCAGTGCAGGCCGGCGGCGCCGGCGCCGACGATGGCGACGTCGAAGCGCACCGAGCGCGCCGTCGCGCTCAGCCCTTCCAGACGAACGGAAAGGCGAGCTGCTTGAAGAAGCCGTTCGGCACGTAGTCGCCGACGACCCCGTAGCCGTTCGGCCAGGTGCGGTCGGCCTTGTGGGCGGTGCCGAAGGCGTAATCGATGAAGGCGAAATGCGCCGCGTAGTTGCGGTCGATGCCCTCGGCGTCGGCCGAGTGGTGCCAGTGGTGGAAGTTGGGCGTGACGATGACGTAGCGCAGCGGCCCGAGCCGAACGCTCACGTTGGCGTGGTTGAAGACCGCCTGGAAGCCGACGATGACGATATAGGTGTCGATCACTTCCTTGCTGAAGCCGAGCACGAAGATCGGCGCCAGCACGAGCGTTCGCGTGATGATGAGCTCGAGGATGTGCTGGCGCGAACCGGCCAGCCAGTCCATGCTCTTGACGCTGTGGTGGACGGCGTGCAGCCGCCACAGCACGGGGACCTCGTGATAGGCGCGATGCGTCCAGTACTGGACCAGGTCGGCGACCAGGACGATCAGGAACAGGGCGACGAAGAACGGCAGGTCCTGGACCCAGGCGCGGACGCCGTCCTTGGCGGCCCAGCCGAACAGCTTGTGGACGAGCAGGTTGGTCGCGAGCAGGACGAAGCCCACGATCATGTGGTTGACGAGGAAGTGGTGGAAGTCGGTCTGCCACTCCGGCCGGAACACCGGCTGGTCCTTGCGTAGCGCGAACGCCTTCTCGATGAAGACGAAGATCAGCGTCGAGCCGAGCAGGTCGAGGATGAACCAGTCGAGGCCGATGTACGGCGTGTTGTCGGCGAAATCGTTGACCGGCACCTTGTGGCCGCCGAGCGCGAGCGACAGGCCGATCAGGACGAATGCCGCCAGCGCCAGCCAGCGCGCCCGGCTCCGGATGACGTTGAAGAGCGCGAGCGCGCCCGAGAGCACCAGCGACCAGAACAGCAGCAGGCGCATGACGTCGACGTTGTAGGACTTCCTCAGCTCGGGCGTCGTCAGATATTCGGGGAAGTGAAAGGCGAGCACGCCGAGGAAGCAGAGCGCCGCCAGCATCAGGGCGATCACGCCCGAGGCCATTCCCTTGCCCGGCTGGAGCGCGCCGTGCGACTCGCTCAGGCGGTTCAGCTTGTCGATGTGCTGCTTCATTTGTGGCCGGTCCCCGCTCGCCTGACGGCCGCCCGTCGACGTGCGCGGATTATTGCGCGGCGACTCGCGCCGGCGGCGCCTCGACCGGCGCGCCGAGCGCGTCGAGGACGCGCAACAGGCACGCCACCTGCGCCGCGATCGGCGCCGGTGCCGGCATCGCGCCGCTGACGATCGCCTGGATCGCGCAGGCGGTCGTCGCCGCGTCGTGGCTGTGCAGGAGAACTGGCGCCTGGCGCAAGACGCCTTCCTGCGCCGGCAGTGACAAGTCGCCGCGCAGGACGCCGCCGACGTAGACGTCGAGCCGTTGCAGCCGGCGTGCATCGGCGACCGGTTCGCCCTCGGTGCCGCGCATGAGGAGCGCGTCGGCGCGCATCGCGGCGAGGAAGCCGGCGAGCAGCGTTGCGTACTCCGGGTGCGTGTGGTTGACGACTCGCAGCGTCGGCGCGCCGCTGCACCCGGTGAGCAGCTTGGCGATCGTGTGGCCCGAATTGCGCAGGCCGACGATCTCGCGCACCGCGAGCAGCCGTGCCAGCGGCGGGCACAGCGCCTCGGTCCGGATGAACGCCGGCTCGTCGCGCTGCCACGCGGCGGCGACATCATCGCCGTCGTTGGCGCAGGTCAGGCCGAGGTCGTGGAAGATCGCCGCCGTCGTGACCCGGGTCGGGTCGTGGACCGGGCCATGGACGAGCACCGGCACGTCATGCTGCGCCAGCAGCATCGCCAGCAGCGCGGTCAGGTTCGGCAGCCGGCGCGCCCCGTTGTACGACGGCAGGACGACAGTCGGCCGGTCGGTGCGCACAGCGATGCAGCGCGCTTCGGCGGCGGCGAGGAAGCCGGCGAGCTCGTCGACGGTTTCGCCCTTGATCCGCATCGCCAGCGCGAACGCGCCGAGCTCGAGGTCGGTGACGCGGCCGTCGAGCACCTGGCTCATCAGGTCGAGCGCCTGCTCGCGATCGAGCGAGCGGGCGCCGTCCTTGCCGCGGCCGATGACCTTGATGTAGGGGGCGATGCTCATCGTGGCCCGCCTATGCGAGAGGCGTGCCAGATGCACGCCGCCATCTCAGGCCGCCTCGAGCAGACGCGTCACGGCGTCCCACTCCGCGGCGCTCACCGGCGTGATCGACAGGCGGTTGCCGCGCGCGAGCACGCGCATCGTCGCCAGCTCGGGAGTCGCGCGCATCTCGGCGAGCGAGAGCAGGCGCGTCTTCCTCAGCACCTTGACGTCGACGTGGTACCAGCGCGGCTTCTCCTGCCGGGATTTCGCGTCGTAGTAGTGGCTCTTCGGGTCGAACTGAGTCGCGTCCGGGTAGGGTGCAGAAGCGACTTCGGCGAGGCCGGCGATGCCGGGCTCGGGACACGACGAGTGATAGAAGAGGACACCGTCGCCCGGCGCCATGTCGTTGCGCATGAAGTTGCGCGCCTGGAAGTTGCGCACGCCGACCCAGGGGACGCTCGCGTTCGGTGCTGCCGCCGCATCGTCGATCGAGCACTCGCTCGGCTCGCTCTTCATCAACCAGTAGCGCATCGGGCAGCAGCGAGGAGGGAAATAAGGTGTCCGCCGCGCACCGTGAACCGCATTCCTGAACCCAGGCAGTTCAGGTGGGCGAGGTCAGCCTGGTTTCGGGTTCATCTGACGCGAGACGATCACACCTGCCAGGCGATGTTCCAAGCCCTTGCTCTTGCGAGCATCGGTTCAAGGAAATATAAAGTTCACGCGAGCGCAACGGACGAATTCATCATACCGCGCGCTTCGCCGTTCGGGCGTGATTTAGAGCAGTTGTCCGTCGACGTTGAGGGCCATGTCGATGCGGCGAACGAGATCGTCGAGGTCGACCGGGCCGGCACGATTCGTGCCCTCGTGCGCCGTCGCGGCCGGCACCGGCGCGGGCCGTTCGGCGAGCGCGAACGCGAGGTTGAGCGCAGCGAGCACGGCGATGCGTTCGCGCGCCTTGACCTTGCCGCCGTCGCGGATCGCGCTCATCTCGCGATCGACATCGGCGACCGCTTCGAGGAGTGAGCTCTCGCCGCCGTCGGGGCAGCCAAGGATGTAGCTCTGGCCGAGGATCGTCACTTCGACCTGCTTCATCCGACGCTCCGCAGCGGCTCGCCGTCGTTGCCGTCGATCGCGCCGCTGGCGCCGGCCGCCGGCTCGCTCGGCAACCGTTGCAGCAGGCCGTCGATCCGGCTGCGCGCCGCGTTCAGACGCGAGCGCAAGTTGTCGCGCTCGTGCGTCACGGCCGCGAGCTGAGTCGCCAGCAGCGCGTTGGTGCGCTGCAGTTCGTCGTGTCGAAGAAGCAGGCGCTCGACCCGGTCTGCAAGTTCCTCGATCGTGGCCATGACGCTCCGGCAAGGGGAGTGAGTTGGCGAATTGTAGGGGTCGCTTTCGCACCGACCGCGTTGCTTAGAATCAATGCGTTGGTGCCCGTGAAGGTGTTCATGCCTTCACAGTTAAACGGGAAGCGAGCGCCGGACAGATCGAACGATCTGCCCGGCCAAACCGCGCTGCCCCCGCAACGGTACGGCGGACGACGAGGCCCTCCCGGCTCGTCAGCGTCGGCGCTCACACCACTGAAGGCACGAGCCTTCGGGAAGGTCGCCGACGTCGCTCCGTCAGCCCGGATACCGGCCAGCAAGCGGGCCGAGCCTCGTGCTCGGCCCATGTCGCAGCGACCGCGGGGAAGCGGCTGCCTGCCTCTTGCGGGAATCTTCATCATGATCTGCCATCTCGAGGCGCCGCGCCCTTCGCGGCAAAGCCCCGGGCGAGTCGCGCTCGCCTTTCGTTTCGGTCTTCCGCTCTTCCTTTCGATTCCGATCGACGCCGCCTTCGCAGCCGATCCTGCCCTGGACCCGGTC
>Ga0207689_10005199_pt1 | contig 11682 bp, 9 predicted proteins | sample KBSMisM52_FD_184312 | JGI IMG/M metagenome (GOLD analysis project Ga0207689, IMG submission 184312) | Miscanthus rhizosphere microbial communities from Kellogg Biological Station, Michigan, USA - KBS Miscanthus M5-2 (SPAdes) (version 2) | ecosystem: Host-associated > Plants > Roots > Rhizosphere... | reverse complement strand
CCATCTCGCCCGACGGCGACGTAGTCGCGTTCTCGGGCCGGGCCGGCAGCGGGCCGCTCCAGATCTTCGTGCGACGAATGGACGAACTGGGTGTGCATCCGCTCGCGGGCACCGAAGGCGGCGAACAGCCGTTCTTCTCCCCAGACGGAAAGTGGATCGCATACTTCGCGAATCATCAGATGAAGAAGGTGGCCGTGACCGGCGGGCCTCCGACAGTGCTGGCCGAGCTGCCCGGCGGGCTCGCGTATGGGGGCAGCTGGGTCCCGGATGGTCGCATCGTCGTGTCGCGCGGGAACACGCTCGTGCTCATTCCGCCCGGGGGCGGCGCGCTGAGTCCCCTGTCCGCGATCGACACCGCGACCGATCGTCTGCTGATGAATCCCAAGGTCCTCTCCGACGGCAAAGGGAAAATGCCCGCCAGCAAGCTCTCCGCGGACGACATCAAATCCGTTATCGGCTATGTGCGGAGTTTGAAGAAGTAAGAGAGCACCGCCGCTTCCGCGCGGCCATGCGCGTCCACGGCGCTTCGCACGCTTAGTGAAAAGGCCGGCACTCTGTTACATCGAGAGTCCTTCTCCCCCGCGGTTTTTTGCGGGGGAGAAGGTGGCGAAGCCGGATGAGGGGGCGCTTCACGCGGATGTAAATCAGCGCGCGCCCTCAAGCGGCTTTGTTGAAGATCCCGTGTAGACGCCCCCCTCATCCGCCTTCGGCACCTTCTCCCCCCGCGAAAAAACCCGCGGGGGGAGAAGGGCTCTCGATGTAAGGACGTGGTCTGAGGCGCAACGCGACTGTGAGAAATTCGGGCAAAGTTCTTGCGCCCGCTACGACGCAACTGCCCGCGACGATGCACGAATCCTTGCAATCGCCAGCATCGCGCCGCCGTAGACGGCGAGCGCGATGAACATCATCGCGGCGGTGCCGGTGCGGAGATCCTGTGCGACGACCTTCGCACCGGTAAGCACGAGCAACACGATCGCCAGCTGCGACGCCTCGCGTACGCGCCATCGCCGTCCGATGGCCGCCAACGCGATCGACGCGGCAGCGAGCACGGTCGTGTTGACCAGGGCGTGCACTCCTTCGCTCGCGGCTCCGATCGACAGCGACAACCCATAGATCGCCATCGATGCCGCGCCGCAGAGGGCGATGCCGAGGAGCACGATGTTTCGTGCGCGCAGGAAGGCGACCAGACAGAGCGCCGTGGCACCCAGGGCCGCCAGCGGGATGGATCGTGCTTCTCCGCGATTGATTAACGCCGAACCGGCGAATGAGAAAAGACCGCCGCCGATCGCCGCCAGAGATCCCCACATCGCGCTCTGCACGAGGAATGTCACCTTCGATTCCGGCGACGTACCGCGGCGCGCGATCTCCGCTGCGATCAGTGCGGCCACACCCCAGAGAATCGTCATCGCCGGTGCCGGCAGCACCAGCGCGGAGCTTCCGACGATTCCGATCAGCGACGCCGCGGCGCTCTGAATCATCGCCCGCGGGCTCACGGCGATCCAGATCACCGCGAACAGGAGGAGGCACGCGGCCACCGTAGCGCGCCCGTCGCTGGCTGGATCGAGCAGCGCCAGGATGAGCAACAGAATCGCCAGGAGATCGCTCTCGATGGCCAGCAACCAACCGGCGGCCTTTGCGTGAAGCACGAACGCCACCGCGCTGATGATGGTCAGCTCGACGAGAAACGGAATCAGTGCTTTCGTGGCGTAGGCGAGCAGGATGGCGACGCACGTCGCACCGGTCGCGGCGATCCACGCCAGCGACGGGAAGGCGTATCGCCGGCCGGCTTCGATGAGGGCGATGCTCAGCGCGGCCAGAACGAGCGCGGCCATGTTCGCGGAGAGCACGCCGAAACGCGTGGCCGCTTCCCAGACGATCGGGTAGGCCACGATTGCCGCCGTTACGGCGTAGAAGATGCCGGCGGTGCGGCGTACGGCGCGTACGGCGCGAATGGCCACGACGATCCAGGCGATGGCGTAGATCAATCCGATCGCGACGCCGGCCGGTTTTGACATTGCCGCGGTGTCGGTCGCGGCGCGAAGGAGAAACGCGCCGCCCAGGATCAGGAGCGATTTCCCAATGACGGCGAGGTCGAACATCGGAGCGGCAACGTCGTCGGGCGAGGCCTTCCAAACAGCAGCTTCTGCGCCGCTGTCGCTGTCCCCATGCGACAGCCGAAGCTCGATCCGTTTCAAACGCAGGTCGAGGTCCTCGATCCGTTGCTCGACGTCCATGCATCAACCAAGCATGCCGGCGCACCTTAGCACGGTGTCGTATGTCACTCACAAAAGTGATCTCGATTGAACACATTGGCTTGTGTTGTAAGCGTATGCTGCCGCTGTCCCGGCAAAGGAGTGGATCAGCAATGGATGCTTTGGAATCAAAACCGCGACGCCGTTTTCTCAATTATTTTCTCGGCACGTCCCTCGGGGCTGTCGTGGCGTCATTCCTTTATCCGATCCTCCGTTTTGCCAGTCCGCCGTTCATCCCCGAGGCCACCACCAATCAGGTCGAGGCAGGGGATACGTCGGATCCACAGCTGATGACCAAGGGATTCAAAATCGTCCGCTTCGGCGCGGAGCCGGTCATCCTGGTCAAGGTGACGGACAGTGAATACAAGGCCTTCTCGGCCACCTGCACCCATCTCGATTGCATCGTCGGATACCAGAAAGAGCGCACACGGCTCTTCTGCAATTGTCACGGCGGTTCTTATGATTTGAACGGCCGCAATGTCTCCGGACCTCCGCCGCGTCCGCTCATCCCTTACAAAGTGAATCTGTTGGCGAAGGGCTCCGAGCCGGCGAAAATCGTCGTCTCGAAGGCGTAGGCGCACGATGATCGCCCGCGCTGGAAAATGGCTTGACGACCGACTTGGTCTGTCGACGCTCGTCGAGTTCGGCTCTCACAAGACCGTCCCCGTTCACCGTTACACCGTCTTTTATTACCTCGGCGGGATGACGCTTTTCTTTTTCCTGGTCCAGGTCTGTACCGGCGTTCTCCTGATGCTTTATTACAGGCCGTCGGCGAACGAGGCATTCGAATCGATCGAATTCATCATGACCGTGGTGCCGTTCGGATGGCTGATTCGCTCGATCCATTCCTGGTCGGCCAACCTGATGGTGTTTTTCGCGATGCTTCATCTCGCCAGCGTCTTTTTCCTGAAAGCGTACCGGCCGCCGCGCGAATTGACGTGGGTTTCCGGCGTTTTCGTTCTGTTCCTGATCATGGGATTCGGATTTTCCGGCTATCTGCTCCCTTGGAATCAGCTCGCTTTTTTCGCCACGAAGGTCGGAACCGATATCGCCGGTGCCGTGCCGGTAATCGGCCACTGGATGGTTCGCTTCCTTCGCGGTGGCGACCGCGTCTCCGGCGGAACGCTTTCCCGCTTCTATGGATGGCACGTGGCGGTGCTTCCGGCCATCACGTGCGTATTTCTTGGGGCTCATCTTCTTCTTGTACAAGTGAAGGGGATGAGCGTGCCTCATTCCTGTGAAGACGAGACGCGCAAACGTCCGCCGATGAAGTTCTTCCCGCATTTCGCTTTACGCGATCTCTCCGGCTGGCTCTTCGCCCTCGGCGTTCTCGCGGCACTGGCGGCGCTTTTCCCCTGGGAGCTGGGCGAGAAGGCGGATCTCTTCGCCCCTGCTTACGAGAACATCCGGCCGGAGTGGTACTTCGTCTTCATGTTCCAGACATTGAAGCTTGTCCCCGGCGGTGAGATTTTCGGACTCGAATACGAGGCCATTCCGATTCTCCTCTTCGGCGCGCTCGGCGCATTGTTGATGCTCGTGCCGTTCCTCGATCGGAGCGCGCCCGGCAAAGGGCGTGTCTGGACGATCGCCGGCGTCGTGGCGTTGCTGTTCGTCATCGGAATGACCTGCTGGGGTTACATGTCGCTGCTCCCGCTCTATGTGGTGATCATCAGCGGGATCCTGCTGTTGCTCCTCGCCTTCATTACGCGCGGCGGGCGGAGATCGGAGAATCGATGAGAGCGCGTCTGATCGTTGTTGCAGTCGTTCTCCTCTGTGCCACGGGAGTGGTCTACGCACAGACGTCGTGTATCCATTGCCACGGCGGCGAGTTGTTCGATGACGCTGCAAAGGCCAAAGTGAAGCATTTCAACGTCGACGTGCATTCGCAGGTCGGTCTCTCCTGCCACGATTGCCACGGCGGCAATCCCGATCCGAAGCTGGGCGATGACATTGCCGGGGCCATGGATCCGAAATTCAAGCCCAATCCTTATGTCGGCGCTCCGAAACGCACCGCAATTCCCGACTTTTGCGGCCGCTGCCATTCGTCCGCCGCTTATATGAATCGCTTCAATCCGGCAGCGCGCGTGGACGAGGTCAGCGAGTACTGGACCAGCCACCACGGCCAGCAATTGAAGAAGGGCGTGGAGGATGTGGCCACGTGTATCGACTGCCACTCCGTCCATAACATTCGCCGAAAAGGGAATCCGGAGTCGCCGGTTTATCCGACGCATGTCGCCGAGACATGCAGCCGCTGTCATTCAGACGCCAAACGGATGCACGCAAACGGACGCGCGCTGCCAGTCAATCAGTATGCGAGCTGGAGCACGAGCGTTCACGCCAAGGCTTTGTTAGTAAAGGGCGATCTGACTGCACCGACGTGCAATGACTGTCATGGAAATCACGGGGCCACTCCTCCGGGCGTAGCCAGCATCGCTTTTGTGTGCGGCCAGTGCCATGTGCGGGAGATGGAGTTGTTCCGCGCCAGTCCGAAAGCAGCGGGCTGGGAACGCCACAATGACCTTCTGGCCGCCGCTCCCGACGGAAAATGCGGCACTTGTCACGACGATCATCGCTCTGCCATGCAGTTGAAGCAGTTCAATGGCTGCGTGGTTTGTCATAGCAATCACGGCATCAATCGTCCCACCGTGGCCATGCTCGGCAATCTGCCCGATACGCCATGCGCGTTCTGCCACGAGGGCGTAGGGAAGCTCGCCGCCGCGGTGCCGGAGCCGAAGGAAAAGGCCAAGCATTTCGCCGAGATGCGCGCGACCCTGCTCGCCTCCGCAGACAAACTTCATCTTCAGGGCGACGACCGGTTCGACTGGCTGGTCGATCAAGCTCTGCAGCTTCCGACGCACCGGATCAAATCCGGCGACGACGGCAAGCCGAACCTGCGGCCGGAGTTTGCCCGCCTGTTCGAGAAGTTCCGGATCGGCAAGACGCACAATGCCGGCATGGCCGTGAGGCGATGCAGCGATTGCCATCGCATCTCCGGTTTCGCCGGCCACGACACGTCCCAGGCGCTGCTCGCAGGAACGCGCGAGGTGACCGGCATGATCGCGCGCTCCGAGCGCATCCTCCTGGCCGCGCAGCGCGGCGGCGTCGAAGTCCGCGCCGCCCGCTCGGAGCTCGATAGTGCCGTCGACAATCAGATCGAGCTGGAGACCCTGGTCCACACCTTCTCGAGCGGCGGGGCCTTCGCAGAAAAGCGCAAAGAAGCGCTCCAACACGCCCAGGCAGCGCTGACTGCAGGCCAGCATTCACTGGACGAGCTGGCCTATCGCCGCCGCGGCCTCTTCATCGCCCTCGGCGTGATCATGGCGGCGTTGGTGGCGCTGGCGCTGAAGCTGAGACAGATGTAGGGGAACGACAAAGCGTAGCGCCGTCGGCCCGACGGCTGTACCGCCAGCGGCTCGCTGGCGGTTTTCTCCCATAAGGGGACGTTTGAGATGTCGCAGCTCGGTGGCTGGATACGGGTCTAACCCTATTTCTCCCACGTAGAATGGAAAGGGCCGGCACGCTTTTACATCGAGAGCCCTTCTCCCTCGCGGGTTTTTGCGGGGGAGAAGGTGCCGACAGGCGGATGAGGGGGCGTTCTCGCGGGTCCGTCATTTCCGCATGTCGGTGGAACGCACAGATCGCGTAATGCGCCCCCTCATCCGGCTTTGCCACCTTCTCCCCCCGCAAGAAACCGCGGAGGGAGAAGGACTCTCGATGAAAGAGCGTGGCAAAGGAATTATGAGATGCAAGGCGTAGCGCAGTCGCAACAAAAAGACCACCGCCGAGCCGGCGGTGGTCCAGCCGTCGAGCCGACGGCGCTACGCTTCTTGGCGCTTCTTATTGACTCATCAACCCGCCCGAGTGGCAGTCGGCGCAGTTGAAATTGCGCAGGTCGCCCAGGTCGACGGGGTGTTGGAACTCCGCGGTCGTGCCGGTCTCGCCGAGGACGGTGTGGCAGATTGTGCACTCCTTGCTGATTCGTTTGCCGTCGGCGCTTACGTGCTGGTCGTCGTGACAGCGGAAGCATCCCAGCGAGTAGAGATGGCCGACATTATCGCGGTGCGTGCGCCAGTCGACGCGCATTTCCGGGAAGCGCGTGTTGCCGAAAATCTGCTGCAATGCGGCGACAGAACGATCGATCGAGGCCTTCTTCGATGCAAAGACAGCCGGCTGGCTGGTTTTGTAATAGGCGGTGAAATCGGTGGCGATCGCTTTCATCGCCTCCGGAGTGGACTTGTAATCCTTCGTAAGCACGGTCACGGACTGCTGCTTCGCGAACGGAAGCGACCGATCGATCGTGCCGGCCAGGAGCGCGCGATCGACGGAACGGTCCGGTGAGAGATAAATGTGCGTTGGACGATTGTGGCAATCGACACAATCCATGCGTCTGTGAGGCAATGCCGCGATCTGCGCCGGCGTCAGTTTCGAGCCCTCGGTGCGGTACTCGGTCACCTTGCCGTTGCGGTCTTTGACGTGAATCCAAGGGATTTCCTGGCGCTGCCGGTCTGTGGCCACGTAGGTGATCTCATTGGAGATGTTCATGTGCCAGTGAATGCCCGAGGTGATTCCCGAGGTTGGGCTGCCGCCGCCGGTCTTGATCAGCATTCGTACTTCGCGCGGCGTGCTCTGTTCGTCGTATTGATAGTGATTGAACACCTTCAGCTGTGCGCCGAAAAACTTCTCCGGCCAGTGGCACTGCTCGCAAGTCTGCTGCGCGGGCCGCAGGTTTTCGACTGGCGACTGAATCGGTCGCGGGTATTTGTTGGCCACAGCCGCATAGAGCTGGTACGAGCCCGAAAGCTTCGAGCGCACATACCAGGTCGCGCCGGCGCCGACGTGGCAACCGACGCAGCCGACGCGGGCGTGCGGCGACAACTTGTAGGCGGTGTATTCGGGAATCATGATCTGGTGACAGAGCGTCCCGCAGAAGGCGTCTGTTTCCGTGTAATGGAAGGCTTGATAACTGCCGATGACGCTGGCGGTGACGAAACAGATCACGCCGGCGAATGTGCCTGCGACGATCATGCGGGTTCGCCGCACGTTCAGATCGATGCGCGGATACTCCGTGACCGCTTCGGGGGCGCGTTTGCGGCGTCTCCTGCGCTCGATCAGGAGGCCGACGACATAGACGGCCAGTCCAAACGACAGGATGGCCGGCGCGACGATCCATGCCAGGATGCCGAGGTATGGGTTCGCGTGGCCGGCGCGGGCATCGATATAGATGAGGAAGATCGTATTCATGAGCGCCACGAAGGCGATCAGGAGACCCACAAGACTGATCGGGTTCCGCGCAAGACTCGTTTTTTGTGTCATAGCTCCTCTGAGAGTACCTCACGCCTTCATCAAACGAGTGAGATCGATTTGGCGGGGCCACGGTACGCGGACGCGCACGCGAGGGGTGCGCGCGGGATCACCCTTGGTGTGTGATCCCGCGCACCGGAGGCTGTTCAAACGCCGTGTTTGAGGACGAGCGCCACATCGTGGCTCGGGATGGCGACGGACTCATTCTTCGCCGACGGCGCGCTGGCCTCGTGGGTCATGGCGTCGCCATCGAGATCGATGCGCGCTTCGAGCGTGACGTGGTCGGGCGGAGCCTGTCCCATCATCGAATCCTGGGCGCTGAGCGAGAAATTCACCGGGAAGGAGGTGACGTCGAGCCGCTTGGCGAAGACGGGATGTCCCTTGCTGGTAGGTCCGGCGCCGCTGCGGGCGATGACGAAGACGATCACCTTGCCGGAGACGCTCTTTGCCGCCGAATCATCGAGAGAGATCGTTCCGGAGAGAACGCTCGCCGAGCTCGCCGCGGGGGCGACCGGCGGCATGACGTGGCCGGGAATCACCTTCGGTTCCGCAGAGGCGGTGGTGGAATCGGCTTCAATCGGCGGAGGCAACGCCGCCGTGGTGGACGCCTCGACCTGCGCGGGCGCCGGTGCGACCGCGGCTTCGGCGCGTCCGTCATGACGAACGGCGTACACGGCCAGGGCAGCAACGACCAGCGCACTGCCGGCGCCGAGGGCAAACGCGCTCTTCGTGGAGAAACGTGATGTGGTGTTTTCGGTGCTCATAGTCCCATTCCTTTCGCGCCGCGCTCCTGGGAGACGCGGGCCTTGAAAAACCCGTTGATGACGCGTGCGCAGTAGCCGGCCAGCACCACTGCCGAGACCGCGTACGCGGCCCAGACGAACTCCCAACCTCCGCTGACGATGCCGTTCATGCCATCACCTCCGCGGCCAGCACGACGCTCAGCGGCGGCGGCGCAATTTCTTCCTCGAGACGCAGCGCGGCGGTGCGCGCACGGATCGTCATTACTCCGGCGAGGAGCAGCAGCATACCCGCGAAGTTCACCATCAGCGGGATGAGGAACTCGCGGGAGATCGTCCCGACGCCGGACTGCTGCTGGTGAAGCGAGTTCCACCACTTCACCGAGAAGTAAACGATCGGGACGTCGATGAAACCGATGATCGTGGCCACCGAGGTCCAGGTGGCCCGCTTCACCGGCTCATCGATGAAATGGCGAAGTGCGCTGATTCCGGCGAAGGCCATCAGCAGCACCGCCACCGTGGTCAGGCGCGGATCCCAATCCCACCACACGCCCCATGTCGGCTTTGCCCAGATCGATCCCTGAATGCAGAGAAGCAGGCAGAGGACGACGGACATCTCGATCGCCGCTTCGAGGCGATGGTCCCACTTCCACGAGGCGAAGAAGAGGTACATGACCGCGCAGATGAATGCCCAGGTCAGGACCAGCATCGCGGTCCAGGCCGTCGGGACGTGCACGTACATGATGCGTTGGGTATCGCCCATGTGCTGCTCTGCCGGTGCGATGGCCAGGCCGTTGTAGGAGCCGGCCAGCAGGCAAAGCGTGCCCAGAACGATCAGTACAAAAGGGAACACAATTCGCTTTCTCATACGGATGCGAAGATAGTGGCTCCGCTGACGCGACTCGGTACAACGAGTCACGAGCCGCGGTGACACCTGTCACACGACAACAGTGCGGTTGCGCATGGGCGCGTGTCCAGACCCGGCCCTATCGTGCAACCAGTCAAAACCGATTCACGGAAGTCAGACCAGTTGGAGGTTCTCATGAAGACAGGAATCAAGCGCGCCGCACTGATCGTGATGACGGCCGCACTACTCGCCGCGCCGCTGCTCGCCTCGGACACGGTGGGCCGGCGACGGGTCGGGACACCCGGCGCTCCCGCGGCGCCCATCTACTCCTCCAATCAGGTCGAGGCATACCTCACCGCCAGCGATCTCGCATTCATCCGGCCGGGCCTGAAAGTGATCGTCAACTCGATCACCATCGGCAGCAACCGGATTCCGGTGGTCGACATCAGTCTGACCGACAGCCTCGATCAGCCGCTCGACCGGCTGGGCAAGGTCACGCCGGGGGCGATCTCGGTCAGCTTCATCCTCTCCTGGTACGACCCGGCCACGCGGCAGTACACCGCCTACACCACCCGCAGCGTGACCACGCCGGCAAATAGCCCCAATCCCGGCGTAACGGCCATTCAGGCCGGGACGGACACGGGAACCTTCACCGACCTCGAGACCGGGCACGCCAAGTTCACGTTCAAGACCGTGCTGCCCGCCGGCTTCGATCAGACGAAGACCCACACGCTGGGCATTTACGCCACGCGCGCCCTCGGCGCGGTCCCGGGGATCGACCCGGCGCTGGCGAAGAACTACTACGCCAACGTCGAATTCGACTTCCGCCCCGATGGCGTCGCGCCGACGGCGAAGTGGGACAAGGTCAACCTGGCCACCAGCTGCAACAACTGCCACGACCCGCTCAGCGCCCACGGCGGTGCGCGGCAGGACCCGAAACTCTGCGCCCTCTGCCATCAGCCGCAGACATCCGATCCGGACACCGGCAACACCGTCGACTTCAAGGTCATGATTCACAAGATCCACTCCGGTCCCAATCTCCCGAGCGTCAAGGCCGGAACGCCGTACCAGATCATCGGTTTCGGGCAGGCGGTGAACGATTTCTCGAACGTCAACTTCCCCCCCGGCAACTCGGTCACCAACTGCGCCTTCTGTCATGAAGGCACGAACCCGAACGCCAAGCCGACCCAGGCCGCCGTCTGGTTCACCAATCCGAGTCGCGCCGCATGCGGTTCCTGCCACGACGACATCGATTGGGTCACCGGCAAGAACCACGTTGCCGGCCCGCAGCTCGACGACAAGACCTGCGCCTCCTGCCACACGCCGGACAGCGGCGCCGACTTCGACGCCTCGATCAAGGCCGCGCACATCACCCCGCTGAAATCGAAACAGCTCAAGGGACTCACCGCCACCGTGGTCAGCGTGACCAATGCGGCGCCGGGCAAGAGCCCGACCTTCACCTTCGCCATCAAGAACGGCGACGGCACGCCGCTCGACGGCACCAAGCTCGGCGCGTTCGCCCCGATCCTGGCCGGCCCGACGGGCAGCTACACCACCTTCTTCCGCGAGAGCGGCCTGTCGACGGTTGCCAAACCCGGCAAGTACGACCCCGCCACCGGCCTGACCAGCTACACCTTCAACGCCGTCATCCCCGCCACCGCCACCGGCACCTGGACCGCCAGCGCCGACATCACCCGCAACGTGGCGCTCAAGCACAACAACGGCGCCGCCGACACCACCGTGCGCGAAGCGGCAGTCAATCCGATCAAGTACTTCGCCATCACCGGCACCGTGGTCACGCCGCGCCGCACGGCGGTCACCACCGCGCAGTGCAACTCCTGCCACGACGTGCTCGGCCTCCATGGCGGACAGCGCAAGGTCACCGAAGAGTGCGTGATCTGCCACAACCCGACCAACAGCGACATCGCACAGCGTCCCGCCGCCGCCGGACAGCCGGAGTCGATCAACTTCCCGCGCCTGATCCATCGCATTCACAAAGGCGAGGAGCTGACCCAGGACTTCACGGTCTACGGCAACGGTGGCAGTCTGCACAACTACAACGAAGTGCGCTTCCCCGGCGACCTCCGCAACTGCGCGAAGTGCCACGCCGCCAACGCGTTTACGCTTCCGCTGGCGACGGGCATCGGCCAGACCACCACGCTGCGCGATTACTTCACGCCCCAGGGTCCGGCCACCGTGGCCTGCCTCGGATGCCACGACAGCAAGGACACGGCGGCGCACGCCTATCTCAACACCGTCACATTCCCTGGCGCTGCGACCTCCGCCGAAGCATGCGCGACATGCCACAGCACCGGGAAAGACTGGGCCGTGGAGAAAGTACACGCCCGGTAAGTGATCGCAATTCGAGGGGGCCGCGAAGGCTCCCTCGAAGCGTCAGGAGAATGCGATGAGACATCATTGGTCCGGCCGGATGGCCTTCATGCTCTGTCTCGCGCTGTCGCCGGGCTTTGCCCTCGCGGCGCAGCAGACCACGACGCAGCCGCCACCGGCTCCCGAACAGACGACGACACAGGCCCCGGCT
>Ga0207689_10005196_pt1 | contig 11683 bp, 9 predicted proteins | sample KBSMisM52_FD_184312 | JGI IMG/M metagenome (GOLD analysis project Ga0207689, IMG submission 184312) | Miscanthus rhizosphere microbial communities from Kellogg Biological Station, Michigan, USA - KBS Miscanthus M5-2 (SPAdes) (version 2) | ecosystem: Host-associated > Plants > Roots > Rhizosphere... | reverse complement strand
TAATAAAAACAGAATTGGTTTTTTCATGGGGATAGAAATATTGAATTATTGGATACTCCAAAGCAAAAACGTGCCAAACTCTAAAATATTACCCAACGCAAAAAAGAAAAGGCTCTCAGGGTAAACCCTAAGAACCTCTTTATTTCGCTTACATTCAATTGTTTATTACTGGTTGGCCACTTTGAGTTCACTGCGGCTTCCTGTATTTTTTGAGGCGGGTTGGCCGGCAGGTTGAATTTCTGCTGCATACCCGTTCGCTTTCATACGACTCCAGTCAATTCCCTGCAGCCCGATATAAGCCATAATGTTGTTTGCCCGCTCAACAGCCAGCTTTTGATTGGCTTCTTTTGTTTTTAAAACGTTTGCATAGTTATCAATTGTCAAACTAAGCGATGGATATTGTTTCAACAGTTTGACCAATTGATCCAATATCTTGTAAGAAGCAGCCTGCAGGTCGGCCTTTTGTGCAACGAATTTCAACTGCTGCCCCGCCTCATTGAACTTATCAATTACTTCTTTCTTTATTTCCGGGCAACCACCATTCTCTTTCGGGCCTTTTGTTTGCGGGCACTTATCATTATCGTCATTTACGCCATCACCATCAGTATCCGGTATCGGGCAACCCTGGTATTTCGCTACACCAGGCTGGTTAGGGCATTTGTCATCCGGGTCGGCGATACCGTCTTTATCGGTGTCTACTATTGGACAACCTCTATTGGAAGCAGGTCCGGCAACAGTCGGGCACCTGTCTTCAAAGTCATTTACGCCATCACCATCTTTATCCGGTATGGGACATCCATCATATATCTGGAGGCCGGCAACGTCAGGACATTTATCCTGGTCATCAGGTACGCCATCTTTATCTTTATCCGGTATCGGGCAGCCGCCATTGCTCGCAGGGCCAGCCTGATCAGGACATTTATCCGTTTTATCTGCAACGCCATCCCCGTCTTTGTCAGGACAGCCCTTTGTTGCAGCTGTTCCAGGCTGCGTCGGGCAGGCATCGTCCGGATCTAGAATTCCATCCTTATCCCGATCTCTCGGCTTAGCACCTTTTTGACGGCCAAATAATACACCTATCGTACCCCCAACTACCACATGCCTGATGCTTGCGTCGTAGTTTTTGGGTGTATAAAAATTATTGAAACCACGACTGTAATTCACCGTGAGAATAAAGCGGCCAAATTCAAAACCAATCAATGCATTTAAATTAAAATCCAGCGCTTTGTATTGACCCGGGCCGCCGCCTTTAGCCAGGCTATTGGTAGCACCGACTGCGGTATCACCGTCCTTAATTTTAGTTGTTTCTTTTCCACCAACAAGAAACGAAAATTGCGGACCACGACCGAAAATGAACCGTGCATCTTTTCCAACCGGAAATTTCAGCACAATATTTAAAGGAAGGTCAAGGTAATTTGTAAACTGTTCCTGGTGCACATAATGATTTCTATCTACAGTATCCGTTAATATACCAGGCGAAAATTTTCTGCCCTTGCCGGAATATAGCAGGGCGGGTTGAAAATGAACCGGGGATTTGGCAGAAAAAGGAACATCCAATGTAACACCTCCATGAAGACTAAAGCGGGAGGAATAAAAATCTTTTACGTTAAACCATCCGGGTACGCTATTCGACTCAAAAACACTTGCCGATTGCGGACCTACCAAAATACCAAATCTTGCCTGTGCCTGTGATGTACACTCAAAAGCTAAAAATATAACGATAATTAAAGTCAGGTGTTTTTTCATCTGGTTCAACATTTTGATGGCATTCCTTTAGAAACGGGAAAAAATTAAGAATTATTATTTCCTGAAAATTAAACAAATAGAAATAATTATTTTCATAAATCAAATTTTATACCCTGTGCAAGGGGTAAATCAGGACTGTAATTTATGGTATTTGTTTGCCGGCGCATATAGGCCCGCCATGCATCGCTGCCGCTCTCTCGTCCGCCACCTGTTTCCTTTTCACCGCCGAATGCTCCGCCAATTTCTGCACCGCTTGTGCCAATATTCACATTTGCTATGCCGCAATCGCTGCCTGCATGCGAAAGAAATTTCTCTGCTTCCCGCAGGTTCACCGTCATAATTGCTGATGAAAGCCCCTGGGGAACTTCATTCTGAATAGCAATTGCTTCCTCAATGGATCTGTATTTCAGCAGGTATAAAATAGGAGCAAACGTTTCGTGCTGAACAATTTTATAGTTCGGTTTGGCCTCCGCAATGCAGGGTTTCACGTAGCATTCGCTTTCATATCCGTCGCCGGCCAAAATACCTCCCTCCACAATAAAATTGCCACCTTCTGCTTTGCACGCTTCAATCGACTTTTTGTAGAGAGCAACAGCATCTTTGTCAATCAATGGCCCCACATGATTATGTTCATCCAGCGGATTACCTATTCTTAATTGTTTATATGCCGTAATCAATTTTTCTTTCACATTATCATATACTTCTTCCTGGATAATTAACCGGCGTGTGGTTGTGCATCGCTGTCCTGCCGTACCCACTGCACCAAATAAAGATCCGCGGACTGCTATATCGATATCTGCATCTTTTGATATAATGATCGCATTGTTTCCTCCCAATTCCAATAATGCACGCCCCAATCTTGCACCAACTGCAGCACCTACTGCTTTTCCCATGCGAGTTGAACCGGTAGCAGAGATCAATGGTAATCTTGTATCAGCAGCCATCCATTCACCGACATCGCGTCCGCCGACAATCAATCCGCATACACCTTCCGGCACATTATTTTTTGCAAAGACTTCCGCTATTATATTCTGACAGGCCACTGCACATAATGGCGTTTTTTCCGAAGGCTTCCATACACATACATCGCCACAAATCCAGGCGAGCATACTGTTCCAGCTCCACACGGCAACGGGAAAGTTAAACGCCGAAATAATACCAACAATGCCCAATGGATGCCATTGCTCGTACATACGATGTGCCGATCTTTCGCTGTGCATCGTTAATCCATGCAACTGACGGGAAAGACCAACCGCAAAATCACAGATATCAATCATTTCCTGCACTTCACCATAACCTTCCTGCAGGCTTTTTCCCATTTCATACGAAACTAATTTACCCAAAGGCTCTTTGTAATGCCGTAAAGCCTCGCCAACCTGGCGCACAATTTCTCCTCTTTTTGGCGCAGGTGTAAGCCTCCACGTTAAAAAAGCTTCTCCCGCTTTTTTAATAACTGCTTCATAACTTTCTTTATCAGCAGATGTTACCGAACCAATCAATTTGCCATCAACAGGAGAAAAAGAATCAATCTTTTCCCCCGATGATTTTATTTTATTGATCCCGGTGCTGACACCGATATTGTTTGCTTCAATCCGAAGTGTTTTAAGAAAATCCATCAGTTTTCAAATTGAGTCGCAAAGTTAAGCATCGGGGCTCAGAAGTGAAGCTGTGGCAACCTGATCGTCAATGATTGGCAATTGTATATTTTGTCCAGATATTTTGCTCGCGAATAATAGTCTCCCTGCTTACAGGTTTAGCATTGGGATCAAACCCCGTGCGATTTTGTCCATAACCTCCGGCTGCACGGTTATGCGGCTTTCTGCCCGAAGGTTTATCCGAGGGATAAATTCCATTTATTTTCCAGCCAATGCCGATTTCTTTATCTTTTATTAAGGCTCCGTCTTCCAGCATTTTCAAAGGAACCGAATATTCAATGTGCATTACATCAGCAGTGTCCCAGGCAAAAGATATATTGATACTGCCCGGCATCCGCAAACCCTGGTCATGATTTTCTATTCCTTCAAACCCAAAAACACTCATATATGTCAAACGCAATGCCAGTGAAGATCGCATTGCTTTTATATTGGTTTGTTTTTGCGGTTGTATGGCATCGTTAGCCTCATTATTCTCTTCTATACCCGCTGCATCGTTAAATGAAGTTTTATCAGAAGTTAAGGTTTCGTCTTTTACAGGAAAAGAAATGCCTCTTCCTTCTTTTCTTTTCCCTTTCATATCTATATATAGATTCATGCCCATGCGCATCAACTTCATTTGAATACCCTGGTTCGGAATGTTCAATGCAAGGTATAAGCTGGCGCTGTCATTGTCTATCGCATAACTTATATCTGTACTGATATCTGTTTCAAATTTCGATGATGGCCATTCGTTAATCAATCCATCCGGTTTATGATGTATGATAATGCCTGTATCTGTTATTTGTTGCAGGAAAGAGGTACCCGTATTATTATAATTTTTTTTACCGAATAAACAGAAAGCCGATAGCACCGGCAGAAAGATCAGATGCCTCATGTAATTATTTTTTCTTTAGACGTAAAAAAAAGAAAAAACATTTTCACTTACTGCGGAAGATATAACTATAACAAACTATTGGGATTGTTGATACGGTGTAAACGAATTTGGAAGATACTAATAATACGAAAGAGAGAAGTACCCTTCTGTTAATTCCGTTGCATTGCCGCCCAGTGCATCTTCAGCATGAAAGTTAAAGGTGCCCCGTATCCGCTTAGCTGACGTATTGTATTCAAGAATTTGCAGGCTGCCCGTGGTAGACTCCAACCCGTTATAGCTGCCTGAATAGGGTGTAAATAAATCGCCGATAGGATAGGTGCCCGGTGTAATGCCACCCGGGAAAAAAAGCGACAGCCATTTATCTGTGCCTTCCATACCGGTAATGGTAAATTGAACACCTGCATTTGCCGCTAATGCAAAGCCCGGCTTCCATAACACACCATCCACTTTTACGGCAAACGTGTCTTTGCCATTTCCTGTTCCGGTGCCAGGTATGGGGTCAGTCGAATAAGGGATATCAGCAAAAACTCCCTCCGTAAATGTTTTCTTCTGATTGTTATCCGGGTGAAAAACCGTGAACTGAAATGTTCCCGATATCGTCTTTTTTGACTCGTCAATCTTAGTAATGGTCAATGTTCCGCCTGCATCGCCCGGGTTTATTCCTGCATTTGTCGTCAACGAAGTTGGATCAGCGACTGAGCTATCAATATATGCAGCAACATTTATAGTCGTACTGCTTAGTGTGTACGTATGTACGCCGGAATCCAGCAATGTAATTGCGACTGTTTTTTTATCAACGCTGATACCCGCAATGCTAATTATTCCCTGCAGCCTTACTGCTTCTGTTACCTTATCGGCTACCCATTCTTTACCGTCGATCTTTGCCCTGAAATTCCCGCTTACACCTGCCGGTGATGCGTTCGTGGTATCAACAGAAACTTCTTTTGAGCAGGAAATAATAAATAGCGCCGTGATGGCTACGGATAACAGGGGAAGAATGCGGTTCATGTTCGATGTGGCGATTTAAGAATAAGGTGACTTATATTTTTCCGCTAAAATAATTCAATATTGTTCATTTGCATTGGGAAAATCACGCGATTTAATATCATTGATGTATTGCTGTACGGCTTTGGTTGCCATTTCATGAACATTTAAATACTGGCGCAAAAAACGTGGTTTAAATTCTGTATTGATACCCAGCATATCGTGCATCACCAACACCTGGCCGTCGCAAAAATTACCTGCACCGATGCCAATCGTTGGTATGGAGATATTTTCAGCAACTTCCTTTGCCAGCAAAGCAGGAATTTTTTCCAATACTACTGCAAAACAACCGGCCTCTTCCAGCAATTTAGCATCCTTTCTCAGCTTATCCGCTTCATCGACTTCTTTCGCTCTAACAGTATAAGTACCGAATTTATAAATGGACTGGGGCGTTAATCCAAGGTGGCCCATGACAGGTATGCCGGCCGAAACGATTTTGCGCACGGAATCAAGTACCTCTTCTCCACCTTCCAGTTTTACCGAGTGGGCACCTGTTTCCTTCATAATTCTTACGGCAGACGCAAGGGCGATATCAGAATTTGATTGATAAGCACCAAAGGGCAGATCCACAACAACCAAACAGCGGTTCACACCGCGTAAAACCGAAGACGCATGATAGATCATCTGGTCCAGTGTGATCGGCAATGTTGTTTCATGACCGGCCATTACATTCGATGCCGAATCACCTACCAGTATTACGTCTATGCCTGCAGAATCAAATATCCGGGCGAAGGAAAAATCATAAGCGGTGATCATGGAAATTTTCTCACCTGCAGCTTTCATTTTTTGCAGCGTATTGGTCGTAATTCTTTTTACTTCTTTGTTTACCGACATACAGCGGATTTAGTGAGGGATGGAGTGCGAATGTACGGCTTTGAGGTATAAGTTGTAAGTGTGCGCATGACTTTGCAGTTTACAGTCAGCCGTTACGTACATCACCATCGAATGTGTACAGCCAATTGCAAATTGCAATGATTAATGAACTGTCTTCTTTAACCTATAAAATCAAAAATATGCCCTGATGCCGCCCAAAAACATCTTTATATCACCACCGGCCTGCGTATATCCAACATACAGCGCAAAGGGTTGCTCTTTGAATGAGCATTTATATCCAATTTCAGGATTAACGAGCAGTTGATTACCGTTTATCGATTTGTTGTCTGCACTTTTGTACAAATAGGCATGACCGATACCGGCAGTTCCGTAAAATTGTTCGCCGAAATTGAACGTATGAGCGATCATGGTTTTAAAAACGATGCCATCATTCACCTGGCTTGATAAATGCGCATCCATACCTGTCCGGATACTGAAGTATTTAAAATTTACACCGGCAGTAAACCCGGCAACAGGTGCATGATTAATCGAATAACCCGATTCGACTGAAACGGTAACGGTTTGAGCATGCAGTAATGTAAATGAAAATAATAGAGGCACAAGTAACTGTGCAATGCGGTTACATTTCATAAGTCAGCGTTTAGAGTGTTTTACTTAGATGTATTTCAAGATCGTACGAAAAACGACCGCAATATATGATAACGGACAATAAAGTGAAAAAAAAATTTATTCAATATTTTTTTTAAGTAATGCCGCTACTACACTGACTGACACCCGCTTTTGGAAGTAAATTACATGCTGCATTTTGAATGATGTTTAAAAATTCCCAGGGTTGTCACTTTTCTCCTCTGTAGCATTTTACATCTTTTACCAAAATGAAAAAGGCATGGTTGTGCATGTTCAACCTTTCGGTTTACGCACCTGGGGGATACAATATATTTTGGCTTAACATCAATAAGATCAATTCTTCTCCAATAGCGCCTATACCGGTGCATACTCCTTCTTCACTTCTTCATACAACGTATAAATCAACCCATCAGCAAGGCCTATTTTAGGAACAAAGATCTCCTGCGCATCGGCCCAGCGCATAACGTTAATATAAATGAGTAATGCGGGAACAATTACATCGGCGCGGTCTTCTCTCAATTTGTAAAGAGATATACGTTGCGGAACCGAAAGATTGCTGAACTCTTTAAAATAATCTCTCAACAGATCCAATGGCAAAGGTTTGCCTTCTTTTCTTTTTGAAAGGGAAAATATTTTATTGATGTTACCGCCCGAACCGATGGCGGTGACGTGATGGTATCCTTTTGTCTTCAGTTTTATGAATTCCTTCATTTCGTCCCACAACAATTCGGTGACCTGGTTTTTTAATAAACGGATGGTGCCGATATTAAATGATTCTTTGAAAATAAGTTTACCATCACTGAAGAAAGTAAGTTCTGTACTGCCACCACCCACATCTATATACAAATACGATTCTACGTCTGTCATTCCTTCGGCAATATGGTTTTCATATATGAAGGACGCCTCTTCCTGGCCACTGATTATTTTTATATCAATACCCGTTTCTGATTTCACCTTGCGGATGATTTCATCACTGTTTCTTGCGTCTCTCATGGCTGATGTAGCACATGCTTTCAGATGTTTTACATCGTACACATCGAGCAGATATTTGTAAGACTTGATTGTTTTGAGAAGCTTTTCCGCCTTTAAAGGAGTTATTTCCGCCTTATCAAACACATCGAAGCCCAGGCGAAGCGGAACACGCACCAGCGCCACTTTCACAAACTCCGGTCTGCCTTTGGTGCCGGGGATCACATCTGAAATTAATAACCTTGCGGCGTTACTGCCGATATCAATGGCTGCCAGTCTCACTATGGGTCAGTGTTTTTTTATACAAATACTGGTAGGTTTCGATTTGTGAACGGATCTTCCGGCCTTTCATCCGCACATATTCATTATCCAGTTCATTGTTCAGCCATCTTGCCTTTACATTATCGCTCAACTGTATTTCCAGTATATCTATCAACTCCTGTTTTACCGAATCTTCTGTAACAGGACAAGTGGCCTCAACACGATGATCAATATTCCGAACCATCCAGTCGGCCGAAGATATATAAACTTTTTCTTTGCCTCCGTTATGAAATACCCACACACGTGCATGTTCCAGATATTCGTCAACAATGCTGATCGCTTTAATCTTCTTTTTGAATTTTGAATTCTCAGATAACATACAGAAAATGCCACGGATGATTAACCTGATCTCAACACCGGCTTTCGCCGCTTCATGTAATTTTTCTATTAATTCAACGTCGGAACATGAATTCATCTTCAACGTGATCTGCGCTGCTCTTTTTCTTTTTGCATTTCTTATTTCATGGTCGATCAGCTTGTGCAAAAACTTACGCATACCCACCGGACTTGGTATGATGGTTTTACATTGCTTCAGCCAGTAATCACCAGTCCGGGGTTGTTCCAGGAAATTGAATATCCTGTTCAGATCGGCCATTATTTTCTGATTGGAGGTCAGCAAACAATGATCGGCATATAACCGGGCCGTTTTTTCATTCAGGTTGCCTGTACTTACAAAGCCATATTGTGTAGTCCGGTCATTCACTTTTTTCTTTATTATACAGAGCTTGGCATGCACTTTCATATTTGGTACACCGATCAATACTTTTACGCCATCATCCTCCAGTCTTTCTTTCCATTCCAGGTTGGCTTCTTCATCAAACCGTGCACTTAGCTCAAGCATCACCGTTACCTGCTTACCGTTTCTTACAGCATTAATTAACGCATTAATTACTCTTGATTGCTCTGCCAGGCGATAACCGGTTATACGTATGGATATAACAGCAGGATCAATTGCGGCTTCGCGCAACAGATCAATAACCGGGTTAAAATAATGATAGGGAAAATGAAGCATCACGTCTCTTTCCATAATTACGTCTGACACACGGCGCTCGGTGAGCAAAGGGTGATCAATAGAGCTGCGCCTCTTTTTTAATCCTTTAAATACCCTTTCCGGGAAGTCCATAAAATGCCGGAAATTATGAATCCGCCCACCCGGTATAAGGTTATCGCGTTTGGACAAATTCATTCTGCGGATCAGGTATTCCAGCAGTCCCGGGTCCATTTCCCTGTCATATACAAACCGCACCGGTTTACCTTTGCGGCGATTCTTTAGTCCTTTCTCTATCTTTTGTATCAGCGACGTGGAAACATCGTTATCGATATCGATCTCCGCATCGCGGGTTACTTTGAAAATATTTGACTGGTAATGATCATAGCCGAAATAGGAAAAAATCTCCGGCAGATTAAAGCGAATAATATCTTCCAGTAAAATGATATAATGTTCATCGGCTGCAGGTGAGGGAAGAATAATGAATCGCCCCAATACCCGGCTTGGTATTTCGATTAATGAAAATTTTCTTTTCAGTAAGCTATTTTTCTTCCACATCACCACGCCGAGATAAATGGATTTATCTCTTAAGAACGGAAAGCTGTGTATGCTTTCGATCATCAACGGAATTACATTCGAGCTTACTTCATCTTCATAGTATTTCCGTACAAACTCCTGCTGCTCTTTATTCAATTCTTTCTCAGTGACAAGGAATATCTTTTCTTTTTTCAACTCTTCAAATATGCCTTCCCATATCCTGTTAAATTCACTTTGCTGGTTCAATACAAGCATCTGGATGTCCTCAAGAATACGGTCGGGATTTGCTTCCAGGTGCATGTTTATTTTATCCTTTTTGTTTCCAAACTCTACCATTCGTTTTAACGCAGCTACACGTACCCGGAAAAACTCATCGAGGTTATTGGAAAATATGCCCAAAAAACGGATTCGTTCTCTCAGGGGAACAGAAGGGTCCGCAGCCTCCTGTAAAACCCTTGCGTTAAATGAAAGCCAGCTTATATCTCTTGGAATCGTTTTGAACTTATTCGCCATGAAAAATTATGCCTGTTTAGTATAAAATTAGGGAACAATGCCAATTGGCTGTATTATCTTTTTATGTATGATTTGCCGCCGTAACCACGCAGAATTATAACGTACATGGAATAGACGATAGTCTTATCGCATTAGCTATGTGTTCTTTGTCCCGCCGCTATCGGGATTGTGCTTCAACAACCAGACTTAGATTCGGTTTTTATTGAAAGCAGATAGTAAAGCAAAGCAGATGATACCGACCACAACGGTAATTGCGGTTTGTGCAGACCACAACAGCCAACCCAGTGCGGTACCGATGGTATCTATATCAAGACCGTAAAGTCCCATTAATTCGGACACCAGTAGTGGGTATGCGCCGATACCGCCCGGCGTAAAGATCATGCCGATACTGCCAACACTTAACGTGGTAAGACCTGCGCCGATACCAAGATGACTGGTTTCTTTCAACGCATACAAGCCCAATGTGGTGCTGGCCAGGTATAAGCTCCAGATAAGTATGGTATGAAAAATAAACGCTCCTTTGTGTTTGATAAAACGGATGCTGCTCAGCCCATGCCATATATTTCTCAGCACATTTTTTATTTTCCCGACGGCGTCAATATGCCCGAAACGTTTCAGCATTATGTAAACAAGTAAAATAAAAACAATAAAGATTCCGGCAGTAATCAGCAGCTTCTTTATCGATAAATGCCCTGTATTGTCCTTGAATAAGACAATGACTTGTGTTTGTATATACTCAAGAATAACATCACGCTGGAGTATGAACGAGAAAATGAAAACAACGATAAGACAGACAAGGTCAAACGTTCTTTCGAGTACAATCGTACCCACCAGTTTGTCTGCGCGGATTTTTTCATAACGGGCAAGGATAGTACATTTCATTACTTCGCCAAGACGCGGCACGCCCATATTCACGAGGTAGCCGATCATTACAGCAGCAAATGTGTTGAAGGTGGACGGTTTGTACCCGAGAGGTTCCATTAAAATCTTCCAGCGTAACGTGCGGCTATAGTGGCTGATCAGCATCAGGATGAGAACAGGTGCAAATAACCATTGCTTCGCCTGTGCCAGTGAATCTTTTATATGCTCCCACCGCTCCTTATTGATATCCTTTATAGAAAGCCATGCAAAAAAAACACCAAGGGCAAAGAAAAATAAGTATTTCAGTATGGTAGTGATCCGTTTCATCGCTAATAATCGCCAATGTAAACTAATGATTGCTAATGGCGCATTAAATTAATCTCTTTTAATAAAGATGGTAAAAAAACTTTAATACACGAATAGACGCTAATCGCTGTTAAACACTAATTTTTATTAATGAGCGCAAATAGCGCATTTCAATTGGTATCTTTTAAATAAAGCTGGTCAATCCGTTGATGACGAATGAGAAGTTAAAATCAATTATTTTCAGAGATTCATACAATCTACCAGCCCGGTTTTCGCAGCAGCAAGGGCTTATCACACCAGAATCTATTAGCGATTATTCATAAGAATCAGCGTCTATCTGCGTGTTAAATCTTATTGCCTTCCTTCGGAAACACAATCCAAGGTTTGAAATTTTTTGCTTCTTCAAAA
>Ga0207689_10005192_pt1 | contig 11689 bp, 10 predicted proteins | sample KBSMisM52_FD_184312 | JGI IMG/M metagenome (GOLD analysis project Ga0207689, IMG submission 184312) | Miscanthus rhizosphere microbial communities from Kellogg Biological Station, Michigan, USA - KBS Miscanthus M5-2 (SPAdes) (version 2) | ecosystem: Host-associated > Plants > Roots >... | reverse complement strand
TCAACGCGTCTGGCGACATTAACCCTTTCAGCAAGAAGCTACACTTGAAGGCTCGCTTTGGCGACGCAAACGGTTTGCGCGAAGGTTCTGAAGTGCGTTTGGCCGGCGTACGCGTCGGCAAAGTTGAGAAGATTGCGCTACTCGCCCCGTCGGATGTACCGAGTGCTCCGCGTGTCGAAGCAACGATGACGATCGATTCGACCATCGATGGTCAACCCGCGAGTCAACGAATACGTTCGGACTCAACCGCCCAACAAGGATCACCGAGCTTGCTGGGCAACGAAATGCTCATAAACATTACGCCCGGAACGGCAGTCGGATCTCCAGTTCAGGAGGGAGCGATTCTTCCGTCTTCGTCATCGAACACGGTTAACGACTTTGCCACTTCAGGAACTGATCTGGCGCAGCGACTCAGCAAACTTTCCGACGAAATCAGCGGCATCGTAAAAGACGTGAAAGATGGCAAGGGGACGGTGGGGCGGCTCTTTAGTGACGAAGCCCTCTACAACAACCTGAACGCGACCATCCGTGAGACCGAAGACGTAATGAAACAGGTACGTTCGGGCGATGGCTCTGCCGGAAGATTTCTTAACGACCCAGCGCTCTATAACAACGCGAATGACATTGCGTTACAACTCAAAGCCATTTCTGCAGATCTTCGCGCCGGACGTGGCACCGCCGGCAAGCTTCTGACTGATGACGAACTCTACACGCGCATCAATCGCACGGCAGATCGATTGGACAAATCAGTCGAGCAAATCAACGGGATCGTAGCGGAGATTAATGCCGGGCACGGAACGATGGGCAAACTTATCAAAGACGAGCAGCTTTACAACGATGCCCGCGCCGCAATCGCGAAATTCAACACCACGGCGGACCGAATCGACAACATGGTCGCTGCCGCTCAACGTGGTGAAGGCACACTTGGCAAACTTCTGACGGACGATACGCTCTATACGAACGTGAACCAGCTCTCATCGGAAGGCGTCAAATTGATCTACGACTTCCGGCAGAACCCAAAGAAGTATCTGACTATCAAGTTTGAATTGTTCTAGTCGAACTCATGAACCGCAAACGCCTGCTCGCGTTTCTTTGTCTTCTCATCGGTTCAGTCGCTCACGCCCAGCAGCCATCGACGATTCCGGCGCAGCGAGCAGATGTGCCGCTGCGAATCATTGATGTTCATACCCACGCTTCCTTCAGTGACGCGATCCAACGTGGCAGAGGCGTTCCTCAAACTGAGGCACAATACTTCAAAGAATGGCAAGAAGCAGGCGTCGTGGGTGCAGTGGCCCATACCAGCCAAACAGGCGGCAGCTCCTTCAACCTCAAAAACCGTAATGTGATTTATTGTGCCGGCATTGGCTTGGAAACGAAGCTTAATGAAATTGAAGCCGGGCTACAGACGAAAAAATACGGTTGTATCAAGATCTATCTCGGCTACGTTCACCGTTATGCGTACGATGCCGTTTACGCTCCATTCTATAAATTGGCCGAGAAGTACGATGTCGCTGTCGTCTTTCACACGGGCGACACGGATTCAACGAAAGCGAAGCTCAAATACGCGGACCCATTGACCATCGACGAGGTGGCAGTCGACCACCCGAAAGTCAGGTTTGTTATTGCTCACTGCGGCAATCCCTGGATCGAATCAGCGGCCGAGGTCGCCTATAAGAATCCAAATGTCTTCCTGGAATGTTCCGCGATGCTAACGGGCAACCTCGACGAGATGCCAAAGGAAAAGGTGGAGACTTACGTAGTCAAGCCCATCGCCTGGATATTCGGCTACGTCGAAGACCCCACCAAGTTAATGTTTGGAACTGATTGGCCGCTAACCGGCATCAAGGGTTACGTTGATGCGTACAAACAGGCGATCCCGAGGGAACACTGGAATGCGGTTTTTCACGACAACGCAGTGCGCGTCTTTAAGTTCCCTCAACAACCTTAGCTCACTCACATCTGTTCATCTGCCGAAGGTCCATAGATCGACGGAACTGGAATATCGTTAAGCCGAAGGTAAACTCCGAGCTGTGCCCGATGATGAATGATGTGATTCATCACAAAGCTGCGCAACACGGCAATTCGTGGCATTGCAAAAAGTTGATTACCGCCAGCCAGCAACGCCCAATTCCCAAAAATTGTTTCGTCAGTGACTCCAGCCAACGCCTCGCGAGCTTTTGCGACATTCGCATCAAAAGCATCAAGCACTTCTTTCTGCGTCTGACACTCGGGTGTCTTCACTGGTTCTCCACCGGGCGCCATATCAAATTGATCGTGCTCAATTGCGACATTCGTCCAGCTGGGTAAATTTGCGAGATGTGTGGCCAGCTTTCCCATGGGAAAAGACTTTTCATGTGGGGTCCATGCAAACTTATCGTCAGGCACTCGCTCAAGCGTCTTTCTCGTATTCGCCATCTCGTGATCAAACTCGGCCAGCATTGATTGACCTATTGCCATAGATTCCTCCGTGAAGGGTTTTGAAATTGTTTGTTGGATCAGGCTAGTGAAAAGATTTTCGGTTGTCTATTCGAACCATCGATCGGTAGTGTCCCAATCTGAATTTGGGGCCTTCGTAATGGTAGGTGAAAGAGCGATCCACTAAATCACACGAAACAACACGAAAACCTAATATCACTAAGAAGTCCTTTTGGTGTTGTTTCGTGTGATTTAGTGGATCGTCTCTTGATTTTCCACCGCAACAACTATGTTTAGGACACTATCATAGGGCCTTTCGACTTTGCTTGATCTACCTTTGCGAACTGCTCCTTGTCGGACCCAACTGCTTTAACAGTTCCTTCACCGCCGCATCCAGTTGCGAGTCCTTTCCCGTCAAAGTTTCCCCAATAGGACGCGTGACTTCCAGATCCACCGGACGAGGATTGCGCTCCATGTCCGCTCCGTCGTTACCCGTAATCTTCATGCGTGGTAGGCGAAAGTTCGTACCGTCAATCAAAGCCTCGTTCCAGGTGTAGATGATCCAGCCAGCGGTTGGTTCACCTACTACCTTACCCAGCTTCAACGTTCGATAGCCTTCAGTAAAATCTTCAGCATCAGATAGTGAATGCTGATTGGTCACGAGAATAGTCGGGCGATCCAATGACCTTTGGCCCAGGACCGTTCGAGCCGGTGCTCCACTTTGTCCTCGCAGCGTCATCGTCAGGTACCCGCGACGGGCCAGGACATCGATCGCATACACATTTACGAAGCCCCCGCTGTTGTTGCGAATGTCAATGACAACGCCGTCGCGTGCCTGGTTCTCCACATCGAGATCGACGTACAACTGCGCAAGTGATCCGGAGCCCATATCAAACATATGAACATAACCTAGTCGACCTCCACTCGCCTTCGACACATACTCGCGATTGCGCTCGACCCAGCTTCGGTAAAGAAGCCCGCGTTCTGTGGCGCCACTCACTGGACGTACGGCCACGTCACGTTTGCTAGTACCGTCCTCTGTCGACGATACCGTAAGAGAAACTTTTCGTGCCGTCTTGTAACTTAATACTTCGTCAAGATTCGTAGTCCGATCAATAACCTTCCCATCCACCGCGAGGAGGTAGTCTCCAACGTTGATGTTTCCTGGAATAGCAGCCGGACCGAGTGGAACAACTTCAGTAATGCGCAACTTTCCGTTTGTCTCGTACTGACGGCGATCAAAACGCAATCCGAGTTTGCCGGTTGTGGCCGAGTTGGCGCTCGCAGGCGGCGTGGCGCCAAGATGCGATGCGTTCAGCTCACCAACCATCAGTTGCAGTAAACGTCGAACTTCATCTGCGGTACGAGCGCCTGCTACTAATGGTTCGTACTCCGCTCTAACCTGATCCCAGTTCGCACCGTGGTAGCTCGGATCGTAGAAGTTGTCGCGAAGGTAAGACCACGCCTGCCTGAATACCTCGAGTTTCTCCCGAGAGAAATCAACATCCATCTCCGCAGTGACTGCAAGCGAACGACTGCGTCCTTCAAGGTTCACAATCCCTATTCGGCCATTCTCGAGGAAGTAGAGTTCCTTACTGTCAGGCGTGAACTGAGCTCCGGACTTAAATCCTGGCGTCGAGGTCAATTGCTTAGCCACGGCGGGCTCACGTGAGAGTTCATCAAGTGAATAGAGGTAAAGGTTCGACTGATTAGCCGCACTCGCTACCATTGCCAACCATTTTCCGTCGGGACTTATCGTTTGATAATTTACGTCGATGCCTACGGGAAGCAGACTCAATCGCCGTCGAATATCCTCGAAAACAACCTGTACTGGCTTCGTTGGAGCTTTCTTATCATCAGGCTTGGCTGCCGGCGACGCTATGGGCGAAGCTTCGGGCTGCGGGGTTGCAGCTGGTCTTGGTTCTGGTCTTCCGGGAGTCACACTTCGCGGGGTCTCTTCCTTAAAGAGATCGCGAAACTGATCTTCACGAAAACGCGGTGTGCGCGGAATTAAATCGATCCGAGCAACTTGAAAGCTTTCGGTGCGTTGTCCAGTATCGAAAAGGATAAACGTGCCATCGGGACTCCACGCCAGAGTGTTACTGAAAACATTCGATAGAAAACTTGCAGGCTTGTTATTGCCATTCTCGACTTGCACCAGATTGATATTCTTGAATTGGCTCTCGCCTACCGGCACGTACGCAATCCATTTACTATCCGGCGACCAAACAAACGGGCGGTCAGCAACAATTGGCGGGCGCTCGAATGTGCCCGAAACAACAACTCTCTCCTTCTTGTCAGCCAGATCTGAAACGCAAAGCTCTTTGGCGCCACGCAGAAATGCCAACGACTTCCCATCCGGGGAAAAGTCGGGAGAGGAATCGTCTGCCGGGTCGCGCGTGAGTTGAGTTTCTACATTGGTACTGAAATCGTAGAGAAAGAGATGTGGAATTCCGTCACGATCGGAGACATAAGCTAGACGTCGACTATCCGGCGACCAGTCAATACCATATTCGGCACCCGAACTGATCGAAACACGAGTCGCATCGCCACCGTCAGTTGAAGAAGCGGCAAAGACCTCGCCTCGAACCACGAATGCCACCTTCTTACCATCAGGCGAGAGTTGCATTTCCGAGAGCTGGTCGGACAGACGCATGTGTTCAATTGAAGGACCAGCGGAAGCTCCACGTCGTTGAATCTGAACTTCGGTGCTCTTTCCTGTTTCAGTATCCAACTTCCAAATTTGAAAGTTATGCTCAAAAACAATCTCGCGCCCGTCGTAAGAAATGCTGGGCCACACAACACGTCCGTCTGTAAACGTAGAAACGCGACGCGCCCCAGGCTTTCCTGGCGACGTGCTCCAAATATTCTGAGCACCATTCTTATTGACTGAGTCTGAGCGGTCGGAGACGAAAAAGAGATTGCGACCATCAGCACTCCACATCGGCCACATCTCTTTAGCTACACCGGGCTCAGTCACTCGTTCATAGGTTCCATTGCCATTATCGAAAGACCGGAGCAGCCAGATCTCCGACTCGTCGATGTGACTGTGGCCTCGGCGCCACCATTGACCTGAAGCGATCCCTCGAGCACTGAAGGCCACGGTATTGCCATCGGGAGACGGTGCTGAGAAGAACTCGTTTGTGTAACGATCCGCGCTAAGTTGCATCGGCGTACCGCCCGATGCCCTCACGCGAAAGATGTCGTTCAACCCACCGATATCGCGGCTCGTAGACGAAAAATAGATCCAACGTCCATCCCGCGACCAACCGTCGAACTGGTCCGCACCATCGTCAAAAGTCAGTCGTTTAAGTTCCCCACTGCTCAAGGTCAATACGTAGATGTCACCATTTCCGGTGCGCGTGGAAATGAATGCCAGTTGGCTTCCATCAGGTGAGTAGAGTGGTCGCGCCTCGTTCGCTGAATTTGAAACTAACAGCGACGCAGTTCCGCCAGTTGCTGGAACGGTCCAGATGTCGCCACCGGAAACAAAAGCAATCTCTTTGCGGTCTGGTGAAAGCGCAGGCTCTGTGAAGTAAGGCTGAGGCGCAACGGCTGGCGTGGGCTCATCCACGTTTCGATATCCGAAGACAACAGAATTGAGACTGACGACAACGCACAGCAAACCAATTAGGAATGAAGTCCGTTTCCTTTGAAGCACCATCTCAGGCCTCCAGCGAATCAAGAAGTTGTTCGAGCTTTAGAGCAGCAGAAGGTTGTGTCCGATATGTTTGAGAACCTCTTGCAAAACTCTCATTCTCCCCAAGCTTCAGCTTGGGGTGACAGTAGGCGTCCAATTTTGAAGAACCGTTTTAACGGTTTCCGATGTTTGAACCAATCGAGCTACACCGCAAAGTTTCATTGCGTCCGGATCATACACTCCAGGTAAACCGTGAAACGGTTCCTGGTACTGAGCGCCGCCATAACCCAAGCTGAAGCTTGGGGAGAATGAGAGCGTTCCACTGACTCCCGCATACTGATCTGATAACGATTCCTGACTTTTGCAACTAGCTCTTTGAATTGTCGTTGTTCAACTTGTGCATGACGCATTGATGCGCGCCTGCTACAAATTGAGACGCCCAAGCCTCAATTCACGACAAGCTAAAGCTTATCGGACATTCAGCAACGCGAACGCGCGTACGGGAAATGTGCCAAACTTACGAACCTTCACGGGGACAGCGAAGAAGTTGAAACCACTGTCTGGAAGCTCCCGCAGACCACAAAGATGTTCGACAATCGGAATATTGTGGCGAAGAAGAATCGAATGCGCAGGGCGAGTACCTGTCTCGGTATTGTCGATGTTGTATGAATCAATTCCGACCAACGCTGCACCCGATTCAGCCAGTATCTGGGCCGTCGCTTCGCTAAGATAGGGATGTTTCCCATTCCAGTAGTTGTCAGTTCGCCAGTGCAAGTCCCAGTCGGTTTGAAACAAGACCGCTTTGCCCTTAACGTCCAGTTCTCGAATTGCGCTCACACCCATTTCACGTACTTCCCTGGCAGTCTGCCTTACGACCAGACCATCAAGATTCGCCAGTGAATAAAGATCAAGAGCGGCGAGATCTGCGCCGTCTGGATAACGGTGAAACGGACTGTCGATATAAGTGCCGGTATTCGCCACCATTTCGAGCTTGCCAATGTGAAACTCCGTACCAGGCGCATAAACCTTTCTCGAGTCTTCGCGTGAGAGGTGATCGGTAATAACGGGACCGGGCAGCCCCTTGTAGGTGATCATGCCGTCGTCGATCGTGTGAGAAACGTCGATAAGTTGGAATTGGCCACTCATTCGGATATTTTTCTCTGCACCAACACTTGAAAACTTGACGCCATGCCACCCGGTAAGATCATCTCTCGTGCGGCTGTAGTCAGACTGGATCGCGCGCCCTCGTTTACCGCCATGTTCAAACCACGCTCGAGTTCGTCCAGGACTCCGACGTTCATTAAAAACTTATCAAGCGGCGCAAACTCGTCAACTGCAAAACCCCGCTTCTCACCTTCAGCTTTGACGTGAGTCCAATTGACCGTACTCGTGATGTCGTATTCACCTGGCGCTGACAGCACATCGTCGACAAATTCGTGACGACTAAACGCCCTGAGCGTTCCTTCGCGTCGCACAGATGCGTTGTACAGAACATTCGCCTCAGCACCGTAATCGACGGATACCAGGTAACCGCTGACAAACCTCTCAGCTAACAGCTGAAGCCAGCCCTCAATTGACAAATTTACTTCTACTACCTGTCCGTCCAACAGCGTCGGCAGATTCGCATCACAATAACGCCGAACTTCTTCTGACGACAGGTCATCAGCTAGCCAAACAAACTGCCCGCTCGCGTTCAGACCAACGTAGAGTTCTTTGAGTTGACCCTCGATAGATTTGACACGGTGGACAGCAAAAGCATCAAGTAGTTCATTGGAAAAAACAATCCCTGATTGGATCAAGGGAATGTCTGATGAATCGACAAAATGTACGTGACCATGAAATCCATTTAGTTCTTCGGCGGTGCTTTGCGTCGCATCCTCACTGGCTTCCACTACGACATAATCCAGGATGTCGAACACGGACCGAAAATCCCTTTGCAGTTTGCCGAGAACGCCGGCTGCAAACTTTCCATTGCCCGCACCCATTTCTACGATAATGAACTTTGCCGGCCGACCCATTCGCTCATATAAATTGACGAAGTAACGCGCAAAGGTTGCGGCGAATAGTTCGCTACGCTCAGGACTCGTACGGTAGTCGCCTTCTCTTCCCCAACGCTTCAGATCGGAACGATTGTAGTAGCCGAGGGTCGGATGATAGAGAGCCGCATTCATCCAATCATGAAAAGTAATCTTACCTTCGCGACTAATCCGTTCGGACAGTTCTTCCGCTAATGTTGACGACAACTCTGGGTCCCCTGTTTCGACAGTCCAAACACATGGAATTCTTTCGGAGGGTACGGATAAGAGTCTGACACTTACTGATTTCCCGTGCGGTCTTCTTTGTCGAGCAGGCGCGTGGTGTTTTCCGTCACACTGGGAGGATTCACAAGCTCAGCGGTGTTCGGCCTTCGCCAGCCCAATGCAGATTGCGCCGGTGGTGGTGGCAACGCTGCATTATGCGTCGGAGGTCCAAATTGCTGCGGCGATGAAATCGGTGGTGAGACATAAGGCCGGGTTCCAAACGTAACGCGTGGTGGAGCCCCTTCCTCAAACAGTGCGGCAAATAACATCCTGAGCGGTCCGCCGATAAAACAGATTATGGCGGCGAGTCCGGCCAGGATTTCCGGGAATGCGCCATTGAAGTAACCGGCAAAAAGACCCAGGATCGGAACAACAATCGCACCCAAAAGAAAAAGCATTCCGCCCTGCTTAACACCTTTCCTGCGAGGCGACTCTACCTTTGGCCCCTCAGGTTCGCGATACATGGGCATCATTCCACCACTGGCCAGCAACTGCATTACACCATCGAGGGGGAAACCACACCGCGAACAGAATCTTACGACGCCTGGGAGTTGCTGCTGACCGCATTGCGGGCAAAACATTGAGATTGTTCCTCACTAACAGGGGCTAATAGGGCTAGCTAGATAATAAACCCGCTAGCACTCACATCGGAAAGCATTTTAAGCGTTGCGGCTGCCTGACCACGATAATCAGCTGCTCGAACCAAAGTTTGCATTAATAACTCAAGAAGTCTACAGCTTTCGCCCGAGGGAAGCGCGATTAACTTGAAAAGAACATCATCGCTAGTCAGACTGGCGAACGCTCTAACTTTCGTAGCTTCAACTTCTGATAGGTATTCAAGAATATGACCAGGCGTTGAAAGAGCCTCTGGCAATGTCCACTCGAAAGGGTCGTCCCAGAGATTCGTAGTGATGCCGCCAAACGTCTGTTCTACTACGCCTGCGCTTTTAAGAATGTTCTCGCCGACAGTTACAGAAGGTGGTTGCTTATAAAGCAGATCCGTGGGCACTGACTTTGTGAGAGAGCGCAGTCGATCAATTAGATACACGAACTCTCGATCGAGAAGCTCGACTACGACGCGTTGGCTGTTGGGCGCACTTTGCATTCAGGGGGAGAACTGACATTGGGCGACCAGGGAATCGTTATCTTCCTCTAGTTCGACGATCGGTTTCTTCTACGACGGTGCCGTAACTCCTACCACCAAAACTAAAGCCGTTGTGAACATAACCCTTGGTTCCGACCTCGGTTCCACGCGAAGGAATCCCTCGACGTGTTGCAACCCAAATCCTTCCGGTCCCGTCGTCGATCTCGTAGGCACCATTTCCCAATACTCCATAGCTATCGGTTACCCGACCAACTATTCCGACCTCTTTACCTCTAAATCGACCCGGATCTGAATTGATCTTTGAGATGTTGGTCTGACTGGGACAGGCGGTCATCAAAAGCGTCCCACCAAGAACGACCGCAAGGGCAGCGATCTTTCTGATTGCTAGCATAGTGTCTCCTTAAATGTGTGGCGTTCATCGTGGGAGAGTTATAGGGATGACACTACGCGTTAACGCGATGCCTGCAAAAACGAGCACCAGCCGAACTTGCCACAGATTCGACAGATAAACACAAATCAAATAAGAACTCATTTCTGATCCGTGTTATCCGTGACTATCTGTGGCTAGCTCACTACTTTCCAAACCATCCAATTGGCCGGCCGGAAAGATCAACCCAAACGCTTTTCACCTGCGTGTACAGGTCCAAGGCGTGACGACCCATTTCACGCCCATAGCCGGACTGTTTGTAACCACCAAAAGGAGACGCTGCATTAAACATGTTGTAGGTATTGATCCAAATTACGCCCGCTTTGATCTCCTGGGCAAAACGATGGGCACGCGTGATGTCTTGCGTCCAAATGCCCGCCGATAGTCCGTAAATCGTATCGTTCGCTTGCTTGAGTAGATCGTCTTCGTCCTTGAAGCTAATCACCGATACAACGGGCCCAAATATTTCTTCCTGCGCTACGCGCATTTTGTTATTCACATCTGCGAAGATCGTTGGTCGGAAGAAGTAGCCTTTCTGAAACTTCTCATCCAGGTTTGGCGATGAGCCTCCACTTATAACCGACGCTCCCTCGTTCCTGGCAATGTCAACATAGCCTTTGATTCGATTCAGTTGTTCTTCCGAAACTTGCGGCCCCATCTGGGTTCCTTTGTCCATCGGATCACCAACCGCAATGCGTTCCGCCCGCTCCGACAACTTCGAAAGGAATTCGTCCTTCACTGTCTCTTCAACAAACAGACGTGAGCCCGCACAACAAACCTGACCCTGGTTGTAGAAGATTCCCATCATGGCGCCTGCTACAGCCTGATCCATGTTTGAATCAGCAAAGACGATGTTCGGCGCCTTACCACCAAGTTCGAGCGATACCTTAGTCAAATTGTTAGCCGCAGCTTTAGCGATTAACTTGCCAACTTCTGTGGAACCAGTGAAAGCAACCTTGTCGATGCCTGGATGTGAGGCCAAGGCGGCACCGGCAGTTTCACCATAACCCGGCACAACATTAACGACGCCTTCAGGGAAACCAGCTTCCTGAATCAACTTCGCGAGTTCCATCGCACCAACCGGAGTTTGTTCTGCCGGCTTGAGCACAACGGTATTTCCGGCGGCGAGCGCCGGTGCAAGTTTCCAGGCGGCCATCAACAATGGAAAATTCCACGGTATGATCTGACCGCAAACGCCGATTGGTTCTCTTAGCGTGTAGTTGAACATTTTTCCCGGGACGGGAATCGTTTCACCTTCGATCTTTGTGGCCCAACCAGCAAAGTATTCGAAGTTCTCTACAACTTGAGGCAGATCGACGTACATCGATTCCTTGATCGGTTTGCCGTTGTCGGCGGTCTCCAAAGCAGCAAGCTCTGTCGAATGTTCTTCAATTAGTTGGGAGAGTTTGTAGAGAAGACGTCCGCGGTCACGCGCACTTATCTTCGACCACTTTCCCTCGAAGGCTTTGCGAGCAGCGACGACAGCTTTGTCGATGTCGGCCTTGTCGGCCTCGGCTACTTCCGCGAGTGTTTCGCCGGTGGCTGGATTTGGTGTTGTGAAAGTCTTACCTGATTCAGCGTCGACCCATTGTCCGTCGATGAAGAGCTGATATTTCTGTGGAGTGTTGTTCTCAACTGGTTGTGCAGATGACATGTAGTGTTCCTTGTTATGAGCGGCTTTGCCGCCTTCCGTGCCGGTAACGTCCGTGCGGTAAGCCTCTGGCTTACGATCAGCATCTTCCAAATATCAACGTGAGGCTCAGCCTCACGCCGGTCATAATTAGTCCCTACTCGGAAAGCCA
>Ga0207689_10005187_pt1 | contig 11699 bp, 7 predicted proteins | sample KBSMisM52_FD_184312 | JGI IMG/M metagenome (GOLD analysis project Ga0207689, IMG submission 184312) | Miscanthus rhizosphere microbial communities from Kellogg Biological Station, Michigan, USA - KBS Miscanthus M5-2 (SPAdes) (version 2) | ecosystem: Host-associated > Plants > Roots > Rhizosphere... | reverse complement strand
CTTGCGAGCCGTCGCCACGGCCTCGGCGGCCAACTTGCGGTTGACCGCCGGAGAAGCGAGCCTGACCTCGTCGCAGGACCAGCAGCGCTCCTGAGTGAGCCTCACGCCTTCGGCATAGTCCACCGCGAAATGGCCCTTGCCCGCCTCCTGCATGCCCTCGAGCACGCTCACGACATGCTTCGGAACATCGCTGTAGCCGCCGATCGGCGTGTCTCGCGCGTGCGTGCCAATCACGGCCATGCGCCGGATTTTCGCCGCGTTCAGTGGTAGCAGCCGCTTGTCATTCTTGAGCAGCACGATCGACCGGTCCGCGGCTTCGCGCGCGAGCGCAACCGCGTCCGGCGTCGCGGTCTTCGCTTCCGCGGTAGCGGGATCGGGGAAGGGATTGTCGAACAGCCCCGATTGGAACTTGAGACGCAGAACACGGCGGACCGCGGTGTCGACGAGCGCCTGCGGGACGCGGCCGGTGCGGACGAGCTCGGGCAGCTGGCTGAAGCCCTCCGGATCGGGAGTTTCCACGTCGACCCCCGATTTCATGGAACGTTCGGCCGCGTCGGCGATATTGCCGTACATCTTGTGCCGGGTCATCAGCTCGCGGATACCGTAATAGTCGCTGACGACGGCGCCCTGGTATCCCCACTCGCCGCGCAGCACGCCGTTCAGAAGCCAAGCGTTCGCATGCGACGGCAGTCCGTCGATTTCGTTGTACGAGGCCATGACCGACTGCACCGGATAGGCGTGGACGACGCGCTCAAACGGAGGGAAGAAATCCGTCCGCAGCTCACGCTCGCCGACGTGCGCCGGACCGACGTTAGTGCCGCTTTCCGGAGCCCCGTGACCCGTGAAATGCTTGAGCGTCACCAGCACTTTGTCCGCCGGGAGCGGGAGCGTAGGTCCCTGGAAGCCCCGCACCGCGGCGAGGCTGATCTGGCTGACGAGGTAAGGGTCCTCGCCGTAGGTTTCCTCGATCCGGCCCCAGCGTGGATCCTTCGCGATATCGACGACCGGCGCCAGCGCCAGAAATGCACCGCGCGCTCGCATCTCGCGGGCGGCGACCGAGAATACTCGGGTGACGAGGTCCGGGTCCCAGGTACTGGCGAGGCCAATCGCCTGCGGGAAGCTGGTGGCGCCGCGCGCCACATATCCGTGCAGCGCTTCCTCGTGCATCAGGATCGGGATCCCGAGCCGACTGCGATCGACTGCCCAGTGCTGCGCGGCATTGATATATTCGGCGGTCTCTCGCGCGTCGCGGTTCACGGCTCTGATGGCATCGGCTGACGCGTTAGAGGCCGTCACCCCACGCCGGTCGGACGGCCGGGCAAATCCTCCGATGCCGTTGGGGAAATTTTTTGACGCGAGTTCCGGCGAAAACTGTCCGTCGGGAGTCTGGAGATTCGCTTTGCTTTCCCACACGGTCTCGAGCTGCGCTACCTTCTCGTCGAGGGTCATGCGCGACAGCAGGTCGTCGATTCGGCGTTCCACCGGCTGGCGCGCGTCCTTGTAGATGGGCGCAGCCGGAGTCGCGGCTGCGCAAACCGCACCGCCGCACAATGTGGCAAGGGCGATGGTGGTGATGGCGCGTATCTTTGAAGTCATCCTGGTCCCCGTGACCTCTATGATAGCGCTACCATAGCTGGCGGTCCGTCCGTTGCAATGCTGTTGCCGGGTGATAGGAGGCGAGTTGATGGGCGCATCACCAGCCAAGGCAAGCCGGCGCAGCCGCGGCAGTGTCACGATAGAGGACGTCGCGCGTGCCGCGGGCGTCTCGGCGATGACCGTCTCGCGCGTGATCAACAAGGAACCCAACGTCCGCGACGAGACGCGGCAGAGCGTGCTCGAGACGATCGAGCGGATGAGCTATTCGCCCAACACCGCGGCGCGCAGCCTTGCCGCGGGCGAAGCAACGCACATTGGCCTGCTCTATGCCAACCCCAGCGCCGCCTATCTCAGCCAGTTCCTGGTCGGCGCTCTGGAAGCGGCGCGGCAGGCTGGCTGCCATCTCGTGATCGAGGCCTGCGAGTCGGAAAGCGAAGCCGAACAGCGGGACGTCGCACGGCGCTTCGCGCAAGCCGACGCGGAAGGCGTAATCCTGCCTCCGCCGCTGTCAGAATCGGTTCCCATCCTGAAGGAGCTGGAAGCCGCGGGAACCCCGGTCGTCACGGTCGCGATGGGCAAGCTCTATCCCAATGCGCTCAACGTCCGGATCGACGATTTCGCAGCGGCTAAGGAGATGACCAATTATCTCATCGGCCTCGGTCACAGGCACATCGGACTGATCAAGGGCCATCCCGATCAAATCGCGAGCGCGGAACGCGAACGCGGCTTCATGGCGGCGGTCACCGAAGCTGGATTGCGCAAGGGCGATATTGCAGTCGAGCAGGGTTACTTCACCTTTCGCTCCGGGCTCGAGGCGGCTGGGAAGTTGCTGAAGCGCAAGCGCCGGCCGACGGCGATTTTCGCCAGCAACGACGACATGGCAGCTGCCGTCGTCAGCGTCGCTCATCGGCGAGGCCTCGATGTACCGAAAGACCTAAGCGTGGTCGGGTTCGACGACACCGCGCCGGCGACGACGGTTTGGCCCGAGCTGACGACGATCCGCCAGCCCGTCTCGGCGATGGCGGCGGCCGCGCTTCAGCTCTTGCTCGCCGATCTGAAGGTGCGCCGTCGCGGCCACAGTGGGAACCAGGAGGTCATTCTCGATCACGAACTAATCGTCCGTGAGTCATCGGGACCGGCGCCCGTAGAATCGAACACTTGACCCGCCGCGTTAACGCTAACATCGTTCGCGGAGGAGAGGGAGTTCATCATGGAAGCAAGTCCGACGCGGGCGAATATGGGATTCATTGGCGCGATCGTCGCAGTGGCGACAATCGGCGGCTTCTTGTTCGGCTATGACAGCGGCGCCGTAAACGGGACGCAGGAGGGCTTGAGGACGGCATTCAACCTGAGCGATGCGGGCCTCGGCTTCACCGTTGGGTCGCTCCTGATAGGCTGTTTCATCGGTGCCTTTTTTGCGGGACGGCTCGCCGACATCATGGGCCGCCGCAACACGATGATGGTCGCTGCGCTCCTCTTCCTCGGCGGCGCCCTCGTGCAAGGCTCTGCGGGATCGCAAGTGATTTTCGTCATCGCGCGCCTCTGCGGGGGGATGGCGGTCGGAGCAGCGAGCGTTCTCTCGCCAGCCTACATCTCCGAAGTTGCTCCTGCAGGGATTCGCGGGCGGCTGACGACCGTGCAGCAAATCATGATCATCACCGGCCTCACCGCGGCGTTTCTCGCCAATTACTTTCTTGCGGCGTCTGCCGGCGTTTCGACCGCCCGCTTCTGGGGCGGAATCGAAGCGTGGCGCTGGATGTACCTGATGCAGGCGGTTCCGGCGGCAATCTTCCTCTTCGCGCTGTTTCTGATCCCGGAAAGCCCTCGGTACCTGGTATCGAAAGGCCGTCAGGACAAAGCCGAAAGCGTCCTCACCAGCCTGTTCGGAAGCGGAGTGGCGCGTGCGAAGCTCGAAGAAATCCGCGCGACCTTCGCCGAAGACCACCGTCCGCGCCTCAGCGACATCAAGACGCCAGGCGGCGGAATCCGCAAAGTCGTCTGGGCGGGCATCATGCTCGCGGCGTTCCAGCAATTCGTCGGCATCAACGTCATCTTCTATTACGGTGCCACCTTGTGGCAGCTTGCCGGCTTCACTGAGGACCAGTCGCTGCAGATCAACATCGTGTCGGGCGCCGTTTCCATCGCCGCGTGCTTCATCACGATCGCCGTCATCGATAAGATCGGGCGCAAGCCGATCCTGCTGATTGGCTCGGCCGGCATGGCGGCGACTCTGTTCGCAATGGTCTATGCCTTCTCGCAGGGGACTCTCGACGCCGCGGGAAACCTCCAATTGCCGAGCAATATGGGCACGCTCGCGCTGGTCGCGGCCAACCTCTATGTAATCTTTTTCAACTTCAGCTGGGGGCCCGTGATGTGGGTCATGCTCGGCGAGATGTTCCCGAACCAGATCCGCGGCTCGGCGTTGGCGGTCTGCGGCTTCGTGCAGTGGTTCTCGAACTATCTCGTCGCCCAAAGCTTCCCAGTTATGGCCAAGAGTCTTGGGCTCACCGTTAGCTACACCTTCTACGCTGTGTCGGCGGTGATCAGCTTCTTCTTGGTGCAGAAGCTGGTCCACGAAACCCGCGGCGTCGAGCTGGAACAAATGTCCGGCCACTAGGCCGCGGCGTAAGAGTGGAGAGATGACTCGCATTCCAACCCGCCCATTCCGTTCGCGCGAGTGGTTCTCGGCACCGGACCGCGTGGACATGGCGGCGCTCTACATCGAGCGGTTCATGAACTACGGGCTCACGCGCGAGGAGCTGCGATCAGGCAAGCCGATCATCGGCATATCGCAGTCTGGCTCCGATATCGCGCCGTGTAACCGCATCCACCTGGAGCTGGTGCATCGGATCAAGGCGGGCATCCGCGACGGCGGCGGAATCCCGATGGAGTTCCCGGCGCATCCGATCTTCGAGAATTGCCGCAGGCCCACCGCCGCGCTTGATCGCAACCTCGCCTATCTCGGCCTAGTCGAAATCCTCAACGGTTACCCGATCGATGCGGTGGTGCTGACCACCGGCTGCGACAAGACGACGCCTGCCGCGATCATGGCCGCATCGACGGTCGACATTCCGGCGATCACCTTGAACGGCGGCCCGATGCTCGATGGCTGGCACGGGGGCGAACTGGTCGGATCGGGGACAGTCATCTGGCGCTCGCGCAGGCTGCTCGGCGCTGGCGAGATCGACGAAGAGGAATTCGTCCGGCGAGCGTGCAATTCCGCTCCGTCACCTGGCCATTGCAACACGATGGGCACGGCCTCGACGATGAACGCGATTTCCGAGGCGCTCGGGATTTCCTTGCCTGGCAATGCGGCGATCCCAGCGCCGTACCGAGAACGCGCGCAAATGGCATACGAAACGGGTCGACGGATCGTCGACATGGCCTACGAGGATTTGCGGCCGTCGAAGATTCTGACTCGCGAGGCGTTCCTCAACGCGATCCGACTGAACGCCGCGATCGGTGGGTCAACCAACGCCCAGCCGCATATTGTGGCCATGGCGCGGCACGCTGGGATCGAAATCACCGCACGCGACTGGATGGAGCACGGGTATGACGTCCCTTTGCTCGTGAACATGCAGCCCGCCGGTGAATATCTCAGCGAGCGGTTCCACCGCGCCGGCGGCGTCCCGGCTGTGATGTGGGAGTTGCTGCAGGCTGGTACGCTCGATGGCGAGGCGCTGACCTGCACTGGCCGGTCCCAAGCCGAGAATCTTGAAGGACGCGAATCGACGGACCGCGAAGTCATTTACTCCTTCGCCAAGCCGCTCAAGGAGCGAGCCGGCTTCCTCGTGCTCTCGGGGAATCTGTTTGATTTCGCGATCATGAAGACGAGCGTGATCTCGGATGCGTTCCGCGATCGCTACCTTTCGCGCCCGGGACATGAGGACGCGTTCGAGGGGCGCGCAATCGTTTTCGACGGCTCCGACGATTATCACCATCGGATCAACGATCCGGCGTTGGATATCGACGAGCATTGCATCCTCGTGATCCGCGGTTCCGGGCCGCTCGGCTGGCCCGGTTCGGCCGAGGTCGTGAACATGCAGCCGCCCGACGCGCTGCTGCAGCGCGGCATCGAAAGCCTGCCGACGCTGGGCGACGGACGGCAATCAGGGACGTCGGACAGCCCGTCGATCCTCAACGCCTCGCCGGAAAGCGCCGCGGGCGGGGGGCTCGCATGGCTGCGAACCGGCGACATCATCCGTATCGATCTCAGCGCGGGCCGATGCGACGCTCTTGTCGGCGAGGACGAGATCGAACGGCGGAAAATGGAAGCGCCGCCGCCGGTCCCGCCGAGCAACACGCCGTGGGAGGAGCTTTACCGCGAGAAGACCGGACAGCTCTCGACCGGCGGCGTGCTGGAGTTCGCGGTGAAATATCGCGGCACGTCATCCAAGACGCCGCGGCACAATCACTGAACCGGGATTTCGAAGACCGGCGCTGGCAGCATGTCGAGGTCGTAGAGGTTGATGATCGGATAGTCCGCCCAGGCATGGCGCACGCGGGTGACCGGCTGACCGTCGGTTGCGATCGAAACCGAATTCCCCCGAACCCGCGCATCAGCGTAGCGGCAGCTCGCCTGCGTCGGGCCGCATAGCTCGAACGCGTTCGCATTCGCCCCACTGAGCACTTGCAGCGGCTTGGTGAAGATCACGACGACTGCATTATCGCGCCGTGCGGCGCTGGTCGGCATCGGTCCGACGGCGCCCCCGTCGCGATAGACGATCGCATGCGCGGCCAGCGCAAGCCGTCGTCCAACGTCCTGCTTGTTCGGCGGATGCAGGTCGTTCAGTTCACCCAGGTCGATTGCACTTGCGAGCGCCATGCGCGGGTCGCGCTGCACTGCCAGTCCCTGCTCGTTAATGAGGGCCGCCCAGCCGCTCTCGATCGGGTGGGAGGCAGCGTTCTGCCATCCGGCAAGGCCGACAATCAGGAAAGCCAACTGGGAATCGTGGAACTGCGACCGCCAGCTGGCGGCCCAGGCAGCAAGGCGTCGATCGTAGCCCGGCTGGCCGACATCGGCCTCCCCTTGATACCAGGCGACGCCCTTGAGCCCGAGCGGACCGAGCGGTGAAATCATTGCATTGTAAATCGTCGAGACACCTGTGGGCCCATCCCATGGAGCGACTGGCGGCTCGGTGACCGTGTCTACGATGCGCGAATATTCCCATCCGTTAGCAAGCGATTTGGTATGGCCATCTGCGAACTTCAGGAAGAATTTGTCTGCCGGGCCGGCGGCTCCGCCCGGACCCCAATTGTTGCGGGCTAACACGAGGATCTCGTTGATGCCGGACTTCAACAGGCCCTTCGTTACCGGATATTCGCGCGGAGCGACCGGGTCGTTCCTGCCGCCGACCGAAACGCCATTGACGAAGGTATGGTCGATGTCGTCGATCACGCTGAGGCCCAGCGTTGCTGGCTGCGCAGCTTCAGCGGCCGTCAGCGTGACTCTTTGACGCAGCCAAACCGAGCCGATCCACCCCTTCCACTCCGGTCCCCACGCATCCCAATATTGCAACGAGGGGACGGGCTTCCAGCGGAGACGGTCGCTCGTGAGCCACGGCTCTTGTCCGGCTTTGTCGCCAGTCTTGGAACGCCACCAAGCACCCCATTCAAGGCCAAATTGGCGCACAGCGGCAGTAGGATTGGTCCGGTAGAGGTTGACTACATCGGCCATTGCGCCTCCGCCGCTCGACCTGACCGATGACTCATCCATCCAGGCCCGGATGGGTGTTCCGCCCCAGGTGTCATCGATCGCTCCGACGGGGATTTTCTCGGTCCGTCGAAGATCACGGCTCATGAAATAGCAGGCAGCCGAGAAGTCTTTAGCAGAATTTGGAGTAGAGTGGTTCCACGACGGCGGCTTAGCAAAGCGCGACGACGGCGAGGCTGCGATCTGCTGCGGGACCTTCATCAGCCGCAACTCCGGGTCATCAGCCGCTTGCGCTTCGGCTTCGCCATTGAGAGCGCGGCGCAACGGGAATTCCATGTTCGATTGGCCCGAACAGAGCCAGACGTCGCCAATGAGAATGTCCTTCGCGGCCGCCGCGCCGCCCGCGCCTGTGACTTCAATTGCGTATGGCCCGCCTGCCGAGCGCGCAGGAAAGGAGGCCGTCCACCGGCCAGCGCGGTCGGCGGAGGTTGTCCGCTGATCGCCGGCGAAGTTGACGACGAGCCGCGCGCTGGCGAGAGCGTCACCACTTAGGATGATCGGTTTGCCGCGCTGAATGACTGCGTGATCGCCGAATTGAGGGTCGATTCTCGGTGCAGCGGATGCAGCCGACGAAGCGGTGGCGAGCAGTATCAGTAGCGAACGAGGGGACATGACACTCCTGGAACTTCGACGTGGAACTCGAAGAGGTCGCCGATCTGCGGTTGCCTCGCGATCTCGTCGGCGGTCAGCAGCTGACGCGCGGTGGTCGCAAAGGCGGTCCCAAGGTCGCTGCCTCCGAACGCAATCTTGGTGATGTTCGCGACCGGGAAGCGGACGCGGCCGACAAGCTCGCCGGCGGGCGAGTAACGCCGAGCTTCCCAGCCCGCGTAGAGGCTGATCCAAAGGCACCCTTCGCTGTCGATTGTCGGACCGTCGGGATGGCCGTCCTGCCGATCGATGCGGACGAACGGTCGTGGCTCGCCAAGCGTGCCGTCGTCGCCGATGTCCGCAACGTCGATCATGCCCTTGAGCGTGTCGACGAGGTAAAGCAGCCGGCCGTCCGGCGACACCGCAGGCCCGTTCGTGATTGCAATGTCGTGGATTGCGGTGCGGGTCAGCTGCCCGTCAGTGAAGCAATAGAAGGCGCCACTCTTCGCTCTCTCGCCATCGTCCATCGTTCCGAACCAGAGCCGGCCGGCGGGATCGACGACGGCATCGTTCAACCGATTGCCCGGAAGATCCGGCTCGACCTCGACGATCAGATCGAAGGCGCCGCTGGTCTCGTCGAAATGGTACAGCCCTGATTGCAGTCCGGCGACAAAACCGCCGCGCTCGGCGGGCAGTATGAATCCGATCTGCTCCGGCGCTTCCCAGCTGCGCCTGTCGCGGCTCGTCGGTTCATAGCGATGCACCTGGCACTTCTTGATATCGACGAACCACAGCGCGCTGTCGCGATCCACCCAGACCGGCCCTTCTCCAAGCTCCGCAGCAATGACCCACACATCGCGCGGCTGGCTCGCGGCCATTTCAGCGCCAGCCCGCGTCCACAAAATATTCGTGGCCCGTCATTCCGCATGCGTCGTCGGAGGCGAGAAATGTCACCAATGCGGCCACGTCGCGGGGTTCGAGGCGGCACTTGAGGCATTGCGCATTCACGATCTCGGCCTCGCCCTCGGGCGTGTACCATTGCATCTGGCGCGGAGTCCGAATGTTGCCCGGAACAACGCAGTTGACCCGAATATTGTCGCCGCCGAGCTCGCGAGCGAGCGAGCGCGTCATTCCCTCGATCGCCGCCTTGCTGGTCTCGTAGAGAATGAGACCGGGAAGCGCGAGATGCCAGCTGATCGAACCGAGGTTGATGATCGCGCCGCCGCCCTTCGCTCGCATCCCCGGGGCAACCGCCTGCGCGCAGAAGAATTGGTGCTTCAGGTTCACGTTGAGCCGGTCGTCCCAATAGGCCTCGGAGACATCGTCGATTCCATGCCGGTCGTCGCTTGCCGCGTTGTTGACGAGAATGTCGATCGGGCCGCTTTCATCCACCAGCTGCTGTATCAGCCGCGTGGTAGCGACGGTGTCGGTCAGGTCGAGCTGCTCGAAATGGGCGCCTGTCTTGGACGCAAGCTCTTCCGATTCCCCATTCAGCTTGTCGACGAAGATGACGTCCGAGTCCTGCTGGGCAAAGGCCTCGACAATGCCAGCGCCGATGCCCGATCCGCCCCCTGTGATCAGGACTCTCTTGCCGCGGAGGCTCGGATAAATTGCGCGCAACTCGTCGGCCAACCCCTTACCCCCCAATGTAGACGGTTTTCGTCTGCGTATAGAATTCGACGGCGGCGAAACCCTGCTCGCGCGCGCCGTAGCTCGATTTGCGAGTGCCGCCGAACGGCACGTGATAATCTACGCCTGCCGTCGGCAAATTGACCATCACCATCCCGGCGCGGATGTGCCGGCGGAAGTGGCGCGCATTCTTCAAAGAATTGGTGACGATTCCCGCTGAAAGTCCGAATTGGCCGCGATTGGCGATCTCCAGGGCTTCCTCATAGTCCTTGACCCTCACCGTGCTTGCGACCGGGCCGAAAACCTCCTCGCAATTGATGCGCTGTTCGGGCGCCGTGTCGGCGATGACGGTCGGCGCCATGTAATAGCCGCGCTTGTCGAGCGTGAGCGCCTCCCCGCCCGTGAGAACTGTGCCGCCCTCATCCTTGGCGATGCCGACGTAGCGCAGGTTCTGCTCGAGCTGCTGCTCGCTAACCGCCGGGCCGATCTGTGTTTCCGGATCGAGCGCGTCACCGACGCGGAGCGACCGGGCTCGTTCCGCCAGCGCCGCGACGAAGCGGTCATGGACGCCCTCGGTCACGATGATGCGCGACGATGCAGTGCAGCGCTGTCCGGTCGCATAAAAGGCGCCGTCGATGGCGCAAGTCACAGCGCGCTCGAGATCGGCGTCGTCGAGAACCACCAGCGGATTCTTTCCGCCCATTTCGAGCTGAACGCGCGCCTGCCGCATGACAGCCCCTTGCGCGACACTCGCGCCGACCTCCTGCGACCCCGTGAACGAAATGCCGTCGACCTCGGGATGGCTAACCATCGCGCGGCCGACGCCGCCTTCGCCGATCACCAGGTTGAACACGCCTGGAGGAGCGCCGGCCTCGATCAGGATTTGGCCGAGTGCGTGCGCAATGGCCGGAGTCGGGGTCGCAGGCTTGAGCACGACCGTATTACCGAACGCGAGCGCAGGAGCGGTCTTCCAGGTCGGAATTGCGATCGGGAAATTCCACGGCGTAATCAGGCCGAAGACTCCGACCGCCTCGCGATGGGTTTCGACGTCGATCGAGGGGCGCGTCGAATCGAGCGTCTGGCCGTGGCGGCGAAGCGCTTCGCCCGCGAAATATTTGAGGATCCGCGCCGCGCGCATCACTTCGCCCGTTCCCTCGGCGAGGGTCTTGCCCTCCTCGCGCGACAGCAGGGTGCCGAGCTCCTTGGCCCGGCTCATGACCAGTGCACCGGCTTTGTCGAGGACGTCCGAACGGACCTCCGGTGATGCTTGTGACCAGGCCGGGAAAGCCGCTCGGGCTGCCCTCACTGCTTCATCGACTTCTTCGGCGCCACCTTTCGGATAACGGGCGACGACGTCGTCGAGATTCGACGGGTTCACGCTCTCGCCGTCAGCGTTGCGGCCAACCGTCGCGCCGTTAATGAGATGGGTCAGCGTGCCGGTCATTTGCATGGTTCGGCTAGCACTTAAGCAGCCCCCTGCTCGCCAGGTTACGCATTAGAGCACGCGCTCCGAATTCCCAGGCCGGAGCGTCGCGCGATGTCGACACGATGTTCGCCAGCATACCGAGTTTCGGTGTGGAAATGCGTACTTCGTCTCCGATCTTGTGGGTGAAACCTCGGCCCGGTTCGTCGCGGTCGTCGGTTGGCGCAAATAATGTTCCCAGGAAAAGCGCAAAGCCGTCGGGATAATGATGTTCGCTGAGGGCCTGGCGGACCAAGTCCTCTGGCTCGCGGCTGATCTCGCTCATCCGGCTCTGCCCCTGCAGTCGGAAACCGTCAGGACCGGTGATTTCGAGCTCTATGACCGCGGAGCGAATGTCGACCAAAGTGAAGTGCTCGTCGAACAGGCGGATGAAAGGGCCGATCGCGCAGGATGCGTTGTTGTCCTTCGCCTTACTGAGCAGGAGGGCGCTGCGACCTTCGAAATCGCGCAGATTGACGTCGTTGCCCAGTGTCGCGCCGCGGATTTCGCCGCGGCTGTTGACGATCAAGACGACCTCCGGCTCGGGATTGTTCCAGCTCGAGTCGGAGCGGATTCCGATCTCGGCACCCCAGCCAATGCTCGCCAGCGGAGCCGTCTTTGTGAATATTTCCGCGTCCGGTCCGATCGCGACCTCAAGATATTGCGACCACATCCCATCCTCGATCAGCGCGTCTTCAGTCGCGCCGCCCC
>Ga0207689_10005186_pt1 | contig 11700 bp, 11 predicted proteins | sample KBSMisM52_FD_184312 | JGI IMG/M metagenome (GOLD analysis project Ga0207689, IMG submission 184312) | Miscanthus rhizosphere microbial communities from Kellogg Biological Station, Michigan, USA - KBS Miscanthus M5-2 (SPAdes) (version 2) | ecosystem: Host-associated > Plants > Roots >... | reverse complement strand
GGACGTTCCAAAGCCTGCTTCGCGGCCTTTGGCCCGCCGCTCATGTCGAACGTTAGGCCTCATGTCGCGCGCTCGGCGAAGCATCCTAGGGACGTGCTTGATCTGGTCGACAATCGTGAATGCCGCTGACGATTCTCCCGACGACATCCTTGCCCGGATGAGTGCCGCTTACGCTGCCGCCCAAGGCATCACCGATCCGGCGCTCTATGACCTCGTCATCAACACCGAGAAGCTCATGACCGCGGCGGTGGTCGGCCTGCTCGCGGGCGTGGTGGGTCAGCCCGAGCTGGCCGCGACCCCGGGGAGCTCCCAGCTCGTGGCCGACCGCTCGCTCGCCTCCCGGGTGCAGGTCGCCCTGGCCACGCATCCGGAGACCCGCAAGTACCGCATCTCGGTCGAGGCCCGCACCGGGGTCGTCACCCTCGAGGGCACCGCGGTCATGGACGAGGCGATGGACGTCGCCCGCGGGGTCGACGGCGTGCGCGAGGTGAAGGCGCGGCAGATGGAGATGCCGCCGATCCCACCCTTCGTCGCCTAGCGCGTCAGGGCTTGGGGGGAGGGCCGGCGCGCCGGGCGGTCTCGTCCGGCACCTCGGCGATGGTGATCGCGACGTCCATCTTCTGCTTCTTGCGGACGATCTGCAGCGTCACGCTCTTGCCCACGCGCGTCTCCGCCACCAGCCGCTGCACATGCCGGTAGTCGTCCACCGGCGTGCTGTCGTAGGCGATGATCACGTCGCCCTGCTGGAGTCCCGCCTGTGCCGCGGGGCTGCCGGTGATCGTGGAGCCCACCACTGCGCCGTTGGTGCCGGCCAGTCCCAGGCTCTGCGCGAGGTCGGGGGACAGCGGCTGCAGCGCCACCCCGAGCCAGCCGCGCACCACCTTGCCCTTGTCCACGAGCTGGTCCACCACGCGCTTCACCATGTTGATGGGGATGGCGAAGCCGATGCCCTGGCCGGCGGCCACGATGGCGGTATTGACTCCGATGACCTGCCCCTTGAGGTTGACGAGGGGCCCGCCCGAGTTGCCGGGGTTGATGGAGGCGTCGGTCTGGATGAAGTTCTCGTAGGTGGCGATGCCCACGTCCGAGCGCCCGGTGGCGCTAATGACGCCGACGGTGACCGTCTGGTCCAGGCCAAACGGGTTTCCGATGGCGATGGCCCACTCGCCGACCCGGAGGGCATCCGAATTGCCGAGGCTGGCCACCGTGACCTCGTGGTCGGGCTGGAACTTGACCACCGCGAGGTCCGTTTTCGGGTCGGTTCCGAGGATCTGTCCGCGGTATTCTCGCTTGTCGGAGAGGCGGATCAGGATCTCATCCGCCCCCTTGACGACGTGGAAGTTGGTGAGGACCAGGCCCCGCTTGTCGATGATGACGCCGGATCCCAGGCCGGGCCGGCGGAATTCGGAGCGGGAGTCGGGCCCCTCGGAGCCGAAGAACTGATTGAAGAAATCGCGAAAGAAGGGATCGTCGTTGCCCTGCGGCAGGTTGGGGCCACGCCGGTTCTTCGCCCGCTGGATCGTCCCCAGGTGCACGACCGCGGGGCGCACGTGCTGCGCCACGTCCACGAAGCCGAGCTGCAGCGCCTCCGCGATTCCGAGGCCGGCGGCGGCCTGCGGGCTGCTCGGTACGGGCGCGGCCGCGCTCCGGCCCAGCCGATCGCGCAGCAAGTACCCGCCACCTCCCGCGGCGACCAGGAGGATGGCGACCACGGCGATCAGTATCGGGCGGCGGCTCATGTATGTACTCTACCAGTGGGCCCCGGTGCGGACCCGGGGGGCGACCGGATGATAGCGACTGCCGTCTTGGACTGTCAAGGAAGCCAGTGAGATACCGTCACGTCTGGCCGGGGGTTCTTCTGCTGGCCGCGCTGGCGCTGCTGCTCGTGGGCCTGCTGCGATGGGGCGACCATTTCCTGTCACCGGGACCCACGGGGGGCATCCACCGCTTGCTGCAGCTGTGGGCCGCTTCGCGTCCCGCGGATGAGTCCATCACGCCGCCCGCGGCCGCGGCGCCGTCACCGGCCATGGATGCCCCGGCCACACCCCCGGTCGCCGCGGGGCCGTCCGTGATCGTCCCCGTGCCGCCGGACGCGACAGCGCCCGCGGCGCCGCCCCCCGCCGCGCCACCCGCGCCGGTGGCGGCCACGCCGGTCACGCCACCTCCCGCGCCGGTCGTCAAGACGCCGCCGCCAGAGCGCGCGGAGGAACCGCGCGAGGCGGCTGCGCATCCGGCGCCTCCGGTCACGTCGCCGCCGGTTCGCTACTCTCTTGCCCTCGGCACCTTCTCCGTGTCCGAGGACGCGGAGCGCGTGGAGGCCAAGCTCAACCAGGCCGGCTTCTCCACCGTCCGCTTCCGCCAGCAGACGCCGTCCAAGCTCTTCGCGGTGCAGGTGTCCTCGCTGAAGGACCCCGAGGAGGGCCAGGCCACCGTCGAGCGCTTGCAGAAGGAAGGGCATCCGCCGAGCGTGCTCCTGGTGGGACGCACCGGCGTGACGATACGGGTGGGCTCGCCGGCGCCGCTCCGGACCGCGGTGCAGCTGGCCGAGAAGCTGCGGGCCGCCGGCTACGACGCGCGGGTAGCCACCGAGCCGACGCGTGCGGGGCAGGTGAGCCTCCGGCACGGCAACTTCGCCTCGCGCGCCGAGGCGGAGGAGGCCAGCCGCGAGGTGGCCCGTCTGGGCGTTCCCAACGAGGTCATCCAGGTCCGCTAGCCAGGCCCCTCCCTGCGGAGCTTGGAGATAAAACCGGGCGGAGAGTAGTATCGAAACATGCCCGGGAACAAGATCCTGGTGGTAGACGATGAGCCGGAAGTGCGCCAGCTCATGGAACATTTCCTGACCGAGCGCGGCTACGAGGTGCGGATCGCCGAGAACGGCCGACTGGCGCTGGCCACGCTCGACACGTTCGTGCCCGACGTCGTGCTGCTCGACATGCACATGCCGGAGATGGACGGCCTCGAGACTCTCAGGCGCCTCGCGGTCCGCTCACCGTCGCTCCCCGTGATCATGATCACGGTCAACGAGGACATCGAGACGACGGCGCGCCTGCTCCAGTTCGGCGCTGCGGACTACGTCCCCAAGCCGTTCAACCTCGAGTACCTCGAGCAGGCGATCAACATCCAGCTCTCCGCTGCGCGCGAGTAGCTCCCCCCGCTGCCTTCTGCTTTCCGCCGCGCCCTGGGGCGCTGACTGGGCCCCCGAGGAGACTGAGCTACTTGCTGGGAAGGAGGGTGTCGAGGGCGGCGCGGGTGGGGGCGGCGAGGTCGATGAAGCGAAGGCCGGCGGTGTCCTTGCGTGCCCACATCACCTCGGCGCGCTCGATCGTCAGCACCTCGGGGTGATCGCGCAGGGCGATCTGGAGCGACACCAGCTCGCCCGGCTCGAGCCGGCGGGGCACCGCGTGGACCGCGATGCCGGTGCGGGACAGGTCGCTGGCCTCGGCCACCACGGTCAGCTCGCCGTCCGAGATGGAGACCTGGCCCGCCATCGTCCGGCGCCGGGCGGAGCGGGAGTTGAACGCGGCCTCCTGCCCGGCGCCGCCCCCGCTCTCCTCCGCGCGCGCCAGCGGACCGAGCACCGCGTAGATCTTCACCGGGATCACCTTGCCCTTGACCGTGACCTCGCCCAGGTCGCGGGCCCCGAAGTGCTCGCGCACCTCGGCGTGGGTGGCCTCGCTGATGATGATCGGCACGCTGAACTCCTTGGTCAGCCCCTCGAGCCGGGAGCCCAGGTTGATGGTGTCGCCGATCGCGGTGTACTCGAGGCGCTGCTCGGAGCCGATGGTGCCCACGACCGCGTCGCCGGTGTGGATGCCGACGCCGCAGGCCAGCTTGCCGCCGTGCCGGGCCGCGAACCGCTCGGCCAGCGGCTGCAGGCGCGCCTGGAATTCGAGGGCGGTGCGTACCGCGCGCAGCGCGTGGTCCGGCGCCTCGAAGGGCACGTTGTAGAGCGCCATGATCGCGTCGCCGATGTACTTGTCGACGGTGCCCCCGTGCTTGAACACCGCCTCGGTCATCACGGTGAGGTACTCGCGCAGGAACGTGACGACCTCCTCCGGCTGCATGTTCTCGGACATCGAGGTGAATCCGCGGATGTCGGAGAAGAGCACGGTCATACGCCGCCGGGTGGCCGCGAGCTTGGTGTCGTCCTTATGCCGCACGATCTCCGCCACCACGTCGGGGGAGAAGAAGCGCGAGAGCCGCCGCTTCTCGCGCTGCTCCCGCGTGAAGTTTTTGGCCACCGTCCCCGCGTAGGTGACGAGGAGGACGAGCGGGACCGGCACCACCTCCATCCAGTAGCGGCCCCACAGGAAGGCGCCGTGGCTGGCCGCGAGGTAGCCGCCGATCCCGACCGCGACGACCCCGAACGCGGGTAGCGGCCGGAGCGCGGTGGCGGTCCAGGCGGCCGCCGCGCCCGCCAGCACCGCCACCACCGGCACCAGCCAGCGTGAGACCCGGCGCAGCGGGATACCCTGGAACAGGGTCTCCAGCGTGTGGGCGTGAATCTCGACCCCCGACATGCCCGCCTGCGAGGCGAACGGGGTGGGGAAGATGTCGTGCAGGGTGGGGGTCGTGGCGCCCACCAGGACGATCTTTCCCGCGAAGACCTCCGACGGGATCTCCCCGGTCATCACGCGGTGGTAGGCGATCATCGGGAACGTGCTCGGACCCCCGCGGTAGTTGACCAGCAGCTCGCTGCCGGAGGGAGCGGCCCCGCGCGCCAGTCCCGCGCGCTCCCCGAGGCGGTAGAGCAGCAGGTCGAAGCCCGGCCACTCCCGGTCCTGGAAGATGCGCTTGAGGGTCGCGCGGCGGACGAAGGCGTCGGCGTCGGAGTCGTAGTCGGCGGAGCCGAAGGCGGCCTTGCCCCGGACCTCGGGGATCGGCGGATTCAGCGCCTGCTTCACGAAGGAGGCGTCGCCCACCGTGGTCAGGGCCGCTGCGAGCACGATCCGGTCGCGCACCCGATCCACCGCGTCGCCCAGCGCGGCGTCGTCGGCGGGGCCTCGGGACGACGGCTCGGTGAACAGGATATCCATGCCGATGGCCACCGGCCCGCCTCGGCCCACGACGTCGAGGAACTTGGCGTGGACCGCCCGCGGCCAGGGCCAGGACAGGTTGAGCCCGTCGAAGGAGTCCTCGTCGATGGTGACCACCACGATGGGCGACTGGGGCTCCCGCGGCCCGCGCAGGGTGAACTGCGCGTCGAGCGCCTTGAGCTCGGCGATCTCGAAGAAGCTCAGCGGGTCGGCGGCGGCCAGCACCACGATGGCCAGGCCGGCCAGGCTCCCCGCGAGAAGGACACGCCAGGAGGCGGCGAGGGATCGCACCGAACCCAGCCTAGCACACGGGAAGTTGCTGCCGCCGTGGGGAAACGTCTACACTCGATCCATGCGAGTCCGCACGATCCTCCTGGCCTCGTTCTGGGTGGCCATCTTCCTGTGGGTCGGGTACAACGGCATGCAGGCCATCTACTCTTACTTCCAGACCAACGACCTCACCGAGCAGGCATTCACGGGGGCCTGGGAGCGACAACGCCAGCGCAATCCATCCGACCTGTACTCGGCCGAGTTCCTGACCGACCTGCGCAGCAGCGTGCTGATGGGCGCGCGCCGCGCGGGCATCCAGGTGGATCCGGCCAGCATCAAGGTTTCCGCGGAGGGTGGGCTCGTGCGCGTCGGGCTGAGCTGGACCTACCGGACGGAGCCGCGGAACACGTGGGGCTTCGACACCGGATTGCCGGTGCCGCTCTGGCTCGGGCGCAGCTTCGATCCGCAGCTCGGCGCCCGGCGGATGTTCTGAGCCTGACCGACTCCGGCCGCGCATGAGCGAGCACATCGTCATCGCGGAGGACGACGAGGACCTCGCCTTCGTCCTTCGCGAGGCCCTGCGCCGCCAGCGCTACGAGCCCGAGGTCGCGCCCACCGCCGGCGCCTTGCTCGACAAGCTCAAGGAGACCGCCTACGACCTGATCCTCCTCGACGTGCGCCTGCCCGACATGGACGGCCTCGACGCCATTCCCCGGTGCCGCGAGCTCGCGCCGGACACCCCGATCATCGTGATGACCGCGCACGGCACGCGCCAGACCGCGATGGACGCGATGACCCGCGGGGCCTACGACTTCTTCACCAAGCCGCTCAAGATGGACGAGTTCCAGGTCGTCGTCTCGCGCGCGCTCGACCGGCGGCGGCTGCAGAAGCAGATCAAGGCCCTCCGCGAGAGCCAGCCGGGCGGCGTCGAGGGGTTGATCGGGCAGAGCGACGCGCTCAAGCGGGTGGTGGAGATGGCCCATCGCGCCGCCCCCACCGACCTCACCGTGCTGATCCTGGGCGAGAGCGGCACCGGCAAGGAAGTGCTGGCGCGAGGGATCCACAAGCTGAGCACCCGGAAGGACGGGCCGTTCGTACCGGTCAACTGCGCGGCCATCCCGGAGGGGCTGCTCGAGTCCGAGCTGTTCGGCCACGAGCGCGGGGCCTTCACCGGCGCGGTGCGGGCGCGGCCCGGCCGCTTCGAGCTCGCCAAGGAAGGCACCGTGTTCCTCGACGAGATCGGGGACATGCCCCTGTCCATGCAGGCCAAGATCCTGCGCGTGCTCCAGGAGCGCGAGTTCGAGCGGGTCGGCGGGACCCGCACCATCGCGGCCGACGTGCGGGTGATCGCGGCCACCCACCGGGACCTCGAGGCCGCGGTGGCGCAGGGGACCTTCCGCCAGGATCTGTTCTACCGCCTGCAGGGGGTGGGCATGCACCTGCCCGCGCTGCGCGAGCGCGTGGACGACCTCCCGCTGCTGGCCACCCACCTGCTCGAGCGCGCGGCCAAGCGGCTGAACCGCCCGCCCGCCATTCTCTCGCCGGAGGCGCTCCGGTGCCTCTGGACCTACCCGTGGCCGGGCAACGTGCGCGAGCTGCAGCACGTGCTCGAGGGGGCGATGGTGATGAGCGACGGGGTGATCAACCCCGACCATCTCCCCGCCGCGATCCAGCGCGCGATCCAGGCCCGGCCCGCCGCCGCGGAGAGCGGCCCGGTGCTGACCGGCTCGCTCGACGAGGCGCTCGAGGACTGGGAGCGCCGCATGATCCTGGACGCGCTCTCACAGACCCAGGGGGTGCAGGCGCGTGCGGCCAAGGTGCTCGGCATCTCGGAGCGCAGCCTCTGGTACCGGATCAAGAAGCTGGGCATCCAGGTGCGCACGCCCGACGACGGCCCGCCCGCGGGCTGAGTTCCCTTTCCCGTCCCCCTCGTGTATCGTCGGATTCGATGAAGGTCAGGAAAGCCGTGTTTCCCGCCGCCGGTCTCGGTACCCGCTTCCTGCCCGCGACCAAGGCGCAGCCGAAGGAGATGCTGCCGCTCGTGGACAAGCCCACCATCCAGTACGTGGTGGAGGAGGCGGTGGCCTCCGGGCTCGAGGAGATCATCCTCGTCACCGGGCGCAACAAGCGGGCGATCGAGGATCACTTCGACGCGGCCTTCGAGCTCGAGTACTACCTGAACGATCGCGGGAAGACGGAGGAGCTGGCCCAGATCAAGACGATCTCCGAGCTGGCGTCGGTCTCCTACGTGCGCCAGAAGGAGCCGCTCGGGCTCGGCCACGCCATCCTCTGCGCCCGGCCGCTCGTGGGCGACGAGCCCTTCGGCGTGTTCCTGGGCGACGACATCATCACCTCGCGGGTGCCGTGCATGCGCCAGCTCCTCGACGTGTACGAGCGCCACGACGGCCCGGTGCTGGCGGTGATGCGGATGCCGCGGGAAGAGATCGGCCGCTACGGAGTGATCGCGGCGCGCGGCCTCGGGGCGAACGTCTACGAGGTGCAGGATCTCGTGGAGAAGCCGGCCCCGCAGGACGCGCCTTCGGACCTGGCCATCATCGGGCGGTACGTGCTCACGCCCGACCTGTTCCCGATTCTCGCGGAGACCGCGCCCGACTCCCGGGGCGAGATCCAGCTCACCAACGGGCTCCGCGTGCTGCGCGGCCGCCGGCCCATTTACGCCGTCGAGTTCGAGGGCAAGCGCCACGACACCGGCGAGAAGCTCGGCTTCCTCAAGGCCACCGTGGAGTTCGCCCTGGCGCGCCCGGACCTGGCCGACGCCTTCCGCACGTACCTCAAGAGCCTCAAGCTGTAGCTGCCTCGGCGAAAGATCTTCTGGGGCGGTACTTTGGCGCGCACGCCGGGCTCCCCATTGATTGACTTCCCCGAAGCTTTCTGGGACAATCCGGGCACTTTATTGCCGGGCCGGGAGGTGTCTGCGTCCCCATGAAGAGCCAGCCCAAGCGCGCCTTCCACACGGCCTCCGAGCCCGAGATCAAGGCGGGCGAGGTCTCCGACGTCTACTTCGAGCGCACCATCGAGATCCTGCGCGCGAAGGGACTCAACAAGCGGGTCAAGGCGGAGATCCGGCTCAAGAGCTTCCCGCAGACCGACTGGACCTTCGGGGTGCTCGCCGGCATCGAGGAAGCGGCGTCCCTGCTCGAAGGCCTGCCGGTCGACGTGTGGGCGATGGACGAGGGCACGCTGTTCGGGCCCGAGGACACCGTCATGCTCCTCGAGGGCACCTACACCGAGTGGGCCCAGTACGAGACCGCGCTCCTCGGCTTCCTCTGCCAGGCCTCGGGGATCGCGACCAAGGCCGCGCGCTGCAAGCGCGCGGCGGGCGAGCGGCAGGTGATCTCCTTCGGAGCGCGGCGCATGCACCCCGCCCTGGCCCCGATGATCGAGCGCAACGCCTTCGTGGGCGGCTGCGACGGCGTCGCGGTCACCAAGTCCGCCGAGCTCATCGACGCCGATCCTACCGGGACCATCCCGCACGCCCTCGTGCTCCTCTTCGGCGACACGGTGGAGGCGCTCCGCGCCTTCCACGAGGTCATCGATCCCAAGGTACGGCGGGTCGCCCTCATCGACACGCTCCAGGACGAGAAGTTCGAGGCGATCCGGGTGGCCAAGGCCCTCGGCCGCGACCTCTACGCGGTGCGCCTCGACACGCCGTCTTCGCGGCGCGGAGATTTCTTCAAGATCCTCGAGGAGGTGCGCTGGGAGCTCGACCTGCGCGGCTTCAAGCACGTCAAGATCCTCGCCTCGGGCGGCATCGACGAGTACGAGATCCTCCGGCTGAACCCGCTGGTGGACGGCTACGGGGTCGGCACCTCGATCGCCAACGCTCCGGTGCTCTCCTTCGCGCTGGACATCATGGAGATCGAGGGGGAGCCGATGGCCAAGCGCGGCAAGCGCTCCGGGGCCAAGCAGGTGTGGCGGTTCCCGGGCGCGGTGCAGAACATGGTGCTTCCGGCCGGTGCCCCCGCCCCGGTGGGTCCCGACGGCCGGCCCGCGGAGGCGCTGCTGAAGCCGCTGATCGCGGGGGGCCGGCTCGTGCGCGACATGCCGCCGCCGCGCACGCTGCGCGAGTACGTGATGGAGCAGATGGCGCGTATCGACATCACGGGGCGGGATCACGGGCTGCGCGGCGACTACTAGCCGCATGGGCGTCCTCGATGAGATCGTCGCCCACAAGCGCTCGGAGCTGGCCGAGCTCAAGCCCCGCCGTCCCCTTCCGGATCTGATCGCGGCCTGCCGCGGGCTCGCTCCCGCGCGCGACTTCGAAGCGGCCCTCCGTCCCCCGCCGGGCGAGCGGGTGCGCCTGATCGCGGAGGTCAAGCGGGGCTCGCCGTCCCGGGGGCTCTTCCGCGCCGATCTCGATCCGGTCGCCCAGGCCGGGATCTACGCGGGGGCCGGCGCGGCCGCGGTGTCGGTGCTTACCGACGCCCGCTACTTCCACGGCAGCCTCGACGATCTGGTCAACGTCCGCGCCGCCGTCGCGGTCCCGGTGCTCCGCAAGGAGTTCATCGTCGATGAGTACCAGGTGTGGGAGGCGCGCGCGGCCGGTGCCGACGCGGTGCTCCTGATCGTGGCCGCCCTCGACGACGCGGCGCTGCGCGATCTGCTCCACGCGGCCAAGGGCGCCGGGCTCGCCACCCTCGTGGAGGTGCACACCGCGGCGGAGCTCGACCGCGCCCTCCGGCTGGGCGCGCCGGTGATCGGGGTCAACAACCGCGATCTCCAGACCCTCACCACGAGTCTCGAGGCCTCCCTGCGCCTGCTGCCCCAGATCCCGCCCGGGCCGGTGACCGTGAGCGAGAGCGGGCTCGCGAGCGCCGCCGACGTGGAAGCGGTGGTGGCCGCGGGAGCCCACGCGGTGCTGGTGGGGGAGACGCTGCTGCGGGCGGGCGACGTGGCCGCGAAGGTCCGCGAGCTCTCGCTGCGATGAAGATCAAGGTCTGCGGCATCACCAATCTCGACGACGCGCGGCTCTGCGTCGACGCGGGCGCCGACGCGCTCGGCTTCATCTTCGTGGAGGGCACCCCACGCTTCGTCGCGCCGGAGACCGCGGCCCGGATCGTGGCGGCCCTGCCGCCCTTCGTGACGCCGGTCGGCGTCTTCTGGAACCACGCAGCCGGCCACGTCAAGGCGGTGGCCGAGCAGTGCGGGCTGGGCGCGCTGCAGTTTCACGGCGACGAGACCCCCGAGGACCTGCACGACTTCCGGCTCCCCGTGATCAAGGTGCTCAAGGTCGCCGGTCCCGCCGATCTCGACCGCATGGCCGGCTACCGCGTGGCCGCCTTCCTGCTCGACTCGCCCGCGCGCTGGAGCGAAGGGGAAGCCCGGCCGGTGATTCGGTGGGATGTGGCCGCGGAGATGGCGCGCCGGCATCCGGTGCTCCTCTCGGCCGGGCTCACCCCCGACAACGTGGCCGACGCGGTGCGTCGCGTCCGTCCCTACGGGGTGGACGTCAACTCCGGCGTCGAGGCCCGCCCGGGCCGCAAGGACGCGGCGCGGGTGACCCGCTTCGTGGCCGCGGCGCGCGAGGCGGCGGCCGCCCCATGAGCCCGGCGCGCCTGCGGCCCGCGTCGCTCCCGGACGCCAGCGGGCACTTCGGCCGCTTCGGCGGCCGCTTCGTCCCCGAGACGCTGATGCAGCCGCTCGTGGATCTCGAGCGGGCCTATCGGGCCGCGCGCGCCGACACGCGCTTCCGCGGGCGGCTGCGCGAGCTGCTGACCAGCTACGCAGGCCGCCCGACCCCGCTCTACTTCGCGGAGCGGCTCACCCGGCACGTGGGCGGCGCGCGCATCTACCTCAAGCGCGAGGATCTCTGCCACACCGGCGCGCACAAGATCAACAACGTGCTCGGTCAGGCCCTCCTGGCGGCGCGGATGAAGAAGCGGCGCGTGATCGCCGAGACGGGCGCCGGCCAGCACGGCGTGGCGACCGCCACTGCCGCGGCCCTGCTCGGGCTCGAGTGCGAGGTGTACATGGGCGCCGAGGACGTCGAGCGCCAGGCGCTCAACGTGTTCCGTATGCGCCTGCTCGGGGCGCGCGTGATCTCGGTCGAATCCGGCAGCCGCACCTTGAAGGACGCGATCAACGAGGCGCTGCGCGACTGGGTCACCAACGTGCGGACGACGTACTACCTGCTCGGCTCGGCGCTCGGCCCGCATCCGTACCCGGTGATGGTGCGCGACCTCCACTCGGTGATCGGCCGAGAGGCGCGCCGGCAGGCGCGCGCGCGCTTGAAGAAGCTCCCGGACGTGCTGGTCGCGTGCGTCGGCGGCGGGTCGAACGCCATCGGGCTCTTTCATCCGTTCGTCGACGACCGCAAGGTGCGGATCATCGGTGTCGAGCCGGGCGGGGAAGGGATCTCGACCGGCCGGCATGG
>Ga0207689_10005185_pt1 | contig 11700 bp, 8 predicted proteins | sample KBSMisM52_FD_184312 | JGI IMG/M metagenome (GOLD analysis project Ga0207689, IMG submission 184312) | Miscanthus rhizosphere microbial communities from Kellogg Biological Station, Michigan, USA - KBS Miscanthus M5-2 (SPAdes) (version 2) | ecosystem: Host-associated > Plants > Roots > Rhizosphere... | reverse complement strand
ATCTTGTCGAAGCGCGCTTTTTCCACGTTCAGGATCTTGCCTTTGAGCGGCAGGATGGCTTGGTTCTTGCGGTCGCGGCCCTGCTTGGCCGAGCCGCCGGCTGAATCGCCCTCAACAATGTAGATTTCCGAGAGCGCCGGGTCGCGTTCCTGACAATCCGCGAGTTTGCCGGGCAACATCGTTGAGCCGAGCGCGCCTTTCCTCACGATTTCACGTGCCTTGCGTGCAGCTTCACGAGCGCGCGCGGCGTCGAGCGACTTGCCAACAATGCGGCGCGCAACTGTCGGATTCTGATTGAGAAAATCAGTCAGTCTGTCGTTAAGAAACGATTCGACCGCGCCCTTCACATCTGAGTTGAGTTTGCCCTTCGTCTGACCTTCGAACTGGGGCTGCGGCAGTTTCACGGAGATCACAGCGACAAGCCCTTCGCGCACATCATCACCAGTTAGCGAACTCTTGAAGTTTTTCGCGAGACCGGACGATTGCGCGTAAGCGTTGATGGTGCGCGTGAACGCGGAGCGAAATCCAGAGAGGTGCGAGCCGCCGTCGACGGTGTTGATATTATTCGCAAACGAATAGACTTTTTCGTCGTAGGCGTCGTTGTACTGAATTGCGACTTCGATCGACAGCGCATCGCCGACTTTTTCGAAATAGATCGGCTTGTCATGCAACACAGTCTTGTTCTTGTTGAGGTGCTTCACGAATTCAGCAATGCCGCCGCGATAATAAAACTCGTGCGATTTTTCAGGCTCTTCGCGTTCGTCTTTGATCGTGATGCGAATGCCTTTGTTGAGAAAGGCTTTTTCCCGCAGACGCTCTGAAAGCTTGTCGAAACTGAACTCGATCGTATCGAAGATCTGCGGGTCCGGTTTGAAAGTAATCTTGGTGCCGCGTTTCTTTGTCTTCCCTGTTTGTTTGAGGTTCGCGACAGGAATGCCGCGCTCGTAATCCTGTTCGTAAGTCAGGCCGTCGCGCCAGATCTCCAGGTGCAGATCTTCGGCGAGAAAGTTCACACACGACACACCGACGCCGTGCAGTCCGCCGGAAACTTTGTACGCGTTTGAGTCGAATTTGCCGCCGGCGTGGAGCTTGGTCATGACGACTTCAGCCGCCGACTTCCGCTCTTTCTTCATCATGTCCACAGGAATGCCGCGGCCGTTATCAATGACGGTGATTGAGTTATCGAGGTGAATACTTACTTCGATTGAATCGCAATAGCCGGCCAGAGCTTCGTCGATTGAATTGTCGACAACTTCGTAAACCAGGTGATGCAATCCGAGTTCACCAGTCGAACCGATATACATCGCCGGTCGCTTCCGTACTGCGTCACGACCTTCGAGCACAGCGATAGTCGAAGCGTCATAAGTCTCTTTTTTATTCTTCAATTTTGATGTTGGTGTAGCCAATTCGTCTTTACCTTTACTTCCTTTGTCCTGCTTGTCGGATGACATCACGCGCTCACTGATACTGCGTTTACGGCCTGCTCGGGTGTCGCCACGCCGCCGCAGACCTCATAAAAATTTGCCCGGTTTTCAAACCGCTCAAAGTGACTTCTCTTTGAAGTGGTGATGAATGTCTGAGTGCGTCCGTCGAGGTATTCCAGCAAGCGGTTAATGCGGTTTCCGTCGAGTTCAGCGTCCACGTCATCAATGAGGAAAATCGGGTAATTCTGATGCCTGGAATAGTACACGGAAATCGCCGCTAAATCAAGCGTTATCAACGCGCTACGCTGCTGTCCGGAGCTGCCAAAACTGCGTATGTCGCGGCCGCCGAAAAGCACCAGAAGCTCGTCGCGATGAGGACCGATCAGACAGGCGCCGGCGAAGACTTCAGCCTGCATTCTGAGCTGCAGACGAGAAGCGATCAGCGCGCGATAATCCGCGAGATCACCTTTGCCTTCCAACGACGAAACGTAGCGAATCGAAATGTCATCCTGAAACAGATTGTGCTCGAGCGCCTCGTTCAAAAGTTCTACGTAGCGCATGCGCGCACGATGGATTTGAATCGCCAGGTTAACCAGTTGTTCGTTCCACGGTTGCACTAGACTCGCGAGCGTTTCGAGACTCAAACGGTCCTCGGCCGCTTGTTGCAGCAGACGCTTCTTTTGCTTAATGACTTTGTTGTAGTCGACGATTGTTTGCGCATACGGCGGATGGAGTGAAATCGCTCCGCGATCGAGAAAGTTGCGCCGGGCTTCGGGACCGCCGCGGATCACTTCCAATTCATCAGCGGTAAAACAGACTGCATAAAGATGGGCTGCGTAACGCGAAATGGATTCACGCTTGCCGTTGATTAATGTCTGCTTCGTTGTGCCGTTCAGGTTAACCTGGAGTTCGCGCTCAAGGTCATTGCCGGTGGTCACTACGCCTTTCACCACGGCATCTCGTTCACCGAATCTTACTGTTTCTTTAAGATGATGTGTGCGAAACGACTTACCGTGGGCCAGCAAATAAATCGCTTCAAGCCAGTTAGTTTTTCCCTGAGCGTTATTCCCGTGAAGGATATTGAGACCGTGTCCCCAGCCAATTTCACCAGCGAGATTGCGGAACTGGTTTGAGGCTATTGACCTAAGAAACATCAACGAATTTTAGCACACGAATCGCTTCAATTCTGATTCATTGAACGTAAAAAGGAGCGCCAGGAATCGACGCTCCTTTTGATGAATTAGCCTGTCGATTTTGTCAGATGCGCATCGGCATCACCACATACCGATAGTCATATTTCTCTTCAGTGACAGGTCGCAACTGCGCCTGCGAATTTCCATCTTTGAATTCGAAATTCACCTGTTCCGATCCAACCACGTTGAGGAAATCCTGGAGGTACTGCGCATTAAAACCAATCTCAGTTTCATCGCCGGCGAAGTTCGTCGTGATTGTCTCACGCGCTTCGCCTTCTTCGGCATTTTGTGAACTGATAAGCAGTTGCTCTTTCGCGAGATGCATTCGGATCGCGTGTGAACGATCATCTGCCATCAACGCAACCCGGCGAATCGCCTGATTCAAACTCAAAGTATCGAACGTCGCGGTCCGATCGTTGCCTTTCGGCATCACCATTTCATAATTCGGAAACTGACCTGAGAGTAAACGTGAAATCAGCAGACGCGATCCAACCTGGAAATACACATGGTTTTCATCGGCGCCGAGATTAATGTCGCCATCAAAGTCCGATGTCAGTTTCGTTAATTCTGCCAGCGTTTTCCTGGGAATCAACACATCCAGACTGTCCACAGTGCCGTTCGATCGATCTGTGGAAACAAAAGCCAATCGGTGACCATCGGTAGTCACCATCTTCACGTTATTCTTGTCGAGTTCAAACTTTGCGCCGGACAGAGTGTACCGACCTTCTTCCTGAGTAATGGCGAAGATCGTCCGTTCAATCAACATCTTGAGAACCGACGCCGGCAATTTCATCGGCGTCGATTTGAAGCCGGGAAGTTCGGGGAATGTCTCTTTCGAAACTCCGGGCAGACGAAACTTGGATCGATCACATTCAACCGTTACCCATTCGTTTTCTTCCTTGCGAAAACTCACAGGCGCGTCTGGCAGCAGGCGCGCAATGTCGAACAGCTTTCGCGCGGGAACACAGATCGCGCCTTGGGTGGAAATCTCCTGAGCATCCGCGTCGCAACGAATTGTCACGTCGAGATCAGTACCGCTGATACGAATCGAATCTTCACCGGCAGACTCGATGAGGATATTTGCAAGGACGGGTATTGTGTTTTTGCGTTCGACTATTCCCTGCACAAAAGCCAGTTCTTTTTGCAGAGCATTACGCGCGATTACAAATTGCATTGATTACTCCTTAAGGGCTGGGAAAATTTCCTCGCCTTTATATCACAACGCACATCAACTACTGAAAACCTGTGATCTTAGAAACTGATTAATACTTAGTCGTAGTAGTAGTGACTGTGAAAACTGTGCATCGTGAGTCGTAGTCGACTTTTCTTCCTGACAAATGAACGCTGCCTGCCGCCAACTTTGCCTCACAAAGCTGTGTGGAAGTTAGAGAAAAACTCTTACGTATTCACAGCCTCAATCAGCCGATTGATCGTGCCTGCCAATTCTCCGTTTGCGTTCATCTCTTTCTCGATCTTTTCCACAGAGTGAATCACAGTCGTGTGGTGCTTGCCGCCGAAGTGCTTGGCGATCTCTGGATAGCTTTTCTTGGCGAGCCGCTTACACAAATACATCGCGACTTGTCGCGGAATGAGGACGTGCCGAACATTGGATCTCGCTTTCATGTTTTCCACATCTATCTTGTAATGGCGCGCGACCAGGTGTTGGATCTTCGAAATTGAAACCTCGTTAGAGATTGGTTCGTTAGTGACACCGCGAAAAGACTCTTCCGCCAAGCTCTTCGAAAGAGGAAGACCGCGCAGTGAAGACATGGCGAGGAGACGAATCAACGAACCCTCAAGTTCGCGAATGTTATGTTTGGCGTGACGTGCCAATATCAAGGCAACGTCATCGGGCAAGTTCACACGATGTGCCTCTGCTTTGCGTTTTATGATCACAACCTTCGTTTCGAGATCCGGCGGCTCAATATCGGCGATGAGACCCCACTCGAAACGCGAATGGAGCCGTTCCTCGATTTCAGGGATATCACGCGGCGGACAATCGGACGTTAACACGATCTGTTTCTGTCGATCGTACAAAGCGTTAAAGGTGTGAAAAAACTCCTCTTGTGTTCGCTCTTTGCCGGCGATGAACTGCACATCGTCGATTAGCAACACATCGATACTGCGGTAGCGCTCGCGAAACGCGTTGGTCTTGTCGTAGCCGAAGCGAATGGCGCTGATCAATTCGTTCATGAACCGCTCAAGCGAAAGATACGCGATACGCAGAGTTGGATTTGCGCTGGCGATCGCATGACCGACCGCCTGGATGAGATGTGTTTTTCCGAGACCCACGCCGCCATAAAGGTACAGCGGGTTGTAAGTCTGTCCCGGTGAATCCGCCACAGCCAGCGCCGCGGCGTGGGCCAGACGATTACAAGACGCCACCACGAAATCGTTGAAAGTGTATTTCGCGTTCAACCGCGAAACGTCCGACAGACCGACTTCCGGCAGAGCAGACTCGGCCGAGTGCAACTGTACGCGATCAGATTCCCTGGGCAACGGCTCCGGCTCCGCAACTTCGGACGGCATAGAGTTGTTCGAAGCTATCTGCCACTCGATACGTAACGATCCGAGGTGTGATTCGTTAAGCGACTGACGAAGTGGTTCCGCGTACTTCGAAAGAATCCAGTCACGCACTACGTCGTTCGGGGCGGCGATGCGGAGCACCCCCTCCTGAACACTGCGTTGAAAGCGTAATGGTCGAAACCATGTTTCGAATGCCTGGTCAGTTAGTTTGCTGTGGATTGCCTGAAGAAAGGGTCGCCACTCCACGTCTTGATGTCCTGTGTACATTTGGGGAAATAACGCACACTACTTAGTACAACACGGGAGTATTGCTGCTCTAAGTCGAGCCTGCGATTTGTCGAAGCGTGAACCTACCATAAGGCCAAAAGCTTCGGCAAGAAAAACACCGGACTAGTTTTGCGTGACCTGAGGACTGGGCGAATTCTAGAGTCGGCGTCCCTTGCGATACAAGCCGGGCCGCGATTATTCGTCGTTAGGAAGGTTCAAGTTTTCAAGAGCTTCGGCTAAGTGACGTCGTTCAACTCAACTGAGTTGCACTTAGTAGCATAATGAATATTACAGTGATGGTGTCGCAGACGCACTCAGCGGTTGATGCGACTCTTGAAGCAGGTCGTAGATTCGATTCAGGTCCTCTGCGCCGTAGAACTCGATCTCGATTCGACCCACTCCTCCCGGCTTGCCCGACACGATGCGCACTTGAGTTCCGAACCGCCTCCGCAGCTTTGCCTCTGCAGCTCGTATATTTGGATCGATATTTTGCGGAGGCGCGACGACAGCCGTGGGCCTCTGCGAATTGAGATTTCGGATACGATGCTCGGTCTCACGAACTGACCAATTGTGCTTGTGGATTCGCTGGGCGAGCCGGCGCTGCATTTGCGGGTCCGTAATCCCCAGAAGCGCGCGCGCGTGGCCGAACGTCAACTTTTCTTGTTCGAGTAAGGATTGAATTTCGTTGGGAAGCTTCAGAATCCTCAGATAGTTGGTGATGAAAGTGCGGTCGCGCCCGACGCGTTTCGCCACTTCTTCTTGGGTCAGTCCCAACGACTCAATTAACCGTCGATATGCATTCGCCTCTTCAATTGCATTCAATTCCTGTCGTTGAATGTTCTCGATGAGCGCCAACTCTAAGAGGTTCTCGTCAGCTATCTCCCGAACGATAGCCGGCACGCGCGTCAGGCCCGCCATCTGAGCGGCTCTCCAACGTCGCTCGCCTGCGACGAGCTCGAACAGGCCGCCTCGCCTCCGCACCAGGAGCGGCTGGATGATGCCGGTTGCACGAATAGATTGGGCGAGTTCCTGGAGTTTCGCTTCGTCGAAAGTATTACGCGGTTGCTGTTCGCCGGGGCGTATTAGGTCGATCTCAATATCGCGCAGTTCTTCATTGTCCTGCGGCGACGGCGCTGTGGAGATCAGCGCGCTCAATCCCCTGCCCAACGGTTTCCTGTTCATGTGCTAGTACCTCCTCTGCGAGTTGGAAATAGCTCTCGGCGCCGCGGGAGCGCGGGTCGTAGTAAATGACGGGCTGTCCATGGCTTGGCGCTTCCGCCAGGCGAACGTTACGGGGAATAACTGTCTTTAGGATCAGATTGCCGTAGAAATTTCGTAAGTCGGCGGCGACGGCTGATGACAGCTTTATCCGATCGTCGTACATGGTGAGAAGCAAGCCCTCGATTCGGAGCGTGGGATTAACGACGCGCCGAATTGAAGTTAACGTATTGAAGAGTTCCGTGACGCCCTCAAGGGCGTAGTATTCACACTGAATTGGGACGAGTAGCGAGTCCGCCGCAGCAAGCGCGTTGATCGTCAAAAGATTTAGCGCAGGCGGGCAGTCGACGATGATGTAGTCGTAATCTTCCTTTATGGGTTCGAGCGACTTGCGGAGGAGAAACTCTCGCTCAGGTATTTCAATCAGCTCGATTTCGGCGCCCGCAAGATTTCTATCCGAGGGCAGCAAATCGACTCCGAACTCTGTCGGGATCCTCAGAGGGTCTATTGCGTCTCTCAAAACAAGTGCGTGATAGGAATTACGCGGGATGGTGTTGCGCGCGACGCCGAGGCCGGAAGTAGCGTTTGCTTGAGGGTCAATATCGAAGAGCAGAACACGCTTTCCTGATTTCGCGAGCGCTGCGGACAGGTTGACGGCCGTGGTCGTCTTTCCCACACCGCCTTTCTGATTGGCAATGGCGATTGTCTTTCCCATTCAGCCCGGTCGCCGACAAATTTAAGGTGATACCTTAACACAGAAGGGAACGGAACGGGCCATGTTTTCGGCTAAACAATGACTTTTAGGCCACCTCTGTTTCACGTGTAACATCCCGGACGTCCGCGTCCCTCAAACGTTACACGTGAAACTTCAGACGCCGAAGGTACGCGAGTTGGATCGTTGTGCCGTAAGGTAAACGAGGAGATTTGAGAGAGCGGCGGGTGTTAGACCTGGAATCTTGCGGGCGTCGCCAAAGTTGCGAGGTTTGACTCGCTCGAGCCGCTCGACCATCTCGTGCGACAGACTTCCCACGGCCTTAAATGAGAGGTTCTCAGGAATGGACAATGTATCGTGCTGTCGTAGCCGGCGGCTGGTCTGGTTCTGCGAATCCAGGTATCCGGCGTAAAGATAATCGGCCAAGGCTGTTTCAATGTCCCTTAACTGAAGTTCGACCCTGTCCTTCTGGTCAAGCAGGCCTGTAATCACTTCAACCGTAATGTTCGGTCGCAGAGCAAGCTGTCCCAGGCTTATCGAGTCACCGAGTTCCTGTCCGGTGACTCGGCGGAGGTGTTCGTGAGCCGGATCAGTGCGTCGGATTTTCTTCGAAGCGAACAATCCACGAATCTTTGCCAACCGCTCTCTTCGTCCGTTGAAACGATCCCATTCGGTGTCACCTACGAGACCCAGCTCTCGACCCTTGGGCTCAAGCCGCTCGTCGGCATTGTCGTACCGCAACGATAGCCGGTGCTCCGATCTCGAAGTAAACATTCGATAAGGTTCGTCCACACCATGCGTGATCAGGTCGTCGATTAACACCCCGATGTAAGACTCCTCGCGATGAGTTCTAAACGGTGAGCGGCTGGTTGTGGTTAGTCCTGCGTTGATGCCGGCAATCAATCCCTGACAGGCGGCCTCTTCATATCCGGTCGTCCCATTGATTTGGCCCGCGAGAAACAGGCCGCTAACCCGGGCGGTCTCGAGGAACGGGGTCAGCTCTTTAGGGTCGACAAAGTCGTATTCGATGGCGTAACCGGGACGGATAATCTGCGCCTCATCCATCCCCGGGATTAAGTTGACCATCTCTTGTTGAAGTTGCGCCGGAAGGGAAGTCGACAGACCGTTCAGGTAAACCTCGTTGGTGTTGAACCCTTCGGGCTCGACAAACAATTGGTGACGAGTCTTCTCTGGAAACTTGACCACCTTATCTTCGATCGACGGGCAGTATCTCGGTCCAATACCCTTGATTGCGCCCGAGTAAAGCGGTGACTCATGCAGGTTGTCGCGGATCTTTTGATGGAGCCGCTCGTTCGTGTAGGCGAGAAAACAATTGAGCTGATCTTGCTCGATCGCATCAGTCGAAAACGAAAAGGGAACCGGGCGGTCGTCCGGTGGCTGTGGCTCGAACGTGTCCCAGTCAATTGTGCGGCCGTCGAGCCGTGGGGGAGTGCCTGTCTTCAATCTCCCTACAGGGAAACCCAGACGTCGTAGGGCTTGAGGCAGCTCGGTAGATGCCGGCTCGCCGGTTCGCCCGCCGGCGTATGTTCTGCGACCTGTGTGAATTTTTCCGTTGAGGAATGTTCCGGTCGCGACGATTACGGCCTTCGCAGCGAGGCGTCGGGCATCCTGTAACTCAACTCCCACGATGCGGTCACCGCTCACCAGCAAATCAGTGACAAGTCCCTGACGCAGACTGAGGTTCGGTGTCGCCTCGAGGGTGCGCCGCATCTCGACGCGATAGAGGGTTCGATCGGCTTGCGCTCTCGGTGCTTGCACGGCCGGTCCGCGCGAGCGATTCAACAGACGGAACTGAATACCGGTGCGATCAATGACGCGACCCATGATCCCGCCGAGGGCGTCAATCTCGCGCACCAGATGTCCTTTGCCGATGCCGCCGATCGCCGGATTGCACGACATCTGGCCGATGAGATCAAGGTTAAGAGTGAGCAGCGCCGTATTCGCGCCGAGTCGCGCCGCCGCGGACGCAGCTTCACAGCCGGCGTGGCCACCGCCGATCACAATCACATCAAAAATTTCGTCGAACACCATCTTGCTACTCACGGTCAGAAGGCGCGATTACTTACCGATGCAGAACGTCGAAAAGATTTGTCCAAGGATCTCCTCAGTCGTCGTCTCTCCGGTAATCTCGCCGAGGAATTTTAATGCCTGGTGTAGTCCAACCAAAATGATCTCTTCACTCGCGCGTTCGCGAATCAGCGCTTCGGAAGAAGCAACAGCGTCGATCGTTCGCATCAGAAGATCGTGGTGACGCGCGTTAGTGATCATCAGGCCTTCTGCCGCACCGTTCCCGTTGACGAACGGTTTCAGCATCGCAGCGCGCAATTGCGCGATGCCGTCCTGGCTCAGCGCTGAGACTGCGACGGCGGTTGCCTGGCCACTAACGTCCCGAATTTTTTCGCCGACTCGTTGTGAAGAAAAATTCGGTAGATCACTCTTGTTCACGGCAACGACGTGACGCTTGCCGGAGGCGTCGTCGAGCACAAGTTGATCTTCTGCTGTCAGTGGCTGCGAACCATCAACGACGATGACAATCAGGTCAGCGTCGGCGGCCACACGTCGCGTTCGCTCGACGCCGAGCAACTCAACCTGGTCGGTCGTGGCGCGCATTCCGGCGGTATCGATCAACGTGATGGGTATTCCGTCCCAGCCAACCGGTTCAGAGATCGTATCGCGAGTAGTTCCCGGTACTTCCGTCACAATCGCCCGCTCGTGTCCGAGTAAACTATTGAACAGACTCGACTTACCGGCATTCGGCCGGCCGACGAGGGCCACCTTGAGTCCTTCGTGCAGCAATCTGCCTCGCACGAAAGTATCGGCAAGTGATCTCAAGTCTGATCGGAGCCGACTTAGCTCGCTGAGGATTTCGTCCTGCTCGAGTTGCGGCAAATCATCTTCGACAAACTCAAGCGAAGACTCGAGGCGAACAATGATTCGCAGAAGTTGATCTTTTGCCGGCTGAAGTCGATGCGAGATTTCCCCGCCGAGTTGACGTGTTGCTTGTTGCGCAGCGACGTCGGTTTGCGCGTCGATTAGATCGCGAATGGCTTCAGCCTGCGTGAGCTGCATTCGGCCGTTCATCACGGCGCGCAACGAAAACTCACCTGGACTCGCAAGTCGAACATCAAGCTGCAGAATTGTATCGAGTATTCGTCGCAGTAAGACTGGCGATCCATGACAATGAAATTCGACCACGTCTTCGCCGGTGAATGAATGTGGTGCCTGAAAGAAGCAGACCAGGGCTTGATCGAGCGTGTCGCCTGTCCGCGGATCGATAATCGGACGTAATGTCAGGTAGTTCGGCGTGGGTGCACTTTTAGAAGCGTCGCCCGTCATCCGTCGCAGAACGGCAAGTGCGTCAGGTCCACTGGCGCGTATGACACCGATACCTCCACGGCCTGGCGGAGTCGATAGCGCAACGATGGAATCTGCTGACAAGCTCATGAAGAAAGGCGGAGGGAAAGAATCTTACGCTGAGACGGCCTTTGGGCTCACGCGCAGGCGGCGGGCATTTCCTTCGCCAACTGATTCAGTGTGCAGGTCTGATTCGTCCGCGAGCGTGAGGTGAATGACGCGCCGCTCGTTGCCGTCCATGGGTCCGAATACGAAAGACGATCCAGTCGAGCGGACCTGGCGCGCTGCGTGATGCGCCATTGCCCGAAGTTCAGCTTCGCGTGCAGCGCGATAGTTGTCGGCGTCACAGACGATCCGTTGGCCCTTGGGCAAACTGCGCCCGACAGCCTGGTTGAGAATCTGCTGCAACGCGTCCAGCAACTCGCCCCCTTGATTCAACAGGAGGCCGTTGTCTGCTCCGTCGATCGAGACCAGGCACCCTTGCTCGGTCTCGCTCACAGACGCGTGCAAACTGAAACCCGCTCCACGAAGAATTGCATTGGCCAATTCTTCAGCCTTGACACAAATGTCCTGCATCGAATTAGTCGCTGATTTTACCGCAACGCCGCGGAAGTGACTAACGATGGGAGGTCGAGCGAAAGAAAAAGGCTAGTCGGAATCTTTTTTGCGAACGTAGATCTGACCGCGCTGGCTCAGGCCAGCCTTGTTCGCGACGGTGAAAAGAACTGAGTCCAGGATGTCTTTGTTTTCGAGTCTGAAACTCGTGGCGCCCGCGGCTTTGCTATCTGGATCATCATATTGGATCGTCAAATAGCGGACCTTAGTTTTCACGAAGCTCGCCGGAATACCGTAGAGCGGCACGTGACTGATGACGGTCGCTGCTGCCGGTTGCACAGAATGACTGTCGCCATATGCGCCGGTAATTGAGGCGAAAGGAATCGAGAACAATTCGCTATGTTTGCCGTCACTAAAGACGAGCCGATTA
>Ga0207689_10005184_pt1 | contig 11701 bp, 11 predicted proteins | sample KBSMisM52_FD_184312 | JGI IMG/M metagenome (GOLD analysis project Ga0207689, IMG submission 184312) | Miscanthus rhizosphere microbial communities from Kellogg Biological Station, Michigan, USA - KBS Miscanthus M5-2 (SPAdes) (version 2) | ecosystem: Host-associated > Plants > Roots >... | reverse complement strand
TGGCGATGAAATTTTTGCCCGCCTGCGCAAGGGCACGGTTACGGCCACAGTAAAGAAAAAATCTTAGCCGCCGATTTCCACAGATGACGCGGATCATTCCCCCAAAATCGGCGTTTCTCTGCGCCAATCCGCGACTTTCTTGTTCTTCATAAGCCATAGATTACAATAAGGTTGGAGAGGGCGTAGACAATGAGGTTTGCCGCGCCGTGGCCGCATTTGTCGCTGATTTCGGTCATTGACATTTTTTTGGTCGCGGTCATCATCTATGAGCTGCTGGCCCTGATCCAGGGCACGCGCGCCGCTTACATGCTGGTGGGCGTGGGCGCTGTTGTTCTCGCGTTTTATTTCACCCGCATTGGGGAACTCACCACAGTCAATTGGCTGATCAGCACCATGTTGCCGTATGGCGTGTTTGCGCTAGTGGTGGTGTTTCAGTCAGAGATACGGCAGGCACTGGCTCGCCTGGGACGCAAACTGACATTCAGCCGCTCAATTGCTGGCGAGATGGATGCTTATGACGATATCGTTCTGGCTGCGAATCTTTTTTCTGAGCATCAGACTGGTGCGTTGATTGTCATTGAACGCGAGATTGGTTTGCGCACCTACATTGAGAGCGGAGTCGCCCTGGATGCGCATCTTTCTTACGATCTACTGGCTACGATTTTTCGGCCCAGTGCACCACTGCACGATGGTGCTGTGATCGTGCAAAAAGATCGAATTGCGGCTGCAGCTTGCTTCCTTCCACTCTCCATGAATCCCGTGCTCTCTACACAGTTGGGGACACGCCATCGCGCCGGCATTGGAATTACCGAAGAAACCGACGCAATTGCTGTCATCGTCTCGGAAGAAACCGGCGCTATCAGTCTTGCCGTCGCCGGGAATATCGAGCGCAGTCTGACAGTGGAACAGCTGCGCAAGCGTTTGGGAGAGCTGCTGCGACGGTATCTGCCTCCCTCTGCACTCCCCACTCCCATGCCCAATGATGCGGAGCCTTTGCAGAGTACGACTGCAAAGTCTGCATCCGGTCAAGGAGGCCATCGTTAAACTATGTTTGCCTCCTTTCGCAGAATGGCTACGCATAACTTCAGTCTCAAACTGTTGTCTCTGGTACTGGCAATTGCATTGTGGTTCACGCTAGCCAACAATCCAGTCACTGAAGTTGCGATCGAAGTGCCGATTATCTTTCGCAATGTTCCCGACAATCTGGGAATGAGCTACGAGCGCATTCCTCGCGCACAGATTTTGCTGCGAGGTCCGGAACGAGCGGTGCGGCGGCTGCAGCCGACCGATGTGCAGGCGGAGGTTGATCTGACGGCGGGGCGTCCGGGAGATCGAACTTTCAGTTCCAGTTCTGTGGAGGTGCATAAGCCCCACGATTTGCAGGTTGTCAATGTAGGTCCGGACAAGTTTCAGGTTACATTTGTGGAGTTGCACAAATCTGCCACAGACTCCAATCTTCAAATTCACGAATAAACGAATGACATCCCCTACGCGACAACTCTTCGGCACCGATGGAATTCGTGGCGTCGCCGGCGAATTTCCGCTCACCACGGAAAGCACCTACTTGATTGGTCGTGCCCTAGGCCACGATTTGATCCGCACGAAGGCCAAAGGCAAAGTGGTCATTGGGCAGGACACGCGTGCCTCAAGTGGTTGGATTGCCGATCGTGTGGCTCTGGGGCTAGCGTCGGTTGGGGTGGAGGTAGACAGCGCAGGCGTGATTACGACGCCGGGGGTGGCGTATTTAGCGCGCTCACGGAAATACGCGGCGGGAGTTGTGATTTCGGCTTCGCACAATCCGTGGACAGATAACGGAATCAAAGTGTACTCGGGTGACGGATTCAAATTGCCTGATGCTCGCGAGTTGGCGATTGAGCAGGAAATTTTCAGCCTGCTACAGAATCCTGAAGCTCATCCGGAGCCCTCGACTCAGCTTGCTTCTAGCTTGCCCGGCAGTGCAGATCTCAGGCACGCATATATTGATTGGCTCGCATCCGATGCTCAAATTGATTTAAGCGAGTTACGGGTTTTGGTGGATTGCGCCAATGGTGCGGCCGCTGCAGAGGCTCCAGAGCTTTTTCGCGCGCTTCGAATCCAGGCAACGATCGTCAGTGCTTCTCCTGACGGCGAAAATATCAACGAAGGTTGTGGGGCTCTGCATCCCCAGGTCGCAGCGAAGAAGATCGCCTCGGAACCAGGCAAGTTCGATATGGGTGTCACCTTTGACGGCGACGCCGACCGCGCCTTATTCAGCGATGGCGATGGTAATGTTGTGAATGGGGATGCTGTGCTGCTGCTGGCGGCGCGTGACATGCAATCCCGCGGTATCTTACCGGGGAATACGATTGTAGCGACCACCATGTCAAACATGGGTTTGGAGCTTGCGCTGCGCAGCTCCGGCATTCGCATGTTGCGCGCGAATGTTGGCGACAAATATGTGCTGGAAGAGATGTTAAAGACCGACGCTATGCTTGGCGGCGAACAATCTGGACACATCATTTTCCGCGATGGCCAGGCAACAACCGGTGATGGCCTGTTAACTGCCTTGCGCGTGATGGAAGTTGTCGCACGGACGAAACGGTCGTTGAAAGATTTATCCGAAGATTTGAAGCTTTTTCCGCAAACAATTCAGAACATTCGTGTGCGGGAGAAGGTGCCCTTTGCCCAAGTGCCTGCGATCCAAAATGCGATTCAGTCGGCGGAAAAAGAGCTTGATGGCAACGGACGCGTTGTCGTGCGCTATTCCGGGACCGAGGCGTTGGCGCGGGTGATGGTGGAAGCAGAATCAGAGGCGAAGATGAAAGCCTTGGCGGACAACATCGCTGGTGCGATCAAAAAGGCGCTCGGCACTTAATTGGACTGACATGTCAATTCCTGCGTTTGGGCTGGGTGGAATCAGTTCATTGGCGATTTTTTCATTACTCTTTGACGCCAATGTCCTCCTCATAATGTGGGAGCATCTGGAAAATATTGGGTCGTTACTGTTGCTCGCCGGCACGGCTGGAGCTCTGCTGTGGTTTGTCTATTGGGTGTTCCTGCGTCGTCTTCTTCGTGTATGGAGAATTGCGCGAATCCGATCCCGCAGATTGCTGATGGAAGCTAGCACACGCGGTAGAAGGTAAGTTAATCCAGATCGCGCCAGTTCTTGCCCACTCCAATTTCCACCAGCAAAGGGACCGATAGTGGATGGACGCTTTCCATCTGCTGCTTGACCAGGCTGTGAAGCGTTTCAACTTCAGCTTCGGGAACCTCGAAAACCAGTTCATCGTGGACTTGCAGAGTCATACGTGCAGCAAGATTGCGCTCGGCCAGCAGCTTATCGATATTAATCATCGCTAGCTTGATTAAGTCGGCTGCCGTGCCTTGTAACGGAGTGTTTACTGCCGTACGCTCAGCGAAACCGCGTTGGTTGGCATTCCTGCTGTTAATGTCCGGGATAGGACGCACGCGCCCAAACAGCGTTTTGACCTGTTGAGTCCGCCGGGCTTGTTCCAAGGTTTGATCGATGAACTTCCGCACACCACTGTATTTTTCGAAATACGAGTCAATGAATTTTTTGGCTTCGCCGGGCTCGATGCTTAACTGCTGCGAAAGGCCAAAGGCAGACAGCCCGTAGACGATGCCAAAGTTCACTACTTTGGCTTGCCTGCGATGATCGGCCGTGACCATCAAGGGCGGCACGCCGAATACTTGGGACGCAGTGAGAGTATGAATGTCATCTCCGCGCCTGAAGGCCTCAACCAGTAACGGATCTTTCGAAAAATGCGCCAATAACCGCAGTTCGATCTGAGAATAATCTGCTGCTAATAACACATGCTCCGGTTCAGCGGTGAAAGCGGCGCGAATTTCCCGGCCTAGTTCGGTGCGGATGGGAATGTTTTGCAGATTTGGGTTAGTGGACGATAGACGTCCCGTAGCCGTGCCAGTTTGTCCGAAGGTTGTGTGGAGACGCCCACTTGCCGAATTGATCAAAACCGGCAAAGCATCGACGTAGGTGGACTTCAGTTTGGTGAGTTGTCGGTATTCAAGCACCAGACGCGGTGCCGCGTGAGTAGCCGCTAATCCCTCCAGCACATCTACCGCAGTCGAGATTGTTTTGCCTTTGCCGTATTTTACCGGCTTTGGCAGGTTCAGTTTGTTGAATAGGACGTCTCCCAATTGCTTGGGAGAGCCGATGTTGAACTCCATCCCACAGCATTGGTAAATCTCTTTAGCTTTGCTTGCGATCTCACGCTCCAGGCGTGAGGACATGGATGCCAGCGCGGCATGGTCAATTTTTACTCCGGCCTGTTCCATGCGCGCCAGCACTGGCAGGAGCGGCCAGTCGATGTCCTCGAAAAGTTTGACCAGCCCAGCTTCTTCTATATCTTTACGCAGAGTTGCAGCCAATCGGCCGGTGATGTCCGCTGCTTCGGCAAGGCCAGCGCTTAATTTGAGATTGAAGCGTCTTAACGCAACATCAGCGATACGATGCGAAGAGTAGGTTGGATCGAGTAAGTAGGAGTACAGCATGGGATCATGCTCGATTCCGCGCAGCTCTATGTCTTGTGATTCGAACGCGTGGATTGCGCTTTTGTAGTCGTGGATCGATTTTGGAACAGATTCGTCCTCCAGAATCTTTCCAAGGCGAGTCCAGGCATCCTTTGTCTGACTGGAGATGGTTATCGCAACGCCGGGCACAGCTGAAATAGCAATGGTTCGCGCCTTGTCCGCTGGAGTTACAGTGTCGAGCAGAGGCAACATCTCTGGTTCAAATTCAAGCCGCTCTTCTTCATCCTCGGCAATTGCCGCACCTTCGGCTTCCAGCGCCACTGCCAGTGCTCGACCCGCAGGCAAAGATTTGAGTACGGCCTCAACCTCAGCAGCCGACTTGGCTTCTGAGTAGTGAACTTCGCTGACTTCAATTACAGGCAATAACTCTTTCAGTAACGAGGTGAATTCAAGCTCAGTAAAAAGTCCGCGTAACGCCTCGACATCGGGAGCACCAGCTTTCATCGCGTCCACGTTTAGCTCGACAGGAACGTTTTGATCAATTGTGACCAACTTCTTGCTTAGCAGAACGTTCTCTCGATTGTTTTTTAAGGATTCCTTATAAGTTTTCTTCTCCACCTCATCCGCGTGATCAAGCGCTGCTTCGACCGATCCGAATCGTTTGATCAAGTCTACCGAGCCCTTATCGCCAATGCCTGGGGCACCGGGAATGTTGTCGATCGAATCGCCACGAAGAGCCATAACATCGACAACCTGATCCGGTCGGACACCGAGAATTTCTTCGACCTTTGCAGCGTCACAGATCAGGTTGTCCTTGGGCGGATTCAGGACGCACACGTGATCATTCACCAGCTGGAGCATGTCCTTATCGCTAGAAACCACGTAGACCGAATACGAATTCTCGACCGCTTTGCGTGCCAAGGTGCCGATCAAATCGTCAGCTTCGTAGCCGGCTTGTTCGAGGATTGGGATATGGTAACCATGCAACGCGCGGCGAATGTAGGGCAGCTGTTGCGCAAGGTCGCCTGGCATCTCGGAGCGATTCGCTTTGTATCCGTGATACTCAACTTCCTGAAAGGTCTGCGTCTTGAGATCAAAGCGGCGGACGCTGGTGATGGCTTCAGCCTGTTGGTCGCGGAAGGTTGGAGCGGCAACATCGAATACCGCCGCAAGATACTCCGGCGCGAAATCGTCACGCAGCTTGCGCAGCATATTTACGAAAACGTAGGTTGCAGCTGTCGGTATGCCGGTCTTTGTGGACATACCCCGCTGCCGAGCCATGGCGTGATAGGCGCGGAAGATAAACGACATCGCGTCGATCAGGAATATCCGGTTCTTGCTTTCGGGTATGACTTTGGGCCCCTTCGACGCAGGTCTGGTCGCCACCGGTATAGTTTCCGGCGCAGGCTCTACTTTTTTCGCCGATGTTTTTCGCGGAGACAACCTGTGTAGTTTAGCAGTTGGAGCCGGTGTCGAAGGGATGCTAATCGAAGCTGAGAGTTAAATTGGCATCGATAATCTTAATCTTGGGTTTGCCGGTTGCGTTGTTAAAGACCAGAAAAAATTTGCGCGGATTGCCGAAGGTCGCAGGCAGTGCCCAATCAATCACCTGGTCGTGCGTATTTTGCGCCGAACGCGTGGTTTCTTCTCCCGGTCCGTGGATAAAATCGTTGAACTGCTGCTCATCCAGCAGAAGCAGGTCAACGTTGGCGGCATCGTCATTTGCACGGTTGCCCTGCTCGCCGTAATGAAACGACTTGAAATCCCCATGCAATCTTGGGTGCAGGCAGTGCGCCGGAATTGTCAGCTCGAATGACTGATATTTCTGCACCGAGAATGTCTTCTGTACCACGTGCTGTTCCGGGGGAATTACGCTCTGTACCATCGCTGTGGGAGTGTCTTCCGGCTTGGGCTGTGATCGATTGCACCCAGTGAAAGCAAGCAGAATAAACGCGATCCAGAGCGACTTATTGGCCGAACGTCCCAACATCGTTTCATTCAAGCATAACTCCCGATCGCAGGAACGCAATGATCTTGCTGATACCTGCAGGCTCACAGGTTGTCAGCGTTCCGCCAACATGCAGTCTCCGTAGGAATAGAAGCGATACTTTTGCTCTACGGCGTGGCGGTAGGCGTCAAAGATCCTTTGCTGACCTCCAAAGGCGCACACCAGCATCAACAAACTGGATTGCGGGAGGTGAAAGTTGGTAAGCAGCGCGCCAGCGATACGGAATTGATATCCGGGGTAGATGAATATGTCCGCCTCGCTACGGCCTGTCTGAATTTCTCCGGAAGATTGTGCTGAGTGTTCTAGAGCGCGGACGGTGGTGGTGCCGACTGCCACGACCCGGCGATTCTCACCGCAAGCACGGTTGACGCGTGCCGCAACTTCGGCGGAAATTTCGTAGAACTCTTTATGCAGTTGGTGCTCTTCGACGCGCTCGACGTGGATAGGCTGGAACGTTCCCAAGCCGACGTGCAGCGTGATTTCGGCGGTTTCAATATTGCGTTGTTTCAGGCGATCCAGAATCTCTGGAGTGAAATGTAAACCTGCCGTCGGAGCTGCAACCGACCCGCGCGAGCGTGCATAGATTGTTTGGTAACGTTCGCGATCGGTGCAGCGGTCTGCGCGGTCTATATATGGAGGCAACGGCACGTGTCCCACCCGCTCCAGAATTCCGGCAAAGTCAGTGACTGGAGCGAATCGAATATGCCGCTCCCCAAACTCCGCCCGGGCTAACACCTCGGCTTGCAATTCGTCTTTCTCGCCAAAAAATAAGCGTTCGCCTACGCCAATTTTGCGCCCTGGACGGACAAGGCATTCCCAGTCATTAGGGTCTTCAGAGATCTGTCGAGTGAGCAACACCTCCACTTTGCCTTGCAAAAACTCCCGTGACGCAGGATTCTGCGGGCTTAGAGGGTGGGCCTTTGCCCCAAAGCGCCGGCCAAACAACCGAGCCGGAAACACCTTGGTGTTATTAAAGACGACCAGATCATCCCTCCTCAGCAGGTCGGGAAAGTTTCGAAACTGGTCATCCAGCAACCCAGTCGCAAAGACATGCAACAAGCGTGAGGCGGCCCGGTCGGCGAGTGGTCCCTGGGCAATCAATTCTTGCGGCAGGTGGTAATTAAAGTCTGAAACCAGCACCCGGCCATGATAATTGGGCCTGCATATATACGTTTACATCGAGGAACTAATCAATGTAATTCTTATGTAATTGCCATTGTTTCTGCCCACTTCGTGGGATACTATGGCTGCCCGTTTGAGATAGCCATGGCTGGCGACCGTCAAATTCGGCGTGAGATTGTCCAGTTCGGCAGAATGATGCACGAACGCGGATACGTGTCCGCCATGGACGGAAACCTCTCGGTTCGCTTGGATGAAGACCGCATCCTGTGCACTCCGACGGCTATGTGCAAGGGCATGATGCATCCGCAAGATATGGTGATTGTGGATCCCAATGGCCGGCGGTTGGTGGGTCGGCGCGATGTGTCGAGTGAAATTGGGATGCATCTGCTGATTTATCGCTTGCGCCCCGATGTTCACGCCGTGGTCCATGCTCACCCGGTGACCGCGACTGGGTTTGCCGCGGCCGGCATGGCGTTGGACAAGCCGCTGGTCAGCGAGGTGGTGATTGGTCTCGGGTCAATTCCCCTGGCCCGCTACGGTACTCCGGGAACCCCTGAACTCGCCGAAGCTCTGGAGCCGTTTGTTCCGGAATACGACGCGATCCTCATGGCCAATCACGGCGTCGTTACCTATGCCGACAGTTTGTGTGGCGCATATATGAAGATGGAGACAGTCGAGCACTTTGCGCAGATTACGCTGGTGACTCACATCCTGGGACGACAGGAACCGCTGGGGAACGAAGAACTGGAAAAGCTGTTAGTGGTACGAAGCCGGTATCAAGGGATCCGATCCTCTGCTGCCCGTCCCTTGGCCATGGTAGATGACTCCGCAGTTTCTCCACGCAAGCGGATGCCTTACCCTGAACGGTAACTTTCAACAAATTAGATTGAGTTCTTAACGGCCGACGCCGACGTATTCGAAGCCCATGGCGCGCATACGGGTAGAGTCGAGCAGATTCTTTGTGTCTACGATAAGGGGGCGCCTCAGTAGGTGCTTTACGCGGTCGAAATCCAGGCCACGGAACTCGGGCCAGCCGGTGCCGACAACCAGCGCGTCCACACCTTCGCAGGCCGCGTAGGCGGATTCGCAGTAGCGCACGGTGCCGTTCAATTGAATCTTGGCATCAGGAATTGCAACCGGATCATAGGCACGGACCTTTGCGCCTTTTGCCACTAAGTTCTGCGCCAAGTGGAGCGAAGAAGATCCGGCAACTGAGTTGGTGTTCGGCTTGAATGCCAGGCCGAGAATCCCGACTTCTTTGTTCTGGACCGATTCCACGATGCTAGAGATCTTGTCGATCATGCGGTCGGCCAGCAGATAGTTCACTTCCCGGGCAGCGCTCAAAATTTTCAGGGAGACGCCATTTTTCTGCGCGAGATCGGCTAGCGAGTCCATGTCAGTCTTGGCAAACAGACCGCCCATACTGGCTCCCGGCTGTAAGCAACGGGGCGCGATCTTCTTATCCAATCCCAAAGCCAGCGAAAGGTTCAGCGCATCTGCACCCACGTGTTCACACAGGCTTGCCAGCTCGTTGATGAAGGAAATCTTGGTTGCGACGAATGCCGTGGCTGCCTCGCGAGCTAGCTCCGCTGTTTCATGATTGGTGACGATTACGGGCACGCCGCGCATCACCAGCGGATGGAAAATTTGTTTCACGATCAGCACCGCTTCATTTGACGATGTGCCCAGAATAATGCGGTCTGGCCAATTGAAGTCCTCCACCGCGCAGCCAGGGGTGAAGAACATCGGCTGCGAAACAATGGTGGCGCGGGCCTGTGCGTCCTTGATCTTCTTTTCAATGGCGCTCGCGGTTCCAACAGAAACTGGTGTCACGATCGCCATGATCGGAGGCCGCGGAGCGAATTTCGCAATCCGCAGCGGCAAGTCAGCAATGTGTTGCGCAGAATCTTCGGCCAGAAAAATGAATTGCGCTTTACGCGCGAACGACTCAATGTCGGTCGAGTAAACCAGACGTCCGCAGCGTACATTGCGGCGGATGACTTCATTCAGGTTTTTCTCAAAAAAGGGGACGTTGCCCTGTGCCATCTCCACCATGCGGGAGCTGTCGGGATGGCAGCAGGTAACCGGCGTGCCGAAATCGGCCAAACACGCTGAAATCACGGTACCCAGGTATCCCGATCCGTAAACTCCAATTTGCATGGTTTATCTCTTGGCCACTCGGGGGCACGCTGAAGTTCGCTTTACAGCGCTCGTCACAACAATCCTTACTATCTTTGTAGCTTTCAGGCGGGCAAGTAGCAACGCACCGCAATACATGTCCTTAATCCAGAAAGGCATGTCCGACCGGATTCCAACAGAGCGTGTGATTTCGGGGGAAACCGGGGAAAAACCCTAACTAGCGTCGGGGTGAGGAAACCAGCTGAGGACCAAGTGGGACCGTTGCCAGATCGAGCCAACAATGGTCGCGCTCCTCGCGGACAAAGGTCAGCTTTTTGATCTGGATGGTGCGCAGATCGGTAAAGCAGTCCCATCGCTTACGGGCAATGAGGTACGCTTTCTGCGCCTGCTCCTCAGAAGACACCTTAATAATGGTCATGTGCGGCATATAGGGCCACTCTTCTTTGTACGCCAGAGTACCGGTATTGAGCTGATCGTGGAGGTCTCGCAGCCGCTGCGCCGAGTGACATACTCGGATGAATACGGTCGGCGTCGCAGGGATGAACGTTTCCATCTCGCCAAGTGAAGCCTCAAACGGTTCCACCTGACTACAAATGTCGGAAAGCGTCTCAAGGGTTGCGGATTCAGTGCCTTGTAGTGTCCGCGGTGGAAGGATGGTGACGTGTGCTGCCAGATGCGGGAGCTCTGGGTGGAGTTCGCGTCGGAGGTTCTCCACAAACTTCCCTACGGGATTTTTCACGTACGCTACCAGTGCATACCGGCCCGGAGTCACGATTACAAAATTATACGCTTGGGGAAGAGATGGCGCGGGCGTTCTTGATGACCACGGTCACTGAGCCGTGGAGAGTCGTCTATAATTATGAAGACCCATCTACTTTGTCGGGGCGTAGCGCAGCCTGGTAGCGCACCTGCCTTGGGCGCAGGGGGTCGTAGGTTCAAATCCTATCGCCCCGACCAAATATCAATAAGACGATTCTGCCAAATGCCCGCCCACACGGCGGCAGCGCACTCGCCGCCGACTTGATTCCCCGTCTGACCGTGAGGAGTGAGTGAGTTAGTAAACGCTCCCGACTCTTGCACCCGCCATTCGTCCTTGGTGAAATCCGTGAGGTTACGCCAGTTGACTCTTGGATGGCGCACCGGTTGGCGTCACTACTGGCCAGTCGGCCTTCCATGCGTCCGGAGACGTCGCGTTCACATATCTGATGCGTACCGGCATGGCCGCCAGTCTGTCCGAAAGTCGCGCCTCATTGCGAATCGGCCACCAGTCGTACAAGAAAACTTCAAGTGGCCGCCACATAGAAACCCAACCTCCGATCGTAAGCGCTTCACGAATGATCTCACCAAAACTCGTGTTCTTCAGCAACGTGGCTAGAAAATCGCCCAATGCAACTGCGGATGCTAGAGCAACGAGACCGATCACAAGGCTGGTCCGGCCTACACGGAAAAGTTCGCGCAGACGTCGCCGATATGCCTGAGCGCGTTGACTGAAGAACTCGTGAATTGCGCCGCGCAGCACCGAAGCCTCGTCGGGTAAACCGGCCGCGCGGTCGAGATTGACCACCAGTGCCAGAGTGGCATCACGCGGCAAGTTCTTTGCCCATCCGACAATGAAATCCTCAGCTTTCGGGTCCAAGTCGCGGTCTCGAAACGGAGAAGGATCGATGGCATTGAACAACTGTTTTAATTCACCGACGTGAACTTCGATGACTGCACACTTGGGCGGAATAGGGTCGCCCGCGGATGGTTTTTCCTGGGTAGCGGACACTTTTGTTGAAATTGTCACACATCGCCATTGTTTTCGGAAGCAAGGCGCTGCACCTTGAAACCGCGCTTGACCGATCCAATGGGACAGATTCCCCCACTAGTTGGTGAAATCGCGATTTTTCGTCGACCGTCGACTTACTACTGCAGTCAGGACGTAGCAGATATCCACTCGTT
>Ga0207689_10005182_pt1 | contig 11704 bp, 9 predicted proteins | sample KBSMisM52_FD_184312 | JGI IMG/M metagenome (GOLD analysis project Ga0207689, IMG submission 184312) | Miscanthus rhizosphere microbial communities from Kellogg Biological Station, Michigan, USA - KBS Miscanthus M5-2 (SPAdes) (version 2) | ecosystem: Host-associated > Plants > Roots > Rhizosphere... | reverse complement strand
CACGATTGCCAGCGCAAGTCCCGCGCCGACAGCCGACATCCGCATCGAGTTGCGCCGCGGTGGCCTCGCCGTCAACGTCGCCTGGCCACTGGCTGAGTCTGCCGCTTGCGCGGCCTGGATGCGCGAGTTGCTGCGGTGATCCGCGTTGACACGGTGTAGCTGGCCGTTGAACCACTGGACATGCGATCGGGCACCGAAGCTGCGCTGGCGCGAGTCGTGCGCGTCTTCGGCGCTGCGCACCCGCATCACGCTTACCTCTTCGCCAACCGCCGCGCCAACCGCATGAAGGTCCTCGTGCACGACGGCATCGGCGTGTGGCTGGCTGCACGCCGGCTCAACCAAGGCCGCTTCGTGTGGCCTCGCGACGTTGGCATCTCCGTAAGTCTGACGCGCATACAGCTGGATGCACTCGTCCTCGGACTGCCCTGGCGACGCCTCGGTGAGGCCGGCATCATCAGCGTGCTGTAGCCGCGGCAATTGCGGGATGCACCGATGCACACGGCGATGTTCGTGTGACACGATCCGCTTCCGTGATCGACGCGGACCAACTGAACCAGCTCGACACGCAGCAGCTACGCAGTGTGGTCCAGTCGCTGATGAATGAGATGGCGGCCTATCAGGCCGCGATCGCACAGCGCGATGCCGAGATCGCGCAACTTGATGCTGAGATTGCTCAGCACGACGCCGAGATGGACCGCCGCGATCGCGAGATCGCCTTCAAGCAGGCGATCATCGACAAGATCACCCACGAGATCGCGGTGCTCAAGAGGCTGAAGTTCGCGGCCAAGAGCGAGCAATACACCGCTGAGCAGAAGAGTCTGCTGGAAGAGACGATCGATGCCGACCTGGCAGCGCTGCAGGCTGAGCTCGACAAGGTCAAGCCCAGCGCGCCGGACAACACCGAGAAGAACAAGCCGAAGCGACAGGAGTTGCCGGCAAACCTGCCGCGCCGCGAGATCCATCACGAGCCCGAGAACACCACCTGCAGCTGTGGCTGCGCGCTCAAGCGCATCGGCGAGTGCCAAGCGAGCCGAGGCGGCGTCAGGGATCAGCTTGGCTTCCTCCAGCCTGGTCACCACGGCCGTAGCCAATGCGGCGCCGTCCCGGCTTCTGCGGCTCCGGATCAACAGCAGCGCCTCCATGAATTTCGCCCTCGGCTCCGCGTCAGCACCACCTTCCGGCGCCAATGCCAGCGCTCGCCCGGAAAACGTACCGGCCTCCGCCATGTGGCCATCCTCATAGGCCCGTTTGAGAATGTGAAACGCCATTCGGTCCTTGATGCTGCCGGTCATGTTGAGGTGCTCGGCCTTGGCATAGATGACACGCTCGGTTCCGCGAAACGCGAAGCGAATCGCCAGCAACGGCGTATTCCCAATCATGTGCTTCAGCTGTTTGAAACGCGCCGGCGTTTTTTCGACTGCGACTGCGGCCGGGCGGGCTTCGAGATGCTTGATTAGCGTAAGCGCGTGGCTCTCAGTTGAAGTGAGTGGCATATAGTTACCTTTAGTTAATCGGACGATACGACGCCAGCATCTTCATGTAGTTTGCCCGCTCGAAAGCCGCCGGCTCCGCGCAGTGCTGCTGGCTCATACTGCCAATCATCTGCGCGACAGATTCGTATTCATGTTCACTCATCCAGCTGGTCATCTCGTCCAGGATCATCTTTACTCGCCGGATGCCGTTTTGTAGCAGTTCAGACGCCATCATCGTCACTTTGGCCCCGGCCATCAGCGACTTCAGAACATCCTGCGACGTGTGGATACCGGTGGTAATTGCGAAGTCAGCGAGTATTCGGCCGTAAAGAATTGCTACCCAGCGCAAGGGCAGACGCAGCTCGCTTGAGTTACTGAGAACCAAACGAGGTTCTACCGTCAGCGTTTCGAGATCAATGTCAGGTTGATAGAAACGATTGAACAAGACCAGGCCGCTGGCGCCTTCGTCAACCAGAAGTTTCGCGATGTTTGCGGTTGAGCTGAAGTAGGGACTCAGTTTTATTGATACTGGCAATGAAACTGAACGCTTCACCTCACGCAGGATCTCCAGGTAGATATTTTCAACTTCGCTTCCCTTGAGATCGAAGTTAGTGGGGATGTAGTAAACATTCAACTCGATCGCATCAGCCCCTGCCTCTTGCATCAGCGCTGCGTAATCAATCCAGCCGCCGGCCGACATTCCGTTCAGACTGCCAATGATCGGAATGTCGACCGCCGCTTTGGCCCGGCTGATGAGATTCATGTATTCGTCTGGGGAGACGTTGTAGCGATCCATTTCCGGAAAGTAGGTGAGCGATTCCGCGTAGCTGTCTGTGCCAGTCGTCAGATAGTTGTCGACGTAGAAACTGTTAAGCGTGATTTGTTCTTCAAACAGCGAATACATCACCACCGCAGCCGCGCCCGCATCTTCCAGACGGCGTATGCTGTCGACGCTGTGAGACAGCGGCGACGAAGAAACTACGATGGGATTTTTCAGGGGCAGGCCGAGATAGTTGGTTGTTAGACTCATATAGTCCTCTGAGCCTGCGTAGCAGGCGGAAGCATAAAGCCTGGGGCGTGAGCCCCAGGATCACGCGACATGAAGTCCCGAGCCCGTGAAACGGGCGACGGCGCTTTCAAAACTCAATCGGTTTTTCAATAACGGTTCCTCTGTCACCCGCTAACGCGAGCTTCAAATCTCTAATTCTCCATTCGCACCATCGCCAGTTGTTTGTATTGCTGCCAGCGACGTTGAACTCCCTTTTCCGCCTCCGCCAATAGCAGTGAAGCAACTTCAGGTTCGCTCTGCTGCAACATTCGATACCGGCCTTCGGTGTAGATGTAATCCTTCAACGGAATCTTCGGAGCGCTCGAATCAAGCTGGAATGGATTTTTGTTTTCCGCGGCCAGCTTCGGAACGTAGCGATACAGCGGCCAGTGTCCCGATTCGACCGCGAGTTTCTGCTGGTGCATACCCTTGGCCATGTCGATCCCGTGTGCAATGCACTGGCTGTAGGCGATGATCAGCGAAGGGCCGTCATGAGCCTCCGCTTCGAGGAATGCCTTGATCGTGTGCGTGTCGTTCGCGCCCATCGCCACCTGCGCCACGTAGACATTGCCATAGCGAATGGCGCCCATACCCAGATCCTTTTTTGCTGTGGGTTTGCCGCCGGCCGCAAACTTTGCCACCGCACCCATCGGCGTCGACTTGGAAGCTTGCCCGCCGGTGTTGGAATAGACTTCGGTATCCAGCACGAGAATGTTTACGTTCTGGCCGCTGGCCATGACGTGGTCCAGCCCTCCGTAACCAATGTCATAAGCCCAACCATCACCACCGACAATCCAGACGCTCTTCTTCACTAAAGCGTCGGCGACACTCAACAGATCGCGCGCCTCGTTTGGCAATGTGCCACCGGTTTTCGTCCCACCGTCAGTTTTCGCGGCACCTTCAAGTTTCGCCTTGAGATCGGCGACTAACTCTCGTTGCGTGTTGATAGCGCTATCGGTGGACTGATCCCCACTGAGAAGACCGCCGGCCAGAGGCTGCCCAATCTCATCCCTGAGCCGATTTACCAGGTCTCTGGCGTAGGCATTTTGATGGTCCAGGGCGAGTCTCATACCGAGTCCAAACTCGGCGTTGTCCTCAAAAAGCGAATTGCTCCAGGCCGGGCCGCGCCCTTCCCGGTTCGTGGTGTAGGGCGTCGTAGGCAGGTTGCCGCCGTAAATACTCGAGCAGCCGGTAGCGTTGGCAATGATGGCGCGATCGCCAAACAGTTGAGTCAAAAGTTTGATGTAAGGAGTTTCGCCGCAGCCAGAGCAGGCGCCCGAAAATTCAAAAAGCGGTTGCAGCAGCTGTACGTTTTTGACGGAGCCAAACGTGAGGGCGCCGTTCTTGTTCACTTCCGGCAACTGCAAAAAGAAATCCCAGTTAGCTCGCTCACGTTCGCGCAACGGCAACTGCGGCTGCATATTCAGTGCTTTGCGCGAGACATTACTCTTGTCCTTTGCCGGGCAAACTTCGACGCACAACCGGCAGCCGGTGCAGTCTTCTACCGCGACTTGAATTGTGTAGAGCTTGTCTGGAAGTTCACGCCACTTGGCCGGCATGTGCTTGAAGCCTTCCGGCGCCGAAGTCAGATCGCTCTCGTCACAAACCTTGGCACGAATCGTGGCATGAGGACAGACGAGCATGCATTTTCCACATTCGATACAAAGATCAGGTTCCCATACCGGAACTTCCAGCGCGATGTTCCGCTTCTCCCACTGCGACGTGCTGACCGGATACGTTCCATCAACCGGGAAGGCGCTTACCGGCAGCTGGTCGCCTCGTCCCGCGATGATTTCGGCAGTGACGTTTTGTACAAATGCGGGGGCACCTTCGGGCACGATCCGCGGCGGAGCGAGCTGGTTGCTGGCTTGAGCTGGAACAGAAACCTCGTGCAGGTGCGCGAGCGCAGCGTCGACCGCCGCAAAGTTTTGTCGCACGACCGGCTCGCCACGTTTTCCGTAGGTCTTACGTATTGATTCCTTAATCCTGGCAATCGCTTCATCGGGCGGGAGCACGCCGCTAATCGCAAAGAAGCAGGTTTGCATGATCGTATTTATACGATTGCCGAGTTGTTTTTCCCTGGCCACTCGATAAGCATCGATCGTATGGACCTTGATGCCCTTTTGAATCACTTGCTCCTGGACCGAGCGCGGCAGTTGGTCCCAAACCTCAGCAGCGGAGAAGGGACTGTTCAGCAATAACGTTGCGCCATCCTCGGCGGCACCGAGGACATCGTTGGAGCTGAGAAACTGGAATTGATGTACGGCTATGAAATTTGCACTCTGGATCAAATAGGTGCTGTGAATCGGACGATCGCCAAAGCGCAAATGCGACACCGTCATGGCGCCGGACTTTTTCGAGTCGTACACGAAATAGCCCTGGGCGTAATTCGGAGTCTCTTCACCAATTATTTTGATCGAGTTTTTGTTTGCGCTAACCGTGCCGTCAGCACCCAGTCCCCAGAACAATGCGCGCACCTGGTGGTCAGGTTCAGTATTGAACCCGGAGTCATAAGGCAGGCTGGTGTGAGTCACGTCGTCGTTGATCCCAATCGTGAAATGGTTTTTGGGTTTCTCGTTTTTCAACTCATCAAACACACCCTTACACATCGCCGGCGTAAACTCCTTCGACGACAACCCATATCGCCCGCCAACCACCCGAGGCATGCTGAAGGATGCCGGTTCGTTAGCTGCGTTTTCGCTCAGGGCAGTGACCACGTCCTGATAGAGAGGCTCGCCTATGCTGCCTGGCTCTTTCGTGCGATCAAGAACGGCTACTGCTTTAACCGACTTCGGCAGGGCAGCTATGAAACTCTCGACTGAAAACGGCCGATAGAGTCGAACTTTCAACAACCCCACCTTTTCGCCGCCGGCACTAAGCGCCGCGACCGTTTCTTCTGCCGCCTCGCAGCCCGACCCCATCATTACCAGCACACGCTCGGCGTCATTCGCACCTACATAATCGAAAAGGTGGTACTGGCGTCCGGTTAGTTGCGCAAAGCTGTTCATTGTCTGCTGAACAATTTGCGGAGTTTCCAGATAGTAAGGATTCGAACGCTCTCTCGACTGAAAGAAAACATCCGGGTTTTGTGCAGTGCCGCGCATCACCGGATGGTCAGGCGTCAGTCCACGCGCGCGGTGCGCCTGTACTAACTCATCGTCGATCATCGCGCGGATCTGCTCATCGGAGACTTTTTGAATCTTCATCACCTCGTGAGAAGTGCGAAAGCCGTCGAAGACATGCAGGAAAGGAACCCTGCCTCGCAGAGTGGCCGCTTGAGCGATTAGCGCAAAATCCATAGCCTCCTGTACTGAGTTGCCGAATAACATGGCCCAGCCGGTGGTACGGGTGGTCATCACGTCACTGTGGTCACCGAAGATCGAGAGAGCATGAGTGGCAACCGAACGGGCCGCGATATGAAACACAGTGCTGGTTTGCTCGCCCGCGATCTTGAACATGTTTGGGATCATCAGCAGCAGGCCCTGGCTCGAGGTGAAGGTTGTCGTCAACGAACCGGTTTGCAACGTGCCATGAACAGCGCCGGCCGCTCCCCCCTCGGATTGCATCTCGCGCACAATCGGAGTCATGCCCCAAATGTTCTTCTCCTCTGAAGCTGACCAGGCATCAGAAAACTCTCCCATCGCTGAGGAGGGCGTAATGGGATAGATGGCAATTACTTCGTTCGTCTTGTAGGCGACGTATGCGGCGGCTTCGTTGCCGTCAATCGTTACTTGTTGTTTGTTCATTGCTGCGTAATCTCACCCGAAATTTCGTTCTTGTGTGTAATGTCCCTCACTATGAATCGTCATCGCGGTGTTCTTAGTACTAACCACAATGGTTAATTAGTCTGTAGCAAATCTGAGACCTTGAAATGTTTTAACTGACCTGCGCCCTGGCTCGTGAAGAGTCATGTCGTCAAAACGAATCGGCCGCAGGCGGCTACGGGAGAACCACCTGCGGCCGAGGAGACAGCTTTCTCAAGAGCCGCTCCGTGTGTTGCCGCCCGCATCGCTCGAGGCGGACGGGTAAACTCGACTACTACAGCAAGGGGAACCTACTTAACCTTCACCTCGATCTGCCGAGGTGTGGCCAACTCGTTCTTTGGCAGCGTAACTGTCAGAATCCCCTGCTTAAACTCAGCGAGGATTTTATTGCTCTCGACGAATGCCGGCAGCGTGAAAACCCTCCAGAACTCGCCATACTTACGCTCGATGCGGTGATAGTTCTCGCGGTCAACCGCCTCCTCAAACTTGCGTTCCCCTCGCAGAGTGAGAACATTATTTTCAAAGGTCACGTGCACGTCTTCCTTGCGCATTTCGGGAAGCTCCATCTTGAGCACGATCTCCTTGTCGGTTTCATAGATGTCGCACGGCGGTGTCCACGCAGTGAACGGCCAATGCCTGTCAAAGGTTGGAGCGAAAGAGCGAAACGTCTCAAACGGCATGATGCTTGTGTTGGGAAATATGAATGTTTCGGGCGTCATTTTCTTGATCTCCTTTCTGAGAGAAATTCAGCCAGGCGAATTACCCCGAGGTGTATCCACTAAAGGGGCTTTCGCTCGCTGATCGAAGACCTGCTAACTCAAAGGACTCTTCTGGATCGTGATCGTGACGGTTGGTGCGTCGCCGGCGCCGCGGTTGTAAAAGACCCAGATACCAAAACTGTCGTAGTGCATTTGCTTGTACAGCGATCCGTCCGCCCCTACTTGAACGTCTGGCCCGACTACCGCTTTGTAGTCAGGGGCGCCGACCCCGCCGATGTAGTCAACAGAAATTGTTTTGACTATGTGCGAGGTGTCATAGACGATCTGCGCCGCCTCTTTTTCAGAGAAGACGTAAAAGTCCATGTCATCTCCAGGCTGCTGTGGTGCGCCGAGTTTGCCTCGCACCTCTGTCGCGGTCATGCCGATGCTTATGCCGCGATATTCGCTATACAGAGGTTGCTGCGGAGTCGCGATGTGCGCGCTCTTGGTTACAGCCCGGCCCTGAGCGGCAGCGACTGTAGCTCCCAGCAGGAGCAAAGTCGTCACTATTACTACCAGGGTGATTATTCCCACGAAGAGATTTTTTCGTGTCTTGTGAATCATATTTCGACCGTCCTATCCGGGAAGGTGTTAAGTAAATTCTTCCTCGCAGACGTAGTAGCGCAATCATCATGCCGAATCGAGGACTCAACTTTCTTTAGGGTTTTCGGAATAGGACCGGTAAATCGTGCGGGCTTTTTCGCAGAACCTTGTGGGAAAGTCACAGCGCCGTCAGAAGACCGAGTTCAAGATGAGGTAGACCTCGCAGAAATACGGGAGAACGCGCGCACAGCTGCTTGAAACCGTGAGAGGCCGAAGCTATAGGATTTGTCATAATAATGACGAGCCTCGGTGTATTTTTTGACCTCTGCTAGCCGGTCAGGCGATTGCCTGTGTCGCGCGTTGCTCCTCGATTTCCCTAATCCGAAAACGAAGCCAGTCTTTGACCTTCCGCTCTAACTTCGCCTGGTCCTCCGTGTTTTCCACGGTTTCGATAGTTTCCCCCGCTTCATCCAGGGGAATGTGGTGACATGGAACCGGCTCGTACCGGTGCTCCGGATCGACGAACTCGAGCAAATGGCATTCATTGCACGGATGGGCACGGTATGGATAACCGTAGTTGATGCAAGTCAAGGAGTCCTGAAAGACTGACGTTGGCTTCCACGGAGTGCGGACCGAACGACCGTATCCACCCTTCTCGATGAAATCAAGCTCCTCCTTAAGAACTTCGAGAATGTCGCGATCGTCCTTAGCCATGGCCGTAACCTCCAAGTCTCCTGCTAACTGATGCAGCCTGCCGCTGCTTTTTGGCGAATCAATTTGAGATCCGTGCTTACTCGAAAGAGCAATGCATATGCCGAACACTTCCGGCAAAATCGGCAAGAAAAACGAGGGGGACGCAGGTTATCTGCGCAAGCTTCCACAGACTCCTGCGCGAAAGCTCTCAGCAGAGCCCATCACTTGTTAGTTCGAGGTGCGGGTATCTGCAGGGGACCAACTAGCTGGTCCGGAAGCCGCGATCGTTTGCGAATACCATCGCCTGGGCACGCGTCCAAACGCCGAGCTTGTCGAACAGATTCGACACGTGATTGCGAACGGTCTTTTCGCTGATCGAAAGGCGCTCCGCGATCTCCGCGTTACCAAGACCCTTTGTAATCAGCGCCAGCACTTCTCGCTCGCGCGGGGACAGTGAGGCAAAAGCGGGATCCTCACCGCGAGTGGAACTCTTAAGTTCCAGGAAATCCAGCACCTCGCCGCAGAAACGTTCCCAGGCCGGCTCGGTCTCAAGCAGGATGTGATTCTTCGAATCAAGTTCGATGAACTGTGCGCCCGGGATCCCGGCGGCGAGAAAACGGCCTTCTGAAATCGGGATAACGTCGTCGTCGCGCGAGTGCAGCACCAACGTCGGCGCCCGCACCTTCCCCAGTAGCTCGATGACGTCAATCGTAGCCCGCGTCTCAAGGAGTCGAGCTGCGATCTCCGGTGACGTTGTCTTCCGGCAGAGATCATTGAACCAGCCCACCTGTTCATCGGTTGCACCGGGGATAAATCGGGAAGTGAATATCTGACGAAAGGCGGGATTGTCCTTGCCCCAGCCAAGGCGTGTGAGATCGATAAGCGCGCGGTACAAACGCTCTTTGTCAGGGTCGCCACGGCGAAATGTCCCGCGAGCGTAGGCGCCGTATAGCACGAGATGAGAGACGCGCTCGGGGTGCCTCACAGCATAGGCGATGCAAGTCGCCGCCCCCTGAGAAATACCTAGCAGGGTGAAGGGCCCCTGAGGATCGGCTACGGCTACAACAGCCTCCAGATCTTCGACCCACCGTGCGAAGGAAAGATCACCGACATTCCAGTCGGTCATACCACAGCCTCGTTCATCATGACGCACGAAGCGGAAGTGGTCGCTGAAGAAGCGAATCCAGTGTCGCCAAACCGGACTCTCCCATTCGTACTCGAGGTGGGTCATCCAGTTCGCGGCCTTGATCAGGACCGGACCCGTACCAGCCTCGGCCCAGGCGAGTTGGACTCCGTCCCCAGTGCGCACATATCGAATTCGCTGGGTGGCCCTCTTGTTCATGCAACTTTCACTTCGCTCGCCAACCAAGACGAAAGTCCCAGGGCAAGGCCTGCAGAGGCCCGCAGTATACGCAAACCGGGACGAAACTCCCATAGCCTCTCAGCGCCGAAAACGCCATTCTAGGCAACACAAAAGGGTCAGCCGGAATGGAGGCAAGGCAATGTTTAAACGAATCCTATTCTTCGCCTATGGAAGTGTTAGTTACCTGATCTTCCTGGGAACGTTTCTTTACGCTGTTTGTTTCATCGGTAACTTCGGCGTCCCCCGGACACTTGATGGTCCTGCGAGTGGGCCGCTGGGTATCAGTTTCGCAATCGATGCCGGTCTGCTGGCGCTCTTCGCGTTGCAGCACAGCGTTATGGCCCGCAAGTGGTTTAAGGAATGGTGGACTCGGCTTGTGCCGAAGCCAGTCGAACGCTCCACTTATGTTCTCTTCTCAAGCCTCGCCCTCATTTTGTTGTTCACGCTGTGGCGACCATTGGGGGGCGTGATCTGGTCTGTCGAAAACCCTGCCATGCAACTCGTGCTGCGCGGGTTGTTTGCTTTTGGCTGGGTATTGGTTCTTGTTTCTACGTTCCTAATCAACCATTTCGATTTATTCGGACTACGTCAGGTGTGGCAGTACTTGCTGGACCGGCCTAATGACACTTTGCGGTTCGCGACCCCGGGGCCATACCGGCTGGTGCGACACCCGCTCTACGTCGGCTGGCTCTTTGCATTCTGGATGACTCCGGTGATGACGCTGGCGCATCTGCTCTTCTCGATCGCGACGACAGCTTACATCCTGCTGGCAATTCAACTAGAGGAACGAGACCTGGTCCGTGAACACGGAGAAGCCTACGAAGAGTATCGCCGTTCGGTACCCATGCTCGTCCCCTTCACCGGCAAGCGCGCAGTGTCCCAGACCGGGAAACCTTAGTCCGTTCGCGTTGGTAATGCATATCTTGGCCCCGCCTTCGATCTCATCCGGACCCTGGATCTGGCTGGGCGATCTGCTCAAGGTCGCCTATCAATGTTTTGCGGGCCGGTAAAATATTGCGTCATCTCACTTCCGGTAGTGGCTCAGTTTGAAAGGTTTGCGCCGATTCTCGAACTTTGCGACGAAATCAGAAGTGGGAGCGTAGCACCAGCCCTACACTCAAGAGCCCAAACATCTAAAGAAGCGTGCAGTTTCAAATGAAGACTCATCAACTTTTGGCTGGTCGCGGCGCTCCCAGTTCTGATTTTGTCTCTAATCGTTGGCTGCCAATCCAAACTGACCCACTACTCACTTCCGCAGTCCTTGTTGGTTCCACTCAAACCGTTTCATAATCTGCTGGTTCGGGTTTCAAATCTCCACCGCGGCGCCAATCAACTGGCGATCCTCTTGGTAATCCCGCGTCCTATCAAATATGGAATACGCCTTTAGAGAGAAACCAGATGACTAAAACTTTTTGCAAAACAAAAACTCCAGTGAGTCGAAGAACGCGCCCGTTCGTTGCGGCAATATCTCTGGCGTTGATTTCTTCGTCATTGATTTGCGTTAGTGCCCAGCGAAAAAAGTCTGCGCCAACGAAACCAGCAGCAGTAAAAACCAGCGATGCTGATCAGCCGGCACGGCGGCGCGCAGATGCGCTGCTGGCCCAAATGACGCTCGATGAAAAACTCGGGCAGCTCAACCAACTTTTCTTTTTCAGCTTTCAAAAAGAGGAGTCAATGAACGAGGGAATTCGCAAAGGCGAGATTGGTTCATTACTCTTTGTCACCGATCCGGCGACTATTAATCGCTTTCAGAAAATTGCAGCGACCGAGTCGCGCCTCAAAATTCCGCTGATCTTTGGCTTCGACGTCATCCATGGTTTTCACACAATCTTCCCGGTACCGATTGCGATGGCTGCTTCGTGGGATCCGAAGATGGTCGAGGGCGCGCAAACAATTGCGGCTCGTGAGGCGAGGGCGGCCGGCATCAACTGGACGTTTGCGCCGATGGTAGATATTGCGCGCGACCCGCGCTGGGGGCGCATCGTGGAAGGCGCCGGTGAAGATCCCTATCTGGGTGCGGCAATGTCACGAGCACAGGTGCGTGGGTTTCAGGGTGATCATAT
>Ga0207689_10005181_pt1 | contig 11708 bp, 9 predicted proteins | sample KBSMisM52_FD_184312 | JGI IMG/M metagenome (GOLD analysis project Ga0207689, IMG submission 184312) | Miscanthus rhizosphere microbial communities from Kellogg Biological Station, Michigan, USA - KBS Miscanthus M5-2 (SPAdes) (version 2) | ecosystem: Host-associated > Plants > Roots > Rhizosphere... | reverse complement strand
CCGTCCGCCGCGGCTCTGGGCGCCGACCTTCGCGCGTGTCTCGAAGGCCGTCCGCCGATCGCGTCCTCAGGTTTGGCGACGGCGTCACCACGGGTTCAGCTCCTCATTGCGGAGAGCCCCGATCGTCGATTCGTTGCCGTCGGCCTCACGAGCGGCCTCGTCATCGTCCTGGACGCCGTGACCGGCGCCTCACTTGCGTCGATTCACGGCGACGGAACACGCCTCGAGCGAATGCTGTTCGACTCGGCTTCGCAGCTCACGATTGGTCGCGTCAGCGGGCAGATCCAAACGACCGGCATTCCCCAGACCGCTTAAGCAGCCGAAAGCTCCCTGGCGGCCGCGTTCTTCATCGTCGATGCCAGGACGCCGTAGACGCAGGTCCACGCCTCCTTGACCGCGGGAGTGAACGCGTTGCCCAGTCCTTTTTCCAAAGTCCAGATCAATGCGGCACCGACCGTGTCATAGTGCGCGTCGGTTACCCCGTAGCCGGCATGACGGCGACCAAGATCCTCGACGATTGGTACGAGTCGATCGAGGCGGGGAAGCCCTTTCACGGCCGCTGTGAGCATTTGCATCAATTTCCGACGCTGGTCCGTCATGTCGCCCTTGAACATCTGCTCCAGGCTGGGGTCGATTTCAAAGAGACGGCGATAGAACAGCGATGCCGCATCGTCGGCAATGGGCGCGATGATTGCAAAACTGCTTTGCACGAGTTCGATTTGCGTCAACGTCAGCATTGGCCTTCTCCATCCCGGGGCCGGGGGAGCCGCCCCGTTCACTACCCAATGCGACGTTCTGGCAGGAAGTGGCTAATGGGGTCAGACCCTTTCACATTTTGGCACCCGGGCCTGACCCCACGGTAAATCGCCGTGCATATCTTTATCGCCGAACAGGCCATGGATGACGCGACCTGCCGCCGTGTGCAGGCAGCGATGGAAGTCGGCGTCCGCGAACCCACCGAAGTGATCCTGGACGACATGGCTCTTGTCGAGGAGGTCCGCCGCGCATCGCATATCGAAGTCCCGCCGGCAATCTTTGAGTTGATTGACGCCCATCTCGACGCGCAACGCCTTGCGATCGCCACGTTTTTCCGATGGCGACTCGAGAGCCGTGAAGGCGTCAACCTCTTGCGATACGAAACGGGCGGATTCTACAAACCTCATGTCGATAGAGCCGAGCTTCCCGCGTGGCCGCCGGCTGTCCGTCGCGCAGTGACGGTCATTTTGTTTCTCGAGAGCTCGCGGGAAGCTGACGTGGACGGCGGCTTCACAGGAGGCATGCTGCGGCTGTTTCCGGAGGGCAAGGACACGCCCATCGAAATTGTCCCGAAGCGCGGAATGCTCGTCGCTTTCCCGGCAGACACTGTGCACGAGGTGACGCTGGTCGAGGAAGGGCATCGCGATACCGTGGTCGATTGGTTTTCGTGACGCGTCACATCGAGGGCATCGCCGATTGCCAATCAACCATGACGGAAACCGGAACCGATGAAGAGGAGCCGACTGGCACGATGGCGAGCAGGCCGTCGCGCCGATGCGCGACATCGAAGTCTCTGATGCCGGGAGCGTTGAGCACGGGAACGGCCGTCGCAAATGTGGCTGGAGAGTTTTTGGTGAGCGTGGCCCGCATGATCGTGGAGCCCCTGAGGAAAAAGATCGACTGCCCGTCGCGGCTCCAGCGCGGCTTCGTGCCCCCGCCAAACGACACGCGCGCGCGAGGACCTTCGCGAGGATTCGCGTAAATATCCGGTCGTCCCGATTCATCCGACACGTATGCCATCCACTTCCCATCGGGCGACCAGCGGCCATCGCTATCGTTGAAGCCGCTTTTGACTATGGTCGTTCGGGTGTGTTTCGCCTCGTCAATCGAGACGACGTCAGAGCCCGACGACGCATCGGCGGCATGGACGACGATGGTGGATTCACGCCAATCGGTCGGCGTGGCCTCTCCTTCGATGAAGGTCTCGTCGTCAGCATCCTTATCGTGCGCCCGCTTGAGGAAGAGCGCTGGTCGTCCGGTCTGAAGCGACCTGAAGATTACGCGACCTCCGTCGGGCGACCACACGGGATCGCTGTCTGCAGCAAGCGCCAGCGTGAGCGGCTGGCTGAGCGCCCCCGAGGCTGCCGGAACGATGGTGATGTCGAGCGTGCGAAGCAGCGGCGCCGTGAGTGTCACGGCGGCGTACTGATCATCAGGTGCGAGCCGCACCTGCCAGAGATCTCCGGCTTCGCCCATCGTACCCGTCCGCATTCCGCTGCTGTCGAACCATGCCAGCTCGCGAGCGCGCGTCGACGATGGCGCTGACAGCACAATCCGCGGCGACGCCACGAAGAGATTGCGTCCAGCCGTCGTCGTACCCACGCCGGTGATGAGCGGAGCGCCTCGCCCGAGCGTTGACTCTCTGACTTTCTGCGCGATCAACACCTCGTCTCGCACAACCAGCAGATAGCCGCCAGTCATCTGGCCATGTCCTGAGGTCGCGCCGAGGTCACGTTCCTCGCGATCGTGAACGAGGCGTACGGTTCGCCGGCCGTTTTCTGCGACGGCCGTGTACACGAAGTCGTTTCCCGCGCCGGTGGCGACCGGAAACACATGCGCTCGATCGCCTGGCCGAAGCGTCGTTGCATCTGCCGCCTCTGATGCGTGCAGACGTCGGATATTCCCAGATGAATTGGGTGCAAAGAGGATCGACCCATCCTGGAGCGACGTCGCGCCAGCGGGCGACGCGGCGTCGGCGAGATCCGAAATCCTGCCGTCGCTCAGGGTGATCTGTCGCAGATGTCCGGCTGCAAAAAACAGGATGGCATCGCCGGTACGGTTCCACGCCGGAAGCTGGGCTCCCTCGGTACCACTCAGTAGCTCCGCCCGTTCGGATTGCAAGGCACGACGCCATAACGTCGTTGTCCCACCCCGCGATGCGACGAAGACGATTTGTCGTTCGTCAGGGGAGATGGCAGCGTCGAGCGGCTCGTCGCCCGAACCGAGCTCCGTGCCGGATGGAACGCCGAGTGTGAGCGCGAGTGCCGGTGGTGGGGGTGGCGGCACCTCGCGGAAGTGCCGCCAGACGGGAATTGTGAGGCCGACGATCGCCAGAATCAGCGCGCCGATGATCCATGTGGAACGATGCACACGTCAAAACTTTCGCGACCACGTCGTGGGCCATCGCTCCACGACGACCTTCTTCTCCGTGTAGAAATCAATGGCATCGCGCCCCTGCGCGTGAAGGTCGCCGAAGAAGCTGTCCTTCCAGCCCGAGAACGGGAAATATGCCATCGGCGCGGCGACTCCGACGTTGATGCCGACGTTACCGACACGCGTCTCGTAGCGGAACTGGCGTGCCGCTGCGCCGCTGGTCGTGAAGAGACACGCCATGTTTCCAAATGGCGATTGATTGACCATCGCGATGGCGGCCTCGACATTGTCCGCACGCATGACGCTGAGGACCGGACCGAAGACCTCGGTGCGTGCGAGCTCGCTGGCAGGATCGACATTGGCGAGCACCGTCGGGCGAACGAAGTTGCCATTCGCGTACCCATCGACGCGCGCGTTGCGGCCATCGACGAGCGGCTTTGCGCCAGCCGCGACCCCCTGTGCGATCAGTGCTTCGATGCGCGTGCGGCTGTCCGCCGAGATCACCGGCCCCATCTCCGTGCCTTTATCCAGGCCGTAGCCAACTTTCCTGGACGACGCGGCGTCGCTGATCTGTTGTGTGAATGTTTTCTCCGCGTCGGCTACGGTGATGACGACAGAAGAAGCCAGGCAGCGTTGGCCGGCGCAGCCGAATGCCGAATCGGCGACGATCTTCGTCGCCATGTCCATGTCGGCGTCGGGCAGGATGACGATCGGATTCTTGGCGCCTCCCTGACATTGCACCCGCTTGCCGTTTGCCGCGGCGCGGCTATACACATAGCGCGCGATCGGCGTCGAGCCGACGAAGGAAATTGCCCGCACGTCGGGGTGATCGAGGAGCGCATCGACGGCATCTTTGCCGCCGTGCACGAGGTTGACGACCCCCGGTGGGACGCCCGCCTGCTCGACCAACTGCAGCACGCGCGCCATTGTGAGCGGTGTCTTCTCTGACGGCTTGAGGACCACCGTGTTGCCGCACGCAACCGCGTACGGCAGGAACCAGAGCGGGATCATGCCCGGGAAGTTGAACGGCGTGATGACTGCGACGACGCCGACGGGCTGCCGAATCATCAGTTCGTCGATTCCCGAGGCTATGTCTTCGAGGTTGCTGCCCATCATGAGCGAGGGGATGCCGGTGGCGACTTCGACGTTCTCGATGCCGCGCTTCAGCTCGCCCTCGGATTCGGCCAGCGTCTTGCCGCATTCCTGCGTCACCAGTCTGGCGATCTCGGTGAAGTTCGAATCGAGCAACGCTTTGAGTCTGAACAGAGGCTGGATGCGATCGCCAGCCGGGGTACGGCGCCAGGCTTGGAGCGCTTTCGACGCGGCGTCGACTGCCTTCGCGACATCAGCCGCGCCCGATAACGGCGCCTCGGCGAGCACGTCCCCTGTCGCCGGGTTCCGCACCGGGATCGCCTGACCCGCGGAGGCATCCTCCCAGCGTCCGCCGACGAAGTTCTTCAACAACGTTTCCTGCCCGATCATTGCTGCTCCTTTAAATGGGGTCGGGAGTCATTTGATGGGGACAGTCGTTGTCGAAAATGCCGCCAGCGTCGTGTCCTAATCAAATGACTCCCGACCCCATTAAGTCTATGGCACGACGATGGCTCGTCCGACGATATCCCCGCGGGCGAGCGCCTTGTACGCCGCATCCGCCTCATCCAACGAAAATCGCTGCGTGACCATCGTCTCGGGACGGAAGATGCCTTTCGCCGCCAGCCGGATGATCTCCGGCATATCGCTGCGCGTCCTCGCACCGTAGGACCCGATGATTCGCAGTTCACGCCGGACGAGTCGCGTGATTTCCACCGGCGCCGTGGTCCTCCCGGGCGCGATACCGACGGCGACCATACGGCCGCCGTCACGAATCATCTCGAACGCCTGCGTAAACGTCTGCGGCAGCCCCAACACCTCGAAGGCCACGTCCACGCCGCGCCCGTCGGTCAACTCGCGGACCCGCGCAGTGGCGTCGATGGCCGTCGCATTGACGAGATCGGTCGCGCCAAGGCGCCGAGCCGCTTCCAGCTTGTCGTCCTTCACATCGACCGCGATGATCTGCGAGGCACCGAAGGCGTGCGCGATCTGGATGACGTTGATGCCGACTCCGCCGACGGCGACGACAGCGACGCGCTCGCCTCCCCGCAGCTCGGCGCCATGCCGCACTGCGCCATAGGCCGTGAAGACTGCGCATCCAAGCACGGCCGACTCTTCGAGCGGCAACCCGTCGACGAGTGGAAACACGTCGGTCGCCGGCACGACTGCGTACTCAGCAAGGCCCGCCATCGAGTACATCGCGATCGGTGACCCATCCCGCCGCCTCAGGCGAGTCGTGCCGTCATACAGCGTTCCCTTCAAGCGATTCATCGCGAAGAAGCTGTCACACAGGTCGTCGCGTCCCGCGGCACAGGGCGCGCAGAACCCGCAGGGCATGATGAAGGCCGACACGACCTTCGATCCGATCGCCGGACCTTTGACGCCGTTGCCGAGCGCCGCCACGGTTCCCGAGATCTCATGTCCCATCACCGCTGGTGTGGGAAACGCGACCTCGGCTTTCATCACGTGCAAGTCGGTGTGACAGACACCGCAAGCATTGACCTTGACGAGTACTTCGCCCGCGCCGGGCTCGGGCAGTGGAATCTCCTCGACATGCACGCCTCCCGGGGCGCTCTCGAGGATGGCGGCTCTCATCGTCAGCATCCGGATTAGTCTATTTGATCCCGATGCGTCTCAGATGCCAGGACAACCGAGACAATCGTCACGATTGCCATGACGATGAGATACATCACGAGCGCGATGCTGCCGTAGCGCGCCAGCAGGAGAGTGGCGACGAATGGAGCAGGGGCGCCGGCGACCACGCCCGCTAACTGCGCACCGAGGGAGGCGCCGCTGTAGCGAACTCGCGTGCCGAACAGTTCAGACAGGAACGCTGCCTGCGGGCCATACATCGCCGCGTGCGAGAAGACGAACGCGACGATCAACGCCAGCCACACCAATGGAGGTGATCCTGTGTCGAGCAGGCGGAAAAGTGGGTAGGCCCACAAGGCGGTGGCGAACGCGCCGAAGAGATACACGGGCCTTCTGCCCACACGATCCGAGAGCGCGCCGAACAGCGGAATCGCCAGTAACTCAATACCGGCACCGATCAGGATTCCGTTGAGCACGATTTGCTGCGACATCTTCACCTGCTGCGTGGCGTAGGTCAGCACGAAGACGCTGTAGATGTAGAAGGCACCGTTTTCCGCGAAGCGCGCGCCGATGGCCAGCAGTACCTGTTTCGGATAGGTCGTCAGCACCTCGACGATCGGCTGCCGCGCCTCGCGAGCATCCTCTTTGAGCCGGCTGAACGCGGGCGTCTCGAGAATCCGCACCCGAATCATCAAGCCAACGATTACGAGGAGCGCGCTCAGAAGAAACGGCACGCGCCAACCCCACGACAGGAATTGCGCCTCGGGAAGACTGGAGAACACGGCAAACACCGCGGTCGATAACACCAGACCCGCCGGCACGCCGATCTGCGGCCAGCTGCCGTAGTACCCGCGCATTCCCGGGGGCGCGTGCTCGACGGCCATCAGCACGGCGCCTCCCCATTCGCCGCCAACGCCGAAGCCCTGCGCGACACGCAACAGGATGAGGCCACCCGCTGCCCACGGCCCGATCTGTTCGTAGGTGGGCAGGAGCCCTATCAGGAACGTGGCGATTCCCATCACGACGAGCGTGAGCACCAACATCGACTTGCGGCCGATCTTGTCGCCGTAGTGACCGATGACGATGCCACCGATCGGGCGCGCGAAGAATCCCACGGCGTAGGTGCCGAAGGCGGCCAGTGTGCCGGTCAGCGGATCGAACGTCGGAAAAAACAGGCGGTTGAAGACGAGCGCCGAGGCCGTGCCATAGAGAAAGAAGTCGTACCACTCGATTGTGGTACCAATGAAACTTGCGACCGCCACGAGACGGACGGAACTGGTTCCTTGAGGATGCCTGGTCACGGTCTTTTCAAAGGTCAAAAGTCAAAGGTCAAAAGTCACGTCAAAGGTGAAGGTCCAAAGTCACGTCAAAGGTGAAGGCCCAAAGTCAGGTCAAAGGCGAAGGTCGGAAGTCAGGTCAAAGATTAACGGTCACGGTGAGGTCGAACGTTAAAGTTGTTAAGGAGGCGCTCACAGTTCCATGTCTTGTATGATTCACAGTTCATGCATACGGAGCTACAGGAAGCCATCGACCTGCACGAATCCATCGTAGCCGAGGCAGGAAACGCCCTCGTCGGCTACGAGACGGAAAAGGCGCTCGCCAACGTCGTTCTGCTCTCGGAAATCCCGACCACGTACGACAAGGACCAGAAGCGGCAGGTCAACGCCGGCAACCTGCTCCTCAGGGGAGTCCCGGGCGTCGGCAAGACATTCTTCGGGGTCATTCTCGCGGCGATCAGCAACGCGAAATTCGCCAGGATCCAGGGCCGTGCCGACCTGCAGCCGACCGAGATCGTTGGCTTTCAGATGATCAACCCCGCGACAGGTGAGTTCATCACCGAGTTCGGGCCGCTGGCCGCGGCCGAGATCGTCCTCCTCGACGAGATCAACCGCATTCCTCTCAAGTCACAGAGCGCCTTTCTCGAGGGTCTCCAGGACCGGACCGTCACCGTGGGCAAGACGACCTACGAGATGGCGCCTTTCAGCTTTGCGATCGCGACGATGAACCCGGTCGAGCTCGGACAGGGAACGTTTCCGCTCTCAGAGGCCGCGACCGATCGGTTCGCGATCATGATCAACATCGCGTACCTGCAGCCACACGAGGAGGAGAAGCTCGTCAACTTCGATTTCAAGCAGGTTCGGCTCAAGGCTCTGGTCCCGAAGGAGCGCATCATCGATCTGCGGTCGGTCATCACACGCGAGGTGTTCCTGCACGATGCGCTGGCCAAGTACATCCGCCGCCTCGTGGGTGCGACGCGTCCCTACAACGCCGAGACGGAATGGCTCCATCGTTCGCCCTCGTCGCTGGTCGAGAAGTGCGTGGACCTGGGTGCCTCGCCGCGCGCGACGATTTGCTGGGGCCGTCTCGTGAAAGTGTGGGCTCTGCTCCTGCATCGGCGCGCCGAGGTGTTTCCCGAAGACATCCAGGATCTGGCGAGGTACATCCTGAGTCACCGCGTCTGGCTCGGGCCGCATGCCGCCAGTCACGGCGTGAGCGTCGAGATGGTGATCGACGACATCATCGCCAACGTGCCGGTGCCATGAGAATGACCCCGGGGGTGATTTTTCTTGGGGGGTGACGGAAAATCACCCCCGGGGTCTTTATAGATGGAAGAGATCAACCTCCAGGAGATCGCTGAGATCGAGCTCTTCATCCTCAAACGGATGAAGGAATTCACGCTCGGCGATCATGCGAGCGTCTTCAAGGGCTCGGGGTTCAACTTCGTGGGGATCCGCGACTGGCAGCCTGGCGACCGGATGTCGAACATCGACTGGGCCCAGTCGTCGCTCAACAACTTCAGCCCGCTGATCACGCGCGAGTTCGAACAGGACAGCAACGCCGCGATCGTGGCCGTGGCCGACGCGTCGCTGTCGACCAGGTGCGGGATCGAGGGCGATCTGATTGCGACGGCCATCGCGCGCGCTGTCGCGGCCGCCGGACTTTCTGCGACGTTCTTCCAGGATCGGTTCGGCGTGGTGATCTTCAACGATCACTTCGAGCAGGTCGCGGCCGCCCGCCCGCGAATCGGCCGATCCCACCTCTTGTACTGCATTGATTTGTATCGACAATCGGTGCTCGGGAAGGACGATGCGACCGAGCGCGACGTCATCATGGGCATCGAAAGCCAGGTGCGGAAGTCGTCGCTGATCCCGGTCATCTCGGATTTCCTGTTCCCGGACGCCGAGCACATTCTCGGCGAGCTCTCGAAGTTGAATGCAGTACATGATGTGTTCCTGCTGATGGCCGACGCCCGATTTGCGTACGATGTTCCCCGGGTCTCGGACGGCTGGATAGATGTGTTTGATATCGAATCCGGCCGGACGCGCGTGCTGTCCCGGAGGGAGGTCGGCCGACTGGCCGACCGCGCCAACACGTGGCAGGATGAGGTTGCGCGGATGGCGAAGGATGTGGATCTCGACGTCGTGCGCGTGGGACTGGATAGATGGGAGATGGAGACAGCGCTGGTGGAATTTGCCGCCGAGCGTCGACTCCGAAAAATGTGATGAGCAGAACCTGGTATTTCGCGCGGGTATTGGCGACGGCTGCGGCAATCATCGCTGTTCTTCCCGCGTTGGCGACTGCCCAACCGGCGGCGGCGCGTCCCAGCGACGCTCAGACGCCGGCAGCACTGCGCCCGAGCGCCAAGGACGCTCAGACGGCGACGCCTTCGCGACCCAAAGATGGTCAGGCCGCGACGGCGGCGCGCCCGGCACCGAAAGAGGGAGAAGTGCAGTCCGATCCGATCAAGTGCTGGTGGAAAGCGGACCGCACGGCGGTAAGGGTGGGCGAGCGCTTCGGGCTCGTGCTGACGTGCGCCGTCATCGAAGCCGGTCCCATCACTGTCGTCCCCGTACTCAATCAACTCGAACCGGGAGCGCTGTCAATCACGCCGTTCGAAGTGGTGAGTGGCGCGCGGGGCGACGACATGGTGGCGCCCCCATGGCGGTACGTCCAGTTCGATTACGCGGTGCGACTGCTGAGTGACGGCTTCTTCGGTCAGGACGTGATGATTCCCGGCGTGACGGTTACCTACAACCTGCAGACGGCCGGCGGCACGCAGGGGCGCGATCAGACATACGTGCTCCCGTCATTGCCGATGCGAATCCTGTCGCTCGTGCCCAAGGGCGTCGCCGACATCCGGGATGCGTCGGGTCAGACGTTTGCGAGCATCGAATCCCGGCGTTTCCGTTCCTCGCTCGCGAGTGTGCTGGCGTGGGTGTCGTTTGCATTCGCCGGCGTACTTGGCATCTTCGCGCTGGTGCGCGTCGTCGGACACTTCAGGTCGAAGAGTACTGTCGCAATTCGGCGCCTGCCGGTGCCGGCGGTACTTAGTGGGTGCCTCGACACAATCAGCGAAGTCTCGGCCGATGCCTCGAAGACCGGCTGGTCGCCTGGCCTGGCGCGTCGTGCGGTCGCGGCCATGCGCATCGCCGGCGCCGTGGCGCTCGAGCGCCCGATCGCCCAGGACTTCGTCGGCGCCGACGCGGTCGAGCGCGACGGACAGGTCACAGTCCGCAAAGGCTGGATTAAACGGCGACGCGTGCTGTTGTCTGCATCCGTCACGTCGAAAGTCATTGCCAGTCACCTGGGGAACGGTCGCCGGCTTCGCCCGAACGCGCGGGTGAGACTCGAAACGATCTCCGACGCGCTCGGTGTGTTCAGCGCCGCGAGCTATGGCCGCAATGGGAAGCCGGATGCATCGGCACTGGATGCCGCCGTTGACTCCAGCAGGGACGCGATCCGCGGCCTGCGGTCGAGCGCGCGCTGGCCGATGCGGACAGCGGGCGCCATGCTGCGTTCGTTCACTATCGGTGGGTAAGAGTGCCGCCACTGCACGACGTCCTCATCGCGTTACGCACCACCTGGGCTGAGTGGGCCCGCACCCCGTGGGTCGACCTCGAGTTCGGCGGAGCGCGCACCGCGCTGCTCGTGTTCATCGTCCTGCTGGGAATCGCGACGCTCGTCCTAATGGTCAGCTTCATGCGGCGGGGATCGCTGCGCGGGAAGATCGGATTGCCCGCCATCCTGCCGGTCATGCACCGATCGCCGCTCAGTCTCGTACGCCACGTGCCGCTGATGCTGTTCGTCGCCGGCGTCCCGTTCTTTGCGATTGCGCTGGCGGATCCGCAGACCGGCTTTGCGCGCGAGGAAGTGTCCTATCCGGGCCGACGCATCGCGCTGCTCGTCGACGGGTCGACGAGCATGGTGATCCGCTTCGAATCGGCGGCGAAGCGACCGGGCGAGTCGACGTTCTTCACCGCCGTCGCCGCGGCGGAACAGTTCATCCGCCGCCGGATGAACGGACCGTATCGTGATCTCGTCGCCCTTATCCAGTTCGGTAACTTCGCGTACGTCGTCACGCCCTTCACCAACGACTATGAAAACGTTCTGTTGAGCACGCGCCTCGTCGGCGATCCTGCCGAGTGGGGGCGGTTCCCGGATTGGGGCACGACGATCATCGAAGGCATCGACCAGGCGACGCAGTTGTTCCGGACGTTCGATTTCACCAACGCGTCGGGCAACCTGATGATCGTCTTCACCGACGGCCGCGATTCACAGTTGAACCAGCAGAAGGCCGACCTCGAACGCGTCGTCGGCGACGCGCGGCGCTGGAAGATTCCGGTCTACATGTTGCGAACGGCCTACAACCGGCGCGAGGGTGAGATCCTGCAGGACAAGATCTGGAAGTCAACGGTCGAACAAACCGGCGGCCGCTTCTATGCGGCGTACGACGACGAGTCGATTGGGCGCGCGTTACGCGAAATCGATCGCTTGTCGCCCGGGCGAATCGAGACGCGCGAATACAGCGTGCGTCGTCCGCGCTTTGCTGGGTGGGCGTTGATCGCCGTGGGCCTCTGGCTCACGGGCGCGCTGCTGAAATTGAACTTCGGGATATT
>Ga0207689_10005180_pt1 | contig 11710 bp, 6 predicted proteins | sample KBSMisM52_FD_184312 | JGI IMG/M metagenome (GOLD analysis project Ga0207689, IMG submission 184312) | Miscanthus rhizosphere microbial communities from Kellogg Biological Station, Michigan, USA - KBS Miscanthus M5-2 (SPAdes) (version 2) | ecosystem: Host-associated > Plants > Roots > Rhizosphere... | reverse complement strand
AGGCCCAGCACGTTGTACGCGTCGGCGCGGCCGGGGTTCGCGGCGATGGCCGGGCGGAGGGCCGTGACCGCGGCCGCCCAGTCCGGGGCGGGCACGGCGGGCGGAGGAACGTTGAGCCCCGCCTCGAGCTGTCCGACCGCCTTGTCGAGATCGCCCGCCTTCAGGTACGTGATCCCGAGGTCGACGTACACGGCCGCGGTCGGAGGGAGGAGCGCGATCGCGCGCTGGAGGCTCGCCCGCGCGCCCGCGAGGTCGCCCGTCTCGCGCAGGGCGGTGCCGAGGAAGGCGTGCGCGTCGCCGGCGGCGGGATCGAGGACGAGGCTCCGGCGCAGCTCGGCGATGGCCTGGTCCCGCGCGCCGCTGTACCACCGGGCGACGCCAAGGCTGTAGTGGGCTTCGGCGGACTCCGGCTGGAGGGCGACCGCACGCTCGAGGTGGGTCAGGGCCTGGGGCAGTTCCTTGAGCTGGCCGAGCACGAAACCCAGGACGCGATGCGCGTCGGCGTCGCTCTCGTCGAGGCGAAGGGCCTCGGTCAGGGCGTCACGGGCGGCGGCGAGGTCACCCTTCTCGAGGGCGGCGATCCCGCGGGCATGGGCCTCGTCGGCCGGGCTCTTCGCCTCGGGCACCGGCGGCCGCGCGCGGCGCGCCAGGGCGCCCTGCTGCCGGAGGGCGGCGCCGAGCGCGTAGTAGGCCTCGCGCTTCTCGGGATCGAGCTCGATCGCCTTCTCGAAGGAGGCGATCGCGCCCCCGAGGTCGCCGTTCTGGCGCAGCGTCTGCCCGAGCTCGTAGCGAAAGAGAGCGCTCGTCGGGTCGCCCTCGACGGCGGCCCGCAGGTGGGGCAGCGCCGCCTCCAGGTCGCCTTTCGCGCGCAGGGCCAGGCCGAGGTTGTAGTGCGCGCCGAGGTTGTTCGGCTCGAGGAGAAGCGCCTTCTCGAAGACCGCGACCGCTTCCGTGTAGTCGCCGCTGGTGGCCAGGGCCGAGCCGAGGTTCGTGAAGGCGCGGCCGTACTTCGGATCGAGCTCGATCGCCCTTTTGAACGCGGCGATCGCGCCGGGGAGGTCCGACTTCTCGGAGAGAGCGACGCCGAGCCAGTTGTGGGCCTCCGCCGAGCGCGGAGCGACTTCCACCGCCTTCCGGAACTCCTGGAGGGCGCGCGGATACTCGTTCCGGCCCCAGTACGCGAGGCCGAGCGCGATGCGCGCGTCCGCATCGCTGGGGTCACGCCGGACGGCGGCCTGGAGTTGGCTCAAGGAGGGGGCGGCCGCCGCCTTCGGCTCCTGGGCGGTCGCGGTCAGGCCCAGGGCGAGAAGCACGAGGAGCGAGCCGTGTAGGACCGGGCGAACCTTCATCCCTCGGGATCGAAGAGGCGCAACTGCAACTTCGAGCCGGCGTCGTCTTCCTCGCGAAGCGACTTCGCCAGCGCGAGCTGCTTGTCCGCCTCCTCCCTCCGGCCCAGGCGCGCCAGGAGCAGGCCGAGCTGATAGTTGGCCTTCACGGACTTCGGATTGAGCTCGACCGCTTTGCGGAGGAGCCGCTCTGCCTCCTCGTAGCGTCCACTGTTCATCAGGAGCCCGCCCAGCACTTCGCACGCAGACGCGTGGTCGGGATAGCGTCGGAGCAGGTCCTCCAGCCGCGCGACGGCCTCGGCATCGCGGCCCTGGTCCCGGGCAACCAGCGCCAGGTAGTAGGGAGAGGCCACCTGGTTCGCGTCCAACCGCAAGCTCTCCCGCAGCCGCGCCTCCGCTTGCGCCAGGTGCCCCTGCATGTAGAGGACGGACCCGAGCGCGTATTGGAGCTGCGCGTTCGCCGGCCGCTTGGCGACCAGCGGCTCGATCAGCGCCTGGGCCGCCTCGTACTGGCGCTTGCCCACCTTCGCGACGGCGAGGGTGTACTGATAGGCGGGCTCGCCGGGCTTCATGTCCGCAGCCCGGACGAGCGCGGCCTCGGCGTCCTCGAGGAGGTCCATCTCGAGGCAGACGCGGCCGAACCCCAGGAGGACCTCCGGATCGTCCGGGGCGAGCTTCTTCGCGCGCACCCAATACGAGAGGGAACGCTCCAGCTCACCGTGGCGCTCGGCCACCACCGCCGCCTGCCGCAGCGCGGCCAGCGAGCCGGGCCTCAGGTCCAGCGCCGCGTCGTAGGCCTCGAGCGCCCGCGCGGGATCGTCCTGCACGACGTAGGCGCCGCCCAGGGCGAAGGCCAGCTCGTAGGACGAAGGGTCCGCCGTCCGGGCTCGCTCGAGGACAGAGGTTCCCTCCGCCACGAGGCCGCCCTTGACGAGGATCTCGGCAAAGCTCGCGGACCAGGCGGGGGAGACCGGCCCCAGCCGCTTGGAGTCGCCGACGAGCGCGGCGGCAGAGGACCGATCGCCGGTCTTCAGGAAGTCGATGGCCAGCACGAGCACGCCGTCGGGAGAGAGCTTGAACGCGGCCAGGGCCGGCCTCGCCAGCTCCAGCGACGCCTTGTAGTTTCCCTTCTCCGTCTCCGCGCGGGCGAGGGCCATGCGCGCGGCCGCGTTCGACCCGTCCCGCTCGAGGACGCGGCGGAAGAGGGGAAGGGCCGCCTCGGTCTTCCCTTGCAGCGAGTAGACCTGGGCCAGGTTCAACTGGGCGCCGAGAAGGTTGGGGTCCAGCCGGACGGCTTCCCGGAGCAGATTGGCCCCTTCCTCGAGGCGGTCCTGCTGCACGCGGATCGCGCCCAGCACGGAACAGGCCGCGGCCCGCGTCTCGGGGTCGGAAAGCGCGAGCTGGGCCTGCTGGTCCGCTTCCTGGAGACGTCCTTGCTGGACGAGGGTGGCCGCACGCTGGAGGGCCGCTTGCGCTTGGGCGGCAAAGGTGGCCCCTGGCGGCCACACGCCGAACAGGAGCGCGGCAAGGGAGAGGGCTCGGTTCCGAAGCCGCCTCCTCCCCGGAGACGCGAGGGCCTCCGGGGAGGGGACATCCTGCTCTAGGGCACCCACTGCGACACGACTATCACTATCAGTAGTCGAGCCGCAAGCCGAACTGGACGGACCTCGCCTGGTTGCACTGCGTGCTGACCGTCCCGAACGCCGAGGAGCTGAAGTTCGTGTTCGGGTTGCAGAAGGTCGTCCGGTTGAAGATGTTCCCGACCTCGGCGATGAACCGCATCTTGAGGTCGCCCTTCAGGTTGAAGTTCTTGGCGAGGGTCAGGTCCTCGCTGAAGTTCTTGAACCCGCGCACCGACCCGTCGCCCCGAGGCGCGTTGCCGAACGTGAGCGGGCCCGGGTCCGACCAGGCGGCGCTATTGAAGTAGTTGTCGGTGAGGGGGTCGAAGTCGCCGCCGCCGGTCACCGCGTCGGTCCCCGTGCGATTCGGGCGCTTCTCGGTGTTGAAGAGCAGGCCGCTCATGTCGTTGGCCATCGTGATCTTGAGGGGCCGGCCGCTCTCGTAACGCAGGACGCCGCTGACGTTCCAGCCGCCGAGGAGCGCCTTCTTCGCCCCGGTCAGGTTGTTCGTCTTCCCCTGTGCGATGTCCCAGGTGAAGCCGACCAGGGCCACGTGTGGCGTGTCGTCCAGGCTGAGTCCGTAGTCCGCGGTGTCCCAGTTGATGGGATCCTGGACGCCTCCGTTGATCCCCTCGTTACCCTGCCCGCTCTCCGCGGCGTTGTTCTTCAGCTTGGAGTAGGTGTAGCCGATGCGGTACTGGAGCCCGCCCGAGAGGCGCTGCTCGAGCACGACCTCGAGGGCGTTGTACCAGCTCCGCCCCAGCGGCATGCCTCGCCATTGGATTTGCTGGTACTGGGGATATTTCCGCAGCGCCTGGGCCACGGTTCCGTTGAAGCCCGCGTAGGGAATCGGGATGTTGGCCTGCCGGGCGGCGGGGGAGTTGATGTTCGAGTTCAGCAGGGCCGCCCCCAGCGCCAGGACCGCGGGATCGTTCATGTTGAAGTCGAGCCCCGCGCGTTCGGCATGGTGGTTCAGACGGGTTCCGTGGTTTCCGATGTAGGAGACGTCGAGCATCATGTTCTTCGTCAACCGGCGCTCGAACGTCACTGACCAGTTCTGGAAGCGCGGCAGCGTCAGCCCATTCGGGTCCACGGCGATCGGGTTTCCCCCGAGGTCGACCGTGGGGCTGATGAACGGTGGTTGCTGGATGGTCTGCGTCGGGAATCCGTTGTCGAGCAGGAACGCGGGGAACTGCCCGTTGGTCGTGTTCGGCGCCGCCGGGTTCGACGAGAACCCGCGGTTCGGATCGCCGGCGGCGAACTGCGAGAAGGCCACTCCCGCGTAGTACATGCCGTAGCCGCCGCGGATCATGTTCTTGTCACTGGCGCGGTAGGAGAAGCCCGCCCGCGGCCCCCAGGCGTCCCAGCTCGGGTTCTCGAACGTCCGCCGTCCCGTACGACCCGGACCGTCGCCCGCGAAGATCACGGCGCCGGGGCGGCCTCCCGCGCCGGGGTTGGGCGTGTTCGCGTCGAACGTCGAGTACTCGTCGTTCTCCTCGGTGCGCGCGGTCTGGTAGTCCAGGCGCAGCCCCGCGGTCAACGTGAGCTTGGGGCTGATCTTGAACTCGGCGTTGACCCACGGCGAGAGGTAGTTCTCGAACCAGGTGGGCTGGGCGTAGATATTCTGGTTGGCGTCGTGCACCTGGCCGAGGAGGAACGACGCGAAGGGATCGCCCGTCTGGCTGAGATTGTTGCCGGCGGCGTCGTAGCCGCCGGTCTCGAGGCGATTGAAGTTGAAGTTGCCGGCGGCGCCTCCCGTGGCCCACCCCTTGTGCGGGTACTTCTGGTGCCGGTACTCGAAGCCGGCCTTGATGGTGCTCTTGCCCCGGATCCACGCCAGGTCCGTGGAGAACTGCCAACGGTCGTTCTTTTCGTATCCGAAGGAGGGCCAATCCAGGCCGACCGCGTTGTAGGGCGTGTTGCCGGTGAAGGCCATCCGCGGCGGTCCCGCGTCTCCCAGCACGAGGCCGCTTCGCTGCTGCGAGCCCCACATCCGCTCCGGCCAGTCCGCGCCCGCGGAGAGGCTGGCCCCACCCATGTACCAGCGGTCCCAGGCCACGACGGAATGGCTCATCAGGTTGTTGTTGATGATCCAGTCCCACTGCGTGTGGGCGTGTGAGGTGTAGATGCGCTGGGTGAAGCCCTCGCCGATGTAGTCCGTGTTTTCGGCGGAATTGGCCAGAGGGTCGTTCGGGACCGTGCAGCCCTGGGCCCCGCCGCAGTTACGCACCGACGGGCGGTTGTTGTAGTAGCCGCTGAACATCCCCTTGAACTTGGGCGAGAACTGGTGATCGAGGCGAAGGAGGATGTTGCGCGCGTCCAGCTCCCAGGTCTGATCGCCGGCCGGGTTGCCGGCCACGTTGTTCGACAGGCCCGGGCGGTCGGGGTGCACCATGAGGGCGGCGTAGCGCGAGGCGACCACGCTCCGCAGGGGGTCACCGGCCGGGATGATGTTGCCCGGATAGGGGTCGCGCACGAGGACCCCGTTGACGGTGCGGGTGGTCGCGGGGTTGAAGATCTGGCCCCCGAAGACCGGCCGGCCGAGGGCGTCCGTGCCGATCCGGTTGCCGGTCAGCAGCGCGCTGAAGTCGCCACCCTTGAACGCGTCGATCGGCGTGGTGTTGCCGAAGCCCTCCAGAGTGCCGGAACGGAAGCGGGTCCAGTCGGCGTTGAGGAAGAAGAACGTCTTGTTCTTGATGATGGGCCCGCCGATCGTCGCCCCCCAGTTCTTGTTGTCGAGCGGAGTCTTCGGGAGCTTGAAGAAGCCCTTGGAGTTCAGGGCGTCGTTGGCGAGGTAGCTGTAGGCCGTGCCGTGGTACTTGTTGGTGCCCGACTTGGAGGTGTATTCGATGAAGCCGCCGCTGGTGTGGCCGTACTGGGCGGAATAGGTCGTGGTGATGACCGTGACCTCCTGGATGGCCTCGACCGGAGGAGCGCTCTCCTGGCTCCCCTGGTGGCCGGACGCATACCCGAAGGCGCCGCCGTCGAAGAAGTTCTCGACCGCCCGCGCCTGGCCCCCGTTGATGCGGGAGTTGAACTGGCTCCCGCGGAACATCGGGTCGCCGTTCGGGGCCATCGGCAGGTAACCCGGCTGCATCAGGAGCACCGACTCCGCCAGGCGCACGTCGCCGGCGGTGATGATCGGGAGGTCCCCGTAGTACTTCTCGTTCACGCTGTGGCTGACGTCGGGACGCGTGGACTCCACGGATTCCGCCGTGACTTCGACCGACTCGGTGAGGTTCCCGACCTGGAGCGTGACGTCGTGACGGATGGTGGCTCCGGGACCGAGCACGATCCCCGTCGTCACCGACTTCTTGAACCCGGTGAGATTGACGGACACGCTGTAGGTGCCCAGCACCAGGGGAGCGGTCGTGTACGCCCCCGCGGAATTGGTCGTCAGGTCGGTCGTGACGCCGGTCGCTTCATTCTTGATGCTGACCGTCGCGCCCGGGATCCCGGAACCCTGGGGGTCGGCGACGACACCCCCGATGATGCCGCGATCCGAGCGCTGGGCCAGGAGGGGACCGCTCCCGGCGAGGACCAGGAGAAGCGCGGCCACGAGACGGACCGGCGCGACGAAAGGCCTCGTCATATCCACCTCCGGACGACAGCCAGCGAGAGAGAACGTTTCTGTGCGTGTATATAGCCGGATCCGCCAATCTCGGTCAAGAGAATTTTTCATATAATCATATGATATGAGTGCCCGCCCAAACCGCTGAAGCGCGGACGGTTCAGCCCCGTGGACGGCGGAGACGCGGAAAAAATATGTGGCGGGGGCGTTCCGGGCCCCGTGCCGCGGCGGGCCCGCGTCAGGCGATCTGGATCGAGACGGCGACGACTGCCTGCTTCGGGATGGTGACCGTCGCCGTGTCCGCCGAGACCTGGGCGGGCAGGGAAGCCAGGGCGACCTCCTGCGGCTTTTCGAACGTGTTGGCGGCCCGCATGTCCTCGTGGGTGAGCACGGTGGCGCGGGCTTCCCGGAGGTGCGCGCCGCCGGCCAGCCGCAGCCGTGCCACCACGGCGTCGCGCAACGAAGGGTTCGTCAGGGTGACGGTCACGCTCCGGTCGCGCAGGGAAGCCGACCCGGACAGGCCGGGCAGCCGGGCTGATCCCTCCAGCAGGAGCACGGGGATGTCCGGAATGTTGAAGCGAAGGGGCACGAGCCGTCCGCCCATGTGCGGCCGGTACATCTCGAACGCGGAGTAGACGGGCGTGCGGGTGTACCGGTCCTCCACCGCCGCGAAGAGCGAGTGCAGGCAGTTGATGGTCTGCGCGACGTTGGCCATCTCGATCTTGTCCGCGTGGCGGTTGAAGATGTCGAAGGTCATCGCCGTGTGCAGGGCGTCCCGCAGCGTGATCGTCTGGCTGAGGATGTAGTCCGGACCGAGCTCGGTGCCGCCGCGGTACCAGTTGCCCCACTCGTCGATCACGAAGCGCGTGCGGTGCTCGGGATCGTAGCGGGACATGATGGCCCAGTGGTCGTCCATCACCTTCTCGATGCGGATCCCCTTGTGCAGGACGGCGTACCAGCCCTTTTCGTCGAACTTCGCCCCGTCCTCCGCCGTCTGACGGAAGTCCGTGTAGTAATGCAGGGCGAAGCCGTCGGCGCGGACGCCCAGGCCGCGGACGTTCTGCAGCCCGGCGAAGAACCCCTCCGTCCAGCCGACGTCGCCGTCGGCGGAGTGTCCGCGCGGCCCCGTGGCCACGAAGAACGGGCGGACGTACGTGGGGACCTGCGAGATGTACTTACGGTATTCGGTGGCGTATTCGCCGCCGCTCATGTTCCCGCCGCAGCCCCACGACTCGTTCCCCACGCCCCAGTACTTGACGTTGAAGGGCTCCTCGTCCCCGTGGCGGGCGCGCTCGTCGGCGAGGGAGAGCGTTCCGGGAGGCGCGTTGCAGTAGGAGACCCAGTCGTGGAACTCCTGCGGGCCCGCGGATCCGACGTTCGCGGCGACGTACGGCTCCGCCCCGACGAGCCGGCAGAGGCGCATGAACTCGTGGATCCCGAACGCGTTGCTCTCCGTCGCGTGGCGCCCCGGGGGCATCCGGTGCTCCCAGTAGTTGTACGTGCGCGGCCGCTGGGCGGCGGGACCGATGCCGTCGCGCCAGTGGTAGCCGTCGGCGAAGCATCCGCCGGGCCAGCGCAGGTTGGGGGCGCCCAGCCGCTTCATGTCGTCGATGAACTGCTTGCGGATGCCGCCGAGGTTGGGAATCTTCGAATCGGGGCCGACCCAGATGCCGTCGTAGATCACGCCCCCGAGATGTTCGATGAAGTGCCCGTAGATGTGGGGGCTGATCCGCGCTCCCGGCGAAGAGGGATCGATCTCGATCTCGGCATCGGCGGCGGCCAGCGGGCGAAGCCCGGCGAAGGCCGCGCATCCGGCCGCGGCGGCCGTCTTCAGGAAACGACGTCGGGGAAACGCCATGGGCCGCTGGAGACCGCGATCCCCCCTAGCGGCTCACCCCGAAGACGAGGGTCGTCTTCGAGTGGTATTCCTTTCCCGGCCGCAGGATGGTCGAGGGGAAGCTCGGCTGGTTCGGGGAATCGGGGAAGTGCTGGGTCTCCAGGCACAGTCCCGACCGGTACTTGTACACGACGCCGCCCTTGCCCTTGATCGTGCCGTCCAGGAAATTCCCGCTGTAGAACTGGATGCCGGGCTCCGTGGTCAGGATCTCCATCGTGCGGCCGGTCCCGGGATCGGCCAACCGTCCCGCGCGGCGCAAGCCGTCGCCGGCGGCGGTGAGCACGAAGTTGTGGTCGTAGCCGCCGCCGCGCTTGAGCTGCTCGTCGTCCTGGGCGATGCGGGCGCCGATGGCCGTGGGCTTGCGGAAGTCGAAGGGCGTCCCGCTCACGGGCGCGAGCTGTCCGGTGGGGATGAGCGTCGCGTCCACGGGGGTGTAGCGGTCGGCCTCGAGGGTCAGCTCGTGGCCCAGGATGTCGCTCCCCGGCGTGCCGAGGTTGAAGTACGAGTGCTGGGTCAGGTTGATCGGTGTCGCCTTGTCGGTGGTGGCGGAGTACTCGAAGGTCAGCTCGTTCTTGTCGGTGAGCGTGTAGGTCACCCGCGCGCTCAGCTTGCCTGGATATCCTTCCTCGCCGTCGGCGCTCGTGTAGCGGAAGGTCACCGACGTCGCTCCGGCCGCGGGCGGGTCCGCCTTCCAGACGACCTTGTCGAATCCCCGCACCCCGCCGTGCAGGTGGTTCGGTCCGTTGTTCGTGGCCAGCGTGTAGGTCTTGCCGTCGAGGGTGAAGCGGCCCTTGGCGATCCGGTTGCCGTAACGCCCCACGACGGCGCCGAAATAGGCGGGCTTGTCCACGTATCCGGCAAGGTCGTCGTTTCCGAGGACGATGTCGCCGAACTTCCCGGCCCGATCGGGCACGCGCAGGGAAACGATGATCGCGCCGTAGGTGATGGCGCGGACCTCGATCCCGTGGGCATTGCGGAGCGTGAAGGACTCCACCGCCGTTCCGTCCGCCAGCTTGCCAAACGCCGCCCGCGTCACGCCCGCCGGCGATGCCGCCGGGGCCGCGGCTTGACTGCCGCGTGACACCCTCACGCCGGCCAGGACGAGGATGCCTGCGAGCGCGATCGTCGTTGATATCGGTTTCATGCCTGGCCTCCGCGATTTGCTTGTGTTGTGAGCACGGGCCATCTGATAATTCCGTCGTATCATATGTCGAGAACTCCCACCCCTTCCCGCGCCACCTACGGGTATCCGCGCGGCGGACTCCACGGACAGCTCGTTCACGCCATCGGGGCCCGTATCGTCAACGGCGCCATCCGCCCCGGAGAAGTGCTGCCCGCGGACGGCAACCTGCGCGCGAGCCGGACGGTCGTGCGCGAAGCGATCAAGGTGCTGGCGGCCAAGGGCCTGGTCGAGTCGCGTCCCAAGACGGGAACGCGCGTGCGCGCGCCCGAGTCCTGGAACCTCCTCGATCCCGACGTCCTGGCCTGGCAGCAGGAAGGCACGCCGCAGCCCGTATTCCTCCGCAAGCTGACCGAGGTGCGCCTCATCGTCGAGCCGGCGGCGGCGGAGCTCGCGGCCAAACGGGCGCGCGCTCCGGAGCTGGCGACGCTGGACGCGGCCTTCGAGGAGATGAAGGCCGCCCTCGCGCGCAAGCCGGCCGACTACGAGGCCTTCGACCGGGCGGACATCGTCTTCCACCGCGCGATCCTCCAGGCCTGCCACAACGACGTGCTCGAGCAGATGAGCGCGATGGTGTATTCGGCCCTCCTCGTGAGCTTCCACGCCACGAGCCGGCTGCCCGGACGGGCCCGCCACTCGCTGCCTCAGCATCGAGCGATCCTCGCGGCCATACGCGGGCACGATTCGCGCCGGGCCGGCGCCGCCATGCGCCGCCTCGTGCACAGCACTGCCCAGGAGATCGAAGCCCTCCCCCGCAAACGGCCCGAGCGCCCCTGACCGCTCGTCTTTCGCGGGAGCCGTGGGGGGCTTGCGCATAAGTCGTATCATATGCACGAATGCGCGGGCGCCACGAATGCGCCGGCGAGCACGACCCCTCGGGAAAGGAGTTTGGCGATGCGTAAGGCGCGATCGATCCTGGCCGGCTACGGGCTGCCGGAAGGGGATGCCCACGACCTGCCCGGCTCCGCCAAGCGCTTCCCGGACGGCGGGCAGTTCCGGGTGGAGATCCCGTCCGTCGAGGGACCGCGCGCGATGGAGGCGGTGGTGGCGGCGGCGGCCGAACATCGGGTCGGCGTCCACCGGATCAGCCAGGGGAGCGGGATCATGCTCCTCACCGACGACGAGATCTCGGCCATGCTCGCCCTCGGCCGCGCCCACGGCATCGAGGTCTGCCTCTTCGTGGGACCGCGCGCGACGTGGGACACCGGCGTGCAGGCGGCCAGCGTCAACGGCCGCATCCTGGGCTGCTCGCTGCGCGGGGCCGACCAGCTCGCCTACGGCATCGAGGACGTGCTGCGCGGCGCCGCGCTCGGCCTGCGCTCCGTGCTCGTCGGCGACGTGGGCCATCTCATGGTGCTCGGCCGCATGAAGGCCAAGGGCGAGCTGCCCTCCGACTTCGTGCTCAAGACCTCCGTGACGATGCCCGCGGCCAATCCCGCCACCGCACGCGTGCTGGAGGACCTGGGCGCGACGTCCATCAACCTGCCCATCGATCTCTCGCTGGCCCAGATCGCGGCCGTGCGGCAGGCCGTCGATGCCCCGATCGATTTCTACGTCGAGGGTCCGGACGACCTGGGGGGTACCGTGCGGCATTACGAGATCCCCGAGCTCGTGCGCGTGGCCGCGCCCATCTACCTGAAGTTCGGGCTTCGCAACTCTCCCGGCCTCTACCCGAGCGGGCAGCACCTGGAAGCCACGGTGCTGGCCCTCTCCCGGGAGCGCGTGCGGCGGGCGGCCATCGGCCTCGGGATCCTGGCCCGTTATGCGCCGGACGCGGTCGCCTCGCGCCTGGCCGTGAGCGCGCGATGACGCCGCGTCGCTCCCGGGCGGCCAAGAGCGCGCGCCGGTCGCAGCCCGTCACTCCGGTCCCCTCCCCGTCGTCGGTGGCCCCGCACAAGATCGTCGACCTCCGCACCACCGTGGTGGGGACGCCGTGGCGCGAGCTCGTCTTCGTGGAGCTCACGACCGACGGCGGCCTCACCGGGGTGGGCGAGGTGCGCATCGTCAACAAGACGGACACGCTCGTGGCCTGCGTTCACGAGCTGGGCCCGCGCTACGTCATTGGAACGGATCCGTTCGACGTGGAGCGGCTCGCCT
>Ga0207689_10005176_pt1 | contig 11713 bp, 10 predicted proteins | sample KBSMisM52_FD_184312 | JGI IMG/M metagenome (GOLD analysis project Ga0207689, IMG submission 184312) | Miscanthus rhizosphere microbial communities from Kellogg Biological Station, Michigan, USA - KBS Miscanthus M5-2 (SPAdes) (version 2) | ecosystem: Host-associated > Plants > Roots >... | reverse complement strand
GACAAGCCCTTCTGAATCCTTCGGATGAATGGTTCGGATGTTCATACCCGCCTCACCTTGCGACATCAGTGACTCGCGTCCTCGGCAATGCGGGGCTCGACGACAGGGGCACCCACCCGATCCATGATTGCTGCGAGATCGGCGAGGAGTTCGTCGGACTGCATCCAGATCAGCCCGCAACGCATCTCGCCAAGCGGCGACGCCACAAGTTTAATGCAGCCGGGCTCGATCTTCGTGTATCCGGCACGCTCTGCCAGGCCGCCGGCGATGACGGCATCGCCCATCATGCCGATCGTGAAATCGCTATGCCAGCGCGTGAAGGCGTATGCCCGCGAAATGCGCGGCAGGATAGTTCCCAGGTCCTTGCCCCTGAAATCGCGCCGATACCAGATGCCACCGGAAAACACGACGCGCCCGGTGATTTTCTCGGCAATCGGCGCAGTGATCTCGCAGCGATCTTCGCGCGCGAAAGCGGCATCAGGATCGGCGTAGAACATTCGCAGCGCAGTGGCTTCGTCCTTCAGAGACGTTTCCGGCCAATCGTAGATGCGCGCCGCCTGGGTTGCGACGACCTCCCCATCCTTGTTCCGCCCGATCAAGACAAACGCTGTCTTCGGCGTAGCGCCGCCCAAAGCCTCGTCAAAAACCGGGACAAGCGGGCGCCAGGTATCGGAGTTGGCCTTGTTGGCTTCGATGAGATCCTGGAGACTGCCAAAAGACAGCGTTACTCCGCGATCCCTTACAGCGCTGTCGGCCCAAAGGAAGAACCGCCCAAGCAGGCCCACCGGCCCGTGTTTGATCTTGAGATGAGCGGGTAGGCGCCCTGATATCGGAAGAGACTCTTGCATGGATTAGGTCCCGCCATTCTCACATCGTGTGGTTGAGGCCTAATAATCCGTGCATTTGTAACCCGCATGACATAATTCTAGTTGATAGTACCACCTAGGAGTTGATATGCCATTTCCACCGTTCCAGTTGATTGTACCGAACAGGAATACAACCGCGGTGCGTGATGCCTTCTGAACCTTCCGAGAAGAAATCGAAATCCCGCACGCCGAGCAAACGCGGCGGCAAAAACAGGGTTTCGTCGAAGAAGCCGACTCATGTCGACGAACACGTGGGGAAGCGGTTGCGTCTCAGGCGCAACCTCCTCGGCTTGAGTCAGGACGAGCTGGCAAGGCGTCTTGGCCTGACGTCTCAGCTCATCCAAAAATATGAGGCCGGCGAAACCCGGATCAGCGCATCGAGACTCTACGGCATTGCCGTGCAACTCGCCGTCCCGATCACATGGTTCTTCGACGAGCTGGAAGGCAAGAAACGACCGTCCGCCGAGTCGAAGCAAGCCTCCGAAGCGCAGGATTGGAGTGAACTCGTTACGAAGCGCGAGTCGCGTCAGCTCCTCGAACTCTACTTCGGCATTGCAGATGAGCGGCTGCGCCGAAAATTGATGGAAGTCGCGCAACTTCTGAAGACAACCGACACGGAATAGCGGCGACTACGGGCGGAATGCATTTCCGAACGGGTCCCCCATTTGGCCCACGGCATGAGTTCTGCGACCATCCGGATCGACCAGACCCGTTCGCGTCAGCCTGACGCCCGGCCGCCGAGCGGAAGGCCGTCGAGACTCTCCAGTGGCAGGCCGAGGTGGTGCAGCGCAGTCGGCGCGAGATCGATGATACGGCTCGCCGTCGTGACGACGCTGCCGGCTGAAAACCCGTTGCCGACGGCTATCAACGTTGGCTGCGTTTCATGCGGGCCAAGCCCGCCGTGCATTCCGCAATCGCGCCGTATGGCATCCTCGTTCTCTGAGAAGCGAACCGCCATCGCCGTGAGCCCCGGTATGCCGTAGCAATTGCTGCCTTGCGACTTCGCCATATCAACCGCGAGAACGTCGGCGGCTGGAATTTGACCCAGCCCGGCGAGGTCTTCGCCTTTGATGATGCGTCCAGCCCAGGACTGTTGGCCGAGCCAGTCGGCGACTTCGTTACGCCGCGACAGGGCGTCGCCACCAAAATGGATGAAGGCCGATGATCCCTGAGGCGCTACGACAATTTCCGGGCTCTCCAGGCCGGCCTTGAATCCTGCTTCGTGCAGCCGCCGTTCGACCGGCACCGTCTCGGTGACGGATTCGTGGCCATGGTCTGACCCGACAAGTAAAAGCACGTCATGACCACGGTCCCGCAACCGTTCCACGGTTTCCGCGACCGCACCGACATGCGTATCGACCTCGCGCAGCGCCATGAGATGTTCCGCTGAACCGAGCGGAAAGGCGTGCATGGTCTTGTCGGGCTCGGACAACCAGAGCGTTGCAACCGAGGGCGGTCGCTCCATCAGAATCGATATGAACTTGTCCGTCAGCACCGCATCGCCAACCGCACCAGGAGGGGCGACAATTGCGGGCATCAGCGGCACGCGGCCCCGGCCATAACTCAATTCGCGGTGGTACAGTTCGCCGTGCCCCTCCGCATCGTGAAAGAAGGCCGCGCCCGGCGAGACGTTGGAGCAGAGCACCGCGCCGTGCAGCGGCGCTGCCCGCTGCGACAAGGAAGGGCGCGTCAACAATCGCCCGAAATGATTGCGGTACGTCTCGTAGAACTCCGGCCTTCCCGCATCATGAACTTCATGGCCGTTCTCAATCGGCAATGCGACCGTATTGCCCCTCAGTCCATGCGATATCGGCCAGCAACCCGTGGCGATGGATGCAGACGACGCCCGCGTCGCCGACGGAAAAATCCCGCGATGGTCCGCGAACCAGGTTCCAGCCTGCCGAAGCCGCGCCATGTGCGGCGTCATCTCTTCGGACACGAAGTCCGGCCGGTGTCCATCGCAGATGACGGTGACGACAATCGGGTGTGACATCGGTGATTCCATCGCAAAAATACTAGGCCAGAGTAGGATCGAGCTTGTCGCGCAGCCAGTCGCCGATCAGCGAGACCGCCAGCGTCGTCAGCGTGATGACCACGGCCGGCGTCAGCATGATCCACGGCGCGCTGCCGATATACTCGCGGCCATATCCCACCATGTTGCCAAGGCTGGTCATCGGCGGCTGCACGCCGAGACCGAGAAAGGATAACCCGCATTCGAGCAGGATGACCTCGGGAAACACCAGAGTCATAGAGATGATCAACGTGGACGCAATGTTGGGAAGAATATGGCGCAGATAGATGCGCGACGGCACCGCCCCGAGCTGCCTGACGGCTGAGGCATACCCCTGCCCTGTTGCGGAGATCGCCAACCCCCGGGCGATACGCGCGTAGCGTTCCCAGCCATAGAAGCCCATGAGCCCGATCAGCAGTGGCAGCGAACTTCCGAAAAAAGCCAGCACAGCAAGCGCCAGGATGAGAAACGGCATGCTGGCTTGAAAATCAGCCAACATCAGCACGGCCTGTTCGGCGAGACCGCGAAAATGCGCCGCGAAAAATCCGAGAAGCGTGCCAACGATGGCCGAGATCGCTGTGGCGCCGAAAGCGATCAGCAAGGAAATGCGGATCGAAAAAATGAGCCGTGAGAGCACGTCGCGGCCGAGCTCGTCGGTTCCGAGCCAATGCGCGGCATCGCCGGGCGCCGAAAGACGATTGCGCAGATCCATTTTTGTGACGCTATAGGGAGCGATCGTTTCAGCCAGGATTGCCACCGCCAGCATGGCAACGACCCACAGGATGGCAACGGCGGGCGGAATCCTCGGCCATGAAATCGCTCGTTTCGCCACGCTCGATTCCGGTAACGACAGATCCGCCATGTCAGTGCGCTCCCGCCGCTTCCCGGTTCCTCAGGCGCGGATCGAGGAAACCATAGAGGAAATCGACGATCAGATTCGATGTCACCATCGTCGCCGCGACGAGAAGCAGGATGCATTGCACCACAGCAAGATCGCGGTTCGCAACGGCGACGACAAGCAGCCGCCCGACCCCGGGCCAGGAGAACACGCTTTCGACGACGACGGCACCGGCGATCAGGGTGCCGACCATAAAGCCGATGATCGTCACCGTTGGGATCGCGGCATTGGGTAAGGCGTGCGCCAGGACCACCGCGCGCCATGAAACGCCCTTGGCCGACGCCGTGCGGATATAGGGCTGGCCCAGCACTTCCAGCATCGCGCTGCGCGTGAAGCGCGCAAGCACCGCCGCCCCTCCGATGCCGAGCGTGACAATCGGAAGGATCGCGTGCCGCCAGGTTTCCTGCCCGCCGGACGGCAGCCAGCCGAGTTGGACGGCGAAAATCAGCACCAGCACGAGGCCAAGCACGAAACTCGGAACCGTAAACCCGGCCACGGCCCCGATCATCACCGCGCGATCGATCAGGCTGCCGCGATGCAGGGCCGCGAAAATGCCGCCGGGGATGCCAATCGCAAGCTTGAGCAAGAGCGCCGGGATCGTCAGCGCCAGGGTTGCGGGGATTCGCTCGAGGACAAGAGCGATCGCCGGGCGCCCGTCTCGCATCGAGCGTCCGAGTTCACCCTTGGCGATGGCACCAAAATAATCGAAGTATTGCATCCAGAGCGGATCGTCGAGCCCCCATGCCTTGCGGAAGGCGGCGATCACTTCAGGAGGCGCCTCCGGGCCCATAATGATCAGTGCCGGATCGCCGGACAGCCGAAGCACGACAAACGCAAAGGTGACGACCAGCGCGATTGTGATCATCGCCCGTCCAATGCGGATCGCGAAATAGCGCGCCATCAGGCAACCGCTCCCAACGCCACAGTCGCATGCGATTCAGGTCCGGTCAGATGGCAGGCCACGCTTCGATCGGGAGCAACCTCGACAAGCGCCGGCGCGTCGGTGCGGCAGCGCGCAAAAGCGCTCGGGCATCGCGGGTGAAAGGCGCATCCAGCCGGTTTCGCGGCTGGATTTGGCGGATCGCCGGAAAGCACGATCCGCTCACCTCTGCGCGCCCCGGGGGTGGGCGATGCCGAAACCAGCGCCCGGGTGTAGGGATGCTGCGGCGAGACAAACAGATCGTCGGCGCTCCCCAGTTCGACCACACGCCCGAGATACATCACCGCGACGCGCCGGCTGATCTGGCGCACCACGCGCAGATCGTGGCTGATGAACAGCATCGTCAAATCCAGTTCCGCCTGAAGATCAATCAGAAGGTTGACCACCTGCGCCTGGATCGAAACGTCGAGCGCACTGACCGGCTCGTCGCAAACCAGAAAATCGGGCTTTGTCGCCAGAGCACGTGCAAGCACCGCGCGCTGCCGTTGGCCACCCGACAGCTCATGCGGATATCGCTGTCCAACGTCGTCGGAAAGCCTGACGCTGCGCATCAGTTCCTCGACGCGCGCCGTGCGGAGTGCCTCATCTCCGACGGCGTGAATATCGAGCGGCTCTCGCACCTGCGCTGCAATCGGCAGGCGACGGTCGAGCGCACCGAGCGGGTCCTGAAAAATCATTTGCATACGGGCACGCGAGGCCCGCCATTCCGTCGTGTCCATCGCCGGAAGTCGCCTGCCGTTGAAGGCGACCGACCCTGCGTCCGGATTTTCCAGACCCAGCACGAGCCGGCCTGTGGTCGATTTTCCCGACCCGGATTCGCCGACAAGACCGAGCGTCTCGCCACGGTTGATTTTGAGGGTCACCCCATCGACGGCACAAACCTCGCGTGGACGGCCGAACATACCCGCCCGCATCCGGTAAGTGCGGACCAGCCGGTCAACGCTCAGTAATGGCGCGGTCATTCAGCGGCCTGGCCGATGATATCTGTCGCGCGCACAGGCTGATCAATTACGCAGGCAACACGTCGATTTTCACCGACGGCGCGAAGCCGTGGCGGTTTCGTTCCGCACAGCGCGGCGGCATGGACGCAGCGCGGCGCAAAGGCGCAGCCTTGCGGCATGGCCTTCGGATCCGGCACGGTGCCGGCGATGGCGGTGAGCCGGCGGCGCGGGCCATCGATCGGCGGCAGCGATCCGATAAGTCCATGTGCATAGGGATGACGCGGATCATCGAACAACTCCGCCGATGGCGCCTCCTCCACCACGCGGCCCGCATACATCACCGCGACGCGGTCGCAGTTTTCCGCGACCACACCGAGATCATGGCTGATGAGCACAATTGCCATGCCGGTCTCCCGGCGCACGCGCCGGATGAGTTCGAGAATTTGCGCCTGAATTGTCGCATCAAGCGCCGTCGTCGGCTCGTCCGCGATCAGCAGATCCGGGTTTCCAGCCAAGGCCATCGCGATCATGATGCGCTGGTTCTGTCCTCCGGAAAATTCGTGCGGATAGGCGGAAAGCCGGCGTTCGGCATCCGGGATGCCGACGAGGTCCAGCAGGCGCCTGGCTTCGGCGTGGATCGCTGCCCCCGAAAGCCCCCGATGCAGCGCCAGGCTTTCGCCAACCTGCCTGCGAATCGTGAGCACCGGATTCAATGCGCTCGCCGGGTCCTGAAATATCATCGCAACGCGGCCGCCGCGTACCCTGTCCATGGTGGAAGGCGAGGCGCCGAGAATCTCAGTGCCTTCAAGTTTCACGCTGCCGCTCACGGCCGAGGTCTTCGGAAGGAGACCGAGCGCCGCCAGCCACGTCACCGATTTGCCAGAGCCGGATTCGCCGACGAGCCCGACCGCCTCGCCGCGACCAACACTGAGGCTTATGCCGTCCAGCACCTTTACGCCGTTAAAGGCGACTGTCAGACCGTCGAGCGAAACCAGCGGCTGCAGCATGTCTCAAACCTCGAAATTTCCGGCGCGGAAATCCATGGCAAAGGCCGGAGCAGCCTTCCACTTGATGGACTTGGGCTTCGCGGTGAAGGTCGCGTTCTGGTGCAGCACGGTATAGGCCGGGTCCTCGCGTTCACAAATCTCGAGCATGCGGCGGAACGCCGTACGGCGCGCCGCACGATCGGTCGAAGTCTCCAGGAATTCGGAGAGCTTGTTGGCTTCCGCGTTTGTGAATTCCCCGATCTGCTGCTGCTGTCCATTCGGTCCGTGCTGGGCGACGAGCGAGGAGACCGGATCGTTGAATGGCGCGGAATTCGACCAGTCGCGCACGGCGCGCGTCGGCGTCCGCTCCATGATCTGGGTCCAGTTCTCCTTCGTCTCGATCTGGACGTTGATGCCCACAGCCTTCCACATCTCCACCAGCACCTGCGCCGTTGCGACCTGGTTGGTGTAGTAGTTGTTGAGCATCCGGTAGGGGATCGGATCGCCCTTGTAATTGGCCTGCTTCAGGAGATCCTGCGCCATCTTGGGGTTGTATTCCGGCACGGTCCAGTCGGCCTGGAACATGTCGGCGTAGAACTCCCATTGCAGCCCGCGCGGAACGCGCGTGCGTCCGGCCCAGAGGCTGTCGACGATCGCCTGCCGATCAATCGCATGCGTGAAGGCACGACGCATCAGCGGATTGGCAAGCTGCGGATGGTTCTTGTCGAACACCGTAAGCCGGTGGTTCATGATTGTGCCACCCTGAACCTCGAAGGCCACGTTCTTCTCGATGCCGGCAATTTGATCTGGTGGAATGTCGCAGGCGAACTGGTACTGGCCGGACACAAGCCCATTCACGCGGCTTGATACTTCCGGAACCTCGACGAAACGAATGCGTTTGATCGGCGGACGGCCGCCCCAATATTCATCATGCGCCTCAAGCGTGAGCGACACGTCCGGCCTGAACTCGACCACCTTGTAAGGACCGGTCGTGATCGGCCTGCGTGCCCAGTCGAGATAGCTTCCCGCCTCCTCCCAGCCGCGGCGGCTCATGATGTCGGATCCGTAACGCGACAGCCGGCCCTCCAGCGTTACATCGGGCGTGGCATTGACGAAGCGCACCGTATATTTGTCCACGGCCTCGACGCGGATGAGGTCGGGCCACGCGCGGCGCGCCGCCGCCGGCACTTCCGCCGGCAGTTCCTTGCCGGGGCGCGGCGTCGGGATCTGCTCAAACGCCTTGATGGTGCTCCGGTTCTTGGCTTCCGTATTTGCGAACATGCGCTCGCGACTGAAGCTGAAGATGACGTCCTCGGCCGTCATCTCATCGCCGTTGTGGAATTTTACGCCCTGGCGAAGCTTCAGTTCGACGACCTGATCGTCGACACGACGCCATTCGGTGGCGAGGCCCGGCCTCACGCTGAGGTCGCCGCGCCAGTTCTTGCTGATCAGAGCCTCCCACAAGGAGGAGAAAAACACGCGCTCGCCGACATTGGACTGCTCGCGCAACACGTCGAGCGTGTTGGAGTTCGTCACCTTCTGGACCGCGATACTGATCGACGGGCGATTGTCGGCCTGCGCGATCGAAATACGCGGCAAGACAAGCGCACCGGCAGCGCCGGCGCCGAGACTCAGCAGAGAACGGCGGGTGGGGCGGATCATGAATCGTTCCTTTTCATGGGACAACTACAGTGTGTACGGAGATCGGCGCCGCGGTTGTCGCGTGTATCGTCGACCTATCATTCTCCCGAACAGGCGCGAGGCGACGCCTGCCTGACTCTCACATCGCGAGGCCGAGCGCCTCGAGATGCGCGGCACCACGACGAATGTTCGTCTGATCCTTGACCTCGATCAGAAGACGGGGCTTGCTCGACAAACGGCCGAGCGCCCTGAACACAGCAGCCCAGCGCACGGAGCCGTCACCCGGCAGCCAATGACGGTCCGAGTAGCCGTCGGTATCCTGAATGTGGACGTGGGCGAGGTCGTCGCCGGCGGCATCGACGTAATAGTCGACCGGTGGCGCACCGGTGGAAACATGCGCGTAATGCGCATGTCCGGTATCGATCGAAACCCGAACCGCGGCGCTGTTAAAGCTCCTGGCAAGCAGGACGCGCGCCGTCGGATCTTTGTCCTCTATATTTTCGATGACGAGTTCGCAACCGATGTTTTCGGCACGCTGCACGACGTCCTTGAGCGTCATGTGGACCCGTTCGGTAAGTGCATGCCGGGACCCCGGATTGATATCCAGATTGTTGTAATCCCATGTCGTGAACGGCGAGTGGATAACCATCTGGGTCGCGCCGACAAACTCGCACGCCTCAAGGCCCTGCAAAAGCCGCTTGGTGACGACGGCGCGGATGAGCGGATCCTGGCTGTCGATCTTGAATCCCCAGAACGGGCCGTGAATCCCAAGCCGGCCCGTGTAACCGTCAAGCAGCCGGCGGATCTCCGCACCCACTGAACGCCAATCCCCATCGAGCGTCTCACTGCTGAAAAAGTCCTGAATTTCCAGATCGCGCTGCTTCTCTAGAATCCAGTCGCGTTGAATGGCGAGTGTCTCTTTTGTCAACGCAGCGCCGAGGATCGGCGCTTCCAAACTAGCGGCCATGGATGCCCCAATAGCTCGATCATGCTTCATGCAGGCGGAACTAATCGAGCAACGTGACGGGCTGATGAAATTGCACCGCCAGCCTCACGATCACGGGCTTTGTCCACGATCTACTGTTGAAGCGTTGGCATCTCGGTTGCCGGGGAAACGACCGTGAAAAAGCGCGCAACGGTCACCAAGGCGAACGAAGCAATCCCTCGTCCGGCTCTTTCTTGGGCCGCATTGGTCTGCAGCTCTGCTCAGGACAGCAGGATAACCGAAAGCAGCGAGAGGATTGCCCTCGTAAGCAAAAGGGCCACCCGCGACCTCCCTTGCCAACCAAATTGGGTTTGATGTCCGGACTAATGTCGGAACGCTTCGGCGGGTTCGAGCGCGGCGGCGCGCGAGGCGGGATAGACTCCGGACAGCAGGCCGATCACACCGCCGACAGCTGGCGCGAGCAAGGGAGCGAGCGGGTCGAGCACCGGAGTCCAGACCTGATACGCCGAGACACCCACCACGATCAGCACGCCGACGCTGGATCCGAGCAATCCCCCCACGACACCCATCGACGCACTCTCAATGAGGAACTGTGCTGCGATGTGGCGGCGAGTGGCGCCAATGGCACGGCGCAATCCGATCTCCGCCGTTCGCTCCATCACGCCCACCAGCGTGATATTGGCGATCCCGAGCGCGCCGACCACGAGCGACAGACCGCCCAGCAGCAGAAACATCATATTGAGATCGGTTTGCACGTCATCGCGTACGCGCCGTGGTTCCTGCGGCAGTTGCACGCGAAGCGTGCGCGGATCGTCCGGCCGCAGCGCCGTCCGCGCCTGCAGCGCGATCAGGGAAGCGGCGCCGATCTTCGTCTCCACGACCACCATGCCGGGTCCGAACAGACTGAAATGCCGTCGCGCCGTGCCCTCGGGAATGATGACCGAACCAAGCAGTTCCGGCTTTCGCACCACATCACGGAGGATACCGATCACGAGATAGAGCTCGTCGCCGACATAGATCGCGGGCAGCCGCTCGACTCCGGCGATGCCCAGGCGGCGCGCGGCATCGGGCCCGAGGATCGCAACTCGCTCGGCACGGGCAGAATGCCCCCCGTCGATAAACCGTCCGGAGGCGAGGTCGGCGCGCACCGCGCGGAACAAATCCGGCGAGGCGGCGCGCACCGCCAGTTTGAATGCGGTCTGATTGGACGGATCCACCACCGGCGAGGCGCTGACGAGCATGTCGTGGACGTTGACGTCGCTGAGCAGGCCCGCGGCCACGACACCGTTCAGCCGGACCAGCCGTTCCGGCGCGTCCCATGGAATGGCGCGCGGATCAATCGTGCCGGTCGCCATTCCCGGCCGCGCCGTGATGAACAATTCCGTGGCCGCGAGTTGATCGAACTGACTGATGATGCGGTTACCGGCAGTTCGCGTCAGACCGATGGTGGCGACCAGCGCCGACATGCCGATCACGATGCCGAGCACCGTCAGCGCCATACGGGCCGGACGCGCGATCGCTCCGGCGATCGCCTCGGAGACGAGGTCGCGCATCGTGATCCCCGACGGCGCAATGCGCGCCCTGGATGGAGGCGGCAACGCCGTCTCGCTTCCACCAAAGAGCCGGCCATCCTTCATGTTGACCCGGCGCGAGCCCCGGCGCGCGACGTTTTCGTCGTGCGTGACGACGACGATCGTCATGCCCTCCTTGTTGAGCTCGGTGAAGAAATCCAGGATCGACTCGGTGTTCTTGGAATCGAGATTTCCGGTCGGCTCGTCGCACAAGAGCAGGCTCGGTGATCCCATGAGGGCGCGGGCGATCGCCACCCGCTGACATTCGCCGCCGGACAATTTGGAAGGCAGGAAATTCGCGCGGTGCTCGAGGCCGACGCGACGAATTTCCTCCATCGCCCGTTCGCGCCGCCCGCGTCCGGTGTGCCGGCGGTATACTTCCGCCAGCATGACGTTCTCGAGGACAGTGCGATAGGGCAGCAGGTGGAATGACTGAAAGATGAATCCAACGCGGCGGCTGCGCAGCCCGGCCCGCTCATTCTCGTTCAGCTTCGTCGTTTCGATACCATCAAAAACGTACTGTCCGCGGGTTGGCCGGTCGAGGCAACCGATGATATTCAACAGCGTGGATTTCCCCGAGCCGGATGGTCCGGTTATCGACAGCCATTCGCCACGCCGCAACACGAGATCCACGTCAACCAATGCGTCGACCGCGGGATCGGTCCCGAATTGCTTGCACACTTTGCGCAGGTCGAGGACATGGTCGGCATCGACAAATGCCGTCTTGATCGGCACCTCCGGCCGCATGTCCTCGATGAGCCTCATTTGACCGCCGCCGCCGTTGCCGCTGGCTCGGCTGTTTTATAGCCGACCACCACGAGTTGGCCGGGGACCAGGCGCCCGTCAGGGGTGTTCACCTCGACATAGCCGCCCGTCGAAAGCCCCGGCTGCACGATGACGTATTCCTGCTTGC
>Ga0207689_10005172_pt1 | contig 11719 bp, 11 predicted proteins | sample KBSMisM52_FD_184312 | JGI IMG/M metagenome (GOLD analysis project Ga0207689, IMG submission 184312) | Miscanthus rhizosphere microbial communities from Kellogg Biological Station, Michigan, USA - KBS Miscanthus M5-2 (SPAdes) (version 2) | ecosystem: Host-associated > Plants > Roots >... | reverse complement strand
AACCATGTCTCCCACGCGTTGGTCTGACTCGCTGATAAATACTGAGATCAATCCAATCGAATAAAACGGCGCCGGCATCATGTCCAAAGTTCGCACCAGATTCCTGACGGCCGCTTCCCAGAAAGTGACTGGCCTGCCGTCTTCACGAATAACTCGCAATTTGAGCCAGCGTTTGCCTGGAGTCTGTCCATTCCAAATCCACTCAAAAAAAGCGAAGTAGCTTGAGAAGATCAGGAACACCACAACAATCAAAATGGCCTGGACCCATTTTGGCGCGGCGGTAACTTGCTCACCAAAGCTCGAGTAGTTGGCAATTAAGGTGAACCCGATCACCATCAGAATAATCGCGATCGCCTGCAAAGAATGATCGATTGCACAGGCGAGGAAGCGATTACCAATCGAAGCCAGCGCAAAGTGGAGCGGTACGCGCTCGGGCGTTTCGATGATCAGAATGTCTTCAGTGGCCAGGGTTGCGGACATGCTTTGAGTTTCTCATCAGCTGAATTGCACGCGGATAAACCTTCGTTTACCGACCTTCAATAACACCGACGCCCCGGGTTCCCAGTGATTAGTTGAGTTGGCGATTGCCTGTCGTTCACCGTCGATGGATACGCCCCCTTGTTGGACGAGCCGCCGAGCCTCGGCCTTCGATTCAGCCAATCCTACCGTTACCAACAGACTGGTCAACTCCCAACCGTTAGGTTGATTGGATGGAACAACCCTTTCCTCTATGTCGTCAGGTGTTTCCTTATTGCGGAAACGTTTTACAAACTCTTCCTCGGCTCGTTCAGAATCTTCTCGCGAGTAAAAGTCATCAATGATCATCCTGGCAAGACCGGCCTTGATGTCTCGCGGGTTGCGACCTCCGTCTTTGATTTCGGCTTTCAACGTGGCAATGCGATCGATAGTGAAGTCTGTTAGCAACTCATAATACCGCCACATCAGGTCATCGGAGATCGACATCACTTTCCCGAAGATTTCCGCCGGCGGTTCGTCGATACCGATGTAATTCCCCAGGCTCTTGGACATCTTTTGTACGCCGTCAGTACCCTCTAACAACGGCATAATTACAGCTACCTGCGCTTCCTGGCCATACTCGCGTTGCACATTCCGTCCCATTAACAGATTAAACTTTTGATCGGTGCCGCCGAGTTCGACGTCTGCATCCAGAGCAACTGAATCGTAAGCCTGCGTCAGCGGATAAAGCAGCTCGTGCAGGGCGATGGGCTTTTCTTCGGCCAACCTTTTGGCGAAGTCATCGCGCTCAAGGATCTGTTTGACGGTGACGTGAGCAGCAAGACGGATAAAGCCGTCCGAGCCCAGCCTGTCCATCCATTCGGAATTAAAACGGATCTCGGTCTTCTCGGGATCGAGCAGTTTGAAAATCTGGCGCTTGTAGGTCTCGGCATTTGCGGCGATCTCTTCTCGCGTTAGTTGCGGACGCGTGGCGCTCTTGCCTGAAGGATCGCCGATCAATCCCGTGAAGTCGCCAATCAGAAAGATCACAGTGTGGCCCAGTTCCTGAAAGGCGCGCAGCTTGCGAATAACAACCGTGTGGCCCAGATGAATGTCCGGAGCGGTGGGATCTGCGCCAAGCTTTACCCGCAAAGGCTTGCCGGTCTGCGCGGATTTTTCCAGCTTGGCACGCAGTTCCTGCTCGCGAATGATCTCTGTGGTGCCCTTGCGCAGGTATGCGAGTTGTTCGTCTATCGTCATCGTTTTATCGTAATTCGTGACTTGCGAATCGTAAATGGTAACCGTTGAGAGAGTAGCGCATCTCCTGAGGCTGCGCTATGCTCGCAACAAAACTTAGGTCCATAGATTTTGTCGAATAAACGCTCGAGCAACTGCGGGGTTGAGGGAATATGGCAGACACGGAAGTAATGATACACAGTGAAGAACGTAACCCACTTGAGGGAGCGCGCCTGGCCTTCATCGGCTGTGGCGTAATGGCTGAAGCGATAATGGCTGGGCTATTGCGGAAACAACTGGTCACTGCCGAACAAATAGTCGGCAGCCATCCTCGGACGGCCCGGCGAGAAGAGCTCTATACAAAGTATGGGACGCCGATGTTTGAAAGTAATCGCGATGCAGTGCTGGAAGTTCATCCGCGCGAAGGATCAAAAGACGCTCCTCGTAGCGGGTCGCTGGTAATCCTCGCGGTCAAGCCTCAACGCCTCAACAAAGTCTTACAGGAACTGAAGGGCGTTATTCACCCCGATCAGCTCGTCGTTTCGATCGTTGCAGGCGCCCGTTGCGAAGCCATTGCCGGCCAACTGCTGCACCCCGCCGTAGTACGAGCGATGCCAAACACTCCAGCGCAAATCGGCCAGGGAATTACGGCCTGGACCGGGACGCCGGAAGTAAGTGAAACGCAGGAACGTGAAGTCAACGCGATGCTTGAAGCGCTCGGCCAGGCTATGCGTGTTGAGAACGAGAGACAGATCGATATGGCAACGGCGCTGAGCGCTACCGGACCTACCTACGTTTTTCTGATGATGGAAGCGCTGGTTGATGCGGGCGTGCACATGGGTTTCTCGCGCCATGTGGCGCAGGAGTTGGTGCAGCAGATGATGCTCGGCTCCATACTCTTTGCGAGGGAGTCGCAAAAGCATCCGGCCGAACTTCGTAACATGGTTACCTCCCCAGGCGGGACGTCGGCTGAGGCGATCTATCAAATGGAAAAAGGCAGCTTGCGCACCGTACTTTCAAAAGCAGTTTGGGCCGCTTATCAACGCGCTGAAGCGCTGGGCGCCAAGAGTAAGGATGAGAATTGAATTTCCGATATTCACCAACCTTTGAGATCACGATCTAAAAGTTCTTGCCGAACCATAGTTCGTAATGGCGAGGACGAGGTGGAGCACCGCGGTTGTTCATACTTTTTACTTCGAGGTGAATGCCCAGTCCCTCTAGAGTGCTGAGGATGTCCGTGCTATCTGCCGACGCAAAACTATCGTTGGCGTAATACCGCAACTGAGACTTATCAGGGATTCTATCGCTGCCGACAATCTCAATCGGAGGGATGATGTATCCTCTTTTCTGTAGCTCGCGCCCCGCTTCAGTTGCTCGCGTAAACTCGGTTTTATCCGCAATTTGAATATAGATGCGGGGCGGAAGCTGATTCGGGTCCTTCGTCGTGGCGATGCTTGCCTCAAGAGCCTGCTTTACCTGGTCTGGAGCTTGTTTGGCGAGAGAATCAGTGACCTCGTTTAAGGTAGTATTCGCCGCCGTCAATTTGCCGTTCTGTTTGTCAAGGGCACTAATTTCCTTCTTGAGGTTGTCAGCTGCTATTACGAGTTCGTCGATTTCCCGTTTCTTCGCGTTGAGTTTCTCATCGGCCGCGTGCACCTCGTTGTTAATACGGCGCAATTGGAGCCAACTCAACCCGATGAGGACGACGAAGACTACCAGCACCACCGCCGCCGCGTATTGCGACCAACGTCGCAGCAATTCCAGTTTGCCCAGGTCAAGCCTTTCCGGTTCAGCTTGAGATGTGCGCGACAGTTGCCGAACATGCGTATCGTCATTTCTTTTCACAGACTGTTCTTCCAACATGACGCGATTAGCCTCCGTTAATTTGTCCTTGTGCAATTAGCGCCGTCTTCCCGAGTTGGCTTCTGATTAGCCACAGGATAAACAACAATAAGAGACACCAAAGAGTCGCCAGGACAACTAGTTTCAGCGCTAACTCTGTCGCCGTCAGCAGCAAACAGGCGACGATGGCCATAGTTACCAAAGCAAGCAGCCCCAATAGGGTGTAAAGAAGCGGGCGGACCAGTTTAGTGGCGTCGTTAAGCCCCGCAAGCAACTCACCGTTGCGACCGCTATTAATCTTGTTGACTACTTCGCGCCCCTCGATAACCAGCTCGGCTCTTTTTTCCTCCCTGGGTTTTACATATTCCAAAACTTGCAGCAGGCGCCCCTGCGCTGACGAAAGGTCGCTAACGTTCGGCAGCGCAAAACCCTGGATGCTGCCGAGACCGAAGGGTGCGTCTTCCGGATTGGGAACCTGCTGTTCATTGAGATATATCGGTATGACACGTCGCGTTTGCTGGTTTGCTCTCATTAGACTAATGGCGACGTTGATCTCCTCACCGACATAGAATGAGCCTCGCGCATCACGAGAGAGAAGAAACACGTAAACGAAGGAAGACTTCAATGCCTTGGACAACTCGTCAGCCCAGTTAGCGCCGTCTCTAAGATCCTCTTTATCGAGGAAGACTTCGTTGGGTGGTTCTAGTACCTGCTTAAACTTTCTGGCAATCTCGAGGTCGGCGCCAGAGTGGGAAAGAAAAAAATCCCAGTCATAAAGGGCCGTCGATTGCCCGGGTGTCGATTGATCTGAAAGCGACATAGGCTGATCGCGTAAGACGCGGGATTGTGAGAGACGCACAGGCTGGCGCGAAGTCGAACCTGCGGAAACCGTCTCGTCTAGGATCCGATGCACCGTTCCCCCTTTGGAATCTCCTAAAGGTAATGCGTTTTGGAGGCAAACCGTTTCAAGGGGTACTATTCAAAGCAAAGCGTTAGCTCGACTTCCCATTTCTTTGCGCCAACGCTCGGTGCTAATTTTAGAGCTCTCGCAACACTCGACGACCAATTATTTCATACTTTCCACTGGCAACCAGCGCGACTGCCTCCGGGTAAAGCTGATGCTCCTCAACGAGGATCCGCGCTGCTAAACTTTCTTCCGTATCGCCATCTAATACGGGCACGATTTTTTGCGCGATAATTGGTCCACCATCCAACGACTCATCGACAAAGTGGACCGTGCAACCGCTCCATTTCACGCCGTGCTCAATTACTCGCGCGTGTACATCGAGGCCGGGAAACGCAGGCAACAGACTCGGGTGAATATTCAGAATGCGATTGCGATATGCTTCGATAAAATACCTGGAAAGCAGTCGCATATATCCGGCAAGACAAACTAACTCGACGCCGCATTCGTGCAAGGCTGCGACGATCGCGAGATCATGTTCTTCACGCGAACGACCGCCGCGTTCGATGGCGCGCGTCTTGAGCCCGCGTTCGCTGGCCAGCTGTAGCCCCGCCGCTTTCGCGTGATCACTTACGACCAACGCGATTTCAGCATTTGGCACGCGGCCATCATCCACCGCCTCGGCCAGCGCCAGCATGTTTGACCCACGTCCGGATATCAGGATGCCGATGCGTTTTGTCACTACCGGATTGAAACTTCCTGGTTGCCTTTGGTGACTCGTCCGATTTCGTAAACGGCTGCGCCTTGCTGCCGTAAGTGAGACTCGACTGCAGCCTGGTCTGCTGCGGAGGTTACTACTACCATCCCCACACCCATATTGAAGGTGCGAAACATCTCGGGCTCAGAGACACTGCCAATCTCCTGCATGAGTTTGAAGATCGGCAGCACCGGCCAACTGCCTTTGCTAATCTCAACGGCCGTGCCCTCAGGCAGTATTCGCGGAATATTGTCCGTCAGTCCGCCGCCGGTGATGTGCGCGAGCCCTTTGATGATTCCCGAATCAAGTAGTTCGTTCAACGGCTTTAGATAACTCAGGTGTGGTTGCAAAAGAGACTCACCGACTGTCATTCCCAGCGCTTCAAGATGGGTGTCGACTTCGTAGCCGGCCACTTCGAGGAACAACTTACGCGCGAGCGAATAACCATTAGTGTGAAGTCCAACCGAAGGAAGCGCCAGCAACACATCGCCGGGGATAATTCCTTTGCCGTCGATAGTCTTTTCGCGATCAACCACACCCACGATGAAGCCGGCAATATCGTACTCGCCGGCTGCATAAAAATCCGGCATCTCCGCCGTCTCGCCGCCCAGCAGGACACAACCGTTTTCACGGCAACCATCAGCGATACCGGAAACGATATCCGCGACAACGTCGGGCAGCAGTTTGCCGGTGGCGATGTAGTCGAGAAAAAAAAGCGGCCTCGCACCCTGCACCAGGATGTCGTTAACACAGTGATTGACCAGGTCGCGGCCGACAGTGTTGTGGACCCCGGTGCTGAACGCAATCTTAAGCTTCGTGCCCACGCCATCCGCGGACGCAACTAACACCGGTTGCTTCAGATTCGGGAAAGCGCCGTCAAACATTCCGCCGAAACTTCCGATTTCGGAAAGCGTTCGCTGATTGAACGTCTGCCGCGCCAGCTCTTTAATTTTGTCGGTCGCGCGTGTCGCCGCGTCGATATCGACACCAGCGTCACTGTAGGTTATGGACTTCGTCATTTTTTACTGTTGGGTCAAGCAGTTCAGAGTTCAAACTCTAGTTTGTGAACTCGGATTCGAGCAAGTCGATTCTTAAAGGCAAACTAAAGTTTGAACTTTAAACTACTGTTTCATTATTTAGCTGTCTTTGCCTTCGGTGGCGGGCCAAAGTCGCCATAAGCAATGAAGCCGGAACGCGATGCGTCATCCTTTTGGGCCTGGCGTCCGGTCCACACCTCGCTCTTGGCTTCCTTCGCCGGCTTGATGACGTAGTCACCTTCCTTGCCTCGCGTGGTGATCGTGATCTCGCCTTGCAAATCGGTGCGATAGAGTTTGGTATTCGCCGCCCGCAGTCGATCGAGCACTACTTGAGATGGATGTCCGTAACGGTTCCACTCGCCACACGAAACAATCGCCACTTCCGGTTTCACTCGATCGACGAAGTCCTGAGCGGTCGCATACTTCGAGCCGTGGTGGGCGACTTTCAGAATGTTCACTTTAAGATTCAGATCCTTAGTTAACATCCGATGTTCTGTTTGCTCTTCCGCATCGCCCGGCAACAGCATCGAAAAGTCGCCGTAGTCCAATCGCAGCACAATCGAATTGGCGTTAGGCAAATTCCCGCCAGTCTTCAACTGATCTTTCGTAAACAGCGGCTCGCTTGGTGCGAACACTGTCAGACGAACGCCACCGCCGAGATCATATTTTGCGCCCGTCTGGGCCTTCTCGTAATGCGCCCCGCTTTGGGTGATGGCTTCCTTGTACTCGTCGTAAAACTTTGTAATCGATGCCGCTTTCGACTTACCCGAGGGCACGGTCTTGTTGCTCGAGTTTTTACCGCCCGGCGTTGTGGGTTTGCTCTGCGTGGCTAATGATTCAGGAACGTCCGGCTCGAGACCATTATCGATAACGTTCAAAACTTTAGTCGCTTTGAAGACTTCATCGGCGCCGCCAATGTGATCGGGATGTGGATGCGTAGCTATAAAATAATCGAGCTGCTGGACGTTGTAGCGTTTGAGTGCATCCAGCACCACTTTACCTTTACCCGTATCGCCGGCATCAATCAGGACCGACTTGCCGCCCGGTGAGATTATCAAAATTGAATCGCCCTCGACCGGCCCAACATCAAGCACGTGAACCTGGAGCTCGCCACCCGAAGGCGGCGGAGGTCGCAACTTCCAGCGCGGCCAAACATACTTCACTCCAACCACGCCTGCTGCGCCCAGCACAATTACCAAAACTGCAATCACGCAGCCGCAACCCTTTAACGATCGCTTCGCCAAAATTCGTCCTCAGATTTAGAGCTGGCTATTCCGCGAGGGATGTTCCGGCAAACTTAGCCGTCGGCACCAACCGCCTCATGATCGCGTTCCCACATCGTTTCCGCGTCGCTGGTAATACGGGTTGGATACTTCTCGTTCCAACAAGCAACGCAGGAAGAGTCCGGACTAATTCCGATCGCTTCGATCATGCCGTCGAGCGAAAGGTAACCGAGCGAGTCTGCTTCGATAAACTTGCAAATCTCTTCAATCGACATTTGCGCGGCGATCAGATCGGCTTTGTTGGGGGTGTCAATTCCGTAGTAGCAGGGGCTAATCGTCGGGGGACAACTAATCCGCAGGTGGATTTCTTTGGCGCCCGCTTCGCGCACCATCCTTACAATTTTCTTGGAGGTAGTACCGCGCACGATCGAGTCGTCAATCAGCACTATTCTTTTGCCTTCGATCAAATGTCGCACCGGATTCAACTTGATGCGCACGCCAAATGATCGGATCGACTGGCGCGGCTCGATGAAGGTACGACCAACGTAATGGTTGCGCACCAGGCCGAAGCGAAAATTGATTTTACTTTGCGCTGCATAACCGATCGCCGCGACCGTGCCTGAATCAGGGACGGGCACGACCAAATCTGCGTCGGCAGGGTGCTCAATAGCGAGGCGCTTCCCCATCTTGTGACGCGATTCGTTCACCGAATGGCCGTAGATGAGTGAATCCGGCCGCGCAAAATAAACGTGTTCGAACAGACACATCGAGGCTTTTTGTTCCGGCAGTGGATGTGAAGAACGCAGCCCGTCCTGATCGATTATCAACATCTCGCCCGGTTCAACGTCGCGCACATACTGCGCATCGATAAGATCAAACGCACAGGTTTCAGAGGCGACCACCCAGGCGTCTCCCAACCGCCCCAGAGCCAGCGGACGAAATCCGCGCGGGTCACGAATAGCGATCAGCTCGCTGGTCGTCTGGAAAAGCATCGAGAAGGCGCCTTCTGTTTGTCGCAAAACTTCAGGTATGGCCTCGCGAAACGATCCGGCCCGGGAACGAGCTACGCCATGCAAAATAACTTCAGTGTCGGAGGTGGCTGAAAAGATCGCGCCTTCGCGTTCAAGCTTGCGTCGCTCCTCACGGGCGAAGGGGAGGTTGCCGTTGTGGCAAACAGCGATCTGCCCGTGCTGGCAGGTAACTAGAAAAGGTTGGGCCTCACGAATAGAAACTTCGCCGGCAGTTGAGTAGCGAACGTGTCCAATGGCGCTGGCGCCAGGCAGGCGATCGAGTGTTGACTGATCAAATGCTTCGGCCACATGACCCATCGCGCGCTCCAGGCGCAACTCGGATCCGTTCGAAGCTGTAATGCCACAGGATTCCTGGCCGCGATGTTGTAGAGCGTAGAGCCCAAGATAGGTCAGACGAGCAGCGTCAGGGTGCCCATAGATGCCGAACACGCCACATTCATCGCGAAATTTATCTGAGACTATTTCCAAGGTCCTCCGTGGCGCAAACTGTTAGCGCTTGCGGGCGTTTCAACTTGAGAGTTACCAACCGAAACAAACTAATAGTTTGCCTTACTGTTTTTTTTGGCGCCCTGAGCTTACTTCGCATTTAGAAACGTTTCAACCCGGAAGCGAACGGCCGATTATGATCATGGCCTGATACGATCGCTACGGCCGTGAAGTCGTAACTCAAGAGGTTGGCTGGGACCGCGGGCGCCCTCGCCCGCAACGCGCCGTCAGGCGCGCTATGTTTGGAGATATTCTTTTCGCGCTTCGCGCTCATCTGCGGGCGAGGGCGCCCGCGGTCCCAGCCAATCTCTTGAGCGACGGTTCTCACCGATCGCGAATACACAAAACATCCGAGCTTGGGTATCATAGTTTTACCAAAACTGACTTGTGAGTTTTCGGACCTCGAGTCAGTCAGCACCGTCGCTCCCCATGAAAGCAGTCCAGTTTGCAAATCGGAGAAACAGATCGATGAAGCATGTTTGCCTGATTCTTTTTCTAATAACGGTCATGGGGGTGCTGGCAAGCAGGACTCAAGGCGGGCTGGTTGCCGCTTCCGCCAGAAGTGCGGCGCAGTTGTACTCAAAAAACTGCGTTTCATGTCATGGCCGCGACGGGCGCGCGAATACATTAAAAGCTAAACGAAACCATGCGCGAAATATCAGCAATCCCGAATGGCAAGAAAGAGTGGACGACGAGCGGATCTTTAATTCAATCATGAATGGCAAAGGAAAGATGCCCGCCTATGGCAAAAAACTTTCGGAACAGGAAGTCGACGCGCTGGTTAATTATGTTCGAGGCTTAAGGAAGTGAAACTTGGGGCAGGGGTTCGAACCTGTCCCTGGTTAAATAAACGAAGTGAAAACAACAAGCATTTCGTACAATATCTTGACTCTTTTCCTGCGGGTCGCGCTGGTAGTCGCACTTTTCGTCTCGGGCTGGCTAATTTACAGCAAGCTTCCTCATGAGAATTCACCAAATCTCAAAGTAAACAGCGGGGAAACTATTCTGCAGATCGTTTTGAGACCGGCCATCAGCGGGACCGACGCGCTCGACATCGCGGTTGAGTTCTATCCTTTCGATATTGTCGCCGCACGCCACGAATACTTTACTGAGCGTCGCGCCGGCAAAGGCTACTACGACTTTATGAACGAACAGATGAAAGGCCGCGCCAAGGTGGCTACGAGATTGGACAAACAGGGCCAGGGAGTTGTAGCTCTGAGCGGTGGCAGTTGGTGGCTCCATGCTCAGTTGGACGGAGAAGAAAATCTCGAGTGGCGGCTGCACCTTGATGTCGCCGGACCCCGGCAGACAGTTGAACTGACACCGCAAAATATCTACACGCGCACGAGAAGTTTTTGAAAGCAGGACTCAGGACTCAGAATTCAGGAGTCAGAAGAAAGAAAAAAGCCATGGGGCGCGACTTCCGATTTCTTCCTGCTTTATTCCGACTCCTGAGTCCTGAGTCCTGAGTCCTGCTCTTATGAAAGCCCTTCGAGTCGAGAAGAAAAAACTTGCGGTTAAGGAAGTCGCCCGGCCGGAACGCGGTGATGAAGCACTGGTGCGTGTGCACCTTTCCGGAATTTGTAATACCGACCTCGAAATTGCCCGTGGCTACGCCGGCTTCAAAGGAACTATTGGCCACGAGTTTGTCGGCGTCGTCGAAGAATCTCCCGGCGATAAGTTGCTGGGGCAAAGAGTGGTTGGCGAAATCAATGCCGGCTGCGGAAAGTGTGAACTGTGCGCCGCCGGCGATCAGCGTCACTGCGCCGACCGGACCGTGCTCGGCATAGTCGGACGCGACGGCGCGCACGCGGAATTTCTGCGGCTGCCACTAACAAACCTGCTGCCGGTTCCCGATATGGTGGTTGATGAGCACGCGGTCTTTGCGGAACCACTGGCCGCCGCCTGCGGCATCATGGAACGCGTCGCAATCAAACCTGAGTCTCGTGTAGCCGTAATCGGTGACGGCAAACTCGGACTCCTTTGCGCTCAGGCAATCGCCTTGAGCGGCGCCACCGTTTTCCTGATAGGTAAGCATGCTGAGAAACTGCGCATTGCCGAGCGACGCGGCATTGAAACCGCTGCACCCAAAGCGGGAGCCAAACGCAAACGCGAGTTTGATGTGGTGGTTGAAGCATCCGGCTCGCCCTCAGGCTTTGTTGGCGCGCTCGAACTATTGCGACCTCGTGGCACTCTGGTTTTGAAGTCTACCTTTCAGGGACCAGGCAAGATTGATGAGATCGACCAGGCGCGGCTCGTGGTTGATGAAATCACGATAATGGGTTCGCGCTGCGGCAGGCTCCAGCCGGCGCTCGACCTGCTGAAGAAAGGCGCGATCGACATCGACAGCTTGATCAGTGAAGAGTATCCGCTCGCTGAGGGGGTTCATGCTATGGAACGCGCTGGGCGCAGGGGGGTTCTTAAGGTTTTCCTCAGACCCTAAAAGTTGGCAGGAAGACGGAAGAGCATTCTCCATTTGTCATTTGACATTTTTCATTTGTCATTGCGACCCGGGCTGAGTGGGTTCAGGTCGACTGAATCTTCCCGGGGGAGACGATCCGTCACATTTTCCATTTTCAGTTAGGGAAGGCGTACTGCTGGGAAACCAGAAGCGTCAACCGCCCTTTAGCCATTCAAGCCCGGGTCGCAATGACAAATGGTGGATTCAACTTGAAGTGCAACTTTTGAAATTAGTGGTTAAGAGCAAGCTGCGATAGCGTGAGCGTGCTTTTCTAACCGCCAAGTCA
>Ga0207689_10005169_pt1 | contig 11724 bp, 12 predicted proteins | sample KBSMisM52_FD_184312 | JGI IMG/M metagenome (GOLD analysis project Ga0207689, IMG submission 184312) | Miscanthus rhizosphere microbial communities from Kellogg Biological Station, Michigan, USA - KBS Miscanthus M5-2 (SPAdes) (version 2) | ecosystem: Host-associated > Plants > Roots >... | reverse complement strand
GCGTGGTGGAGCCGGTGGTGCGGTGGCAGCCGTTCCCGCACCGCGAGCGCGTCACGTCGGCGAGCTAGTCGACCGGACGCCCGACCGTCAGCAGCGCCGAGAGCTGCGGGCCGAGCGCGTCGGCGAGCTCGGGGTCGGCCTGCGCGCCCACTGCGTCGAGCGCCGTGGCGAAGAAGCAGCGGGCGGCGACGGCGAGGGCCACGTCGAGCACGTCGTCGTCGGAGAGGCCCATGTCGCGCAGCTCCTGCACGTCCGCGGCGGTGACGGCGGCGGCGTCGCGCGCGACCTTGGTGGCGAACGCCATCACCGCCCGGTCCACCGGGTCGACCCCGTCGACGAGGATCGTGGCCAGCTCGTCGGGTTCGACGAGGCCGAGCTTGTGGGTCAGCAGCCAGGAGTGGGCGATCGCGCAGTAGGTGGAGCGCAGCGCCTGCGCCGCCGCGATCGTGGCCAGCTCGTACCGCCGTCGGTCCATGCCGTTGCGGATCTCGGTGTTGAGCTGGTTCCACGCGGCCAGCACGGCAGGCCGGGCGCCCAGCGCCACGGCCCAGTTCGGCAGGAACCCGAACTGGGCGGTCGCCGTCCGGTAGGCCGTCGCGGTGTCGCCGTCGGTGGTGTGTGTGAGGAACATGCCTAGGAGGACGTCCGGCGGCACCACCCGCATTGCTCAGTCGAGCACCTCGAACCGGTCCACCAGGCCGAGGGCGGTGAACACCCGGCGGGCAGGCCCGTCGCCGAGGCGCAGCGCGAGGCGGCGGCCCGCCTCCCGCGCTCGCTCGTCGGCCGACAGGACTAGCCGCACGCCGGTGGAGTCGACGAACCGCAGGCCGGCCAGGTCGACCACCAGCAGCTCGGGCGCGCTGCGCTCGGCCGCCGCCAGCTGCGCCAGCGCGTCCTCGTAGGTCGAGATGTCCAGCTCGCCGGAAAGGGCGACCTCGGCGGTCGTGCCGGTCACGGCCCCACCTCGGCATCCGCCTCGATCACGAGGATGGCGATGTCGTCGCGCTGCCTGCCGTGCTGGAACGCGTCGACGTCGGCGAGGAGGCGGTCGGCCACGTCGCCTGCGGGGCCGCCCGGCGCGACCGCGCGCTCCAGCCGTTCCGGCCCGTAGAGCTCGTCCGCGTCCCGCGCCTCCGTCACACCATCGGTGTAGAGCACCATGATCTCGCCGTGGTTCAGGTCGAACGTCACCTCGGTCAAGGTGACGTCCGGGTAGACGCCGAGCAGGGTGCCTCGCGCCGACACGGCTTCGGTCCGGCCGCCGCGGACCACGAGCGGCGGCGGGTGGCCCGCGCTGGCCAGCCGCACGGTGGCGCCGGACGGCGTGCGGGTGATCCGGGCCTGCGCGACGGTCGCGAACCGGCCGGGCCGCCCGCCGCTCGCGCGGAGCATCGCCCGGTTGAGCCGTTCCAGCACCACGGCGGGACCGTGCCCGTGGTCGATCTCGGCGCGCACCGTGTGCCGGATCAGCGCGGTGAGCGCGGCCGCGGCGGCGCCCTTGCCGCAGACGTCGGCCACCACGACGCCGCAGCCGTCCGGCTCCGGCACGACGTCGTAGAGGTCACCGCCGACGAGCACGTCGGTATCGGCGGGGGAGCGGTAGCGGGCGGCGAGGCGCAGCCCGGGCACCGCGGGGAGGTCGGTCGGCAGCAGCGCGGCCTGCAGGGTGTGCGCGGTGCGCCACTGCTCCTCGTAGAGGCGGGCGTTGTCCAGCGCGATGGCGGCGGTCGTCGCCAGCTGCTGCGCGAACGCGAGGTCGATGTGGTCGAAGCGCCGTTCGGACTCCGCCTGAACGAGGGTGAGCGCGCCCAGCTTCCGCCCGCGCACGGCCAGCGGCACGACCACCGCGGAGCGCATCCCGATGGACCGGATGAGGGCGAGGTGCTCGTCGTCGACGGCGGCGGCGGTGAGCAGCTCGTCGGGGATCTCGGGGTAGTAGGCGGGCTCGCCGGTGCGGCTCACCCGCAGCGCTCCGCCCGCTGCGTCGGGGTCGGGCGGGTAGCGCTCCTGGAGCTGCGCGACGAACGCGACCTTCGTCGGGTCGCTGTGGGCAACCGCCACCTGGTCCACCCGGCCGCCGCGCACGAGGTGCACGGCACACCAGTCGGCGATCTCCGCCACCGCGAGGTCGGCGAGCTGCCGCAGCCGCTCCTCGACCGACAGCGGCGCTTCCATCAGGCGCGTGGTGCGGCTGAGGACGGTCATCCGGCCGAGCTGGCGCTCCGCCGTCTCGCGGGCCGTGCGCTCGGCCACCAGCAGGCGCGCCCGGTCGAGGCCTTGCGCGCACAGCGCGGTGACCGCCACCAGGAACTCGCGCTCCTCGGCCGAGAACGCCCGCGGCCCTCGGAAGCTGAACACCACGGCGCCGAGATCGCGGTCCTCGACCCGCAGCGGCAGGCACGCGCTGGCCTGCATGTCGGCCGCCGTGCCGAGGGCGGCCATGTCCGGGTAGCGCAGGCGCCACTGCGCGGCGTCCTCCAGCCAGACCGGGTGCCCGTCGAGCACGGCGTCCGAGAGCGGTCGCCCGCGGTGCAGCTCGAGGCGGTGGAACGGCCTGCTGAGCTCCTCGGGCCAGCCGCTCGTGTGCAGCGCCTCGAGTGTGGTCGCGCCCGCCCGTGCGAACACGGCGGCCGCGTCGGCGCCGAGCAGATCGGCGGCCGTGGTGGCGACGAGCGCGCCGATCGCGGCGGGTGAGGTGGCGCGGAGCAGCTCGCCCGCGAGGCGCTGCAGCGCGCTCGCGGGAGACTCCCGTTCGGACATTCCGTTCACCGCCCCGGTGCTCGACCGGGGACACCCTAGGGAGCGCTCAGGCGTTGCGGTAGATGGCTGCGGCCACGAGCATCGCCGCCGTCAGCGCGGCGACACCCGCATCTGCCAGGCGTCGGTCACCAGCTCGGTGAGCCGGGCGACGTCGACGTTCTCGAGCCGCACCATGACCAGCGGCAACCCGTCGTAGGACGGCGTGGTGAAGAACACGTCGGGCTCGCCGAGGAGCAGCGCCTGCTTCTCCGCCTCATCTCCCACGTACAGCACGGCGATGTCGCTGCGGATCACGCGCCCGCGGCCCGGCTGCCGCTCGGGGTAGGACCAGACGAAGCCTCGGCCGCCCACGCGGAAGTCGAACCCGTCGCTCTCGATCTCCTCGACGCCGTCGAGCGCCAGCGCGACCCGCCGGACCGCGTGGGCGTCAGCCATCGCCTGCCGCCGCGGCTACCCCTCGCCGTACGCCGCGGCGATCTCCTGCGGACCCGCCCACCGGCTGTAGGTGGGGCCCTGCGGCCAGCCCTCTGGCGAGTCCTGCCACTCCTCCTGCCGCCCGTACGGCAGCAGGTCGACGAGCCCGAAGAGGTAGCTGAGCTGCTCCGTGCCGCGACCGTTGGTGTGCCACGTGCGGTACACCGTGTCGCCGTCGCGGAGGAAGACGTTCACCGCGAACCCGCCGTCGAGCGGGGCGCCGACGTCGTCGCCGAACGGGCTGTTCGCCGTGGAGTACCAGGTCATCGTGTTGCCGACGCGCTTCTTGTACGCCAGCGCCTCGTCGATCGGGCCCTGGGTGACGATCACGAACTTCGCGTCGAAGTTCTCCAGGCCCCCCAGCCGGGTGAACTGCGAGGTGAACCCGGTGCAGCCCCCGCACTGCCACTCCTCGTTCGGGAACCACATGTGGTTGTAGACGATCAGCTGCGGCTTGCCGTCGAAGATCTCGGCGAGCCGGATCGGGCCGTTCTCGCCTTCCAACGTGTAGTCCGGCATTTCGACCATGGGCAGCCTGCGGCGCTGCGCGGCGATGGCGTCGAGCTCCCGCGTCGCGGCCTTCTCGCGGCGGCGCAGGGCGTCGAGCTCCTTCTGCCAGGTGTCGGCGTCGACGACGGGCGGTAGGGCGGTAGTCATAACGGGGTAGACCCGGCCCGGGCGGCGAACTCATCGGTCTTGCGCGAGCGGGTTCGCCGCCCGCGTCGACTCCTCGACGGCGAGCCGGTCGACCAGGTCGTTCATCTCGTCCCCGGAGTGGCCCTTCACCCACCGGAAGGTCACGTCGCCGCGCTCGTTCACCAGCGTGACCAGCGGTTCCCACAGATCGCGGTTGGCGACCGGCTTGCGGGCGCTGGTGGTCCAGCCGCGCGCGAGCCAGCCCCGCCACCAGCCGTCGCGGAAGCAGTTGACGACGTAGGTGGAGTCGCTCACCACCGTCAGCGGTCCCGGAAGGGCCCGCACCGCCTCCAGCGCCGCCTGGATCTCCATCCGTTGGTTGGTGGTGGGGGTCGCGCCGCCGCTGCCGCTGCGCCCGTCGCGCGTGGCCCACGCCCAGCCGCCGGGCCCGGGGTTGCCCGAGCACGCGCCGTCCGTCCACACCTCGAGCGCGCCGTCGACGGCGGGCATCTCCCGCCGCGCGCGGGTCGGTGCGGCCTTCTGCGCCGCGGCCTTCTGCGCCGCGGCCGTCTGCGACGTGTCGGGGGTCGTCGCGGCGCACGGGCCGTGCGCCCAGCCCTGGTCGGCCTTGCTGATCTCGTCACCGGGCTGGACCGGGCCGGAGCAGACGCGGCAGGTCGTGGCGTAGCGGGCGGTCATCGGCACGGCAGGCAACCTACCGACCCCGCGCTTCATCACGACTCGCGCACAGCGGTAACGCTCGCCATCCGGCGCTCGACGATCGGTCACACCAACCGACGGCGAGAGGTGGCCGATAGTGCAGGGATACCCGCCGCAGCGTCCGCGCAACGGGCTGGGCACGGCGACGTTCGTCATCGTCCTGCTCGGCGCACTCCTCGCCGTGATCCCGGCGACCGCGGCTGTGGGCCTGCTGTTGTGCCTCGTCGCGATCGTGCCCGCGATCATCGCCTGCCTCCGCGCTCGACGGGGCCGGGCCACCAACCGGCGGCGCTCGGTCGCGGCGGTCGCCATGGCGCCCGCGTTCGTCGTGGTCGCCGTCGTCGTCGGGGCGGCGACCGCTCCGCCGACGACCGGCGGGGCCGGACGGGCCGCGGAGGACGTGGCGCCGCACGTCGTCGGTCCTGCGGCGGCCCGAGGGGCGGCGGGCGCGCCCCAGGGGACGGCCGGGGTGGCTGGTTCGCCCGAGGAGCCGCAGGCGGGCGCCGCGCCCCCGCTCGCACCCCCGCAGGCCAGGCCGAGGCCGCAGACGCCACGGGCGCAGCCACCGCGACCTGCCGTGGTGGCCGCCGCCGAGCCCGCAGAGGCCCCGAAACCTGCGGCCAAGCCCGCCGTCGCGGCAAAACCTGCGCCCGCTGCACCGAAGCCACCTGCGTCGTCCGACGGCGGGTGCGACGAGGACACCCACTACGTGAACGTCAGCGGCAACTGCGTGCTCCGGCCGGTCGCCGCCGCCGTCGCGCCCGCCGGGGCGAGCGCCCGGTGCAAGGACGGCACCTACTCCTCCAGCCAGCACCGGTCGGGCACCTGCTCACGCCACGGCGGCGTGCAGGACTGGCTGAAGGACCTGCCGAGCTAGCCCCGTCCCGCGGCCCAGTGGCCACGTTTGCCCGCTATCAGCCGGGGCCTACGCCGGGTACAAAGACCGCGTGATCTTCATCGTCATCCGCATCGACATCCGGCCGGACAAGCGCGCCGACTTCCTCGAAGGCATCCGCCGCTACTCCGCCCAGGTGCGCGAAGAGCCCGGCAACCTGCACTTCACGGCCTATGAGAGCGTCGAAGGCGACGACGAGTACGTCGTGCTCGCCAACTACAAGGACCAGGCCGCGGGCGAGGCGCACGTCAACTCGGAGCACGCGCGGTGGTTCTTCGGCTGGCTGCCGTCGGTGGTGGCGCGCGTGCCGCGGATCGTCTACCAGGAGCTGCCGCCCGGCGTGGACTGGGCGGAGATGGGCGAGGTGCGCCTCGACTGACGGGCGAGCCGCCGGGACCAGCCGTGCATCCCCAGCTCCCGGAACGCCGCCTCGGCTGCGGCGACCAGCGGCCGAGCCGCGGCAGCATCGCCCGAGCGCAGCCACATCAGCGCCTCGTCGTGGTCGACCACGGCCCGCAGCGGTCGGGCGCGTTGGGCGTCGAGCACGTCGCGGGCCTCGGCGAACCAGCGCGCCGCCTCGTCCGTCCGCCCCACGAGCGCGCACAGCCTGCCCAGCGCGAGGCGGGCGTCCGTCATCGGGAACCGGAAGTCGGCGGGCAAGGCCTTGTCCCGCAACGCGGACTCGACGACGGCGAGGTGGTCGCGGCGGTCGAGCAGCCAGAGCGTTTCGGCCACCTCGCAAGCCATCCGGCAGTAGTTCGGCGCCCACGCGGGCGCCAGCCGAAGCGCCCGCACCGGCCGCGCCAGCAACGCCATGGCCTGCCCGACGTGGCCCTTCCGCGCCTGCGCCCGCGCCCCGATCGCATCGATGGCCGCGCTGCCCCAGTGCTCGGTCGGTTGCCGCGCCATCCACGGCCCGAACTCGCGGATCCGCTGCTCCCAGCCCTCGTCCAGGGCCATGACCAAGGCATCTTCTGCGCCCTGGTGGTGCAGGAGCTGCCAGCCGTGGGTCACGCCGGGCAGCCGAGCGAGCAACGCGCGGGTCTGTTCGAGCGTCGCCACGCCCTCGACCAGCTCGCCCAACGCGATCTGGCACCGGGCCGCGCCCGCCCGGGCGTAGACGGCCAGCGCGAGCTGCCCGCGGGCTTCGGCGGACTCCGCGTCGCGGAGGAACAGCGGTACCGCGGCGGCGTAGTCGCCGACCAGGAACGCGGCGACGGTCGGGTCGGCGGCGGCCGCGGCCGGAACGCGTTCGCGGGAGCCGTGGACCGCGGCGACCGCGTACCGCGCGAGGTCACCGCGACCCGCGAGCCCGCCGGACTCGTGCAGGACCTGCAGCGCCTCGCGGCGGCCCGGCCGGTCCAGCGGCATGCCGGGGTGCTCGGGGTCGGCGGCCTCCCGGCGGTCGAGGTCGAGGAGGGTCAGCGCGGCCCAGTCGACCGGGTCGTCGCCCGCGGCACCGAGCCCGACCGGGGCGAGCTCCCACGCGTGCCGGTTGCTGCCCGCGGTGGCCAGGATCGTCGCCACCTCGGCGATGACCGCCTGCGCAGCGCCGCGCGCGATGGCGACGGCCTCGTCGAAGCGCAGCGACCAGGCCAGTGCCACGGCGAGGCGGCCCCGCAGGTCGGCGCGTCGGTCGTCGGCGGGCGGCAGGACGTCGTCGGCGATGCGCAGGAACGTGACCTCCTGGTCGTGCGCCCCGGTGGCGCGGGCCAGCTCGGCGGCTTCCAACGCGGGTCCGACGCCCGCGTCGACGCCGGGCAGCGGGACGGCCCTGTGGTACTGCACGGCGATCTCCGAGGCGCTGACGGGCGCGCCCGCCGCACGGGCGTCGGCCAACGCCGCAGCGAGGTCGCGGTGCAGTCGCAGCCGCCGCGACGGGTTGAGCCCGTGGTGGACGGCGCCGCGGACCAGTGCGTGGGTGAAGGCGTAGCGATCGGGCGCCGCGTCCGGCGCGACGAGCCCCGCGGCCAGCACGTCGTCCAACGCCGCGAGCGCATCGGCGTCCGAGAGCCCGGCGGCCGCGCGGACCGGCTCGTAGAGGAACGGGCCCTCGATCCCCGCTGCGGCGTCGAGCAGCCGGTTCGCGGCCGCGGACAGGCGGCGACGGCGGCGGGCGATGACCTGCCGCACGCCCTCCGGCACCACAGCGAGCGGCAGCACGGCGCGCAGTCGTCCGTCGGCGCCCGCGGCGAGCCCTCCGTCCTCGCGGAGGTGGGCCACGACCTCACGGGCGAAGAACGGGTTGCCGTCGGTCTCGGCCCACACCGCGGTCACGAGGTCGGCCGCGAGCGGAGCACCCGCGGTCGCGGCCACCAGCTGCTCGACCGCCCGCCGGTCGAGCCCGACCAGCCGGAGCACGCTGCACTCCGTCTCGCTGCGCAGCGCGCCCAACGCGTCGGCGAACGCGTCGGACTCCTCGCCCGGCCGGTACGTCCCGACGACGAGGAGCCGTCGCCCCGCCGCGTTGCGCGCGATGTGCCGCAGCATGGCCACGGTGCCGTCGTCGGCCCAGTGCAGGTCGTCCACGGTCAGCACGACGGGTGCGGCCGCCGCCCGGTCGACGAGGAAGCGGGCGACGCCGTCGAGCAGCCGTGAGCGCAGCTCGTCGGCGCGCAGGGACGACGCGGGAGGGTGGACGAGGAGGTCGACGGCCGGATGGGCGGCGTAGGCGTCGAGCGCCTCGGTGAAGGGGTGGAACGGCAGGGCGCCTGCCCCGTCGAAGGTCCGCCCCGACAACACCTGCGCTCCGCGTCGCGCGGCCTCGACGGTCAGCTCGGTGAGCAGGCGCGTCTTCCCGATCCCGGGCTCACCCGCCAGGAGCGTGAGACGGCCACGCCCGGCGGTCGCGTCGGCGAGGTGGCCGAGCAGCGTGCCGAGCTCGCGCTCGCGGCCGAAGCACGCCCCGGCCGAGCGCACCGCGCCACCCACGAGCGCCGGGTCCCCGGCCAGTATCGCGGCGTGCACCGCCTGCACCTCCGGCCCCGGGTCGACCCCGAGCTGGTCGGCGAGGACCGCGCGCAGCCGTCGGCAGGCGGCCAGCGCTTCGGCCTGCCTGCCGTCGCGGTACAGCGCCACCATGAGCTGGGCCCAGCGGCGTTCCCGCAGCGGGCGGGCGTCCACGAGCGTCTCGCAGGCGGCGACGGCCTCGTGGTGCCGCCCGCGTGCCAGCATCGCGGCGATCCGGTCCTCGGCGACGGCCTCGCGCAGCTCGTCCAGCCGGGCGGCCTCGGCCCGGGCGAACTGCCGATCGGCGAACTCGACCAGCGCAGGCCCCCGCCACAGCGCCAGTGCCTCGTCGAACCCGGCTATCGCGGCTTCGTGATCCCCGGCGGCCGCGGCCCGACGTCCCTCGGCGATCAGCTCCTCGGCGCGCCCGACGTCTGTGGCGGTTCCGTCCAGCACGTACCCGGGTGCACGGGTGCGGATCGCCGTGGCGCCCAGCCGCCTGCGCAGCCGGAGCACGTAGTTCTGCAGCGTCTTGGTCGCCGTGCGCGGCGGCGATCCGTCCCAGAGCGCGTCCACGAGCCGGTCCTCGGCGACGACCGCGCCCGCGTTCACCGCCAGCACCGCGAGGAGGCAGCGCTCCTTGGCGCCGCCCAGCGGTACGACGCCGTCCGGCCCGACCACCTCGACCGGGCCAAGGACCCGCAGCATCCGGCCAGCGTCCTGGTCCGGCGCCGCATTTGTCTACTCCGGAACGAGCACTCCGCGCCCGTGCATCCGGCCCTGCTCCAGGTCGGCGATCGCCTCGGCGAAGGCGCTCAGCGGGTAGCGGCGGGTGCGCAGGCCGACCGCGCCCGACGCGGCCAGCGCGACCAGCTCACGCAGGTCGTCGTGCGTGCCGACGGCGTTGCCCACCACGCTGATCTCCGGCAGGACGAGGTTGAACGTGGGCACCCGCAGCTCGCCGCCGTATCCCACGATGAAGTACGTGCCGCGGGCCCGGACCATGCCCAGCGACGACCCCACCGCGTCCCCCTCACCGACGAAGTCGATCACGGCTTCGGCGCCCGCCCCACCGGTGAGGTCGGGCACCCGGTCGGCCGAGTCGACCGCGTGGTGGGCGCCGCAGTCGGTGGCGAGCTTCAACGCCTCCGGGTCGGGGTCGACCGCGATCACCTCGGCCGCGGTCAGCGCGCGAAGGCACTGCACCCCGATGTGGCCCAGCCCGCCGACGCCCACCACGACGACGCGCGTGCCGGGCCCGAGCAGCGGCACCGCCTTGCGCACGACGTGCATCACGGTCAGGCCCGCGTCGGCGTGCGGGGCCATGTCCACGGGGTCGAGCGCGGCGGGCAGCCGCAGCACGCCGCGGTCGGAAAGCTTCATGAGGTCGGCGAACCCGCCCGCGCGCGTGAGCCCGGTGAACGACAGGCCGCGGGCGCAGCGCATGTCGTCGCCGATCCGGCAGGCCGGGCACAGGCCGCACGACTGCTGCGGGTGGCAGATCACCGGGTCGCCCACCGCGACGTCCTCCACGGCCGATCCCACCTCGCGCACCCAGCCCGTCGTCTCGTGGCCGAGGGTCAGCGGGAGCTCGGTCGCCACGGCCGGGGCGAACCAGCCGTCGCGGATGTGCACGTCGGTGCGGCACAGCCCGGCGCCCGCGACCCGCACGATGACGTCGTGCGGGCTGGTGATCGTCGGCTCCGGGATGTCGTCGAGCCGCGGGGCCTCGTGGTAGCCGTGCAGTCGGACCGCTTTCATGGGTGCCCTCCTTCGTCGGTGCGAAGGCAGGTTCCCGGCGGCCGGTCGCAACCCGGTCGCAACCCGGTCGTGAGGAGCGCGCTGGAGAACTCCGCCCTACTGCGCGACGCCCAGGCGCTCGCCACGGGCGGAGTTCTCCAGCACCCTCCTAAATCTCCGCGCGCGCCATCCCGAAGAGCTCGGTACGCCAGTCCTCGTAGGCGCGCGTCGACTCGGCCGACCGCGCCGACCGCTGCTCCTGGCTCGGCCCCCGGCCGGTGACGGCCAGGTCGGCGATCTCGGACGCGGTGTTGCTGTGGTCGAGCACCCGCACGCGGGTGGCGACCGGCGCGCGGTCGGCCCGCAGTGCGTGGGCGAGGACGGTGAGCAGGGCGCGGCGGGCGCTCTGGTCGTCGGGCGCCTGCTGCCCCACCTGCGTGTGCCCGCCGACGAGCAGCACCGTGGCGTCCTCGGCCAGCGCGGGCATGACGGCGTCGACGAGCCGGAAGCGGGTGAGCAGGCCCTGCTCGAGGAACGAGTGCACGCGGCTCACGGCGGTGTCGCCCGACGGCGCGATGCCCACCGGCAGCTGCACGTAGCAGCCCACCGAGCCCGGGTCGAGCTCCCTCAGCGCCGCGAGCACGTCGGCCGTGACCCCGACGGCCTCGACGCCCGCGGCCCGCACGGCCGCCACGACGGGTTCCACGGCTTCGGGCGAGCCGGTGACCAGAACTGTGCCCATGCGCCGATCCTGCCTGGCGCGTCAGGCCTTGAGCAACGCCGCCGCGAGACCCTCCGGCTCGGTGAAGCACGCCTCGTGGCTGCCCGGGGCCTCGATCGGCTCGACGCCGAGCCGCTCGGCGAACCGCGTCCAGCCGTACTCGCCGGGCGGCAGCGCGATGTCACCGACGCTCAGGACGTACGCCTTGGGGATGCCCGCGGGCAGCGGCTCGACCGCCTCGGTGAAGTACTGGAACGGCTGCGGCACCATCAGCGCGTGGACGGCCCGCTGGACGGCCTCCGGCGCGTCGTTCATGAACGCGGCCTGCCACACCTCGAACGGCATCGCGATCGAGTTGTTGCCCGACGCGGCGGCCAGCCCGGTGAACAGCTCCTGGTACTGGGGTGGGATCTCGTCGTAGAGCGGGCGGCCCGCAGCGGGCACGAACGCGCTCCAGTAGACGAGCTTCTTGATCCGCTCCCGCAGGCGTGGGGCGGCGGCGGTCATCGGGTAGCCACCCCAGCTGTGCGCGACGAGCGTGGCGTCGCGCAGGTTCTCGCCCTCGACGAGCCCGACGACCGCGTCGACCACGTCGGACAGCGCGAACCGGGTGGGGTCGTCGCCGTCGTGCAGCCCGGGCAGGGTCGGGGTGAGCACGCGGTGGCCCGCCGCGCGCAGCTGCTGGGCGACGGGCCGCCAGGCCCACCCGCCGTGCCAGGCCCCGTTGATCAGCACGAACGTCTCGGACATGCCGCGCATTGTGCACGCCCGGGCTATCGTCACGCATCGCCGTACGGACGGGAGTGCTCGCGTGGACGACGCCCGCAAC
>Ga0207689_10005166_pt1 | contig 11725 bp, 5 predicted proteins | sample KBSMisM52_FD_184312 | JGI IMG/M metagenome (GOLD analysis project Ga0207689, IMG submission 184312) | Miscanthus rhizosphere microbial communities from Kellogg Biological Station, Michigan, USA - KBS Miscanthus M5-2 (SPAdes) (version 2) | ecosystem: Host-associated > Plants > Roots > Rhizosphere... | reverse complement strand
AACTCATTTCGTACGGAGCAGAAGGCTACCGTTGGCCACAAAGCGATCTGTTTCTGGTAAACAATACGTTGGTGGACGACGTTCCGCGCGGCGGCGCGTTCCTTAGAGTGACCCCCGGCGCTGGTCGTGTCGTTTTGATCAATAATCTGCTGCTGGGAAACGCCATCCTCGAGCCAAGGCCCGACTGGGAATCCGATTCCAACCAAGTTGCCCAGCGCGACGACATGGTATCTGCGCCAACGGGCGACTACCGGCTTCGCGCGGCGTCCTCGCTCGTAGGAAAGGCCATCGAGCCGGGGTCAGCCCATGGCAGATCCCTGCGGCTGGAACGCGAATATGTTCATCCGTTGCAAAGTAGACCGCTACCAGAGGGGCCGCTGAACCCCGGAGCGCTGCAAAGCGTGTCGCCTTGAGTTCGGGTATCACCGACAGTCCCGACAGCAGTCCGTCGCGCGGCGCGCGTCATGCTTCCATGTCGGCGTCGCGCACGTTCGGCAGCTCTCCTCCGCGCTCAGTGTCCGCGTTCGCGGCAACATGTTGCATCGTGCTCGGCGGATGGCTCGCCCTAAACCATCCGATTGCACCATTATTTTGCATGGTGGCGCTCATGCTGTGGAGCGCAGCCGTGTTTCTAAGGCCGGGGCTGTGGCTGTTTCTGATACCCGCATTGCTGCCTGTAATCGATCTCGCACCTCGGACCGGATGGCTGATCGTCGAGGAGTTCGACCTGCTGGTGCTCGGGGCGGCGGCCGGCGCCTATGCGGCCATTGCGTGGCGAGGCAGCGCCCGAGGCACCGGCATGCTGATCGCGAAGGATGGGCGCCTTTCTGCAGCTTGGGTGACCCTCATCTGGCTCGTGGGTATCTGGACCGTGTTCGCGCTATTCCGAGGTATGCACGGGACCGCGTTGACCGAGATGGATTGGTTCGACGGCTACTACTCGGGGGCCAACGGTCTGCGCGTGGCGAAAAGCTATTTGCTGACTCTGCTAATGCTTCCTCCACTGCTGGTCGAGACGCGTCGCTCCGATGCTCGCACCACGGATATGCTGGGAGCGGGCCTCGTCGCGGGACTCGTCATCGCGTCTCTGGCGATAATTTGGGAGCGGCTTGCCTTCCCGGGGCTGCTCAATTTTTCCAGTGACTACCGCACGACGGCACTGTTCTGGGAAATGCACGTTGGCGGAGCTGCGCTGGATGGCTTTCTGGCCCTGACGGCCCCGTTTGCGGTGCGCGAAGTGTTAGTTGCGCGGTCAGGCGTACGAAGGACGTTGGCTGTGCTCTGTCTTTTGCTCCTAGCGTATGCGTGCCTGACGACGTTTTCGCGCGGGGTTTACCTGGCCGTGCCGATCTCCGTCGGACTCCTCGGATTCCTGTTGCTCGCGAGGGGGAGCGCTCGCGCTTACCCGTCCGCCGCACTGGCAATTCTGAAAGGTTGCGCGTTAATCGTCGTGATGTGCGTCCTGTCTCATTTCGCCTTTCGTGCGGGAGGCTATCGGTCGCTGCTGGCCGTACTCGGTGTGTTCGCATTGACACTGCCGTTCGGCACCATCGCACGTGGAATCCCGGCAAGACCCTGGGTCGCTGGCACCACCCTCGGCTTGCTTGCCGGCATGGCCGGAAGCGCCATGGCGATGTTTCTGCTCAAGGGAATCTACTTCAATTTTGCCCTCGCATTTGTCGGCTGTTCGTTGTTCCTTTTTCTTGCGCAGCAAGCACACCAAATGCGTTTGATGATCGCAAGCCTCGGTGCTTACATCTGGCTGATCATGGCGGCTGCCGGCGTCGCTTTGGGCTGGGGTGGAGTCTCGGCGTTGCAAGACACCGCGCTCGTATTAACAGTGCTGATCGCATTGATGCTGTGGGACGTACGCGCACAAACCCCACTGTGGCCTGACAGCCTGCAGGTGCAAGTCATCGTCGTCGCGTTGGCGGGTCTGGTGGCGATCGCGACCGCGGTACTCAGCGCAGGGGCATACATGACCGGCCGCCTTTCCGACAGCGAGCGCGACCTTGGCGGGCGCCTTCAGCATTGGCGAGATGGAATCGGCATGCTGTCCACACCGGCGGACTGGTTCCTTGGCAAGGGCGCGGGCCGCTTCCCGGAGGAATTCCTGTTCCGGCTTGTCGATCGCGAATACCCCGGCAGCGCGAGAATCGGCGCACAGGACGGCGAACGGCACCTCGTCCTTTTCGGACCACGCCGCGAAGCGGGCTTTGGCGAAGTATTCCGCGTGGCACAACAGGTTTCGCTCGTGCCCGGCGCAACCTACTCCGTCGTTCTCGATGTGCGCTCAGAAAAGGTAGCGCGTTTGCATCTCGAGTTGTGTGAAAGGCGTTTGCTTTACGTCGAGAAGTGCGCGATTTCGGCGTCAACGGTTCCGGCAACCGGTGAGTCATGGCAGCGCCAGATTCTGTCGCTCGACGGCGCAAAGATCAAAGGTGGCCCGTGGTTCGCGCCGCGACCAGTATTCTTTGCGATGGCCATTGAGAGTCCGGGGACGAGTGTTGTTGTCGACAACGTCAGTCTCATCGGACCGGACGGGCGCGAACTGCTCGGCAATGGCAACTTCGCCGAAGGCATGGCCCGCTGGTTCACGACCAGCGATCGTTTCCACCTTCCATGGCACATCAAGAACATCGGTTTGAACTTGTTGTTCGACCAGGGAATGATCGGCTTGCTCCTGTTCGCATTATTGTCGTGCGCTGCCCTTTGCCGACTTGTCGCGGGTGTCGCGCGGGCACACCCGTTCGCGCCTTTTCTCGCAGCTGCATTGGTCGGATTCCTGCTCGTGGGAATGTTCGACAGCCTGCTCGACGTACCCCGCGTCGCATTTCTCTATTACCTTGTTCTTATGATGAGCGTAGTTCTGCCCAAAGCAACGCCCCCGCTTGTAAACTTTACAAAAACGCGTGAAGACTCAGGAGGGCACCGTTCGTCGGGTCAGTCTTGATCATTCGTGCCACGTTTTGGGTCAAATTTCCGTCGATCGCTGACGCGCCAAGCGGTCAGCGACCGTTCATCCGGTCGAAATTGCCCTACAGCGGGCCATCCCCGGGTAACGGCGGATACAGACTGGAGTTTTCCGTCCAATGTACGGTTGCGTACCACAATGTGTGTCCTCTTGCAATGTACTAGGCCGTCGTCATAAACTCCGCAGTCCGATAATCTGACTTTGCTGCAGCGGACCGCGATTCAGTGCTTCCGGAACGCGCAACCGCTACTTGATGCGGCACAGATAAATTTCGGTGGATCGACAGAGGAGACTTTTTTCTGAACGACTGTGGGGCCGCAGAATCCAAGTTGGGGCCGCCTCGCGGTGCAGTGCATTCATGCAAGTGGCCGTTTGCCGCTTGCCCTTCCCGACGTGAACAATTGGCTCACGCTCGGCCACGGTCAAGGCAAATGCAACCAATGAGCAGATTGCGAGCGATTCTTTCTTTCCCGTCCCGGCAATGGCAGAGCCGGTGTGCGGAAGCGACCCGGCGGTGTGATCGCCATGGTTAGTCTGCTGCGCCAGAACATCACCAGCGCGACGCTGCTGCGGCTGGGTGCCGATCTGGCCTGTCTCTTCGTGGTCGTCATCCTCGCAGTTCGCCTGCACGGCCATCACACGCCATCGCTCGAAGCTCTCGCAGTGCCGGCATTGGCTTTTGCCGTCCTCATCGTTTGCCTGAACGGCTGGGTCGGACTTTACCGGCGGGACCGCAAGCTGCCCTTCGTCGCGCACGTCGGTTGGATATTTTTCGCACTGCTGCTCAGCGTTCCGGCCGCCTACCTTCTTGCCCTTCTGCTGCCGAACGGCGAAATCTTCCAGGAAATACTCGGGTCGGTACTCGTCATGGCCTTCGGCGGGCTTGTGATCGTGCGCCACGCCGTCGTCGGACCGCTGGTCACGACACTGCTGCCCCATCGCGTGCTGGTGTTGGGAACAGGTGCGGAGGCGCGCGTGGTCGAGGCCTCGCTCAACGACGCAGACACGCCCGGACTGCAGGTTGTCGGATTCTATGCGCTGGAAAAGGTGCAGGAAACGGTGGTCTCGCCCAATCGCGTGCTGGCCAAGGTCGGCCCCATCGAGGATCTGGTCAAGCGCCTTGGCGTGCGCGAAATCATCGTCGCCGTGCGGCAGCAGCGCGGCGGCGTACTGCCGCTGCGGGGTCTGCTCGAATGCAGGCTGAACGGCATTCAGGTAACGGACCTTGCCCGGTTCTTCGAACGCGTTCACGGACGTGTACCCATCGAGTCGCTCAAGGCAAGCTGGCTCATTTACGGGAACGGGTTTCGGCAGAATTGGCTGCGGCGCGTAGTGAAGCGCGCGTTCGACGTCACAGTGGCCATGGCGCTGCTGGCCGTCTTCTTTCCGTTGATGGCGCTCGTGGCGATCCTCATCTTCCTGGAGCGTCGCGGGCCGGTGATTTATCGCCAGGAGCGGGTCGGGCTTCGCGGCGACCACTTCGTCGTACTCAAGTTTCGCAGCATGCGCGCCGATGCCGAAAGCGATGGCAAGCCACGCTGGGCCGAGCGCGAAGACCCGCGTGTGACTTCATTCGGGCGGATACTGCGACGCGCCAGAATCGACGAATTGCCCCAGCTGTTGAACGTTCTCAAGGGCGAAATGAGTTTCGTCGGACCCCGCCCTGAGCGCCCGCAGTTCGTGACCATGCTCACCGATCAGGTTCCTTTCTACGCGGTTCGTCACAGCGTGAAGCCGGGAATCACCGGGTGGGCGCAGGTGCGTTACTCGTACGGCGCGAACGTGGAACAATCGGTGAAGAAACTCGAATACGATCTCTATTACGTCAAGAACAACACCCTGTTCCTGGATCTCATGATCCTTCTCGAGACCGTCAGGGTGGTCCTGCTCGGGGAAGGCGCGCGTTAGGCGGGAACGACGTTGATCTCGCCTTGATGTACCGCGATTGCCACACTGGCGCCGTGCCCAGGTCGGGCCGGAGTTGCCCGGAAATATCCGTATCCATTGCCGGACGCAGGGGCATGCTTGCTCCTCCGTCGCCGATCACGGCAAAGGCCTTTCTAAACTCTCAGCGAGACCAGACCACGCAGTGAATGCAAGCGAACTTAGCGTTGCCGCTGGCTGGAGTTACGGTCTGGCCGCGGTCGGCTACGCCGCATTCGCAATCCGGCTGGCAATGGGATGGCGCCGATCCGCACGCGCCACGTTGCTCATCGCGGCGACGGTCGCCACGGCACTGTGGTCGGCGAGCACGGTCGCAGCATTCCTTTGGCCCGTCCCGTTCGTCTTTCTGGCGGTAAACGCATTCGACGCGCTTCGATATGTCGCGTGGTTCGCGTTTGCCGCCTATCTGCTCAAGGGGCATGCCGTGGACCAACCCGGCGCGGCCGCTGCCGCGCCGCCAATCCCGCGGTGGTCCGCCGCGCTGGTCGCGGCGGGACTGGTTGCAAGTCTGGTGCTTTCTACCGGATATGAGCCCCTCCACATGTCCCCGGCGGAACGCCGAATCACCGAATACGCGCTGCGCCTCGGGCTGGCGATATTCGGTCTCATCCTGGTCGAGCAGTTGCTGAGGCGCGCGCTTCCGCATGCTCGCTGGGGTGTGAAACCCTTATGCGTCGGACTCGCCGGCGTGTTTGCGTTCGACATCTTCTTCTACTCCGAAGCCATGCTGTTCGGCATGCTCGACCCCAATATCTTCGTCGCTCGGGGGATCGCGAACGCGATGGTCATTCCGCTCCTTGCGATAGCGACAGCGCGTAATACCGGCTGGACGGTCGAGTTGCACATGTCGCGCGGTGTCGTATTCCACACCACATCGGTGCTGGTCTCGGGGGTTTTCCTGATCGCGGTCGCCATCGGCGGTTATTTCGTCCGGTATTTCGGCGGCGGATGGGGCGAGGCCCTTCAGATCGAACTGCTGTTCGCCGCGCTGCTCCTCGGGATGATGATCGCGTCGTCCGGCAGCTTCCGATCGAAGCTCAGGGTCTTCATCAGCAAGCACTTCTTCTCCTATCGCTACGATTACCGCCAGGAATGGCTCCGTTTCACGCGCACGCTGTCGGCGGAGTCGTCGGTTCAGAAAGTCCAGGAACGCTGCATCGAAGCCATCGCAAATCTCGTCGAAAGCCCCGCCGGTGCATTGTGGCTCCGTCGCGAAGACGGGAAATTCAGGCCCGCATCGCGGTGGAACATGCCGCCGATCGATGCTGGGGCAGTCGAGTCCGCGGAGGCCTCGCTCGTGGGATTCCTGGAACGGACGGGGTGGATCATCAACCTGCGCGAATTGGAGTCGGATCCTGCGCGATATCCCGAACTTACGACTCCCGCATGGCTGGCGTCGGTCCCGGACGCATGGCTCGTCGTTCCTCTCGTATCCGGAACCGAGCTGTTGGGTTTTTCGGTATTGGCGTCTCCACGTGTCGCCATAGATGTCAATTGGGAGGTGCTCGATCTGCTCAAGACGGCGAGCAGGCAGGCGGCAAGCTACTTGGGGCAGATCGAGGCTACCGAGGCGCTTTTGGAGGCGCGCAAATTCGATGCCTTCAACCGGATGTCGGCCTTCGTCGTTCACGATCTCAAGAACCTGGTGTCGCAGCTTTCGCTGATGCTTCGCAATGCAGAGCGCCACAAGGACAATCCGGAATTCCAGCGCGACATGCTGGCAACCGTGGAGCACGTCGTCGGCCGGATGAATCACCTCATGCTGCAATTGCGCATCGGGACCACCCCGCTCGAGAAGCCACGGCTCATCGATTTGGGCGACGTGGTCCACCGCGTTTGCGCGGCGAAGGCCGCCGCCAGCGCGTCGATCGATGTACACCTGACGCCCGCAGTGTGCACGACGGGCCATGCCGAACGGCTCGAGCATGTGATCGGACACCTTGTTCAAAACGCGCTCGACGCCACGGCCAACGGTGGCACGGTCTCGGTGCGACTGCACCGCGACGAACGGTTCGCTACAATTGAAGTCTCGGACACCGGAGTCGGCATGACTCCGGAATTCGTTCGGGATCGGCTGTTCAAACCGTTCCAGACCACGAAGGCGGCGGGCATGGGCATTGGAGTGTATGAAAGCTGGCAGTACCTATCCGGTCTCGGTGGGGAAATGCTGATCGACAGCACACCCAACGTGGGAACGCACGTGCGCGTCCTGCTGCCCCTTGCCGAATCCGTTGCCACGCCCACTCCCCAGGATGGCCTTCACGCATGAACGAATCGCGCAAACCGTTGCTTATCGTCGAGGACGATCCGGCATTGCAGAAGCAGATGCAGTGGGCCTTCGACAAGTATGAAACGATCGTTGCCAGCGATCGCGAATCCGCCATCGCCCAGTTGCGCCGCTACGAGCCCGCGGTCGTGACCATGGACCTTGGCCTGCCGCCGCATCCGGACGATCCAACCGAGGGACTGCAACTGCTCGACGAGATTCACGCCATGGCGCCCGACACGAAGGTGATCGTCCGGACCGGGCAGAACGACCAGCACAACGCGCTCAAGGCGATAGCGCTTGGCGCACATGATTTTTGTGCCAAGCCTTTCGAGCCGGAGTTCCTGACCTGGACCATCGACCAGGCGTTCCGGGTGCATGATCTGCAGGAGGAGAACCGGCGGCTGCTCATAGCCCAGCATCCACCCGAGCTGTCGGGAATCATCACCCGCGACCCGGAAATGCTGCGCATTTGCCGCACGGTCGAAAAGCTGGCGCCGACATTTGCCACGGTGCTCATCCTTGGTGAATCGGGCACCGGCAAGGAACTGGTCGCTCGCGCGTTGCACGATCTTTCACCGCGGCGGGGGCAGCGGTTCGTGGCCATCAACTGCGCGGCAATTCCGGAAAATCTTCTCGAAAGCGAATTGTTCGGCTACGAACGAGGAGCCTTTACCGGCGCGGCCAAGCAGACGCTCGGTAAGATCGAAACGGCCCACCGCGGCACGCTGTTCCTCGACGAAATCGGCGACCTGCCCTTCTCACTGCAGTCGAAACTGCTGCGCTTTCTTCAGGAGCGAGTCATCGAACGGGTCGGCGGCAGACAGGAAATCCCGGTCGATGTGCGCATCGTTTGCGCTACACACCAGATCCTCAAGGATCAGATCGTCGCCGGGAAATTTCGCGAGGACCTCTACTACCGGCTGGCCGAGATCGTCGTGGAGATTCCGCCATTGCGCTTCCGCAAGGGCGACGCCGTCCTGCTCGCGCACGGCTTCGTGCGCAAATTCGCCGCCGAACAGCGCCGCAGCTCGATGACGCTGAACTCCGACGCATTGAATGCGATCGATGCGTACGACTGGCCGGGCAACGTCCGCGAACTCGAAAACGTGCTGAAGCGCGCGGTCATCATGGCGGATAGTTCTATGATCACGGGCGCCGACGTTGGCATTGCGCCGGGCAACGGAGATGCGGACGTGCTCAATCTTCGCCAGATCCGGGAAGAAGCCGAGAAGACCGCGGTCCTCCGGGTGCTGAGTCGGGCCAATGGAAACCTGAGCAAGGCGGCCGAAATGCTGGGGATCAGCCGTCCCACGCTATATGATCTCATGCATCGATTCGGGCTCAAGTAGGCCCCCACGTGCGTCCACTACCCTATTGTCAGACATGAAAAGCGATCCCATGAACAACCGTCTCCCACTCCGCTGCCTTTCGGTCATGCTGGTTGCGCTCGTGCTTTCGGCCTGCCAGCGCGACAACCCCGAGGCGATGATCGCTTCCGCGAAGTCCTATCTCGCGAAGAGCGATGCCAACGCCGCGATCGTGCAGCTCAAGAACGTGCTGCAGCAGACTCCGAACAATGCCGAAGCGAGGATGCTGCTGGCACGGGCACTGTTGGAGTCCGGCGATGCTGTGGGAGCGGAGACGGAGGTGCGCAAGGCAATGGACTTGCGATATCAGGGAGACGACGCGCTTCCCCTCCTCGGCCGTGCGCTGATCCAACGGCGCGAATATCAGAAAGTGATCTCGGAACTGTCCGAGGCCAAGCCGACCGATCCGCAAGCCCAGGCGGATATCAGCGCCAGCCTGGCCTTCGCGTACATCGGATTGGGCAAGGTCCCGGATGCGCGCGCGGCAATCGACGCCGCGCTTGCCGCAAGCGCCCGATATCCCCGCGCGCAGATGGCGCAGGCGCAAATCGCGGCCGCTGAGAACGACCTGCCCGCCGCCGTCGAATTGATCGACTCCGTGCTGAAGCAAACACCGGACGACCTGCAGGCCGTGCTGTTCAAGGCCGACCTGGAGATTGCGCAAAACCACGCGGATCAAGCGGTCAAGGCGCTGGAACGGCTGGTCGAAATCAAGCCGGACTCGGTTCGCGCCCGTTTTGCCTTGGTCACGACCCTCGTGCGCGCGGGCCAGGTCGACGTCGCCGCGGCTCAGCTGGATTCGCTGAAGAAACTGGCGCCAAAGGATCCGCGCACGCTTTATGCCGAGGGCGTTGTCGCTTATGCACGCGGAAACATGCAGGCCACCCGCGACGCCGTCCAGCAGGTATTGAGCGTTGCCCCCGACCATATGCCCAGCCTGCTGCTCTCCGGGCTCGCAAATTACCGTCTGGGTTCGTACCGGGCGGCGGAAGAAGCACTGCGCACAGTGGTCACCAAGGCGCCCTATGACCGCAGCGCCGTGCGCACGCTGGCCGCAACCTACCTGCGCACGGGCCGCACGGCGCTGGCATTCGACATAATCGAGCCGGCGCTCCTTCGCTCGCCGAACGATCCTGAACTATTGCAGGCCGCGGCGGAGGCCTACCTCGCGTCGAACAACCCGACGAAGGCTGCGGAAATGTATGAACGGGCGGCTGCGCTGGACAAGACGGACGTCGCGTCCCGGGTGCGCCTGGCGCAAGTCCGCCTGGAGTCGGGGGACACGTCACGGGCATTCAAGGATCTCGAAACACTCTCCGAGGCCAATCCCGCCCTCTTGCGGGTGGATCTGGCGCTGATCAGCGCGCACATGCGCCGGCACGAGTCGAAAGAGGCGCTGGCCGCCGCAAACGCGCTGGAAAAGAAACAGCCCGAAAACCCGTTGGTTCACAACATCAAGGGCGTGGTCTATCTTTCAATGCGTGATTTGAAGAGCGCCCGCGCAAGTTTTGATCAGGCACTCAAGCTCGACCCCGCCTATACCGCAGCGACGATCAATCTGGCGCAGCTCGACTATGCCGAGAAGAACATTGCCGGCGCGCGGGCGCGTTACGAGCAAGTGCTGGTGAAGGATCCGAACAACGAGCAAGCCTTGCTGTCGCTGGCAGGACTCCTCGCGGCGTCGAAGGCGCCGGATGCCGAGATCAAGGCTGCCCTCGCGCGCGCGATCAAGGCCAATCCAAGTTCAATTCGCCCCCACGTGATCCTGATCGGCTATTACGCGCGGCTGAAAGATGCCAAGGCGGCCCTCGCTGCGGCGCAGGCTGCACAAGCGGCGTTTCCCGACAATCCGCAGATCATGGAAATGCTGGGCGCCGCGCAGCAGAACGCCGGCGAAAACAACCAGGCACTCGAGAGTTTCGGCCGCGCGGCAAAACTGCAGCCGCAAAGCACGGGCCCGCTGCTTCGACTCGCGGGAGTCCAGGCAGCCCTCAAGGACTACGATGGCGCAATCAAGACCTTGTACCAGGCCATCGAACTTCAGCCCGATCTCACGCCGGCGTGGCTCGTATTGTCCAGCGTTTACGTGACCAGCGACCGCGTTGCCGACGGTCTCGCCAGCGCGCGCAAGCTGCAGAAAGCGTATCCGAACCGCGCCGTCGGCTACGCCCTCGAAGGCCAGATGCTGCTCAGCCAGAAGAAAGCCGCGGAGGCCAGCGTCATCTTTCGCGAGGGGCTGTCGCGCGAACCGGTCCCGTTTCTCAGCGTGATGACCTATGCATCGCTGCAGACCGCCGGCAAGCCGGACCAGGCGGCTGCCATGGCGGAACGCTGGCAAAAGGACCATCCCAAGGACACGCAGCTGCTCACCTATCGGGCCCAGCAGAGCCTGGCGGCGAAGGACTACAAGGCTGCGGCGCAATTCACCCGGGCCGTGCTGGAACTCGACCCGGACAACGTGACGATGCTCAACAATCTTGCCTGGTCACTGAACGAGCTGGGCGATCCCAAGTCCCTCGAAGTTGCCGAGCGGGCCTACGCACTAGGCTCGTCCGTGCCCATGGTCGTCGACACATTGGGCTGGATACTGGTGCAGCGCGGGGACGCCAAGCGCGGGCTCGATTTGTTGCGCGAGGCCAGTGCGCAGGCGCCGGATGATCCGGAGATACGGTTGCATCTTGCCAAGGCGCTGCTCAAGGCCGGGGACAAGGCCTCGGCCAAGACAGAACTGGAGACGTTGGCAACGAAAGGCAACGCATCGCGCGCGCGCACCGAGGCGCAGCAGATGCTCAAGACAATTTGACCCCGGAATCGATCGGGGACCGGCGCAACCATGCGCCGCGCGCATTTGGTTTGGGCGCGCGGCGTCAGTGTGAACTTCCGTGATGACAAACAATACAACAATTGCTGTAGTTGGATTAGGCTACGTCGGACTCCCGCTCGCGGTCGAATTCGGCAAACATTTCCGGACCATCGGCTTCGACTTGTCCGTGAAAAAGGTCGAGGCCTATCGAAAATTCGTCGACCCGACGGGTGAGGTCAGCGCGGAAGAGCTCAAGGCCGCGTCGCTGCTTGCCGTTACCACTGACGCCGCGCAGCTGCGCGAGGCCGACGTCATCATCGTCGCGGTTCCCACTCCCATCGACGACGCCCACCAGCCGGACTTCGGAC
>Ga0207689_10005163_pt1 | contig 11731 bp, 7 predicted proteins | sample KBSMisM52_FD_184312 | JGI IMG/M metagenome (GOLD analysis project Ga0207689, IMG submission 184312) | Miscanthus rhizosphere microbial communities from Kellogg Biological Station, Michigan, USA - KBS Miscanthus M5-2 (SPAdes) (version 2) | ecosystem: Host-associated > Plants > Roots > Rhizosphere... | reverse complement strand
TGCACCACTTGCTGCGCTGGCGCTCACGGAAGTCGAAGCAACGCGCCCGGACGTGATGCTGCGACTGATCGACATGACGGACCTTCCACTCTCGCAGCGGGCGGAGCCGAACGCCACGCAGCGTCCGGATCCTGTTGGCCAGGCAGCGGCGGTGTCGGGCACGGGCTCGCTCGACGATTCAGCGAGTGCCGGTGCTCCCGAGCGGGGATCGCTCGGTCGCGTCTTCGACTCGCTGGCGCGGATCGAGCAGCAGGTCGCCGCGCGCGCGCCGCACGTCGAGCCCGTGACGCAGTGGTATGACGACGACGACGGTCTCGCGGGCCGCATTCACGACATACTGCGGCGGCAGGTCGAGCGGCACGGGATCGATCTGTCATGAAGATCAGGCCCATGATCGGCGAGTACGAGGTGCCGGGCATCCAGCGCATCGGTGCGCTCGAACGCCGGCAGCTGGCGACTTTCGAGGTGCCTGGGCTCGCCGGAAGCTTCCACCAGGATCTCGGCAGAGTCGCAACTCGCGTCGTGATCGAGGGCACGCTCGCCGGCGACGATGCGCGGGATGCGTTTCTCGAAGCGGTGAGGGAGAAGCTGGCGGCGGGGGAGCCTGTCGACTTCGTGGCCGACATCGCGACTGCAACCGAGATCGAGCAGGTGCTCATCAGCGACCTCGACGTGCAGGAAATTGCCGGTGCCGCCGACTGCTTCCGTTACCGGATCCTGCTTGCGCAGTACGTGCCACCGCCTCCTCCTCCCGCCGATCCGGCGCTGGAAGACGCGCTGGGCGCCGAAGCGCAGGATGCATTCGATGTCAGCAAGCTGCCGGAGATGCTCTCGGCGCCCGAATTCGGCAACCCGGTGCCCCCGCTCTCGGGCGCCATCGACGGCGCCAAGGCGGCACTGCAATCGCTGTCGGGGGTAGGTCCGCAGCTCGCCGAGCTCTTCGGCTCGACATGACCGGCGATCGGGCACGATGCCAGACATCTTCGCGCGCATCGACGCCAGCATGCAAGGCAACGGCCTTGCAGCCTCGCTCGCCGGCGAACTCCGGAAGCTCGAGGATGCTTCGGCCAAGCTGAAGACTCTGCTGCAGGACCCTCCGGCGGCGATTCCGCAACTGGCCGCAGGCATCGGCAGCGTGGCGGCGCCTTCGCTCGACGTTTCCGCCTTCGCGTCGGGGATCGCGTCGCTCGAAGGCGCGGTCCCCGCAGATCTGTCGGGCGTGACGAGCGCGATCACGACCGCGCTCGGCGCTCTCGAAGTCAACGTCAAGGCCGACGTGGCGGTGAAGCTCGACACTTATATCGAGGCGGTGCGCGCGGTTCATCGCCTCATGAACGCGAGCTTCGCGCCGCCTCCCGATCTGTTCAAGAGCGCGGCCGAAGTCAACGCCCCCGCGAGCGGTAATCCATCGCGTTCCGGGCCGGATGGAAACGGGGGCTCCGCCTCACGCGCTGGCACGGCATCTCCGCCGCCGCCGCCGGCGCCGGCGCAGGCCGGGATCGAGGCGCGCGCGCAACGGCTCGCAGCCATCAAGCAGACGAACGATTTCCTGGCGACGCGAACGCCGTTCGACGCTCCGGGATTTGTCACCTTCATGCACAAGACACTTGCCGCCATGCCGCGCGAGCAGGCGAAGGTGCGCAAGATTCCGTACTTCGACGATCTGCTGTGGCTCGTCTCGACGTCGGTGGCGCTGCGCGAGATGGACGAGGCGGCGCTGAAACAGCACATGAGGCTAACGCTGCAGAACCTCGCCGCGTTTCTGGCGAGTGCGGCGGCGTGGCCACTTGGCCACGCCGTCGACACGCTGAGCGCGCTGACGACGAAGCTCGATGCCGCTTCGCTGGAGAGCGAAGCGGAGGCGCTCACCTCGAGCCTCGACGCCATCGCCGCGGCACTCGGTACGGGGAATCTGGCGGGCGCGTCGACGAAGATCGCGGCGGCCAGTACCGCGCTCGACGCTTTGCTCCCGCGCCTCGCCGCCCTCGATGCGAATCTCTTCGACGGCCAGGTCGATGCGGCCACGCGCACGATGCAGCGCCTTCCCCTCGAGCTCGACCGGCAGATGCGCCGCGTCGTGCAGGCCGTCGGGCCAAGCCAGCAGCTGGGGCTCTACGCAACAATGGGTGCGGAGCTCAGGGCTTCGCTGGAGCTCGCCGCCCCTGCCGCGCTCGCCGCGGAAGTCGAAGCCATGCTGGCCGGCGCGATCGAGGCATTCCAGAGCTTCGACCTCGGCCCGTTGGGCGAGGTCATCGGCAAGGCGATCGCCGCGCTCAACTCGGCGGTCGGCGAGATCGATGCGTTGCTGTCAGGAGTTGCGGCGAAGGTGTCGCTTGCCTTCGATGCGCTGAATGGGAAGCTCGCTGCGGTCGATCCGGCACCGCTGGTGGCGAAAGTGAATCAGGCAGTGAAGGAGTTCGGCGACGCCCTCGCGGCCAAAGTGACCGCCTTGTTCGCGCCCGTGAAGTCCGCGATTGAAGAGGCCGTGAAGGAGATCGCGACGGCGGTGTCGAGCTTCGACCCCGCGCATCTCGTCGACGCGCTCAAGGACGCCATCCAGAAGCTCGTCGACACGCTCGACGCACCGGAAGTGAAGAGCGCCATCGACGCAATCCGCCAAACCATCGATGGCGCCGCGAAGGAGATCGACGCGATTTCGTTCTCGCCGCTCACGGGGAGCGTCGTGGTGGAAATCGACGACGTCACCGATCTCCTGAAGAAGCTCGATCCGAACCTGCTGGGAATGCCGGCAAAGCTCGCGCTGACAGGCGCAGTCGCGCTGCTGCCGGCCGATCTCAAGCCGGTGACCGATCCCGTGTCGGCGGCGTTCGCCCAGCTCGTCGAGCAGGGACCGAACCCTGTGCTCAGGAAAGTCGAAGCGCAGCCCCGACGGCTCCTCGACAAGGTACAGCGTTTTTCGCCCGACAAGCTGATCGGCGACGAGCTCGGAAAGCCGCTCGCGGCGCTGATCGGAACGCTCGAAACCTTCAAGCCGAGCGCGCTGCTCGCACCGGTGCAGCGGGCGCTGGGTGGTCTCAAGCAGGACCTCGCGCAGCGCGCGAATCCGGCGCAGGCATTCGCCCCGATCGAAAGGGCGTTCGACGGCGTGGTCTCGCGACTCGACACTCTGAATCCCGCGGCTCTGGTGAAGCCGCTCAGCGCCAAGCTCCACGAGACGATCGACGCGGCCGTGACGGCGCTGCCAGCCGACGAAATCCTCGCTCTCCTCGACGACGTCCTGGCCACGGTGCAGAACATGAGCGACATGGCGAAAGGCGCTCGCACGGCCCTCACGAGCGCGCAGGCCCGCTTTGCCGGGCTCGCCGACGGCGAGGCCCAGATTCGCGCGTGGTACGCACCGGTGCTCGCCAAAGTCGCGGCGATGAGCGATGTCGGCTCGCTGCAACCCGAGCTCGACGCGGTGGCGTCTGCCGTCGCCCGCCTCAAAGCGGCGGCCATCACGTCGGCGCTCGACGGCGCGCTGACGCCGCTGCAGTCGGCGCTTGCGACGCTCGCCGCAGGCGATCGGCTGGCGGGACTTGCCCGCGCGTACCGCGCCATCCGGCTCGACGTCGTTGCTGCGCTTCCGGCATCCGCCGAGAGGGCGGCATTGCAGGCGCTGCTTGCGCGCTTCAGCCCGGTCGCGCCGTCGTTCGCGCGGCCCTTCGACGGACTCGAGCGCTGGCGCGAGGCACTGGTGCGCGACCGCAATGCGGTTGCGCTGGTACTGGAACACTGGGACACGCGCTTCCACGGCGCGAACGGCGCTCTCGAGGGTTTCACCCACCCGGCCATCACTGCGGCAGAGCTGCGGGCGCTCGTGAGCGATGCGCTCGAGCGCGAAATCATCGCGCCGCTCGGTGCTCTGGTCGGGGCGGTGCACGAGATCTCGGCCGCGGGCGCGCCGGTGATCGAGAAGCTCGCGGCGTTTGCGGGGATCTTCGAGCAACGCGTGGATGCGCTCGTGCTCGGTCCGACGGCACTCGGCGGCGTACGCGACGCTTTCTCGAGTCTCGTCGCACGGATGCGCGCCATTGACCTCGACTTTCTGGTCCGCGAGCTCGACACGACGTTCGGTGCGGTGAAGAGCAAGCTCCAGGCCGTCGGGCCGACCGTGGTCAAGGCGAGCGTGCAGTCCGCTTTCGATCATGCGCTGGCATCGCTCGATGTGGCGAAGCTGTTGCCTGCGGGCGAGCTTGCCGCGCTCGATCAGTCCTATGAGGCGATCCTCACCGGCCTGCGCGCCCTCGACCCGAAGAAGCTCGTCGTCGAGGCGGTGCAGCCAGAGTTCGACAAGAAAGTGATGCCGCTCCTGGCGGCATTCGATATCACGGTGGTGTTGCGAGCGCTGATCGAGCGCCTCGACGCGCTCAAGACGGAACTGTCGGTGGAGTTTGGCAAAGTGGACGATGCGTACAAGGCGATGCTCGCCGCGGTGCCGACCCTAAGCCTTACCGACATCTCGCTCGACGTCGACATCGACGTCGGCGCGGACCTGGGGTTCTAGCGATGGCGCTCGGCACGGTTCTCGTCAAGCCGCAACCGGTCGCGGTCCCGCTCGCGCGAGAGGTCGACATTTCCGAGATCGTCGCCGACTTCGTCCAGGCGTTCACGCGCAATCCCGTCGGCGCCCAGGCCGCGGCCGACGTCTTCATCCGGGTGGCGCCGGAAACGCTGCGCGACTTCGTGCACGGTTTCGAGGAGAGGGTCCGGCTCTCGGACGGCAGGATGCGGCAGCTCTTCCGCCCGTTCGGCGCGGGACTCGATACGTTTGTCCAAGGCGTGGAGAAGGGCACGATCGTCGACGTGCTGTCCGGAGCGCTGGAAGCGGTATCGAAGGTACTGGGGGAGCTCACCAAGGCGAAGGTGACCGCGTTTCTCCGCGCGCTGTTCGATCTTGCCCGCAAGGACCTGGGGATTTCGGACCAGACGCTGCGCGACCTCCTCGCGACGCTCTCGACGCGCATCGTCACCGAGTTGAAGCGCGACGTGCTGAACGGCGTCACGTCGGCCGAAGCGATTTCGCGCTACGAGTTCGGCGCCGTACTCGACGGCTTGAAGTCCCTGTTCGACGAGGAGGAGATCAAGCTGCCGGGACTCTCGGTTGAAGTGCTGATCGACGTCATCGGCAACGTCTGGGACCAGGCGCGGATCGACCGGCTCCTCGCGTGGATCCAGGATCTGCTCGCGCATCGCGACGACGTGCTGACGCCGATCGCGGCCGTGATCGAAGCGCGGATCGCGCTGCGTGCGCAGGTGTCGGTGAGCGTCTCGCCAGGGCCCGCGCCCGCGACGGCCGCCACGCCGGGGCGGGGAATCCCGCGTGACGCAGGTGACGCAGCGCCGGCCGGCCCAGCCGAGGATCCGCCGATTGCCTGGTATGCGAGCTGGGTCGCGGCGCGCACCGTGCGGGCGCCCGAGTCGGGTCCGTTTCCGAACCGCTTCCAGAACGAGCACCTGATCGGCTTCGACTACAAGCACACCAAGAGGGAGACGATGGAGGCGATCGCCTTCCACAGCGCGTGGGCGATGCCGGTCACCGAAGGCCTGTTGCTGCACGCCTTCTCGCTCGAGCAGGGCGATGTGCTGTCGAACCTTCACATCATCGCCCTCGACGCGATCGACTTCGGCCTCGCGGTCGGCGGCAAGGGCCCGATCCCGCGCTGGTACCACTGGACGTTCAAGCAGCTGATGACGATGTTTCTCTGGGGCTTCGAGTCGGGCTGGAGCCGGGTCGGCGCGGACAATGATCCCTACGTGTGGACCAACGCCGCGGGCGATCTGGGCGAGGTGCTGCTCTATTGGCGCTGGTCGTTCCTGCTGCGCGAGCTCTTGCTGTCGTTTCTCACGCTGCGCAATCACGACAAGACGTCGGTCATCGTCGCCGAAGCCGCCACCGACAAGCCGGTCACGTGCAACGCCGACTGCATCGAGGGCGTGTGCTACACCTTCTGGGAGCTGGGCTCGATGCTCGTTCCGCTCATCATCGCGAAGACGAGCCGCAACAAGTACGGCTTCGTCGGCGGAGGTCCCACGGGCACGTTCTGGGGGATCGCGTTCGGGGGCTTCGCCGTCGCGGCGGCGTTCGGCTATCTCTCGATCCTGCTCGCGCGGGCGATTGCCGGAGAGTTCCCGCGCGACCGGAAGCGCTACGGGTGGCTCGTGCTGCGCGACCGGCTCTATGGGCCGTACCGATTCGAGGGCGGGTTCTCGAGCTTCGGCAAGGGCGTCGAAACGATCGCTGCCGGCACGGGGACGGTGCTGGGCTTCATCTTCGCGCTGGCCACGTCGATCGGCGATTCGCCGATCTACACGTATCTCTTCGCCGACGGCGACACCGATGACGGCACGTACTGCGCCGATTCGCTGGGCGCCGAGCGGTTCAGCCTGGCCGGCTATCCCGCAGCGTCGACCTCGCCGTACATGCTCCCATGGGGCAACGACATGAAGCAGTGCGTGCAGGGGAACATGGGCGTGTGGAGCCACTACCCCGATGCGTCGAGCCAGCAGACGTACGCATACGACTATTCGCACGACGTCGGCACCGAAATACTCGCCTCGCGCGCGGGAATCATCACGCAGCTTCGCGACAATCAACCCGACAACAATCCCAACAACTGGAACTTCGTCGAAGTGATGCACCTGCTCGTCAACCCGGCGGGGGGTGCCGCCGCAGTGCCGGTACCCGCCGGCGTTGCCGCGACTTTCGCCGATGGAACGCCGATCCCGGCGGGGACGCTGTTTCCGCCGTATTGGGTGACCGGAACGAACACGCCGCTCCAGGGCCTCCCCAATCCCGTGCCGCTGCATCCGTCGGCAGCGATCCTGCCGGGCGCCACGCCGACTGCGCCGGGCGCCTTCGCCGGCGCGCCTGCGTACTACGTCGGCCTCAACGGCTTCAACGCGGGGACGACGTTCGCATTCATGGACCCCGCAGTCGATCGCGGCATTGCGGGGACCTCTGCCGGCGCGGCCTTCTCTGACGGCACGCCGATCGCTCCTGCGGGCGGCGTGGTGGCGCCGGGGACCGCAGTTCCACCGGCACCCGGGACGGCGGTGTTTCCCGCGGGGACGACGTTCGTGTTCGACCAGAGCAACAACCTGCAGCCGTTGCTCGTGACGTTTGCCGTCTACGGTCACTGCATCTTCGGCTTCATGCAGGTCTCCACGGCGGGGCCCAGCCCGCCGCCTGGCGGCGGGATCACCCAGACGCCTCGCCCATCGGGCCTCGTGGACGTGTATCGGAGCCGCAATGCGGGACAGGTGCGCGGGCTGTTCGTGCCGCAGGGCCGCGTCATTGCGCTATCGGGCGACACCGGCATCAGCGCCTACAACCATCTGCACACGCAGGTATACGGCCAGTCGAGCAACATCGGCTTCGGGTGGACGCTTCCGTTCAGCTACTCCGATGTGCGCCACGGCATCAAGCACGGCCTGCGCGAAGGATTGCGCGGCAACGGCGTGCCCCGGTCGTTCACGTTCTACGATTCCGGCAATACGCGGATTGCGCCGACATGAGAGCGTCGGGCCGTCCCGGGCGTGAATACCGGACCGCGCAGCGCAAAGGTGCTCCCCGCATGGGCCTCCAACGCGAAGGCTTTCAATGACCACGACGCTCAAGCCTGACTTTCGCGTCCGCATCGCCGGACGCGACGTGCCGGTGAGCGGCTCCAATCCGCTCGTTCGCGTACTCGTGGAAATGGACATGAATCAGCCGGCTGCTGCCGCCTTGACGTTCGGAGGCGAGCCCGAAGCGCCATTGAAGCTTGGCGACGCGCTCGAAATCGATCTGGGCTGGACCGGGGACGTGCGGCGGGTGTTTACAGGAGCCGTCTTTGGACTCGAGCCGACGCACCCCGGAATCGCCATTCGAGCCTTCGGCGACGAAGCGAAGCTGCTGCACGGCGGGCGGGTCTCGCAGGCTTTCGAGAACCGGACGTTCGGGGAGATCGTGAAAGCACACGCCCGGGAAGCGGGCGTGGGGACCGGCTCGATCGAGGACGGCCCGCGCGTTCCGCACGCTTACCGCCACCATCAAACCCGCTGGGACCACTGCAAGGGGCTGGCGGCGCGCGCGGGATTCGATCTCTATGCCACGGAGAAAGGCAAGCTCAACTTCGCCCGCTTCGCGCGGCGCGCAGGCGATCACGTGCTGCGCATGGGTCAGGACCTGCTCGGCTTGACCGTCAGGTTTGAGCAGCCGTTGCCCGGCGCGACGGTCGTGCCCGAGAGTCCTGCCAGCAGCGCCGGCGACGACACTGCCGCGTGGCTCGTCAAAGACCCGGCGCCACATTCGGCAACGGAGGGCGAGGAGGGCGTGCTCGTGGTCAGCGAGGCTTTGCTGCGCACCCGCGATGCGGCGAAGCTCGCGGCGCGCGCGATCGTCGAGGCGTCGAAGCGCGTGACGATGCGCGGCGACCTGAAGCTCGTCGGCAGAGCGGACATCGGACTGGGTCAGGCGATCGAGCTCAAGGACAGCCCGAGGGCGGATGTCGACGGCCTCTACGCGGTCCGGTCGGTGCATCACGTGCTTGGCGGCAACGCCGGCTTCTTCACGCTGCTGGGAATTGCGCGAGTGCCGACGTGACCGCGACCCCGGACATCGTCGAGCTCATCCGTGCGGTGGTGCGCAACGAGCTCCGAACGATGCACGTTACGGAGCTGGGTGTCGTCAGCAAGGCGCGGCCGCATGCGTCGGCCGGGGACAAGGAGAACTACGCGTGCGACGTGATGCTGCGCGACATAGGACTCGAGCTCAAAGGCGTGCCGGTCGCTACGCAGCGCATCGGGCACGTGGCGATCCCGAACGTCGGCGACCTCGTGCTGATCGGCTTCGTCCACGGCGATATTCAGAATCCAGTGATCGTCGGCCGGCTCCACAACAACGTCGACCGTCCGCCGGTGGCCAAGGACGAGGAATGGGTCTATGTGTGCCCCGACGACAAGAAGTCGGGCGTGCGCCGCGCGCACTTCGCGTTTCCGAACGGCAACAAGGCAACGCTCGATGACGACAAGTTCGTGCTGGAAATGGGCGCGACGAAGCTCACGATCAAGAACGCAGGCGACATCGAGCTCGAGTCCGCCGCGGACGTCAAGATCAAGGCGGGCGGCGACATGACGCTGGAGGCCGGCGGCAAGTTCGAGCTCAAGGCCGGCAGCAGCCTTGCCGTCGAGGCACAGACCAGCGCGAAGCTCCAGGGGCTCTCGGTATCCATCAAGGCGCAGACGAGCGCGGAGGTGCAGGGCGGCGCAGCGGCTTCCCTCAAGGGACCGCTCGTCGCCATCGGCGGCAACGTGAGCTTTTCGCCGAGTTAGCCATGTCCGGACCCCCTGTAACCCTTGGATGCGCGGTCATGGTGAGCCCGGGCGCGGCGGGACCGCCGGACATGGGCTTCATCGTGCAGATTCCGCAGACGTCGCTCGCCATCGGCGGAATGCCCCTCGCCGTGAGCGGGTCGATGTGCCAGATGGTGAACTCGTTGTCGGGCGCGCCGTATCCGCTCGTGATCGGGGCGCTCGCATCGACCGGCATCCGCGTGAACGGCATGGCGTTGGTGCGGCAGGGCGACATGATCCCGTCGCCGCCCGGAATACTGACGGTGCTGGGCCCGCCGGCGGCGCCGTTCTTCGTCGACGGCTCGCCGCCATGATGGAAACACGCCATGGCGACTGAGCTTCTGGGCCGCGACCTCGCGGCGCGCTACCGGGTGACCGACGGCCGGCACGAGGACGTCGACGTGGGCACGCACGGGCGCGAGGTGCACGGCGAGCACCTGGAGGACGCGGACCTGGTTGCCGGCATCGACAACGCGGTGCAGGCGGTGATTCATCGCATCAAGACGCTGAAGGGCGAGCTCGCTGCCCTGGGCCACCCGGAGTACGGCTCGCGCCATCACGAGTTGATCGGCGAGCCGAACAGCGAGCACAACCGCAATCTCGTGAAGCTCTACATCCTGCAGGCGCTCGCGCACGAGCCGCGGATCGAGAAGATCGGGAAAGCGCTGGTGCGCGTCGACCGGACGCGCGCGCCGGACCGGGTCGAGATCCTGCTCGAGCTCCGGTTCATCGGCGGAGAGGTACCGGCGAACCTGGTCATTCCATTCAGTTTCGAAGGGTCGACCTAGAGAGTCCTGCATGAGCTACGTCGCCGAGCCTTATTTCGAAGTCGCGGAGCAGCTCCTCACCGGCTTGACGGGCGGCGTCGCGCGCGAGACGCATCGGTTCTTCGCGGCGGCCAACGCCTTTCGTTTCGAGCATGAAGATGCCGTGGCGGAGACGACGAACGTCATCGGCCAGGCCAACGGCGTCTTCCGCGCGTTCGCGCAGGGTATCGACTTCGCGGTCTCCGATGCCGGCGAGCTCGCGTTTCTCGCCGCCGAGGACGATCCGCTGTCGCCTGCGCAGGGCGCCTCCTGGCCCGACGAGGCCACCGAGTTCTACGCCTCCTATTACCGGGCGAACGCCGACCCCATCATCACCGACCGGAACGTCGGCAGTGTCACGCGTACGCTCGGCGGGGCCTTCGCGAGCGATCTCACAGTGCTGCGCAAGCAACTCGACCTGGTGTACGACTCGGCATATGTCGATACCGCCGAGGGCAGCGACCTCGATCGCGTCGTCGCGCTCCTCGCCATTTCCCGGAGGCGTCGCGGTTACGCGAGCGGCAAGGTGCGCTTCTTCCGGGACACGCCCGCGTCGGCCGACATCTTCATCCCCGACGGCACGCGCGTTTCGACGGCGCTCGATCCACCGGTTTCGTTCGCGACCACTGCGCCCAAGGTGCTGCGGCGCGGACAGCTCGCAGTCGAGGCCGACATCCGCGCCGAGGCGCCGGGCGCCGCGGGTGTCGTGGCGGAGAAGACCATCACCATCATCGATCGCGGCATTCTGGGGATCAGCGGTGTGGAAAATGCCGCGCCGACGGTATTCGGCGGGGCGGGCGAGACCGACACGGAGCTCCGCGCGAGGGCGCGGAAGGTCATCGAACATGCGGGGCGCGCCACGCCGCACGCCGTGATGCACGCGCTGACCGAAGGTGCGGGCCTGAAGGAGAACGACATCAAGATCGTCGAGGACCTGGCGGTGCGTCCAGGCGTCGTGCAGGTGTTCGTGGCGCGGGATCCGGAGGCGACGCTTGCGTCACTCGTCGAGCAGGCGATCCTCGGCGCGCGCGCCGCCGGTATCAGGTTCGAGCACAACCTCGCGGTTGCGCTGCCGTTCACTCCCGGCGACACGCTCCCGGGGATCGACGAGCGCGACGAAGGCGAGACCGCCGAAGCGCCCCCGGGCGCGGGGTTTCAGCTGCCGATCGTCGTGGATGTGACCGTGTTTCCCGATAACCCGCGCTTGGCCGGACCGGAGAAGACGAATCTCGAGTCCGCCGTGAGGGCCGTGACGGCTGCCTACGTCGAGGGCTCGGCGATCGGCGGCGTGCTGGTCTACAACCGGATCGTGGCCGATCTCCTGGCGATCGCAGGCGTGCTCGACGTCATCCTCCTCGTCACGCCGAAAGCGGGCACCGGGGACAAAGGCAAGCGCAATTTGCTGGTTCCGGCGGGCCGCCGCGCAACGCTCGCGGGGGCCGACGTGACGGTGCGTTTCGCGGGCGCACCCGTCCAGTTCGATTTCCTCGCGAAGGTGGCGCTCAAGGCTCCTGCCACGATTGCCGACGCGCAGGCTGAGATCAAGGATCGGCTGGTGCAGTCTTTCGCCAAGCAGCCGAAGGAAATCG